>Ga0207428_10002268_pt1 | contig 19313 bp, 16 predicted proteins | sample RhiMethybrSRZTD1_FD_187600 | JGI IMG/M metagenome (GOLD analysis project Ga0207428, IMG submission 187600) | Populus rhizosphere microbial communities from Tennessee, USA - Rhizosphere MetaG P. TD hybrid SRZTD1 (SPAdes) (version 3) | ecosystem: Host-associated > Plants > Roots > Rhizosphere >...
CAGCGTGCGTCTGCTGAGCCCGGCGACGGTGGAGCTGATGGCGACGAACCATCTCACGCCAACCGCGCTTGCCGCCGGCGGGGTTGGTCCCGGCACCGGCTACGGTCTCGGCGTGGCCGTCCTGATGAACGCCGCCGAGAACGGCAACATCGGGTCGGTGGGTGGATTCGGATGGTCCGGCGCCGCGTCCACGCACCTGTTCATCGATCCCAAGGAGGACCTCGTCGCCATCTACTGCACGCAGTTGATGGGCGGCGACTCCAACCTCCGCTCGCATTTCCAGACGATGGTCTATCAGTCGATCGTCAGCAACTGAAGGCGGAACCCGTGTACCCCGGCACCCGGCTCGGACCGTACGAGATCTCCGCGCGAATCGGGGCGGGCGGAATGGGTGAGGTCTACCGGGCGCGCGACACCAAGCTCGATCGCGACGTCGCGCTGAAGGTCCTGCCGCCGCAGGTTGCTGCCGATCCCGAGCGCATCGCGCGCTTCGAGCGCGAAGCCAAGACGCTCGCCGCACTGAACCATCAGCACATCGCCGCCATCTACGGAGTCGAGGAATCAGATGGCGCACGCGCCTTGGTCATGGAGTTGGTCGACGGTGACACGCTTGCCGATCGCATCGCGCGCGGCCCGATTCCGCTGGACGAGATGGTGGCGATCGCGCGGCAGATCGCCGAGGCTCTGGAGGCGGCGCACGAGCAGGGGATCGTCCATCGAGATCTGAAGCCGGCCAACATCAAAGTGCGCGCCGACGGCATGGTTAAGGTGCTGGACTTTGGACTCGCGAAACTCGCCGAGCGTGGTCCGGCTGAATCCGGACACGACGTGCATGATTCGCCCACCATTACGTCGCCGGCGCTGATGACGGGGGTCGGCGTGCTGCTGGGCACTGCGGCGTACATGTCTCCGGAGCAGGCCAGCGGGAAGACGGCAGACCGGCGCGCCGACATCTGGTCGTTCGGTGCCGTGTTGTTCGAGATGTGTGCCGGCCGGCGCGCCTTCGCGGGTGACTCTACCTCCGACGCGTTGGCAAGCGTGTTGAAGCTCGATCCCGACTGGAAGGCGCTGCCTGCGACGACACCAGCGTCGATTCGCACACTGATCGAGCGATGCCTTACCAAGGATCGCCGGCTGCGGTTGCAAGCGATTGGCGAGGCTCGGATTGCGCTCGAACGTCCAACGCGCGAGATGGACGTCACGCGGCGACCAACACGAATCCCTCTCGTCTGGGCCGGGCTCGCGACAGTGTTTGCGACCGTGGCGTTGGGATTGGCGGTGGTGCATTTTCGCGAGCGGCCGTCGTCGTCCGACCCTGTCCGCTTTCAGATTGCGCTTCCGGAGAACGCGACCTACCCGGGCTTTCCGCCGGCCGCGATTTCGCCCGACGGCCGGCAGCTCGCCTATTTCGCGGCTGGATCCGATGGCAAGCGACGAATGTGGGTCCGCACGCTCGACTCCCTGGAGACGAAACCGCTTGCCGGCTCGGAAGTGGAATCCTTCGCGATGCCGTTCTGGTCTCCCGACAGCCGCTACATCGCGTTCGCTGCCGACGGCAAACTGAAGAAGATCGCTGTTGCTGGCGGCCCTGCCATCTTCGTGTGCGAGATTCCGCCGGGACCTGCGCCGGGCGGCACCTGGAATCAAGACGATGTCATTCTTTTCACCAGCACCGCGTCAGTCATCTCGGGAGAGATCAGTCGGGTTTCTGCGGCCGGCGGAGTGCCGTCGCCAGTTGTTCGCCAAGGGATCTTTCCCGTCTTCCTGCCTGATGGGAAACACTTCCTGTATCTGGGCCGCGGCTCGCAGGGAGGCGGTCTCTACGTGGGGTCGATCGACGTCGAGCCACAGGCGCAAGACTCGAGGCGCCTGCTGGCCTCCGCGTTCGCTCCCGTCTATGGGCGTTCATCCGATGGCAGCGGGTACGTGCTCTTTCCGCGCGAAGGGACGCTGCTGGCGCAACCGATCGACGCACAACGGTTGCAATTGACGGGTGAGCCGGTTCCGGTGGCCGAGCAGGTCGGCGCCAATGGCGTGCTCGGTGCGTTTTCGGCTTCGGCGAACGGAACGCTGATGTACGTCAGCGGCGCCACTGGCTCACGGGCGCTCTGGTTCGACCGGCAAGGCAAGATTCTTGGCGACGCCGGAGAAGGAGGGATTCAGATCGCGCTCTCACCCGACGGGACGCGAGCAGCGACCATCTCCTCGCGTTCGGTTTCCAGCGACGGGGGGTCGAATTTGTGGTTGCTCGACGTCTCGCGGGCCACGCGGACGCGATTCACCTTTGGCTCCGGCGTCGATGAGGGCGCCGTCTGGTCGCCCGATGGGAGCCGCATCGTGTTTGCCTCGGCTCGTGGCGATCGAATCGACCTGTTTCAGAAAGCCGCAAGCGGCGCTGGTGAGGAGCGGCCGCTGTTCGAATCGGACGAGCCGAAATCACCGACGTCCTGGTCGAGTGACGGTCGCTATCTGCTCTTCACCAGCCTGAATGCAAAAACCAAGAACGACGTGTGGGTGCTGCCACCTGATGGCAAAGGGAAACCGAGTCCTATCCTTCACACGCCGTTCAACGAGACGCATGCCTTCTTCTCGCCCGATGGCCAGTGGTTGGCCTACATCTCGGACGAGTCGGGGAAGAACGAAGCCTACGTGCGTCGATTCGTGCTCTCCCCGAGTGGCGAAGCATCTCCGGATGAAGGTCGGTCACTGGTTTCGACCAACGGAGCTGAATCGGTCCGCTGGCGGCGCGACGGTCGAGAGTTGTTCTACGAAAGGCCGGACGGCACGATCATGTCAGTTGTCGTCGCGACCGGTCCGTCGTTTCAGGCAAACCCGCCGCAACCACTGTTCGCGACCAACGCCATCGTCGGCGCGCGCTACTGGGAACCCACTGCGGACGGACAGCGCTTCCTAGTCGGCGTGTTGGGTGGACGAACCACGCCGACGCCGTTTACGGTGGTGCTGAACTGGACCGAAGACTTGAAACGTGAACGTCGGTAGAGGAGGGCACCAGATGCGCTCAAGCGTCGTCGGTGTGGTCGTCGCGGTCGCAACTCTGACAGTCGCCACCGCGTGTATCTCCCGGAGCGGCTCGAACAGCAGCCAGGCCTTCCAGCCGGCGCGCACGTCCGACGGCAAGCCGGATCTGAACGGCATCTGGCAGGCGCTCAACACGGCCAACTTCGACATCCAGGCGCACGCCGCCAGGCCCGCACTCGCGATGATGCCGGCCGCGCCGCGCAGTGGCGTGGCGGGGCTCGTGCGGGCCACGCACGTCGAGCTTCCGCACCCTTCGGTGCGGTTGCTCGGGGCCGTCGGTGGCGTGCCCGCTGGAGAAAGCGTCGTCGAGGGCGGCGAGATTCCGTATCAGCCGTGGGCCGTCGCGAAGAAGAAGGAGAACGCCGAACACTGGCTGGAGCGCGATCCCGAGATCAAGTGCTACATGCCGGGTGTGCCGCGGGCGACCTACATGCCGTTCCCGTTTCAGATCCTGCAGGGCACGGACAAGATCGTGATGGCCTATGAGTTTGCCGGTGCGTCGCGCACCATTCATCTCGACAAGGTCCCCGACAGCCCGGCGCCGACGTGGATGGGATGGTCGCGCGGCCGCTGGGACGGCGACTCGCTCGTCGTGGAAGTCACCGACTTCAACGAAGAGACGTGGTTCGACCGGGCTGGCAACTTTCACAGCGACCAACTGCATGTGACCGAACGCTACACGCCGACGAGTGCCGATCATTTGCTGTACGAGGCCACGATCGAGGATTCGAAAGTGTTCACGCGCCCGTGGAAGATCCGGATGCCGCTCTACCGGCGCCTCGAGTCGGGCAACAAGCTCCTCGAGTACAAATGCGTCGAATTCGTCGAGGAGCTGATGTACGGTCAGCTCGGCGTCGTCGATCCGGCGACCGGACAGAAGAACAAGTAGACGAAGAGGCGAGACATGAACGCTCGACACACGGTACCGCCGCTTGCGCTTGCTGCCGCCGTAGCCGCCCTAGGAGCCACTGCGATCGGCATCGCTGTCGCGACGGCCGCGTCGCAGAACCCAACGAACGCGCAGCCAGGCGCGACGTCGTCCTGGACGCAGGCGAAGACGCCGTGGGGCGATCCCGACCTTCAGGGTGTCTGGCGGTACGAGGCCACCATTCCGCTCGAGCGCCCGGCGCGCTTCGAGGGGCGCGAATCGCTCACCGACGAAGAAGTGAAAGAGAGCCAGCGACGCGAGAACGAGCAGGCGGAGCAGCGTTTGGCCGGAGCTGAAGGCGCAGCGGTGGGACGGCGATCAGTCGCCGAGTCACCGATCCGCGGGAACGAGTACAACAGTTTCTGGCAGGACCACGGACGGCCGCGGCAGGTGTACCGACAGACCTCGCTCGTCATCGATCCCAAAGACGGCCGTCTGCCGTATACGCCCGATGCCAAGAAAGCGGAGGCGCGTGCCACTGCGCGCTATGGCGTCGGGCCGTACGAGTCGTACCTCGATCCCGATACCGGCGAGCGCTGTCTGACTGACGGTGTCACCGCACTGATGTGGCAAGGACCCAACGGTGGACACAACCGGATCGTGCAGAGCCCTGGCTACGTCACGATCCTTCACGAGGAGTATCTCGACCGGCGGATCATCCCGACCGACGGACGCGGCCACGGCAGCATCCGGCAGTGGTTCGGCGACGCCGTCGGCAAGTGGGAAGGCTCGACCTTCGTGGTCGACACCATCAATTTCATCGATCGGACGAATTACGAGTGGGCCAGCGTCTTCACCCGTCCATCCGAGACACTGCACATCGTCGAGCGCTTCACAAGAACGGGCGCCGACAGCATGGAGTACCGCATCACGGTCCAGGATCCGACGACATTCGAAAAGCCGTGGACGGCGGTGATTCCCATCTCGCGTCTGAGCGATGCAACGCAGATCTACGAGTACGCGTGCCACGAGGGCAACTACGCGATGACGAACCTGCTGGCAGGAGGACGTGCCGACGCCGCCAAGCGATCGAGGTGAACCGCGATCGGGGTAAACACATGTACAGACATCTTCTGATCTCGTTCGTCGTCGTGGCCACGCTCTCGCTCCCCGCGGGTGTTGACGCGCACCACGCCTTTGCGGCGGAGTTCGACGCCAGCAAGCCCTTCAAGATCAAGGGCACCATCGTCAAGATGGAGTGGATCAATCCCCACACCTGGCTGCACCTGGACGTGAAGCGACCCGACGGCAAGACCGAGCGCTGGATGATCGAGGGTGGCCCGCCCAATGCGCTTTACCGTCGCGGCTTCACGAAGGACTCACTCCCGCAGGGCGCTGAACTCCTTGTCGAGGGGTTCCGGGCCAAGGACGGATCACTGAAGGGCAACGGCCGTGAGCTGACGTTCGCGGATGGCAGGCGGCTGTTCGTCGGGTCGTCGGGCACCGGCGCGCCCAATGACGGCAAGGAACCCGCCAAGGCCGGCAAGGAATAGCGGCGCGGGGAATCGGGTCAGAAACGCCAAGGCGCATGCTCCCTGCACTGCATGCGCCTTGCGCGTCCGCCTCTGTTCTCGACGATCAGCCGTTGGCCGGCCGCACGGTGACGAACAGCTTGGCGTCCTGCCGGTTGATCAGCAAGAGCACCGGCTTGTCGCTGTCGCGCTTCAGGGCCGCTCGCAGTTCGTCCACGCCGTTCACCGGCTGGCGATTCACCGACTCGATCACGTCGCCGGCCTGAAGGCCCGCATCGGCGGCGCGGCCGTTCGGATCGACATCGCGTACCAGAAGACCATGCACGTCCTTCGACACGCCGAGACGTGACGCGAGCTCTGGCGTGATCGGCGCGACCGACACGCCGAGCGCCGCCCGATCGTCAGTGGACCCGTCAGCGTCGCCGCTGCGAGCCACGCGATCGGCGTTGAGCGGGTCCAGCTTCACGCGCACGTTCTTCTTCGCACCGTCGCGGAGAATCACCAGTTCGGCAGCGCTGCCCGGTCGCGTCGCGGCGATGCGATTGCGCAGCGTGTTGGAGTCGTGCACCGGCTGGCCGTCGAACGACACGATCACGTCACCCTGCTTCAACCCTGCTTTGTCGGCGGCGCTGCCCGGGCTCACCGAGCTGATGATGGCGCCTCCCGCGTCCTCGATGCCAAGGCTCTTTGCGATGTCGGACGTCACCTGCTGGACCGAGACGCCGAGCTGCGCGCGCCGCACGGCGCCCGACGTCCGCAGCTGCTCCATGACGTTGTGCGCCATGTTGACCGGGATGGCGAAGCCGATACCGATGTTGCCGTCGGAGTTCGAGATGATCTGCGAGTTGATGCCGACCAGCTCGCCCTTGGTATTCACCAGCGCCCCGCCCGAGTTGCCGTGGTTGATCGGCGCGTCAGTCTGGAGGAAGTCTTCGTAGCTGCCGCTGCCGACGCCGGTCGAGCGGCCCTTCGCGCTGATGATGCCCATCGTCACCGTCTGACCGATGCCCAGCGGGTTGCCGACGGCGAGCACGACGTCGCCAACCTTCACAGCATCCGAATTGCCGAGGGCCAACGCCGTGAACGTGCCGTCGATCTTGAGCAGCGCCAGGTCGCTCGGCTTATCGGTGCCGATCAACTTCGCCGAGTAGGATCGGCCGCTGTTCAACTCGACGGAGATCTGGTCGGCGCCGTCGACCACGTGATGGTTGGTGAGGATGTAGCCGTCGGTCGTCACGATGACGCCCGAGCCCAGCGCCCTCTGGCGGAACGTCCGCGGCTGCCGCCCTCGGGGCCCGTCGCCTTCACCGAACTGATCGCCGAAGAACCGGCGCAGGAAATCGTCGTCCGGCAATTGGAACTGCGCCGACGAGACGCGCGCTTTGCCCTCGATACGGATGGTCACGACGGCTGGCGCGACGACGTCGACGATGTCCGCATAGGAATTGCGGCTGCCGTCGATGGCGCGCGCGAGTGGGGTCGTCACCGTGGCCGGCGGCGCCGTCATGGTCCGGTCCGCGGCGCCCACGAATTTGACGGCTCCTGCGATGAGCAGGAGGGCCGCTACCACGGCGATGCCGGCGCGGACGGCCCGCTGGGTCACTGAAAAACGTCCTTGCATTGTGCTGTGCCTCCCTTTAGGAACCTGTCTATTCCTTAAGACGGCGCACAGCCTGTCGGGACCGTTACACGATCATTACAGCGGTGAAAGGTTGCCTTCGCCTGACGAGGGCAACGAGACGATGAACGTAGATCCCGAGCCCACGGTGCTGCTGACGTCCACCGAGCCTCCGTGCGCTTCGACGATCGCTTTCACGAGGCTGAGCCCGAGGCCGAGGCCGCGCTCGGCCCGGCTGGCATCGCCGCGAAACAGCCGCTCCCAGATTCGCGGGACTTCCCCGGGCGGAATACCGGGACCCGTATCGGAGACGCGCAGCACCGCGCGCCCGTGCTCGCGGCTCAAGGTCACCTCCACGCGACCGCCCGGCGGGGTGTATTTGACGGCGTTGTCGATCAGGTTGGCGGCGACCTGCTCGAGTCGTGTGCGATCGGCGTCGACGATGACGTCACGGGCGCGATCGTCGGGAGCCTGTGCGTCTTCAGGCGCAGCGAGCGTCACGCCTTTGGCCTCGGCCACGTCACGATAGAGATCCACGGCGCGACCCACGACCTCGGCAAGGCGCGTCGGTTCCCGCCGCAGCTGCAACGCGCCGCTCTCCGCTTCGGAGATGTCCATCAGCGTGTCGAGCATCACCAGCACTCGATCGACTTCCTCGACGCAGTCAGCCAGTGCCTCGCGGTCGCGCCGCGGATCCGGCGGCGCGGCGAGCGCCATCTCCGCCGAGCCGCGGAGGCGGGCGAGCGGCGTCCGCAGATCGTGCGAGACGTTGTCCAGCGCTCCTCGCATGCCGGTCACCAGGCCCTCGATGCGGTCGAGCATCGCGTTGAAGAGGCGCGTGAGATCGTCGACCGCATCTCCACTGTTCCCGATCTCCACCCGTTCGTCGGTGCGTCCCGTGCGGATGATGTGCCGTACCGCGAGCGCCAGCCGCCGGATCGGATACTGCGCGGACTGCGTGACCAGCCATCCGCCCGTGAGTGCGATCGCAACGATCAGCAGCGTGACCAGCGCGAGCGCGGTGCCGAAACGGACCAGCAGATCGTCGCGGCTGTCGGTGCTCTTGCCGACCTGGACGATCGTTCCGTCCTCGAGTTGGGCCGTCGCGGTTTCCAGCCTCGACTCCACCCAGCCTTCCGGGCTGCTCAACACCAGCACATCTAGGCCGCGATCGACGACGCGGACGAACAGCCGCTCAGGCGCGACCTGTTGCTCGGTGCGCACCGTCGCGGCAAGGACGTCGAGGCCGCCGCGCCGGTACGCCGCGGCGTATTGGGCGACCTTCTCCTGCAGGACTTGCTGATCGCGTTGGCTGATCGAGATCGCGATGAGCGCGTAAGTGACGACGGCGATGACCAGTGCGCCGATGACGAACAGCGCCGCGTACCACAGCGCCAGGCGGAGTCCGAACGCACGCGCCAGCAGCGGCTGGCGGGTGGAATCAGGGCCGGAGGACATATCCGACGCCGCGGACGGTCTGCAGCAGTTTCTTGTCGAACGGCTTGTCGATCTTCTCGCGCAGCCGGCTCACCAGCACGTCGACGACGTTGGTCTGCGGATCGAAGCTGTATTTCCACACCTGCGACAGGATCATGGTCTTCGAGACCACGCGGCCCTGGTTGCGCATCAAGTATTCGAGGAGCGCGAACTCGCGCGGGCGGAGATCGATCGCGTGGCCGCCGCGCGTGACCTGGCGCGACAGCAGATCGAGCGTCAAGTCGTGCACGCTCAACGACGTCGGCTCCGCGGTGCGCGACGCCCGGCGGACCAACGCCTGCACCCGTGCCAGCAGCTCGGCGAACGAAAACGGCTTGGTGAGGTAGTCGTCGCCGCCCGTCTGCAGGCCGCGAACCCGGTCGTCGACGGAGCGGCGCGCACTGAGGATCAGGACCGGAGTGGCGATGCCTCGACGCCGCACGTCGTCGATCAGCGCGAGCCCGTCTCGTTTCGGCAACATGACGTCGACAATGGCGACATCGTAAGGCGTGCCTACGGCGGCGCTCAGTCCGGCGTCGCCGTCAGCAACGTGATCGACGACAAAGCCGGCCTCACGGAGGCCGCGCGTCACGAAGTCGGCGATCGTCGCGTCGTCTTCGACCAGCAGGGCACGCACAATGTGATGATATCGAGACGTGCCGACGGCGATCGAACGCACGTAGAATGCGAGACATTTCCGCCCGCCCTCACACTCGATCGAGGAGATTTGCCGTGACAGGGTCCAGTCGTGTTCGTGTTCGGTTCGCGATGTTCGCCGTCCTCGCGGCCGTAGCCGTTGCGCCCGCGCACGGCCAGGCGGGCCGGGAAGCGCCTGCTCCTAAACCCACGCTCCCCAATCCCTACCGTCTCGTGCCGGACTGGCCGACGCTTCCCGCGAGCATGAAAGGGCCGAACGGCAAGAAGTGGGGTGAAGTCATCCGGGTGCACGTCGCGCCGAACGGCAACATCTGGATCTTCCATCGTTGTTTCAACGACAAGCCCACCGGCGACGCCACGTGTTTGAATCGCGGAGACGCCAACCCGCCGATTCTCGAGTTCAACCCCGCAGGACGGCTGCTCAAACGCTTCGGTGTCGGTCTCTTTGCGCATCCGCACGGATTCACCGTGGACCGAGCCGGCAACATCTGGACGACGGATTCGAACGCGGACGAAACGATCCTCGGGATGCCGGCGAAGAACGCGCAGGGGATCGCGATCGGGCAGACCGTCCTCAAGATCAGCTCTGAGGGCAAGGTGCTGATGACGCTCGGTACGCCGGGCGTTGGTGGAGCGGGACCTGATTTGTTCGACCGACCGACCGGCGTCGCGATCGCTGCCAACGGCGATATCTTCGTGTCGGACGGCCATTCACCCAACAAGTCGAACAGCGCCCGCATCGTCAAATTCTCAAGGGACGGGAAGTTCATCAAGACCTGGGGACGCCTGGGATCGGAGCCCGGCAACTTCAGGGAGCCGCACGATCTCTACGTCGGGGGATCGAAGGGCTATGTGTATGTCGCCGATCGCCAGAACAATCGGGTGCAGGTGTTCGATCAGGACGGCAACTTCATCGCCGCCTGGAAGCAGTTCGGTCAGCCAAGCTCGGTGTACGTCGACAAGCGCGACAACATCTACGTCGGCGCCACCTACGAGAGCATTGCTCCTGGCCAGACGGCGCTGCGCCCGACACCTGGCCCGAACGACCGGGCCATCGTGATTGGCGACGCGATTACAGGCGCCCTGAAATACTTGATCCCTGATCCTGGCGACTTGAGCACGATGACCGACACCGGCACATCGGCGTCGGGCATTGCCGTGGACGATCAGGGGAACATCTATGCGGCGGACGTGGGGTTCAACAACCTCAGGAAGTACAGCCGCGTCCCGGTGAAATGAATCAGGAGGGGCGCTACGGGGAGACCGTTCCGAAGGCGGCCTCCTCGACCGTGAAGGACCAATCGAGGCTGGTGGATTCAACCGAGATGTAGAACACCCGCGGGTCGTCAGCCGCGTACGCGGTTCCTTCGCCTGGGCCTTCGTGATCGACCGGCTCCTGGAGGGCTCGACCGCTGATCGCGCTTTGGAGAATGAGCTTGAACCTGCCCTGACCCTTGGGCGTCTCGTTGGTCGTCTGCCACTTGAGGCGAAGGGAGCCGGTAAGTCCCACGAACGATTCGGTCTGGGCGTTTCCGTGGCCCGACCATGAGCCGAGCTGCTTCCAGATGACGACCTCCTTCCTGGCAGGCGCTGGGCGCGGCTCGCCGCAGGCCGCCATCACCATCGCGACCGCGCTGGCGAGGGCGATGGCACGTCCCGGGTACCCCGAAGATCCAGTTGCGTTCGCACTCACTTGGCGATACTTTTTGCCTGCCCCGCCGTCGCCCCGTTGGCCTCTTTCGAAGAGGTGGCCGTTCATGGATGACAAGACAATAACTGACGACACCCCCAAGAACGTCTCTCGCCGCAATTTCATCAAAGGTGTCATTGCTTCGGGAGCCGTTGTCTCCTCTGCGGCGTACCTCTGGCGCTCCTCGTCCGTGCTCGGCCAGCAGCCATCAGCACCCGGGAGCGTCGAACGCCTGATCACGCTCATGGTCAACGGCCAGGAGCGTCGCGTTGACGTGCTGAAACAGGAAACACTCGCGACGACGCTCCGCTACAAGCTGGGGCTGACGGGCACCAAGCTCGGATGCGATCGCGCCGAGTGCGGGGCGTGCACCGTGCTCGTTGACGATGTGCCGCACTATTCGTGCTCCGTGCTCACGCACGCGGTGCGCGGCAAGAAGATCGTCACTATCGAGGGGCTGGCTGCGGCCGATGGCACGCTGCATCCGGTGCAGCAGGGCGTCGTCGACGAGCAGGGCTTCCAGTGCGCGTTCTGCATGTCGGGCTTCATCATGTCCGCGGTGGGTTTCCTCAAGACGAATCCGAATCCGACGCGAGCGCAGCTCGCGCACGGGATCTCCGGCAACCTCTGTCGCTGTCAGGACTACGACAAGATTCTCACCTCGCTGATGCGCGGTGCTGAGAACATGCGGAAGGCGTGACATGGCCGAGAAACTCGTCGGACAGAACTACACCACACCAGACCTCATCGCGAAGGTGACGGGGAAGAGCAAGTACGCCGAAGACTTTCGCGCGGAGGGCATGCTCTTCGCGAAGCTGCTGTTGAGCCCGCACCCGCACGCGCGCGTGACGCGCCTCGACACGAGTGCGGCGATGGCCGTGCCGGGAGTGAAGGCGATCCTCACCGCCGACGACCTGCCGGCTCCCGCCGACGCCGTGAACGACAACGGCCAGTTGATCCTCGCCAACCTCCAGGGCGAAGTCGCGCTCACGAAGGAGCCGGTCTATCAGGGCCAGCCGATCCTGGCGGTCGCTGCGGTCGACGAGAACGCCGCGGCCGAGGCCATCGAGCGCATCGAGATCGAGTACGAGCCGCTACCCTTCGTGGTCGATCCGTTGGTGAGCCTGCGCCCCGGCGGCCCCAACGCGCGCACACAGGGAAATTACTGGTTCATTCCACCGCCCATACCGCCTGGAACCCCACCACCAAAGAGCCCACCACGACCCGAGATCCGCGAGATGAAGTGGACGCCGGACGAGGTGAAGGAGGCCGATGCGGGCCGACTGCCGATGATGCCAGGCGCACCGGAAGCCTGGGCGCACGGCGATCTCGAGGCTGGCTTCAAGGAAGCCGCGCTCGTGCTGGACGAAACGTTCGTGACGCCGGACACGAGCCACCAGACGCTCGAGACGCGCACGGTGATGGCGTATTGGCAGAACGGCAAGGTCCACGTTTACACGGGCACGCAGAGTACGGCGCAGACGGTGCTCGGCGTCTCGCGCTGGGTGAACGTGCCGCCCGAGAATGTCGTCGTCGTGAGCGAGTACACCGGCGGTGGATTCGGCAGCAAGATCACCGGCGCGATCTCGCTGATGATCCCGGTGCTGCTGGCGAAGAAGGCGAATGCGCCGGTGATGATGCGCATCACGCGCGAAGAAGAACACTACATCGGACGCGCGCGTCCGGGTGTCCGCGGCCGGATGAAGATCGGCTTCGCCAAGGACGGCCGCATCACCGCGCTCGACATGTGCTCGGTGAGCGACAACGGCCCGTTCGAGCGTCAGGGCGATTGCAACAACACCGGTGTCATCGCGTCGCTGGCGTATCAGCCGAAGGCGATGCGATTCCGCGGTATCTCAGTGCTGACGAACACACCACCGAGAGGTCCGCAAAGCCAGCCTGGCGGCACGCAGTCGCACATGCTGATGGAGCCGGTCATCTCGAAGGCGGCGCGCAAGCTCGGGATCGACCAGGTGGCGATCCGGCGCATCAACGCGCCGGCTGGCAAGGCGCTGTTCGGCCCGCCCGGTGGACCGAAACAGGTGCGCCAGTACACGACGAGCGCATTCGTCAAGGAGGCGCTGGACAAGGGCGCCGAGCTCTTCAAGTGGGAAGAGCGCAAGACGCGTAGTGGTCAGCGCAACGGCAGCAAGGTGCGCGGCGTCGGGGTCGCTGTCAGCACATACAGCGCCGGCTCCACGGGCTACGACGGCCTCATTGTCATCAAGCCGGACGGCCGTCTCTACATCCAGTCCGGCATCGGCAACCACGGCACCGAATCGGTCAGCGACTGTCACCGGGTGTCGGCCGAGATCCTCGGCGTCCCGTGGGACAAGGTGGAAGTGACCTGGGGCGACACGGCGAAGAACCTTCCGTGGACGTGCAACAGCGGCGGCAGCCAGACGGTTCACGCCATGACGCGCGCCGCGCACGCCGCGGGCATGGACGCGAAGAAGAAGCTGCAGGAGATCGCAGCCAAGGATCTCGGCGGCCGTCCCGAGGACTACGAGGTGGCCAATGAACGGGTCGGCCGCAAAGGCGGCGGCGCCAGCATGACCTTGGCGAAGGCGGCGCAGCGCGCGATCGATCTCGGCGGGGCGTACGACGGCCACGAGCTCCCGAAGGACATCAACAAATTCACGACGGCCTCGGCCACTGCGCTTGCCGGCCAGGGGCTCATGGGCGTCGCGAAGGACAACTACCCGCGCGACGGCCAGTCACGCTCCTTCGTTGCCGGTTTCGCCGAAGTCGAGATCGATATCGAAACAGGCAAGTACTACATCCTCGACTACCTCGCCGTCGCCGACGTCGGTACGGTGGTCCATCCGCGCGCCCTCGGTGGTCAGATTCTCGGACGATCGATGCTCGGCATCGGGCACACGATCGGGCAGAAGTGGGTCTACGACCAGCAGTACGGTGTGGCGCTGGCCAGGCGGTTCCACCACAACCGGCCTCCGACCATCCTCGACGCGCCTCAGAACATGGCGTGGGCCGCGCTCGATATTCCAGATCCGGAGACTCCGGTCGGTGCGCGCGGCATCGGCGAGCCTCCAGTTGGCGCCGGGGCCTGCGCGGTGCTCAACGCAATCAGCGACGCGCTGGGCGACAACATCTTCCAGCGCGCGCCGGTCACGCTCGACATGATCCTGACCTCGCTCGAAGCGGGTCGGCCGACGACCGAGCCTTTGACGGCGCATATCTGAAGGAGAAAACGTCATGGCCGTGATTCACGACGTGATGCCCGCGTTCGAGCTCTTCCAGCCGGAGAGCACCGCCGACGTGGTCACGCTCCTCGACCGCTACAGTCCCGACGCGTGGGTCATGGCTGGCGGGATGGACTCGTTCGACTGGCTGAAGGATCGCATCAAGCGCCCGCGCGTGGTGATCGACTTGAGCCGGGTCGCGGAGTTGCGCGGCATCAAGGAGCGCGACGGCGGACTCGAGATCGGCGCCGCCACGACGCTGACCGAGATCGTGCGCCACCCGCAAGTGCGCGAAAAGTTCATGCTCCTCGCCGAGGCTGCCGAGCTCGTCGCCTCGCCCCAGATTCGCAATCAGGGCACGCTCGGCGGCAACGTGTCACAGGACACGCGCTGCTGGTACTACCGCGCCGGCTGGACCTGCTACCGGGCGGGCGGCAACATCTGCTACGCCGACACGCCGACGGCGATCAATCGCGAGCACGCGATTCTCGAAGCCGATCGCTGTGTGGCGGTCAACCCTTCGGATACTGCACCGGCACTCATCGCGCTCGACGCCCAGATGGTGATCGCGAGCGCGCGTGGGCAGCGGGTGATCGGTGCCGAGGAATTCTTCATCGGTCCAGGCACCGACATCACGCGGATGACGGTGCTGGCACCCGACGAACTGCTGACGGCGATCAGGATTCCAGCGACGTGGGCCGGCGCGCAGTTCTACTTCGAGAAGGTGCGCGATCGCAACGTGTGGGACTTCCCGCTGCTGAACGTAGCGTCGGCAACGACGTACATGGGCGGCCGGATCGAACGCACTCGCATCGTGGTCAACGCGGCTGCCGCTCGTCCCCTTCGCCTGCATGCGGTCGAAGCTGCCGTCATCGGCCAGCCTCGCAGCGAGGCGACGGCGGAGCGCGCCGGCCAGATCGCGATCCAGGGAGCGCAGGAGCTGCGCTACAACGGCTACAAGATCCCGTTGATGCGGAACCTGGTGAAGCGGGCCATCAGGGGTCAGCGCGGCGACACTTAAACGAAATGCAAAATTCAAAATGCAAAATGCAAATTTAGAAAGGCATGGCGAATTGGCAGTTACGAGAAGGCCTTTTTGCATTTTGCATTTTGCATTTTGAATTACGAGTTGGAGTGAAACATGGACCTGGTCAAGTGGGGGCTGAACCCCTGGGGCGAGAGCATCCTGACGCACGTCTCGTGGACGCTCTTCTGGGCTTCGCTGTTTGCCGGCCTGATGTTCCTGGTGGCGCACGGCAGCTACATGCTGCTCTCGGCGCATCGGAAACGCCCGGCGGCGGAAACCGATCGGCTCGAGGCCGCGTTTGTCAGCCTGCCCGATCGCATCGAGCGGCACTCGCTGATGGCGCGAGCCTTCCACTGGGTGATGGCGGCTTCCATGTTCGTGCTGCTGTTCACCGCGTTCCTTCCGGTGGTCGGCGTGAAGTTTCCGTGGGTCACGTGGCACTGGATTGCCGGCCTGGTGCTGACTGGATCGATCCTGTTCCACATCATCCACGCGTCGGTGTGGCTCGACTTCTGGTCGATCTGGGTGGGTCCGAAAGACGTCCCTGAGATGAAGGCCGAGCTCCTGCGCGAGCTCGGACGTGATGTGCCGGGACCCAAATCCGGCAAATATCCGCTTGGCAACCGCCTCTATCACACCGCGATCGTCGTGACCGGGCTCGTTGCTGTGATCAGCGGCGTGCTGATGATGACACGCGTCCGGACGCCGCTCTTCACGAGAAACCCGTATCTGCTGGGCGACGCGACGTGGGGCGTCACCTACGTCGGCCATGGGCTGGCGGGCGTGGCGCTCGTCGGTCTCGTCATCGCGCACGTATACTTCGCGGTCCGTCCCGAGAAATGGTGGATCACGAAGGCGATGATCCTCGGCTGGATCACACGCCGGCAGTATCTCGAGCACCATGAGCCGGATCGCTGGCGCGTGACATCGAATCCGCCCGCCGGGCGATAGTGACTTCCAAACCAACTCCGGATTCGTCGACTGCCTCGTCGCCAGCACCGGGCGACGAGGGCAGCGCCGCCTTCGCCGCGCGGTGCGACGCGATCGAAGAGGCGTACGAGTTCATGCTCGCCTACGCCGCACAAGGCCTTCCACACGAGCAGGGGAGCGCGTCGGGCAGCCAGATCCGCGAGTTCCTTCGCAAGTGCGAGCGGGCGCTCGACGGCCTGGCGGATGCCGCCCGCCGTTCCGTGCGTGACCTGGAGGGTGAAGAGGCGGCGCCGTTCGAGGCGTTCGTGGACGTGCTCGATCGGGACGCCCGAAACGCGAGGGCCGCGGTCCGGCTCGTGCTCGCCCAGCCCTCGATTGGTTCGCAGCTGGTGGACAACCTGAACGCGTCGAGCCACCTGCGAGCGGTCCTCACCGATTTCTTCCTCCTCGACGAGGCGCTGAAGCGATAGGCGCACGATCCCCTCGGCGCGCGTATCCTATGGCGCATGGTCAACCGACGTCAGTTCCTGTCGGCGGCTGCTGCCGCCGGAGCGGCCGCGTTCACGCGCCTCCCGATCGCAGTGTCCGCACAGCGGAAGGCGTACGATCTGCTGATCCGAGGCGGTCGCGTCATCGACCCATCGGTGCGGCTCGACGCCGTGCGCGACCTGGCGATCGCCGGCGGCCGCATCGCCCTCATCGAGTCGAGCATCACGGCTGACGCCGTCGAGACCATCGACGCCCGCGGCAAGCTCGTCGTGCCCGGCTTGATCGACATCCACACGCATGTCGGCCGATCGTCGGAAGGACCGCCCATGGTGCTGCGCGACGGCGTCACGGGTTGGATCGATGCCGGGTCGCAAGGCGCGGACAAGGTCGTCGAGGTCGTCACGGTGGCGCGATCGTCGGTGCAGCCGGGCCGCGTGCTCATCAACATCGGCCGCGCCGGCATCCTGCCCGACGGCGACACCATGGATCTGGCTCGGGCCGACGTGAACGCCGCCAAGGCCGCGATCGCCAAGAACCGCGACGTCATCGTCGGCGTCAAGGCGAGGCTGTCGCGCGAAGTTGCCGGCGCCAACGACGTCGAGGTGCTTCGTCGGGCGCAGGAAGTCGCCTCGTCGTTCAACCTGCCGTTGATGATTCACATGGGGCAGACGATGTCGCCGTTGGGCAAGCTGATGGACCTGCTGAAGAAGGGCGACATCGTCACGCATCTCTTCGCGCCGCCGCCCAACGCGATCGTCGACGACAGCGGTCGCATCCTTCCAGAGGTGCTCGCCGCAAGGAAGCGTGGCGTGTGGTTCGACGTCGGCAACGGCGTGACGGGACACATGCGCTGGGACACGATCGGCGCCATCATGAAGGCCGGCTTCTGGCCCGACACGTTCTCGACCGACTGGAACACGATGAGCAAGACGACCGGAGTCGTCGATCTGCCAAACTGCATGTCGAAGCTGCTCGGCTACGGGATGAGCGCAAGCGAGGCGATCGCGCGCGCGACGATCAATCCGTCGCGCGTCTTTCCAGTATTCAAAGATCGGGGCACGCTCAAGAAAGGCGCACCCGCCGATGTCGCGCTGCTGGAACTGCGCGAGGGCAGCTTCGAGTTCCTCGACAACTACAAGGGCACGATCACCGGACGTCAGCGATTCTTCCCGAGCGGCACCGTGCTCGCGGGGAAGAAGATCCCAAGTGTCTGACCGGTTGACGACGGTGGAGTCGCGGCGCATGATACGCGCGCGATGTACCAGATGAAAACGCGCGTGGCCATCGCGCTGTGCGCTGCAGCGCTCGGCGCGACGGCGCTGTCGGCTCGCCCTGAGCGAGCGCAGCGAGTCGAACCGGCCCAGAGCGATTGGCCGCGATTCCGCGGCGCCGAAGGCGGTGTGGCGGCGGATCATCCTTCCTTGCCGGACGTCTGGGGGCCATCACAGAACATCGTCTGGACGATCGACGTGCCAGGCAGGTCGTGGAGCTCTCCGGTCGTCTGGGGTGATCACGTCTTCATCACCACGGCGATCAACACCGTTGAAACCGAGACGCTCCTGCCGGTGCCGTCGTATGTGTCCCGGTCGAACGGCGGGACGATGACCTTCATGGACGTCTCGAAGCCGACGGCCGCTCACCGGTGGGTTGTCTTCGACCTCGATTTCAGGACGGGGCGGATCCGGTGGGAGCGCACCGTGCGGACCGGTGTTCCCGCCAAGTCGAGGCACCTGAAGAACAGCTACGCCGCGGAGACGCCAGTCACCGACGGTGAACGCGTGTATGCCTACTTTGGCGACGTCGGCCTGTTCGCATTCGACCTGGAGGGCAAACCGCTCTGGTCGAAGCCGATGGATGCCTTCGAGATGCAGACCGGGTTCGGCCACGCCCAGTCCCCGGTCGTCGACGACAGACACGTCTACATCGTCAACGACAATGAAGAGCAGTCGTTCATCGTCGCGTTCGACAAGCGCACGGGTAATCAGGTCTGGCGCACCGATCGCAACGAGAAGAGCAACTGGACGACGCCCCTGGTGTGGAAGAACGAGCGTCGCACCGAGATCGTGACGGCGGCCACGGGCGGCGTCAGATCCTACGATGTCAACGGCAGGCTGCTCTGGGAGCTGACCGGGATGTCGACGTTCGCGGTGCCCAGTCCGATTGCGGCCAACGGACTGCTCTACGTCATGTCGGGATATCCGGCATACCCGCTGCGGCCGGTCTACGCCATTCGCCCCGGCGCCGCAGGCAATATTTCGCTCAAGCCGGACGAGACCAGCAACGAGTCAATCGTGTGGGCCGATCGCACGCTTGGCACCTTTCACCCATCTCCGCTGGTGTATCGCGGCTGTCTCTACGTCCTCCACGATCGAGGCTTCCTTACCTGCAGCGACGCTGCGACCGGCAAGCCGATCTACGGGCGTCAACGGATCAGCACCGACACGGCGACGTTCACGGCATCGCCGTGGGCGTATAACGGCAAGGTGTTCGCCTTGAGCGAAGACGGCGATACGTACGTCATCCAAGCCGGTCCCGAGTTCAAGGTGCTCGGCAAGAACTCGCTGAACGAGATGGCGCTGGCGACGCCGGCGGTCGCGCGCGGCAGTCTGATCGTTCGCACCGCGTCGAAGCTGTATCGGATCAGCAAGTCGAGCTGACGCGTGATCCGGTCCGGCTGAAGCCGGACACTACAAGATGTCACCCGTAGTGTCCGGCTTTAGCCGGACGTGCACCCCGTAGTGTCCGGCTTAGCCGGACGTGCAGCCTGTAGTGTCCGGCTTTAGC
>Ga0207428_10002269_pt1 | contig 19312 bp, 22 predicted proteins | sample RhiMethybrSRZTD1_FD_187600 | JGI IMG/M metagenome (GOLD analysis project Ga0207428, IMG submission 187600) | Populus rhizosphere microbial communities from Tennessee, USA - Rhizosphere MetaG P. TD hybrid SRZTD1 (SPAdes) (version 3) | ecosystem: Host-associated > Plants > Roots > Rhizosphere >...
ATTTCCTATCGTTTCATTGGAAAACCGTCACTACTGGCAGGATTCCGTCGAAGGCCCTCATCGCGGTACGGCCGTTGCTCTCCTGCATGGCCGTGGCGGATCGACGACGCGACAAACGATTCAGATTGACGGAACCAGCTGCTGGCGCGCTCCGGGTATTCCCCGATGTCGTCGTGCACCAGGATGGGACCGACGAGTGGATCGGCATCAGCCGGCAGCCGGCATTCGCGGGCGAGACGCTGGTTCTCGACGTCGTCCAGTTCGATGCCGTCGAAGGGGAGATTCATCGCCGGCTTCCGGTGTGGGTTATCGAGAGCCGTCCCGTGATCGTCGACGGCGATATGCGTCATCGCATCCGGCTACACGGCGGCATCATGGCGTCGGTTGGATTCGAGCAGCAGGTGCGGCGCGGATGAGCGCGATGTTCGAATTCCCGGCGACACTGACGCGCGAGCTGCCGGTGCGGATCATCAACGTGAGCGCGTCCGGTTGTCTCGTCGAGAGCCTGCGGCGGATGGAGATCGGCACGATGGGCACGCTGCAGCTCAGGCTCGGCGGCCAGGACTGCACGGACGACTTCGAGGTCATGCGCTGTGACGCCGTTCAAGGCGTCCCGACCGTATACCACGTGGGCGTGCGGCTCCTCTGGACGAGGCCGCGCAAGGTGGGATCGATTCGACACGCGGTGGCGAGCCTTATCGCGGAGCGGGACGGATCGGAAACGGCCCGCCTGATGTAGCGGGTCAACTGTTCGGGCTCACCCCGACAACTGAGATCAATTTGGCTCGAGTCGCCTCGAGCCTCTGGGATTGTCGCGTCGTCCGCACAGCCGGCGCGACATGCACGAGCGGAGCTGTGCACGTCGGAACGAATCAGACCCTGCGCAGTTTCCACATTTGGAAATACAGGAGCGAACCATGGCGCTCCGCGCGCGCCTTGCGGTCACATTCAATCCGGCACGTCAACGTCAGTCAGTTAATTGTTCGTTTGTAGGAGTCAGTTAGATGAAGAACCTTTTTGTTCGTTTGCTTCGTGAGGACGCGGGTCAGGACCTGATTGAGTACTCGTTGCTCGCGGCGATCATCGCCGTCGGTTCCATCACCGCGATGGGCCTCGTCAGCGACGAGATCGACGACGTGTTCGCCGACATCGTCACTGGTCTTGGGACCCGGTAGTTGCTGTTCCGGGGCGATGGGACACCAGTTCCCATCGTCCCGGTTCACTTCAGACCAGAGTTCGACGTCATGAACCTCGATCGCTTCATGAATCGCAGTCGCAGGGAGGATCACGTGACTACGTGGTGGTTCCGTCGCTTGACCGAAGAAGACGGGCAGGACCTCATCGAGTATGCGCTCCTAGCGTCCGTGCTGTCCGTCGGGGGCATTTTGTCGATTCATGCGGTGCTCGGCGGGGTCATGCCGTGGTTAGACAGGATCATCGCGGCATTTCGATCGCTCTAGCCATGTCGTCCAGAAACATCGATGCCAGCGCGATGCTGCGCCGGCTGATTGACGAGGACCTCGGCCAGGACCTGATCGAATACGCGCTGCTCGGCGTGATCGTCGGCATCGCGTCGGTCCTGACCTGGAAGGCGCTCGCAACGGCCGTTGGTGATGTCTACGGAGCCGCGGACGCAGACGTGCAGGGTGCGTCGGCGTGCACGCCCGATCCGGGCGGCGGCGGGTGTCCGTAGTTCAGACGGCTCACGACCACATTGGACCGAGTCAGTTGCATTACGTTATGAACACCTCACACATTTTCGTCGGCGTAGTTTTGGCCCTTGCGTGCGTGTCGGATCTGCGCACGCGGCGGATTCCGAACGTGCTGACCTTTTCGGCCGTCGCCGCCGCGCTCCTGTTCCATTTGATCAACGGCGGGATGAGCGCTGCCGGGTGGAGCCTGGCTGGCGCGCTTCTCGGGGCAGGGCTGTTTTTTCCGATGTTCGCCCTGCGAGGCATGGGCGCGGGCGACGTGAAACTCCTGGCTGCCGTGGGCGCCTGGCTTGGACCGTCGCAGGTCGCGGTCGCCGCGCTCGCCACGAGCCTTGCGGGTGGCGTCATCGCGATCGTGGTTGCCCTCGGTCACGGGTACTTGAAGGCGGCAGCGCTCAACCTGTGGATGCTGCTGACGCACTGGCGAGTCAACGGGATTCGCCCTGTCGAGCACGTGACGCTTCAGGGGACGCGCGGCCCACGCCTCGCGTACGCATTTCCAATCGCGATTGGGACGGTAGTGACGCTATGGCTCAAGTAGGACGGCGGTTGAGACGCTGGCGCTCGGAGGAAGGGGCGCAGCTGGTCGAGTTTGCCCTTGTGCTTCCTCTTCTACTGTTCGTGGTGCTGGGCATCGCGGAGTTCGGGTTCATGTTCCAGAGTTATGAGGTGGTGACTAATGCCGCCCGCGAGGGGGCACGCATGGCGGTGCTACCCGGATACACGAACACGGACGTGGAGGCACGCGTGGCCAGATACGTCTCGAGCGGGCATGTGCCCACGACGGCCAGCCCTGACCCGGTCAATCCGACTGTGCTCGTTGAAAACGTTCCGATTCCCGTGAGCGGGGGCCGGCCACCGATTAACGCGAAACGGGTCACTGTCACATACACCTACAGTTATCAGTTCCTGAACGCTCTAGCGGCGTTCTTCGGTTCCCGGGGCACGTCGGTTGCCCTCGTCGGCGTCGCGGAGATGCGCACCGAGGCGGGTTCTTAGAGTCACGAAGGAGAAGGTCAATGGATCGTAATAAGCGTACCGCGATTGTGCTCGTCGTCGCGGTGCTTCTGGCGGCGGTCGCCAGTCTCGGGATGTATCGCGTGGTGTCTCGCCGGCCAGCCGGTGACGGCAAAACGATGAAGACGGTGGATGTCGTCGTTGCCAGCCATCCGCTGAAGCTCGGCGCGATGCTTACCACGGACCACGTCAAGCTGGTCAAGTGGCCTGCAGACGCCCAGGTGCCCGGCGCATTCGCCAAGGTCGACGACGTCGTCGATCGGGGCCTGATCAGCGACCTCGGAGAGAACGAGCCAGTGACTGCGACGAGGCTGGCGCCACGAGAGGCCGGTGCCGGACTGCCGCCATCGATTCCGCCAGGCATGCGGGCGGTGTCGGTCAAAGTCAACGAAGTCATCGGCGTGGCCGGTTTCGTCGTGCCCGGCACGCGCGTGGACGTGATGGTCACGCTGGCGAATCGCCAGGCGCAGCAGCAGGAAAGTGTGACGAGAGTCGTCGTGAGCAACGCGCAGGTGCTCACCGCGGGCACCCGCTACGACCAGGAGAACGCAAAAGACGGGAAGCCGATCCCATCCACGGTCGTGACGCTGCTCGTTTCTCCGGAAGACGGCGAACGCGTCGCGCTCGCGCAGTCCGAAGGCCAGCTGATGCTCACGCTGCGGAACCCGCTGGACACGTCGCCCACGGCGACCAGCGGCATTCGCACCGGCAGCCTGCTCGGCCAGCCTGCCGCGACACCGGCACCAGCAAGAACCAGCGCCCCGCGCGTGTCGGCGCCGGCGAAACCGGTCCAGCCGCAGCCCGCTGCGGCGCCGGCTCCCAAGGTCTACACCGTCGAAGCCATTCGTGGCGCCAAGCGAACTGAGGAAACCGTCCGATGAAGAACTTGACTGCATTCACACGGCGAGGCCCGCTCGGCGGTCCCGGGTTCCTGGCCATCCTGCTCACGCTGCAGGGCAGCTTTTCGGCCTTTGCGCAGCAGCCGGCACCCGCCGCGCAGCCGCAGCCAGCGGCAGCTCCGGGACGCCCGCAGTACGACCGTGTTGTCGTGACAGCTGGTCGGTCGACGGTCGTTCCGACCGACTTCGCGATCACTCGCATCGCCATCACGAATCCCGAGGTCGCAGACGCGGTGGTGGTGCAGCCGCACGAGATCCTCGTGGATGGCAAGAAATCCGGGACGGTCAGCCTGATCGTCTGGGGCAGCACGACCCGGCGGCAATACGACGTTGTGGTCGAGCCGTCAATCACGGTCCTCGAGCAGCAGCTCCAGGCACTGTTCCCCGGCGAGGCGATCACCGTCAGCGTCAGCGATGAAGCCATCGTGCTGTCGGGCCATGTGTCCAGCACGGCGGTGATGCTTCGAGCAGGCGAGATAGCGACCGTTTCGTCGGCCAAGAGCAAAGTGATCAACATGCTCCAGGTTCCCGGCGGCAGCGAGAGCCAGCAGGTGATGCTGCAGGTGCGATTTGCCGAGGTGAACCGGAGGGCACTCACTGAGCTGGGACTGTCGCTGTTTGCCAATCGCTCGAACTTCGCGGCCCGATCGACGACGCAGCAGTTTGCGGCGCCGGATTTCGACAAGGACGATGGGCTGGTCTTCAGCGACTTCCTGAATCTCTTCTACTTCAACGCGAAGGAAGGGATCGGCGGCGTGATGCGCGCGCTGCAACAGCGCGGCGGATTTCAAAGCCTGGCCGAGCCCAACCTGATTGCGTACAACGGCCAGGAAGCCAGCTTCCTCGCCGGAGGGGAGTTCCCTGTGCCGGTCGTGCAGGGTGCCACCGGGACCGTCACTGTGCTCTTCAAGGAGTTCGGTATCCGCCTGAATTTCAAGCCGACCATCGCCGGGGATGTCATCCGGCTGAAGGTTCGGCCCGAGGTCAGCGCGCTTGATTTCGCCAACGGCGTCTCGCTCGAAGGATTCCGGATCCCGGCGCTCACGACGCGCCGTGCGGAGACCGATGTCGAGCTACGCGACGGCCAGTCATTCGCCATTGCCGGCCTGCTCGACAACATCCGCCAGGACGACACGGCGGCGATTCCGATCCTGAGCAAGCTGCCAATCATCGGCAGCCTGTTCAAGAGCAAGGCTGATCGTGCAGAAGAAACCGAGCTGATGGTTCTGATTACTCCTCGACTGGTGCGTCCGCTGAATCCCGACGAAGTGCCACCGCTGCCGACTAGTATCCGGCCTCTGATCAAGCGTGGCGACATCGGCCAGCAGCTCGATGGCGCCGGCGGCGTGGCGGATGCGCCGAGCGACAAGAAGAACGCGACAGCTTCGGGCAGGCAGTAATGATCGCTCGACCTCCACGGACGAACGGGGTCTCCAGCGAACGAGGAGCGGTCCTGATCCAGGTGGCCGTGGCCATGCTCGCGCTGCTCGCATTGTCGGCGTTCGTCTTCGACTACGGCGTGATGTGGAGCAGTCGTGGACAGGCGCAGACTGCCGCGGACGCGGGCGCGCTGGCCGGCGCTATCTCCCTGGCCTACAACAGCCCGACCGATCAGGACGGTGCGCGCGCCAGGGCGATCGCGATGGCACGGGAGAATCGTGTGTGGGGGCAGGCACCAGACGTCACGGATGGTGACGTGACGTTCCTCGATGGACAAGGCGGACGTCCGTTTTGCCCGCCAGGGGCGCCAGGACTGCAGGACACGTGCGTCAAGGTAGATGTCTTCCGGAATCAAGCTCGCGCGAATGCATTGCCTACGTTCTTTGGCCACCTTGCCGGTATCAACAGCCAGGGGGTCAGGGCAACAGCAACGGCTCAGATCGCGACAGGCAGTGCGACCGAATGCCTCAAGCCGTGGGCCATCATCGATCGTTGGGACGAATTTGGCACCGCTGCTGATGAACCGGATTATCCGAACGCGGATCCCGACTTCCTTCCGACATCGACATTCGACAAGTATTCGGACGGCAAGAAGATTCCGCAAGAACCCGACAAGTACGTGCCGCCGAGCGCCTCCGAACCAGGCACCGGATTCCGATTGCCCGACGATCTGGGCCGGCGGTTCGCGGTCAAGGTCGATGCGAATGAGAACGTCGAGGTTTCGCCGGGATGGTTCAGGGCGATTCGCATCCCGCGGCTGGATGGGCAAAACGGGGGAAACGTTTACAACGACAACATCAAGAGCTGCGGAGGTCTGCCGTCAGGCTTTGCGGGTCCCACTACCAAGCCCTGCCCCGCTAGCATCGGAAACGCCGATGCAGCGTACTGGGCGACGCAAGGATGCTTCGGCGTTGAACCTGGAAAAAAGACGGGCCCGACCAAGGACGGAGTTGAAGCACTCGTCGGTCGTGATCAGAGCGCGTCGTGGGGTGCGTCGGGTATTCAGAACAGTGCGTTCGATCCGCCCACATCGAGTCCACGTGTGGTGCCTATCGGTGTCCTCGACGTCGACGGTTTTCTAGCATCGGATCCAACCGGCGCCAATGGCGTCGTCCGGCTGGTGAACATCTACGGCTTCTTCGTCGAGGGGATGGGCGACGTCCATCCAACGACCGGCGCCATGACGCTCAACAAGAATGGCGGCGCCGTGATTGGCCGACTTATGACGATCCCGGGATCGTCAAAACTGGGGTCCTCGACGCTCCCGGCAAATGCTTCGTTTCTAAGAACCATCATTCTCGTCCGTTGACAGGAACTCACGTGCCTTTGCTCACAATCTTTGGCTCGCGCGACGCACAACTCGAAGACCTCGTTCGGGCGTCGGGACGCATTTCGTCTGTGACGTGGCTGGCGGACCTCACGGCGCTGATCGATCCGAAAGCGGATCAACCGGATGTCCTTCTGCTAGACGTCCGAGGTGGACACCAGGTGCCGGCGGAGCTCGCCGCACTCAAGCGGCAGCATCCCTCGGCCAACGTGATGCTCCTCGCGTCGGCGCTCGATCCCGCCCTGATGCTCGAGGGCATGCGGGCCGGCGTCAACGAATACCTTGCCGAGCCGCTCAAGCAGCCCGAGCTCGATGCGGCGATTGCACGCCTGCTCGGACAGCGAACCCAGGCGACGGGTGGACCCGTGTTCGCTTTCGTCGGTGCCAAGGGCGGCGTCGGGACGACGACCACCGCCATCAATGTCGCAACAGTCCTGGCGAAGCTCGCCAAGAGCCCGACACTGCTCGTCGATCTTCACCTTGCGTACGGTGATGCGGCCGTCTTCCTCGGTGGCGATGCGCGGTTCTCACTCCTCGACGCGCTCGAGAACATGCACCGGCTCGACTCCGAGCTTCTGAAAAGTCTCGTCGTCAAGACCGGCTCGGGTGTCGAGCTGCTGGCGTCATCGGATCGCCCGGCGATCCGCCCAGTCGACGTACGCCAGGTTAGCCAGGTCGTGAAGTTTGCGGCATCCCAGTACTCGTATACGGTGCTCGACGTGCCGCGCTCGGACCTGACGGTGCTCGACAGCCTCGATCAGGTCTCGAACCTCGTCGTGGTGGCGAACCAGGAGCTTGCCACCGTCCGCAATGCCGGGCGCATGGCCGCCGCACTGCGTTCGCGGTATCCCGGTACGAAGGTGTCCACCGTCATAAATCGAAGGGACGGCAGCTCGGAGATTGCTCCCCGCGATGTTGAAAAGGCGGTTGGCGGAGCCATCGTGCACCAGTTTCCCAGCGACTACCGACTGGCGCTCACCGCGATGCACAAGGGCCGTCCGCTGGCTCTCGACAACCATAACCAGCTGTCCGCGTCGTTCACCGCGCTTGCTCGTGAATTGGCGGGTGTGGCACCCGCCAAGACAGAGCGGGCGTCGGGCGGATTCATGGGACTGCTGTCAGGACGCCGGTAGACCAAACGCTGCAAAGAAGAGGATTTGAAAAATGACCTCGCTGTCCCTAGTGGCGGAACGCCCGAGCACCGTCCAACCGCGCCCGTCGGCGGTCGACACTCGTAACGCGACCTATCAGGACCTGAAGAGCCGCATCCACCAGGATCTTCTCAACCGGCTCAATCTTGACCGGCTCACGCGGGTCAAGCGCGAGGATGCCGAACCGGAGATTCGCTCCCTGATCGGCGGCATGCTCGAGCGCGAGCGTGACAAGACGCCGCTGAGCCTCTACGAACGGGAAAGCATCGTCGCCGACGTGCTGCACGAGCTGTTCGGCCTTGGCCCGCTCGAGATCCTGCTGGCGGATCCGACGATCTCGGACATCCTGGTCAACAGGTACGACCAGATCTACATCGAGCGAAACGGCCGCCTGCAGCCAACCGACGTGACGTTCAAGGATGAACGCCACGTGCAACAGATCATCGAGCGCATCGTGAGCTCGGTGGGCCGCCGCATCGACGAATCCAGCCCGATGGTGGATGCGCGCCTGGCCGACGGATCCCGCGTGAACGCGATCATCCCGCCCCTGGCGCTCGATGGTTCGGCTATGTCCATTCGCCGGTTCCGCACCGACAAGCTCGGCGCCGACGACCTGGTCGGGCGGGAGTCCTGGACGAATGAAATGAAGGACTTCATGGCCGCGGCCGTGTCGTGCCGCCTCAACGTGATCGTGTCGGGTGGCACGGGCTCTGGCAAGACTACGCTGCTCAACATCCTGTCCGGCTCCATCGGCGAGCACGAGCGGGTCGTCACGATCGAGGACGCCGCCGAGCTCAAGCTGCGGCAGCGACACGTCGTGCGCCTCGAAACGCGGCCGGCGAACATCGAAGGGAAGGGCGCGGTCCGCCAGAGAGATCTGGTGGTCAACGCGCTTCGTATGCGCCCCGATCGCATCGTCATTGGCGAGGTCCGCAGCGAGGAAGCGCTGGACATGCTCCAGGCGATGAACACCGGTCACGACGGCAGCCTGACGACGATCCACGCGAACTCGCCGCGCGATGCGCTCCACCGGCTGGACACGATGGTGGCGATGGCCAATCTCAACATTCCGGAGAAGGCCATCCGCCAGCAGACTGCGTCGGCGGTGAACCTGATCGTGCAGGCGTCGCGGATGCTGGACGGGACGAGAAAGGTGACGGCCATCTCCGAGCTGACAGGCATGGAGGGCGAGGTCATCACCATGCAGGACATCTTCGTGTTCGAGCGTATGGGCATCACCCAGGACGGACGGGTCCGCGGGCGGTTCAGGGCGACCGGGATCCGGCCGAAGTGTACCGAGCGGCTCGCGGCTTCGGGCGTGCAGCTCCCCATGAACATGTTCGAGCACATGAAAGTCGTTGGATAGGCAAAGACGCAGATGGCAATCGTAGTACTGACGTTCGTTCTCATCCTGGGCATCGTGCTCGGGAGCTATTACGCGTTCGTGATGAGGCCGGAGCGGGACGATCGGTCCAGGCTCCTCAATCGGCTTTCCAAACCGAAGGCCGTGACACACCTGCTGAAGCCGGGTGAGCTCGAGCGCCCTGCCGACAGGCTGAGCGACGTCCAGGCGATTCAGGCGATGCTGTCCCGCGCCAAAGGATTCTCGGGCCCACTCGACAGGCTCATTACCCAGTCAGGGGTGAACATCACGGTCGGTGCCCTCGTGATGGCTTCGGTCCTTTTCGGATGCGTCGGATACCTGGTCGTCAAGTTCCTGACCTATTTCACGGTCCTGGGCCTCGCCGCTGGCCTGCTTTTCGCCAGCCTCCCGTTCATGTTCATCCGCTGGAAGCGCACCAGACGGTTCCAGAAGTTCGAAGAGCAGTTCCCTGAGGCCGTCGAGCTAATGGCGCGCGCTCTGCGTGCCGGGCACGCGTTTCCGACGGGCATTCTTATGGTCGCCGATGAGATGCCCGATCCGATGGGCGCGGAGTTCAAGCTGCTCTACGACCGGCAGAACTTCGGCATGCCGGTGAGCGATGCGCTCAAGGGATTGGCGGAGCGGGTGCCGATTCTCGACGCGAAGTTCTTCACCACGGCGGTCCTGACCCAGCGCGAGACCGGCGGCAACCTGTCGGAGATTCTCGACAATCTCGCCGCGGTCATCCGCGATCGGTTCAAGGTCAAGAGGCAGGTCCGCGCCGTGACAGCGCACGCGAGGATCACCGGCTGGATCCTGGCCGGCCTGCCCGTAGTGCTCGGGCTCGTTTTGGCCGTGATGTCGCCAGAGTACATGCAACCGATGATCACTGATCCGCTCGGCATGAAGATGTTCGCGGTCGGCGGCACCATGCAGGTGATCGGCTCCCTGATCATCCGCAAGCTCGTCAACATTCGCTACTAGGAGTCACGATCGTGGCGCTGGATCTACTTGTTACGCTGGTTGCCGGTTTTCTTGCAGTCGCCCTCCTGGCGGGGTACGGCGCCACCAGCATTCTTGCGGCGCTCTCGCCCGAGCGGAGGCGGCTGCGCCAGCTGGCAACAGCCGGAGGGCCGGGCGAGAACTTCGACAACGGCCTCAGTCTTGTCGATAACATCGATCCCCGCTTCAAGAATCTCCCAGGCATTCCGAAGTCGCCGAAGGAAATGGGGCGACTCCGGCGCCGTTTGGCGACGGCCGGGTATACGAGTCCATCAGCCGTGGTTCTGTATACGTTGGCCAACCTTGCGACACCAGTGGTGTTCGGGCTCGTGGCGGTCACTGCGCTCGGCGTTAGCAAGGGATGGCTGTTCGCGTTATTTGCGGTGGCCGTGGGGTATCTGCTGCCGGGAGTTGTCCTGTCGCGAAAGATCGAGCGGCGAAAGCGCGAGATTCGCGAAGGGCTGCCCGACGCGCTCGACCTGTTCATCGTGTGCGTCGAGGCCGGGTGCGGCCTGGACCAGGCCGTCGTGAAGGCATCCGACGAACTGGGCCTCAGCTATCCGGCGCTTGCCTACGAACTGCGGTTGATCACGACCGAGATCCGCGCCGGCAAGCCGCGCGTCGAGGCTTTCAAGAACTTCGCGGCGAGAACAAAGGTCGACGACGTGCAGTCCCTGGTGGCACTGCTGGTCCAGACGGACAAGTTCGGCACCAGCCTGGCGCAGGCGCTTCGAACCCATGCGGACACGTCGAGAACGAAGCGCCGCCAGGACGCGGAAGAACGCGCCGGCAAATTGGGTGTGAAGCTCGTGTTCCCGCTCGTCCTGTTCCTCTTCCCGGCGCTCTATATCGTCATCCTTGGACCCGCGGTAATCACGTTCCTGCGTGTATTCAAACATCACTAACGTCTGCATTCACATTGGAGAAAATCGATGAACACTACAACTCTCGTCCTGCTCGCTGTACTTGGCGTCCTCGTCGTCTTCTATATGGGCCGCCGCCGCAACCGCCTCAGCCAGGAAGACTAAGCATCGTGCTGCTTTACCGGTGGGCATCGATCGGACTCGCCGCAGCGCTGCTGTCGGGGTGCGCGGCACGTCAATCGCGCACTTCGCAGCCGGAATCTGCGCGGGAAAAAGCGCCGGCCACCGCTGCGGCCGCGCCCGAATCGTTGTCCGATTACATGCAGAAGGTGCGGCATCTCAGCGCCAATGCCCGCCCCGTCAGCAAGAACGAGGCGGTCGAGACGTTGGAAAGCCGCGATCCGGCGATTGTTGCGGAACTGCTGCTGGTCTCGAACGAGCCGACGGGCGACCGCTATCGGAGCCTGGCGGAGCGTTACCGTGAACGCGGAGTCCTCGACGCCGCCTATCGAAACTTCAATCGCGCGATTGCTCTGAACCCGCGGGATGGCGCGGCCTACGAAGGCCTCGCGCGTGTCTGGCGCGATTGGGGACTGGCGGCGCTCGCGCTTGGCGATGCGCATCGCGCCGTGTACTACGCGCCGCGCTCGGCGTCGGCCCGTAACACTTACGGCACGGTCATGCAGGCGCTTGGCCGGTATGACGACGCGCGCAGGGCTTACGAACTGGCGACCTCACTCGATCCGCAAGGTGCGTACGCAGTCAACAACCTCTGCTATCTCGCCTTTCTGAATGGCCGCCTCGATGCTGCCATCGAGACTTGCAGGAAAGCGCTCGAGCTCGATCCTTCTATGACCACTGCGCGTAATAACCTGGCGCTTGCCTTTGCCGCCAGCGGACGCAAGGACCTGGCGCACACCGAATTCCTGAACGCCGTCGATCGCGCCAGCGGCCTTTACAACATGGGCATCGTGTACCTGGCTTCCGGCGATTCTGCCAGCGCTCTCAACGCATTCGACGACGCGAGCAAGGCACGGCCCACGTTCCACCTCGCTCGCGAGCGCGCGCGGCAGATTCGAGCACAAATGTTCCTCGCCGACCGCCAGGACCGTCTCAATGGTGCTGCCACTACAACCGAGCGCTCGAAGAGTGCTTCTGAACAGTAAGCCACGATGATTGCTGAACATCAGGAAATCGTTCCATTCCCATTCGCTGCACACACGATCGAAGACTCCGGTCTGACACTCGACCTCATCCTGCAGCTCACGCTGAAGTCGCTGCACTTCGCCGGCGAGCTGACCGGCAGCGATTTGTCGAAGCGGCTGGGCCTCGAGTTCCCGGTGATTGCCCCGGCGCTCGATCTGATGAAGGCGCAGCACCAGATCGCAATCGTGGGCGGCGGCTTCGTCGGTGGCGCCTCGTACCGGTACCGGATCACCGATGTCGGCCGTACCCGTGCGGCGCTGTTCCTCGAATCGAGCCACTACGTTGGTGCCGCGCCGGTGCCGCTCGCGCAGTATCAGGCCTACCTGCACGACTACCGGAGGGCGATGTCGGCCGACGTGACACGCGAGCGTGTCCGCGAGGCGTTCGCGCACCTCGTCATCAGCGATTCAGTGCTCGACCAGCTCGGACCCGCGATCAACGCGGGCCATTCGATGTTCGTGTACGGACCGCCGGGAAACGGGAAGACCGTCATCTCGCAGGCGATTCACAACCTGCTCGAAGGCGAGATCGCGATCCCCCACGCGATCGAAGTCGAAGGCAACATCATCCGGCTGTTCGATCCCGTCAACCACGAACTTGTGGCCCAGGAAGAGGATGGGAACAGCATCGCGTCGATCCTCTGCGGCGATCGCCGGTGGGTGCGCTGCCGGCGGCCGATGGTGATGGTCGGCGGTGAGCTCACGCTCGACGCCCTGGAGTTGAGCTACAACCCCACCACCGGGTTCTATCGTGCACCCGTGCAGGCCTTGGCGAACGGCGGCGTGCTGGTGATCGACGACTTCGGGCGGCAGCGCTGCTCGCCTCGCGATCTGCTGAACCGGTGGATCGTACCGCTCGAAAGCCGGATGGACTTCCTCACGCTCCAGAGCGGCCAGAAGTTCGAGCTGCCGTTCATGACGCTGATCGTGTTTGCGACCAACGTCCGGCCGGCCGAACTGGTGGACGAGGCGTTCCTGCGCCGTATCCAGTACAAGATTTTTGCCGAGAGCCCGACCGTCGACGACTTCAAGCAGATTTTCGCTACCTGCTGTCGCACGCTCGGAGCGACGGCGGACCCAGGCCTGGTCGATCAACTGCTGCTGGAGTACTACCGGCCACGCAAGATTGCGCTGCGCGGATGCCATCCCCGCGACCTGATCAAGCAGGCGCTCTCGCTGGCGTCGTACCTGAAACGACCGCCGCACCTGACGCGCGACCTGCTGGAGGCCGCGTGCAACAGCTACTTCGTCAACGATCGTGAGGAGACGGTCGTCTACGCGTGATTTGAAATGGGACTCTGGCCCGCTTTGCTCGTCTTGATCTCCCAGGCGGGGTTCGCCCCGGCCGCGAGCGCCACGATTGCGGCCGGTCCCAGTGTCCGCATTACTTCACCGCTCGGCAGGAGCGCCACGTCCGGGAGCATCCGGATTGTCGCGCAGATTCACCCGCAGCCCGACGTTCCGCTCGGGCCGGTGCAATTCTTCGTCGACGGCAAGCTCTTACAGACCGACGCCGACGGCGCACCTTACGCGGTCGAGTGGGCCGATGAAAATCCTTTCGAGCGCCGTGAGATTGCCGTCGTCGTATCCGACGCGCTCGGCCATGAAGTCCGGGACACCGTAGTCCTCGAACCATTCGATATCGTCGAAGAGGCCGAAGTCACGAGCGTGCTCGTGGAGGCGTCGGTCCAGGACAGGAACGGTCGCTTCGTCAAGAACATTGCGCCTGCCTCGTTTTCGCTGATGGAAGATGGCGAGCCGCAAACGCTCGACCTGGCGCGCCACGAAGCGGTTGGCGCCACGTTTGCCCTGCTGATCGACAGCAGCGCGAGCATGTCGCGACGGCTCGATGTTGTGCAACGGACCGGTGCGGCGCTTGCCGACCACATGAGTCCGCTCGACCGCACCATCGTTGCGCCGTTCTCGAAGGGACTGCTGGCTGTGACCGGCCCGACCAACGATCGCGCGACGGTCGCCGAGGCGATCGGCGCGATTCGAAGCCATGGGGGCACCGCGATCCTCGACTCCCTGGTGCAGCTCGCTCGACGCCTGCCGGAGTCGGATGGACGGCGCGCCGTCATCCTGATTACCGACGGGTACGACGAGAACAGTGTCAGTACCGTCGACGAAGCGCTTGCAACGCTGAAAGAGGCGCGGGCAACCGTCTACGTGGTGGCGGTTGGCGGCGTCGCAGGGATTTCCCTGAAGGGTGAACGGGTGCTTCGCGAACTCGCGTCGAAGACTGGCGGCCGTCTATTCCTGCCGGCCAACGAGGATCAACTCCAGGTCGTTCACGCGGCGCTGGCCGATGATGTGCAGAACCGGTACCTGCTGACTTACACGCCTGCCAATCAGAAGCACGATGGCAAGTGGCGGGAAATCAGCGTCAAGGTGGCGGAGCCAGAGTACCGCGTGAAAGCACGACCCGGGTACTTCGCGCCCAGGCCGGCGCCGATCCGGCCGGCGATTGAATTCACGGCGACTGACCCCGCGGGTGCCTACCTGGACGTCGCGGCGAGTGATCTCGAAGTCGTCGAGGATGGCGTCCCGCAGCAGATCGATGCCTTCTACGAAGCGTCCCAGCCGGTCTCGATCGTCCTGGCGCTCGATGCGAGCGGCAGCATGAGGCATCGCGAACCGGAAGTGATTGCCAGTGCCGGCGCGTTCGCGGCCGCCCTACGCCCGGAGGACAGGCTCGCCGTGGCACTGTTCTCTGACAGTGTCACGTTCGCGCACGACCTCAGCACGGATCGCAAGGCCACATGGGAAGCGATCGACGGATACAAGGTCTCCGGCGGCACCGCCCTTTATGACGCTGTGTCCGATGCACTGGCCAGGCTGCAGAAGGCCGAGGGTCGCCGCGTGGTGGTGGTCATGACCGACGGTCGCGACGAGAACGCTCCGGGGACCGCGCCTGGAAGCACCCATACGCTTCCACAGGTGCTCGACCAGGTCAGGGACAGCGGGGCGATCGTCTTTGCCATCGGACTGGGCACGAACGTCGACGAGCGGCCACTACAAGAGTTCGCGGAACTCTCTGGCGGACGAGCGCTGTTGCCGCGGGAAGTGTCGGAGCTCCGCGGGGTGTTTCAGAGGGTCATCGAAGATCTGAGGCGACGTTATGTCGTCAGCTACACCTCAACCAACGCCGAGCGCAACGGTGAATGGCGCAACGTAGAGATCCGTCTGAAATCGGCGCCACAGATCAATGTGCGGAGCGCCGGTGGATATTCGGCGCCGGAGCGCTGAGGCAGGAAGCGAACCATGCGAACTTCAGGCGGCCGCGGAGCCGAGGGCTGGATTGTAGCAATCCCGATTCTCGCCCTGATTGTCGCGTCCTCGATGTCTCTGGGCGGACCGGATGCCATGCTTCGCCTGCTGGATGACACCATCCGGACGACGATTGGATCGATTGCGGATCTGGTCAGAGGACTGTTTTAACGGCTTGATTTCTATGGCACACGATCGGATACGGTTTGACGACCTGCTGGCGAGAGACGTCAGCGTGCAGTGGTTCGAGGGTGTCGCGCTCGTCCAGGCGCTGTGCCGGGAGCTCAGTGCACGAAGCGGCAGCGAGACACAGTTTCCTGGAGCCTCCCAGATTGCACTCGGCGCCGACGGCACGGTGACGATCGCTGGCACCGCCGCGACGAAGTCCGTCCCGGCAGCGGCTCATCTTCTCGCACGCCTGATGAACGAGGACACTCCGGTTCGCCTGCGGTTGCTCGTCAGCCAGGCAACGGCTGAGGGGGGCACCCTTCCAAGCCTGCACGAGTTCTCGGAGTCTCTGGCATATTTCGAGCGCCCCAATCCCGAGGAAATCCTCCGCGGACTGTACGAGCGGGCCATGGTCGCGGCTCCAGCCACGCAGCCGCAGGCCGCCGTCGATTTCCTTCCAGTCGAGAAGCCGGCTGACGCCCCCGTTGGTGAGCCGGTCGTCAAAAAGGGTCGCAACCGGCGCACGGCCGTCGCCATCGGAGTCCTCATCCTGCTGACGGCAGCGCTCCTGGTTCGGTCAGGATCGCGAAGCGGACACCTCGCGGCCGCGGCCGCCGGGCTCGCAAGTGTTGTCACACCTTCGGTGGACGCGTCGATTGAAAAGGCTGGGGCTTCTCCCGCTACCGGCACCAAGGACGGCGGGGCCAAACCGGCCACTGAATCGCGTGGTCACCGCACGACGTCTCACCGCGCCGGGACGGTCCCACCGCAGAAAGTCGGAGGACGCGAAGAGTTGCCCAGTATCCTTGGCCCTCCGTCTGCGGCACTGGACGCGGATCGTGTTGAGCCGTTGACCCTGGAACCAGTCTCGTATGATGCTGCTTACGAGGTAGTGGCTGAGGCAGGTCGAAGTTCCGAGACGATCTACTCGCGGAACGATCCGTCCGTTACTCCGCCGAAGCAGGTCTATCCGGCGTTACCGGCCAAACCCTCGCCCGGAATTCGCGCCGAGGATCTGACTGTGCTCGATCTCGTCGTTTCTGCCGACGGACTGGTCGAGCACGTCCACATCCGCACGCCGCCCCGGGATGTTCACGAATTCATGCTCGTAAGCGCGGCCAAAGCGTGGCGGTTCGAACCCGCCACACTGGATGGGCGGCGGGTGCGGTTCCGGCACAGCGTTTCGATTACGACGGACTGAAGATTCTCCTTCTCGCCGGCTTTTTCAGCGGGGTGCCGCCCCCTCGTCAACTGACTTCGTCATATGAGCGCTGGACGGCACCCGCAACGCGGAGCGTTTCGAAAACTCTTTCAGTTTCAAAAGCTTACAAGATTGGCTGATCCCGGCCGTTGGCTTGCACTCTGGGAGACCGAATCCATCGAACGGAGTCGCTGTTAGGTTGCGACGTTGTCGGCCCAGGCTGATCGGCTCACTCACAACGAATTGAAGGAAAGAGAGAAGGAACAATGAACTTCACCACACTCGGTCTCGTGATCGTCATGATGGTCCTCGGCGTCGTGTACATGCAGCGCCGCCGCGCCCGCCTGAGCAGTGACGACGAAGCGTAATCAAGAAGTCCGGGTCCGCTAGGGAGGAGCGAGGACCGGGACGTCACGTATGTTGACGCTCGCTCCACGCTCCGGACTCGGTGTCCCCGTCCGCGTCTTCATGGCGCACCAACCTCCGTGCCCGGCTGTCTACTCGGCAGATGAGCTGTGAACGACGATCCACCAGGTGGACTCATAATCGGGTTGAGATTCTGCCAGTCACCCTGTGGGTTACCTACTCGCTCGCCCCGCCCTTGGGCCATGGCGAAACCACCAGGATCGACGCCTCCGGTCGATAGCGTGCGCAAATCTCCGCGAGCTGCGAGTGCAACTCGGCGTACCGCCGAGGGCCGAATTCAGACATGACCACGTCAGGTCTCCTTGCGCCTGCGTCGCCGTGGCTGGCCTTCCTGGATGATGGCGAGCCGGCCGATGACCTCTTCGTGCAGGACGAGCATGTGCCGCCGTGCCTCGTTGTTCAGCTCGTGCATCTCGCGGCGCATCTTGTCGTTCAGCTCGTGCATCTCGCGGCGCATCTTGTCGTTCAGCTCGTGCATCTCCCGACGCGTCTCGTCGATCTTCGCCACCAGAACGGTGTCGCCCTCTCGAATCTCCTCACGAACTGCAGAAAACTCATTCCTCATCTCACTTCGAAGTTGCACAATCTGCGATTCGACAGCCGTGAGCCGATCCGGCAGCTTCTCCAGTTCGGACACTCGAGACTCCAGACGATCTACTCTGCTGTCAATGGTTTCCGGCGGCATGGCCTCAGCCTTTTCTCGCACTCGACGACCCACGATGGGCGACGATGTGAGGCGAGACCAAGGCGAGAGCGGTGCCCGTGGAGGACGACGATACCATCGTCCCCGGAGGGCTGTCAGAGGCTCCGTTGGACGCGACGACGAGGCGGTGTCTCATCTCAGGCGTCGGGTGTATCGTGTTGGCACGATGAAGCGACTTCTGATTGTGTCGATCGCGGCGACACTGTGCTTCGGCGTCGTTGAACCCGTGGCCGCCCAAGGCTGGAACCCGCCGAGCGACGCGCAGCGGTGCCCGTCCAAGTGGGGCGCCGGCGACACGCGCGGATCGGCCAACCACGTGAAGCCGGCAACGGTGCTTGCGGCGATGCAGCTCGTGAAGACCGGCCAAATCATCGAGCTCGGGCGCGTGCTCGAAGGCACGATGCCGGTGTTCGGTACGCGGCGCTTCGACCTCCACACCAAGCGCACGGTCATCAACCAGGGGCGCAACCGCCGCGGCAGCAACGAGGAGATCGTGATCTCCGAGATCGGGCAGGTCGGGACGCAGTTCGACGCGTTCCCGCACCAGATGATCGGTGGCAGCTTCTACAACTGCGTGCCGATCGACGGCAACGAGTCACGCACGGGATTCGGCAAGCTGGGCGTCGACGGGGTCGGCTCGCTCGTAGCCCGCGGCGTGCTGATCGACATCGCCGCCCTGAAGGGCGTGGCGGTCCTCCCGGACAACTACGAGATCACGCCGCAGGACCTGGAGCAGGCCCTGGCGCGCCAGAAGCTGACGCTGAAGCCGGGCGATGCCATCCTGATCCACACCGGCTGGGGCACGCTCTGGAACGTGGACAACGCGCGCTATGTGAAGACCTGCCCGGGCATCGGCATCGCCGCGGCAGAGTGGCTGGCCCGGCAGGATCCGCTGCTCATCGGCGCCGACAACTGGCCGGTCGAGGTCGGGCCCAATCCCGATCCGGATCTCTCGCTGCCGGTCCACCAGGTGCTGCTCGTGGTGCACGGCATTCACACCCTCGAGAACATGAAGCTCGATGTCCTGGCGGCCGAGCGCGTCCAGGAGTTCGCCTTTGTCGTGCAGCCGCTCAAGATCAAGGGTGGCACGGGATCGACGGTCGCGCCGATCGCGATCCGCTGAGACTGAGATCAGGGGGATTGAACAGGATTCCGACGGAGGGGCGCCGACTGTCGGAACTCCCAGGGCGGAGTCGGAGCGGAGCGGCGTCCGTCGCGCATGACAGAAATCGTGTCGCCGTCGGTGACTCCCACGACTCTGCCGGCGCAAAGCGCCTGCCGGCCTAAAGTGCTGTCGTAATGGGTGCGCGGGCAGGACGTCTGGCCGGGAGCAGTAGATGCGTCTGTCCAGGACCAGAGTTCATGGCGCCGCGAGTTCTATCGGTCGCTCAGCAGCCGTTTAGCTCGTTTGTCTCTCCCGAAGCCCTTCACAGCAACGTCCGCCGCTACCCAAAAAAAGGCGCGAGCGTGCTTGACGCTCGCGCCTCACCGGGCTGCAACACTCCTGCAAATACTTGCAGCGAGACAGCCGTCGTCTGTTGGTTACCTGTCGGTAACCGCCCCTA
>Ga0207428_10002270_pt1 | contig 19303 bp, 18 predicted proteins | sample RhiMethybrSRZTD1_FD_187600 | JGI IMG/M metagenome (GOLD analysis project Ga0207428, IMG submission 187600) | Populus rhizosphere microbial communities from Tennessee, USA - Rhizosphere MetaG P. TD hybrid SRZTD1 (SPAdes) (version 3) | ecosystem: Host-associated > Plants > Roots > Rhizosphere >...
AACGCCCTTGCCGGCGTCTTCTATGCGGTCCTGGCCGAGGCCATGGTCGGCCTGGTCGTGCTGCTGCTGTGGTGGGTGGTGGCTGTAACCCTCTGACCTCGGGGCATGGTTGTTTGGGTCCGGGGGGCGACCAGCCCTCGGATAGCCAGCCACTAGAACGCCCGAGCCGAACCTCCACCTGCTCGGCGGCGTCTGGATCGCCAGCTGCCCGACCTGCGGCCACCAGCTGGCCAGCGCCCGCACCCAAGCGCGGGTCGAACGGCGGGCAGCCGGCCGGGTCTGCCCGATCTGCGCCCCGGAGGGATGGGGAGCCGGGGCCACGGCGGCCGGCTACCGTAGAAGCCTCACAGCGCCGGCGAGAGCGGAGTTGACGGGCATGGTGTACCTGGACGACACGCGCCACTGCCCGATTGGGCCGGAGTGCGAGGGCTGCGGCGGCCTCGACGAGCTGGCCGTGGTGACCGGGGACGCCGCGGACGGGGTGCTCTGCATGACCCTCTGCGACGCCTGCGAGGTCGCCGGCGTGCTCCCGATTCTCAGCCCGGCGGAGGAGGCCACTCGCGTACGCGACCACGGTCAGCATGTGGGGGTCGAGGTCGACCAGATGACCGGGGAGGGCGACCTCGCCTAACCCGGGGAGGGGAGGGGCAACCCTCCCCCCGGGCTGACCAGCCAACAATGTTCGAGGTGACCGACGACGACCCGCGGCGCTTCATCCCAACCGGCGGTCAAGGGTGGAAGCAGCCGGCCGTCGGGTCGGCGTCACCCTTGACCGCCTGCCCGGGACCACGTCCGCGCGGCAAGGCAGGTCGCTGAACACGCCACGAGGGGGAGCGAGTGCTTCCCCCTCGTGGGTCTTGGCCCCCCGGCTTCCGTTTAGACACATCTGTCGGCCAGGGTTCTTTGCAGACAGTACCGTCCGGTTGCCGGGGTTAAACCAGGGAGATGCAGCCAGCGTTGGCAGTTCGGCGGACAGCCCCGCCGGGGGGCCAAGCGAGGGCCGCCGCGTTCCCGGGCATGCTGGGTCACGGTTGCGGGCAGTGTCGCAGGTCAACGCGAGACTGGGCCGTGGCCGTGGCCGTGTCAGTGCCGGTCCAGGTACTGGTGGACGAGCTGGACGGCGACCGCGCCCTCGCCGACCGCCGAGGCGACCCGCTTGACCGAGCGGTGGCGCACGTCGCCGGCGGCGAACACCCCAGGGATGCTGGTCTCCAGCAGCAGCGGGGGCCGCCGGTGGGGCCAGCCGGCCGGCAGCCCGTCCGGGCCGAGCAGGTCGTGGCCGGTCAGGATGTAGCCCTGGTCGTCGCGCTCCACCCCGGTCAGCCAGTCGGTGTGCGGCTCGGCGCCGATCATCACGAACAGGGCGGCCGCGGGCACCTCCTCGGTCGCCGTGTCGCCGCGGCGCCGCAGGACCAGCCCTTCCAGGCGCCAGCTCCCCAGCCCGTCGACCACCCGGGTGTCGAGGCGGACGGCCAGGTTGGGCGCCTCCTCGATCTCCTGGACCAGGTAGTCGGACATGCGGGCGCCCAGGTCGGGCCCGCGCACCAGCAGGGTCACCGAGGCCGCGTACCTGGCCAGGTCGAGCGCGGCCTGGCCGGCGGAGTTGCCGGCCCCGACCACGAACACCTCCTGGCCCTCCATGGCCCGGGCCTCGGCCCCGGCCGCCCCGTAGAACACCCCCGCCCCGACCAGCGCCTCCAGCCGCGGCACCCCGAGGCGCCGCCACGACACCCCGGAGGCCACCACCACCGCCTCGGCCGAGACCTCGGCCCCGTCCGACAGCCGGACCAGGCGCCGGCCGCCGTCGACCCGCAGCCCGACGGCCCGCTGGGCCAGGACCAGGTTGGCCCCGAACAGCCACGCCTGCTCCAGCGCCCGGTTGGCCAGGTCGCCGCCGCCGATCCCGCGCGGGAAGCCCAGGTAGTTGCGGATCATGGCCGAGGTGCCGGCCTGCCCCCCGGCCACCTGGGGCTCGATCACGAGCGTGTCCAGGCCCTCGGAGGCGGCGTAGACGGCGGCGGCCAGCCCGGCCGGCCCGGCCCCGACGATCACCAGGTCATAGGACCCGGCGCCGGTGCTGGTCCGGTACCCCAGCGCCGCGGCCAGCTCGGCGTAGGAGGGGTCGACGAACACCTGCCCGGAGTGGAACACCACCACCGGCAGCCGGGAGCCGTCCTGACCGGCCTCCTCCAGCAGCCGCCGGCCGGCCGCCGTCCCGGCCTGGTACCAGCCGTGCGGGATGCCCATGCGGGTGAGCATGTCCCGCAGCTCATGGGAGTGGGTGGTCCAGCGCGGCCCGACGATCCGGATGCCCTCGAACGAGGGTCCCCGTGACGGCACCCAGTCGGCCAGGACCTGGCTGATCGGCAGGTACAGGAACCGGGCCACCGGCAGCCAGGGCTCGAACAGGTAGGTGTCGACCTGGCCCAGGGTCATGGCCCGCACGGCCGGGTTGGTGGGCGTCCACTCCCGCCGCCCGACCAGCAGGACCCGCTTGGCCGACGGGTGCAGCTCGTGGGCCCGCAGCAGGAACGGGACCCCGGGCAGCTCGGCCATGCGCTGGCCGGCCACCACCAGGGCCACCTCCTGGTCCTGGCCAGCCAGCTCCTCCAGGGCGTCCAGGGCCGCCCCCGGGGAGGCCTCGGCGAGGATCCGGTGGTCGGTCCCGAACCGCCTGCCCAGGTCGGCGGCGAGCGCCTCCAGCATCTCCGGGCGGTCGTCGACCAGGAACAGGATCGGCTGGCTCATGGCCACGATGGTCGCACGGACCGGCCCGGCGCGTTTCCGTCTGCCACGGGCCGCCGGTCAGCCGGCGTCGGGGGCGGCAGAGCGCAGGTAGGTGGCCAGCTCGCTGAGGTCGTGGGTGCCCAGCCCGGCGGCCACGGCGGCGCGGACGACCTGGCGGTTGGTGGCCGCCTGCTCCATGGACGCCCCGGCCTGGGCGGCCAGGTCCAGGACCAGGTCGAGGTCCTTGCTGACCAGGTCCAGGCTGAAGGCGACCGGGGGCTCGCCGGGGTGCTCGAAGGCCTCGCGCTTGTAGTGGACGAACGGCGCGGCCACGGCGCTGGAGGCGATCACCTCATAGGCGGTCTCGCGGGCCACCCCGGCCCGCTCGGCCAGGACCAGGCCCTCGGCAAGGGCCAGGTTGAGGCCGTGCAGGACCGAGTTCACGGTCAGCTTCATCACCGCCCCCGACCCGAGCTCGCCCATGTGGAAGACCTGCTTGGCCAGGGGCTCGAGCACCGGGCGGACCCGGTCCAGGACGGCCGGGTCGCCGCCGGCCATGATGGCCAGCTGGCCGGCCTCGACGGTGGAGACGCTGCCGGAGACGGGCGTGTCGAGCAGGTGGGCCCCGCGGTCCTCGACCAGGGGCCGCAGGCGCCGCACGGTGCCCGGGTCGATGGTGCTGGACTCACATACCACCGTGCCCGGCCGGAGCCCGGCCACCACCCCGTCCGGGCCGGTGAAGGCGGCCTCCACGGCGGCGTCGTCGGCCAGGGAGCTGAGCACCACCTGGGCGCCGGCGGCGGCCTCGCGGGCGGTGGCGGCCACGGCCGCCCCGGTGGCCTCGGCGACCGCCTCGGCCCGCGGGCGGGTGCGGTTGAACACCAGCACCTCGACCCCGGCCCGGCGCAGGGTGCCGACCATGGCCGCGCCCATCCGCCCGGCCCCGACGACCGCGACCCTCGGCTCGCCCTCCATCGCCTTCACCCCCGCTACTGCAGCAGCCAGCCGGCGTCGACGTAGAGGTTGGCACCGGTCACCGACCGGTTCTCGAGCAGGAACACCACCGCCCCGACCACATCCTGCATGGTTGTCAGCTGCCGCGACGGGACCTGGCTCCGGTACCGCTCCAGGACCGCCTCGCCCTTGGCGCTCCAGTAGGGGCTGTCGCCGACGATGCCGGGATGGATGGCGTTGCAGCGGATCGGGGCCAGCTCGACCGCCAGGGAGCTGACCAGGCCGGCGACGCCGCCGTTGACCGTCGACACCATGGTCGACCCCGGGTAGGGGCGATCCTTGGCCCGGCCGCCGAACAGCACCACCGAGGCGTCGGGGTCCATCCGCGGGACCAGCTGGTGGACCACCTCGGTGGAGCCGACCAGCTTCAGGGTGACCAGGCGGGTCGCGCTCTCCAGGTCGAAGCTGCGGACCCGGTTCTCGTCGCGGTCGATGGCGGCCAGCACGAGGTGAGCGACCCGGCCGACCCCGGCCAGCCGGTCGGCCAGCTCCCCGGGCCGGGCCAGGTCGAGGCCGATCCCGGTGGTCTTGCCGCCGACCTGGGCAGCCACGGCCTCGGCCCGCCGCTGGTCGCGGCCGGCGAGGACGACCTCGCGGTCCTGGCCGGCGTAGTGGCTGGCCACCTCAAGCCCCAGCCCCTGGGTGCCGCCGATCACAACCACACTTCCCTCGGCCATGCTCGCTCCTTTCCGCTGGCTGCTCAGGCGAGCGCGTCGCGCAGGTAGTCCCAGTCGCGGGTGAACCGGTAGGAGTGGCGGGCCGGCGGCTGCGGGGCCTGGGTCTCCAGCCAGCGCACGGGCCGGTCGGCCGGGTTGGAGAACCCGTGGACGCAGCCGACCCCGGCCCAGGCGACGTCGCCAGGGGCCAGCCGGTGGACGTCGCCGTCGAAGCTGGCGTCGACCTCGCCCTCCAGGACCATGTAGGTCTCCTCCAGCGGGTGGTCGTGGGTGCCGGCCACCCCGCCGGGCTCGTACCGGACCATGAACATGGTCTGGAGCTGGGCCCCGAGGTCGGTGTCGACCATCATCTTCACGCTGATGCCGCTGTAGACCAGCAGGGCGGTGCGCATGCTGGCCGACACGGCCAGCCGGTCCTGGGTCTGGCGGCCGGGGTCCATGTTGGCCGGCTCGATGTGCCCGAACGACCGGGTCCGCGGGTCGCGCACGTCGACCGGGACCGGGTCGGCGGCGGCCAGCGGCGGCATGAAGAAGGTGTCGTCGCCATGGCGGGCCCGCGGCTGGGGGGCGCACATGTCGGCCCAGCGGGCCGGTCCCGGGCCCGGGTTGCGGGCGGCGTGGGCCAGCCCCACCGGGACCAGCCCGTAGTCGCCCGCGACCAGCAGCACCGACCCCTCGGCGGTGTCGAGGTGAAGGCGGCCCTCGAGCACGAACACGCTCTCCTCGAAGGAGTGGACATGGGCGTCCAGCCGGCCGCCAACCTCCAGGGTGCAGACCCCGAACCCGGTGTGGGCGGCCGCGGCCTCGTCCACCACCGACCAGCGGCGGAACCCGGTGCTGTGGCCGGCGAACGGCCCGGGGACGACCGGGTCGGCGTGGCCGGCCCTGGCGACCAGGTACCTGACCGTCATGCCTGCTGCTTGGCGGCCCGCGTGCGCTCCATCTCCTGCACCAGGTGGTCGCGCGAGGCCTCGACCTGCCGGCGGGCGGTGTCGACGTCGGCCACCAGCCTGCCGTCGCGCTTGCGGACCTGGCCGCCGACGAGCACGGTCTCGACGTTGGACACGTCCGCGCAGAGGGTGACCGCGGCCACCGGGTCGATCACCGGGGCGACGTTGAGGGCGGTCGCGTCCAGCACGACCACGTCGGCCTGCTTGCCCGGGGTGAGCGAGCCGGTCCGGTCCTCGACCCCGGCCACGTGGGCGCCGTTGAGGGTGGCCATCTCCAGCATCTGGCGGGCCGTGAGCATGTCGTCGGGGACCTCGCCCTCCTTGCCCGCCTCCCAGCCGGCCGCGTTGCGCCGGGCCCGGTCGCAGGCGAAGGCGGCCCGGATCTGGGTGAACATGTCGCCGGGGGCGGTGGTGACGACGTCGATCGAGAGGCTGGGCCGCAGCCCGTAGTCCATCGACTTGAGCACCGGCGGCCAGCCGTGGCCCATCTGGGCCTCGATCTGGGGGGCGATCGAGACGGTGCCGCCGCTGTCGGCAACCAGCTGCCACTCCTCGTCGGTCAGGTAGCAGCAGTGGATGTAGGTCGTGTCCGGGCCGAGCAGGCCCAGGTCGCCGAGCTGCTTGACCATGCCGAAGCGGCCGGCCGAGTGCATGGCCACGTGGATGGTGATGGGGATGCCGACCTCGCGGGCCAGCGCCCACTCGGCCCTGACCACCTCGTCGTTGCAGTAGGTCGGCCCGCGGGTGGCCAGGGCCATGGTCAGCAGGCCGTCGCCGGAGGAGAAGTAGGTGTCGCGGACCCGGCGGACGTCGTCGGCCGGGATGGCGATCTTGCTGTTGTTCCAGTAGTCGTTGAGCGAGGTGTTGGCGCTGCCGTAGGCGTACTGGGCCCGGATGCCGGCCTCCTGGAGCCCACGGATGCCGGCGTCGGGGTGCTGGGGGGAGTTGTTGATGTGCGACCAGTCGACCAGGGTGGTGATGCCGGCGTTGAGGCACTCCAGCGCCCCGGCCAGGTTGCTGGCGTAGACGTCCTCGGCCCGGTAGTGGGGGGCGAAGGAGTCGAGCACCTCCACGAAGTAGGTGCCGAGGGTGGCGTTGGGGGCGCAGCCGCGGATGGCCGCCTCCCAGGTGTGGCGGTGGGTGTCGATGAAGCCGGGGATGACGATCTTGCCGGCGGCGTCGACGACCTCGGCGTCGGCGTCGATCCGGGGGGCGACCTGGGCGATCGTGTCCCCCTCGATGAGGACGTCACCCGTCGGCAGATCGCCGAGGTCGGGGTCGACGGTCAGGACGGTGCCGCCACGCAGCAGGAGCCGGTCGGCCATGGTTCTCCTCCTCGACGAAGAGCAACCCGTGTCGGGCGGAGCATAGCGCGTGTCCAGTCAGGCTGAACAGTGGGCGCCGCTCTGTCACACTGCCCTGCATGACCGCCACCGGCGACGACCGGGCCGGGCAGCCGATTGCGCCGGCGCCGCCCGCCCTGGACCTGGGCGGGCGGCTCCGGGCCGAGCGCCTCGGCCAGGGGATCGGGCTGCGCGAGATGGCCAGGCGCCTTGGGATCAGCGCCAGCGCCCTGTCCCAGATCGAGACCGGCAAGGCCCAGCCGTCGGTGAGCAAGCTGTTCGACATCGTCAACCTGCTCGGGGTCTCGGTCGACGGGCTGCTGGCCGGTCAGGACGGCCCCCAGGTGGTCGTCGGCCGAGGTGAGGAGGGGTTCTTCTCGCTCCAGCACGCGGAGGACCACGAGACCCTGGAACTGGAGTCGGGAGTGCGGTGGAGCCGCCTCACCGCCGGGTCGTTCCCCGGCGTGGAGTTCCTCCGGGTCACCTACCAGCCCGGCGCCTGCTCCTCCAGCGAGGGCAGCTTCATGCGCCACGCCGGCCAGGAGTTCGGCTACCTGCTGGCGGGCCGCCTCCAGGTCGACGTCGGCTTCGACTCCCACCGGCTCGGCCCGGGCGACTCGATCAGCTTCCCGGCGACCACCCCCCACCGGCTCAGGAACGACGGCCCCGGGCCGGCCCACGCCATCTGGTGCATCCTCGGCCGTCACACCAGCGTTCAGTAGTACTTGACGGCTCGCCGTCGAAGGCGTAGTTCCGAACCCCACCCGGTTGCTGAGGAGAGGGCCATGGGCATCCGCACGTACGGGCCGAACGCGGTCGACTGGGAGGAGCGGGTCGACATGGACCGGCTCCGCCGCCAGCGCCTGGGGCGGCTCAAGGCGTCGCTGGACCGTTCGGAGCTGGGCGCCCTGCTCAGCTTCGACTTCCACAACATCCGCTACATGACGTCCACCCACATCGGCACCTGGGCCATGGACAAGCTGATCCGGTTCGCCCTGCTGCCGCGGGGCGGCGAGCCGGTGGTCTGGGACTTCGGCTCGGCCGCCCGCCACCACCAGCTCTACAACCCCTGGCTGGACGGCCGGCCGGCCGCCCCCGAGCAGGGCCGGGCCCGGGCCGGCATCTCCACCCTGCGCGGCGCCTTCAACCCCGACGCCGGCATCGCCGACGGGGTCGCGGCCAAGATCAGACGGGAGCTGGACAGGCACGGGCTGGCCGGCCAGCCGGTCGGGGTCGACGTGGCCGAGCTGCCGGTGCTGGCCGCCCTTGACGCGGCCGGCCTGGAGGTGGTCGACGGCCAGCAGGTGTTCCTGGACGCCCGCCGCATCAAGACCCCGGACGAGATCACCCTGCTGACCACCGCCGCCACCCTGGTCGACGCCGCCTACGACGAGCTGTACCGGTTCCTGCGCCCCGGGGTCAGGGAGAACGAATGCGTCGGCCTGGTCGCCAAGGTCCTCTACGACCTCGGCTCCGAGCACGTCGAGGGGGTCAACGCCATCTCCGGGGAGCGCTGCTCGCCCCACCCCCACGTCTACTCCGACCGCATCCTGCGCCCCGGCGACCCGGCCTTCTTCGACATCCTGCACAGCTACAACGGCTACCGGACCTGCTACTACCGCTGCTTCGCGGTCGGCAGCGCCTCGGCGGCCATGCGCGACGCCTACGTCCGCTGCCGTGACTACATGGACGAGGCCATCGCCCTGGTCAAGCCGGGCGCCACCACCGCCGACATCGTGTCGGTGTGGCCGCGGGCCGAGGAGTTCGGCTTCCCGGACGAGGAGGCCGCCTTCGCCCTCCAGTACGGCCACGGGGTCGGCCTCTCCATCTGGGAGAAGCCGATCTTCAGCCGGCTCGTCTCCCTGGACCACCCCGAGGTGCTGGAGGAGGGCATGCTGTTCGCCCTGGAGACCTACTGGCCGGCGGCCGACGGCTGGTCGGCGGCCCGGATCGAGGAGGAGGTGGTGGTCACCGCCGACGGCTGCGAGGTCATCACCAAGTTCCCGGCCGAGGAGCTGCTGGTCGCCGGCCAGCGCTACTGGGCCACCGACGGGCCCCTGCCGGCCACCCGCGAGGCCGAGTCGCACCGCAACCGGAGGATGGCCCCATGACCGTCGTCACCGAGGAGCCCCGGGTCGAGGAGCTGCTGGAGCTCTACGAGAAGATGGCCCTGATCCGGGCCACCGAGAAGGCCGCCTTCGACCAGTTCATGGCCGGCCTGGTCAAGGGCACCACCCACCTGGCCTCGGGCCAGGAGGCGGTGGCCGTCGGGGCCAGCGCCGCCCTGGAGCCCGACGACTACGTGTTCGCCACCTACCGCGGCCACCACCACGCCATCGCCCGCGGGGCCAGCCCCGAGGCCTGCCTGGCCGAGCTGATGAGCCGAGCGACCGGGCTGTGCGGGGCCAAGGGCGGCTCCATGCACCTGACCGTGGCCGACCACAACATGCTCGGGAGCTACGCCATCGTCGGGGCCCACCTGCCGATCGCCTGCGGGGCCGCCTGGTCGGCCAGGCTGCGCGGCACCAGCCAGGTCGCGGTGGCCTTCTTCGGCGACGGGGCGACCAACATCGGCGCCTTCCACGAGGCCCTCAACCTGGCCGCGGTGTGGCGGCTGCCGGTGCTGTTCGTCTGCGAGAACAACCTGTACATGGAGTACACCTCGATCAAGACCGTGACCGCGGTCGCCCAGCCGGCCGCCGGGCGGGCCCCCGCCTACCAGCTCCCGGCCGAGGTGATCGACGGCAACGACGTGGTCGCGGTGCGCCAGGCGGTGGCCTCGGCCGCCGCCCGGGCCCGGGCCGGAGACGGCCCGACGGTGATCGAGGCCCTCACCTACCGCCACCACGGGCACTCGCGCACCGACCCGGGCAAGTACCGGCCGCAGGAGGAGGTCGACGCCTGGCTCAAGCGAGACCCGCTGCTGGTCCTGGCCGAGCGGCTGCGCGACCGCGGGGTCGACCAGCCGGCCATCGACGCCCTCGACACCCGGGCCCGCGAGCAGGTGGCCGCGGCCGTGGAGGCGGCCAGGGCGGCCCCGCCGCCGCCCGAGGACAGCGCCTTCACCGACGTCTGGGCGGACGGAGGTGCCCAATGGCGGACCTGATCACCTACCGGGAGGCGGTCGCGTCCGGCATCGCCCAGGAGATGCGCCGCGACGAGCGCGTGGTCTGCCTGGGCGAGGACATCGGCGCCGCCGAGGGCGTGTTCAAGACGACCACCGGGCTGTTCGCCGAGTTCGGCCCCGAGCGCGTCTGGGACACCCCGATCAGCGAGCAGGCGATCGTGGGGGCGGCCATGGGCGCGGCCATGACCGGCCTGCGCCCGGTGGCCGAGATCATGTTCTCCGACTTCCTGGCCTGCTGCTGGGACTACGTGGCCAACGAGATCCCCAAGATGCGCTACATGACCGGCGGCCAGGTCACCGTGCCCCTGGTCGTGCGCACCGCCAACGGCGGCGGCCTCGGCTTCGGGGCCCAGCACTCCCAGGCGGTCGAGAACTGGGCCTTCGCCGTCCCCGGGCTCAAGATCGCCGCCCCCTCGACCCCGGCCGACATGGTCGGGCTGATGGCCGCGGCCATCCGCAGCGACGACCCGGTGCTGATGTTCGAGCACAAGGCGCTGCTGGCCACCAAGGGCGAGCCCCCGCCGGCCGACCACGTGCTCCCCCTGGGCGCGGCCGAGGTCCGCCGCCCCGGCGGCGACGTCACCCTGGTCGCCCTGGCCTCCACCGTGCCCACGGCCCTGGCCGCGGCCGAGGAGCTGGCCGCCGACGGGGTCGACGCCGAGGTGCTGGACCTGCGCTGCCTGATCCCCCTGGACGCCCGGGCGGTGCTCGGCTCGGTCGCCCGGACCAGCCGCCTGGTGATCGTCGAGGAGAACCCCTACCAGGGCGGCTGGGGCGCCACGGTGGCCTCGATCGTGGCCGAGGAGGGCTTCTACGACCTCGACGCCCCCATCCGCCGGGTCGCCGGGGCCTGCGTCCCCCTGCCGTTCGCGGCCAACCTGGAGCAGGCGGTCGTCCCCACCGCGGCCCGGGTGGCCGACGCCGTCCGCCAGACCCTCGACGCCGCCTAGCTGCCCTGGGGCGGCGGGGGCGGCCCAGGGAGCCGGTACAGCTGGAGGGTGTGGGGGCCCCAGCGGACCCGGGGCAGGGAGACCTGGTAGCGCAGCCGGCGCAGGGCCGGGATCTCCAGGGTCGGGTCGGAGCCGTCGCCGACGGCCGAGGCCAGGACGTGGGTGGCGCCGAAGCGGGCCGCCGGGTCGCCGGTGTTGGCGCCGGCCGACGGCCACACGGTCAGCAGCTCGTGGTCGGTGTCGAACAGCAGCGTGGGCGCGTAGTGGCCGATCACGACGGCGTCGGGGGGCAGGGCGGCGGCCAGGACGCGCTGGTCGGCCTCGCGCTGGTGGCCGCTGCCGGCGGCCTCGCCCAGGTAGCGGGCCGCCCCGGGCACGGTCACGACCAGCCCCAGGGCGACCACCAGGGCCGTCCGGGCCCGGCCGCGGGGCAGCCGCGTGGCCACGCTGGCCAGCCCGAAGCCGGCCAGCACGGCCAGGCCCGGCAGGGCCGGGACGATGTACCGGTTGGGGCTGTAGCTGCCCACGGCCAGGGCCAGCCAGAGCCCGAAGCCCCACAGCCCGGCCATCACCAGGGCGGCCCGGGCCACCGGGTCCAGGGCCCGCCAGCGCAGCACCAGGGCGACCAGGCCGACCGCGGCCGCCAGCAGCAGGGGGCCGGAGCGGCCGAGGGCGCTGTCGGAGAAGGCCGCGTAGTCGCTCAGGCGCTCCAGCACGCCGGCCGGGGTGTGGGGGTAGCTGACCTCCGGCCAGATCCGCAGGGCGATGCGCAGCCGCTCCAGGTTGGGCAGGGCGACGAGCAGGAACCACCCGGCCGCGGCGGCCACCGCCCCGCCGACCGCGGCCAGCCCGGCCAGCACGGCCCGGCGGTCGCGGCGCAGCAGCCCCGAGCCGAGCACGACCCCGAGCATGCCGACCGCCGGGACCACGGCGATCGCCTTGGCCGAGACGGCCGCCGCCAGCAGCAGCCCGCAGCCGGCCCCGGCCAGCGCCGACCGCCGCCGGACCGCCTGCACGGCCAGCACGAAGCCGCCGGTCAGCAGGACCAGCACGGTCGGCTCCACCATGCCCAGGCGGCCGTACTCCAGGGCCAGGTTGGCCCCGGCCAGGGCGGCCGCCGACAGCCAGGCGGCGGTCAGGCCGAGCGGCTCGGCCAGGCCGACGGCCAAAAGCAGCACGGCCACGGCGATGGCCGCCACCGAGACCGCGCGGCCCGCGGCCAGGGTCGGCTCGGTGACGAGGAACACCACGGCCGCGATCGCGCTGTAGGCGCCGTTGGTCAGGCTGCGGTCCACGTCGCCGGTGGCGAAGGAGCCGAACAGGGCCCGCTGACGGGCGTTGTTGAGGTTGAACCCCTCATCGGTGTCCCGGGCGTTGCTGGTGGTCAGGTCGTGCGGCGGATCGCTGCCGAGGAAGGGCGCCAGCAGCGCCACCACCAGCACGGCCAGCACCAGCCCGCCGGCCAGCCCGGTGCCGCTGGGCCCCCGGAGACGGCTCGCCGCGGCGCCCATGTCAGAACCGTGGGCCGTCGGGATCGGATCCGAATACCTGGCGGCCCTCGATCCAGGCCATCTCGACCCGCGAGCGGGCGTCCAGGGGGTCGCCGGACCAGACGCACAGGGTGGCGTGCTTGCCCGGCTCCAGGGAGCCGAGCCGGTCGTCCAGGCCGAGCACCCGGGCCGGGGTGAGGGTGACGGCGCGCAGGGCCGCGGCCGGGTCAAGGCCCTCCCGGACGGCCAGGGCGGCCTGCACGTGCAGCAGGTGGATGGGTACCACCGGGTGGTCGGTGATGAGGCCCAGCTCGACCCCGGCCGCGGCCAGCCGGCCCGGACTGGCCAGGGAGCGGTTGCGCAGCTCGACCTTGGAGCGGGAGGTCAGCAGGGGACCGATGAGCACCGGCACGCCCCGCTCGGCCAGGCGATCGGCCAGCAGCGCGGCCTCGGTGCCATGGTCGATGACCAGGCGGTAGCCGAACTCGTCGGCCAGGCGCAGGGCGGTGGCGATGTCGTCGGCCCGGTGGCAGTGCTGGCGCCAGGGGATCTCGCCGGACAGGACCAGGCCAAGAGCCTCCCAGCGCAGGTCCCGCTCGGGCGGCCCGTCGTCGCCGCGGTCCAGCTTGTCCAGGTAGTTGCGCGCCTTGACCAGGGCGTCGCGGATCACCGCGGCCGTGCCCAGGCGGGTCGAGGGCAGCTGCTTGCGGTCGCCGTAGACGCGCTTGGGGTTCTCGCCCAGGGCCGACTTGAGGCCGCTGGGGGCGCGCAGCAGCATCTCGTCGACCGTCCGCCCGGCGGTGCGGATGGCGGCCGCCTGGCCGCCGATGGGGTTGCCCGACCCGGGGTTGACGTTCACCGTCAGCACCCCGCCGGCCACCGCGTCGGCGAAGGCCAGGTCGGCCGGGTTGATGGCGTCCAGGGCCCTGACATGCGGCGTCACCGGGTCGGTCATCTCATTGGTGTCCTGCCCGGCCCACCCCTCGGCCTCCTCGTGCACGCCCAGGTGGGTGTGGGCGTCGACCAGGCCGGGGAGCACCACCTTGCCGGCCGCGTCCAACCGCTCGGCCGCCTCGGGCACCCGCACGTCGCGGCCGACTGCCTCGATCCGGCCGTCGGAGATGAGGACGACCCCGTCCTCGAAGGGCGGGCCGGCCACGGGCACGACCCGCGCGCCCATGATCGCCAACGGTCCCCTGCGAGCGGTCGCGTCCAAGCCCCCGTCCTTTCGTCGGTCTCCAGAGTGTGCCCGATCAGTCGGGCAGCACCGTCACGCTCCAGCGCTTGCAGACCGAGTCGACCAGCAGATGGCCGAAGCCGCCACCGGTGAAGGTGCGTGTGCCGCTGGCCTTGACGTCGAGCTCCTGGATGTCGACCCGCCCGAAGGCGCCGGTGCCGGTGATCTTGAAGTTCCCGCCGCCCAGCCTCTTGAAGTTGCTGCAGTCGAAGGACCACTCGATGTGCCAGGTCGCGGGCGCCTGGAACCCGGGGCTCGTCCCCGTGCCATTGCCGCTCTCCTGCCACAGGGGGGCGGTCGGCTTGCTGGTGGGCTCGATCGACGGCGGCGGCGTGGTCGTGGTCGTGGTCGGAATCGTGACGGTGGTGGGGGACTGGGTGGTGCCGGTGGTCGCCGGCGGGTCCACCTGCTGGAGCCCCCGCCAGCCGAGCAGGGCCGTGATCGCGGCCAGCCCGATGACGCCGGCCAGGATGAACGACCAGCGGCGATAGAAGGGCGCGTTGGGCAGGCTCATGGGGGTTCTCCGGCGAAATGCTAATCGATATCTCGGGCAATCCCGCAATCGCCGGGCACCGCCCAGCGGTAGGATCCGCGGTGTCGAGGCCACCTGAGGAGGTCACAGATGACCACCACCGAGTACCGGCACTTCATCGGCGGCGGCTGGAGCGAGGCCAGCGGCGGGGCGACCTTCGAGGACCTCGACCCGTATTCGGGCCAGGTGGTGGCCAAGGTCGCCGCCGGGACCCGCGAGGACGCCCGCCGGGCCGTGGAGGCCGCCTCCGCCGCCTTCCCGGCCTGGTCGCAGACGCCGCCGGCCGAGCGCCAGCGGATCTTCCTGGCCGCGGCCGACATCCTGGAGCGCCGGTCCGACGAGGTCGTGGGGCTGCTGGCCCGCGAGACCGGCTGCTGCACCTACGGGTTCGGCATGTTCCAGATGGGCTTCGTGCCCGGCCTGCTGCGCCAGGCGGCCGCCCTGGCCTACAGCCCGCTCGGCCAGATCCTCCCCTCCGACCTGCCGGGGACCATGGCCATGGGCCTGCGCCGGCCGGTCGGGGTGGTCGGGGCCATCTTCCCCTGGAACGCCGCCCTGATCCTGTCGGCCCGCGGCATCGCGGCCCCCCTGGCCCTCGGCAACACGGTGGTCGCCAAGCCGTCGGAGGAGTCCCCGTTCGTCGGCGGGCTGCTCTGGGCCGAGATCTTCGCCGAGGCCGGCCTGCCCGACGGCGTCCTCAACGTGGTCACCCACGCCCCCGGCGAGGCCGGGCCGATCGGTCAGGAGCTGGTCGAGCACCCGGCGGTGCGCCGGCTCAACTTCACCGGCTCCACCATCACCGGCCGCAAGCTGGCCGAGGCCGCCGGCCGCCACCTCAAGCGGGTCCTGCTGGAGCTGGGCGGCCACAACCCGCTGCTGGTGCTGGACGACGCCGACCTCGACTACGCGGTCGACGCCAGCGCCTTCGGGGCCTACCTGCACCAGGGGCAGATCTGCATGTCGGCCAGGCGGCTGCTGGTCGACCGGAGCATCGCCGACGCCTACGTCGACCGCCTGGCCGCCAAGACCGCCGGCCTCAAGGTCGGCGACCCGGCCGAGGCCGGCACCGTCATCGGGCCCCTGATCAACCAGCGGGCCCTGGACACCGTGGCCGGCCGGGTCGCCGAGGCGGTCGCCGGCGGGGCCAAGGTGCTGGCCGGCGGCGAGCGGGTCGGGCGCTGCTTCCAGGCCACCCTGCTGGCCGACGTGCCCGCCGACAGCGAGCTGGCCCGGGTCGAGACCTTCGGCCCGGTGGCCACCGTGGAGGTCGTGGACAGCGCCGAGGAGGCCGTGGCCAGGGCCAACGACACCGCCTACGGGCTGGCCGCCGGGATCCTCACCGGCGACCCCGACCGGGGCCTGGCCCTGGCCGACCGGCTCCAGGCCGGCATCGTGCACGTCAACGACCAGCCGGTCGGCGACGAGCCGCAGATGCCCTTCGGCGGGGTCAAGGACAGCGGCTTCGGCCGCTTCGGCGGCCAGGCCGTGGTCGACGAGTTCACCGAGCTGAGGTGGGTGACCGTGCAGAGCGGCACCCACCCGTTCCCGTTCTAGCCGGACCCGGGCCGCCCGCTACAGGATCCGGCTCAGGAACGCCTTGGTGCGCTCGTGCTGGGGGTTGGCGAACACCTCGGTCGGCACGCCCCGCTCGACCACCACGCCCTGGTCCATGAACACCACCTGGTCGCCGACCTCGCGGGCGAAGCCCATCTCGTGGGTGACCACGATCATGGTCATGCCGTCCTTGGCCAGCTGCTTCATCGCCTCCAGGACGTCGCCGACCAGCTCCGGGTCGAGGGCGCTGGTCGGCTCGTCGAACAGCATCAGCTTGGGGTCCATGGCCAGGGCGCGGGCGATCGCCACCCGCTGCTGCTGGCCGCCGGACAGCTGGGCCGGGTAGACATCGGTCTTGTCGGCCAGCCCGACCTGGTCCAGCAGCTGCCGGGCCCGGGTCCGGGCCGCGTCCTTGGACACCTTCCTGACCTGGCAGGGCGCCTCGCAGATGTTCTCCAGCGAGGTCATGTGGGGGAACAGGTTGAACCGCTGGAACACCATGCCGATCTCGGCCCGCTTGCTCGAGATCTCCCGTTCCTTCAGCTCGTAGAGCTTGTCGCCCTCCTGCCGGTAGCCGACCAGCTGCCCGTCGACCCACAGCCGGCCGGCGTTGATCTTCTCCAGGTGGTTGATGCAGCGCAGGAAGGTCGACTTGCCGGAGCCCGACGCCCCGAGCAGGACCACGACCTGGCCGGGATACACCTCCATGTCGATGCCCTTGAGCACCTCCAGGTGGCCGAAGCTCTTGTGGACGGCCTCGGCCTTCACCATCGGGTTCCGGTCCGCGGTGTCGGTGGCGGCTCCGCCGCCGAGATCAGTGGCCATATCCGACATTCTCCGCCTGCGCGCGAGCCTTTGCCTGTTTGGTGCCGAACCCCTTGCTGAAGTACCGCTCGACGTAGAACTGGCCCACCATCAGCACGCTGGTCATCGCCAGGTACCACAGGCAGGCCGCGACCAGCATCGGGAATACCTGGAAGGTGCGGGCGCCGATCGCCTGGAGCTGGAAGAACAGCTCGTTGGTGACCGGGACGAAGGCGACCAGCGAGGTGTCCTTGAGCATCGCGATCGTCTCGTTGCCGGTCGGTGGGACGATCACCCGCATCGCCTGGGGGAGGACGATCCGGCGCAGGGTCGCCCCGCGGCCCATGCCGAGGGCCGACGCTGCCTCCTGCTGGCCCGGGTCCACCGCCTTCATGCCCGCCCGCACGATCTCGGCCATGTAGGCCGCCTCGGACAGCGCCAGTCCCAGCAGGCCGGCCATGAAGCCGGTCAGGATGGTCCGGGCGTCGAGGCCGAAGAAGCGGGTGTCGAGGTCGATCCCGAGCAGGTTGCCGATCTGGTGGTCGAACGGCAGCCCGAGCTCGTAGCGGCTGTACAGGATGCCCAGGTTGCCGAACAGGATCAGCAGCACGATCCGGGGCACGGCGCGGAAGAACCAGGTGTAGAGCCAGGCCGCCCCGGACAGGATCGGGTTCGGGGACAGCCGCATCATGGCGATCACGATCCCGAGCGCCACCCCGATGATCATCGACAGCACGGTCAGGGTCAGCGAGGTCCGCACGCCCTCGATGACCGGCGGGCGGAACATGTTGTCGAGCATGAAGCGCCATTGGAACGCGTCGTTGGTGACCAGCATGTGGACGAACATGGCGGCCACGATGGCCAGGACCACGATCGCGACCCAGCGGCCGGGGTGCCGGACGGGCACGGCCGTGATGGCCTCCGGCTGTGCCCGCTCGGCGGTCTTCGTCTCGGTCATCCTCGCCCCCGGTCCCGGCCCGCCGGTCAGGGGTTGACGGCGGGGTTGTCGATGGCGCCCGCCTGGACGCCCCACTTCTCGAGGATCGTCTTGTAGGTGCCGTCCGTGATCAGCGCCTTGACGGCGTCGGCCACCGCCTGGGCGAACTCGGTCTGGTCCTTCTTGATCACGTAACCGTACGGCGCCGAGTCGTAGATGTCACCAAGCAGCTCGAGCTGGCCGTTGGTCTGCTTGACGGCGTAGGCCAGCACCGGGGAGTCGGCCAGCATGGCGTCGTCCTTGCCCGAGACCACCGCGGCCGTCGCCTGGTCCTGGGCCTGGTAGCTGTCGATGGTGATGGCCGGCTTGCCGGCGCTCTTGCACGCCTGCTGCCGCTTGGGCAGGTCCTCGGTCTCCTGGACGGTCGCGGTCTGGACGGCGACCTTCTTGCCGCAGGCGTCGTCGGGCTGGATCCCGCTCGGGTTGCCCTTCTTGGTCCCCCACTGGGTGCCGGCATTGAAGTAGCTGACCATGTTGACCTGCTGCTTGCGCTCGTCGTTGATGGTGAACGACGACACGCCGCCCTCGTACTTGCCCGACTGGACACCCGGGATGATGGCGTCGAACTTGGCCGGCTGCCACTCGGTCTTGAGGCCCAGCTTGGCGGCGACGGCGTTGAACAGCTCCACGTCGAAGCCGGTGACCGTCTTGCCGTCGGTCTCCAGGAACTCGTTCGGCGCATAGGTCGGGTCGGTCCCGATCACGATCTTGCCGTCGGACTTGATCTCGGCCGGCACCTTCGCGGCCAGGGCCTCGTCCACCGCCGGGGCCGCGGTCGTCGTCCCGGTGCTCCCCCCGCTGCTGCCGCTCTTCTCGCCGCAGCCCGCCGCCACCAGGGCGACGGCCAGGACCAGCCCTAGGAGCGCCCCGCTGCGGAACCTGCCTGCCCTCATGGCTTCCTCCTCGTTGTTCTCCCACCATGGAACCGAGTGCACGATATCGGTTCTTGCGTTGCTCCGTCGCCAGCTTGCGAGATTGCGAGATGATGCGCCGTATGAAGCCACCGGTGTTCGAGTACCACCGGCCGGGCACGGTCGCCGAGGCCCTGGCCGTGCTGGCCGAGGTGGGCCACGACGGCAAGGTCCTGGCCGGCGGCCAGAGCCTGGTCCCGCTGCTCAACATGCGCCTGGCCGCCCCCCGCCACCTGGTCGACGTCAACTGGCTGGCCGAGCTGGACGAGGTCGGCTGCGGCCCGGACGCGGTCCGGGTCGGCGCCCTGGCCCGCCATGCCCGGGTGGAGCACGACCGCGACGCCACCGCGGCCATCCCCCTGCTCGGCCAGGCCATCGGCGACATCGCCCACGCGACCGTCCGCAACCGGGGCACGGTGGTCGGCAGCCTGGTCCACGCCGACCCGGCGGCCGAGCTGCCGGCGGTGCTGGTCCTGCTGGGCGGGACGATGGAGCTGGCCAGGGCCGGCGACGGCGGGCGCCGGGAGCTGGCCGCGGCCGACTTCTTCCTCGGGCCGCTCACCTCGGCGCTGCATCCGGGGGAGCTGGCCACCGCGGCCACCTTCCCGCGCCCGCCGGCCGGCGCCGGCAGCGCCTGGGTGGAGGTGGCCAGGCGCCACGGCGACTACGCCATCTGCGGGGTCGGGGCGCTGGTCGAGCTCGACCAGGGGCTGCGGGTCGCGGCGGCCCGGGCCGCCCTGATCTCGGTGGGGCCGGTGCCGGTGCCGGTCGACCTGACCGACGCCCTCGGCGGCCGGCCGCACGACGACGCCGACTGGGCCGCCGCCGGGCGGCTGGCCGCCGCGGCCACCGACCCCGAGGACGACATCCACGCCAGCGCCGCCTACCGCCGCCACCTGGCCGGGGTGCTGACCGCCCGCGCCGCCAGGGCGGCCGCCGCCCATGCGGCGCGACGGCTGGAGGCGGCCTCGTGAGCGAGACGCTGCACGA
>Ga0207428_10002271_pt1 | contig 19295 bp, 18 predicted proteins | sample RhiMethybrSRZTD1_FD_187600 | JGI IMG/M metagenome (GOLD analysis project Ga0207428, IMG submission 187600) | Populus rhizosphere microbial communities from Tennessee, USA - Rhizosphere MetaG P. TD hybrid SRZTD1 (SPAdes) (version 3) | ecosystem: Host-associated > Plants > Roots > Rhizosphere >...
GCGCGCGCCGCGGGAGCGAGCGTCAACGCCGCCAGGAAAACCGCTGCACGCCGCACGCAATGAGCATAGAGCAGCTAGCGGGCGAGAGCTTCGGCCAGGGCGAGGCCGTTGAAGCAGGCGTGCAGCAGCATCCCGGGGTAGAGGCTGTCGGTGCGGGCCCGCACGATCGCGACCGCAACCCCGAAGAGGAACAGCGCGGGAAACCCCTCGACCAGCCCGTGATCGGCCGCGAACGCCACGGCAGTTCCCGCGACGGCGACGATCGTTCCGAACCTCGCGAGCAGCGCAAAGCCGACGCCGCGGAAGGTGAACTCCTCGGCGATTGGCGCGACGATCGCAATGACGACGGCGTTGAGCGCGTACGGCAGCGCCTTGGAGGAGTCCCAGTGCTTCGGCTCGAGGCCCTGCTCCTGCGCCGCGTGCAGGATCGCCTCGAGCGCCACCTCGGCGATCAGGAGCGCGATCAGCACCACGAGCGTGAACCCGAGTGCCCTCGGCCAGGAACGAGGCCTGCGCAACGCGAGCTCCTCCCGCGAGAGGCCGCGGGCGATCCAGAGCACGAGCGCGAGAGTGATCGCGTAGAAGATCACCCCGCTGATCGCCGTGTCGTAGCGGTAGAGCGTGTCCGGAGGCGGCTTGCCCGAGCTGAAGCGGCTGGCGTAGTTCAAGGCCGCCAGCGCGCCGACGAGCCCGAGCCAGCCGGCGAGCTTGGCGTTGCGAGTCCTCACGTGAGTGCCTCGACGGCCTGGGCGAGCGGCGCGGGGGCGAACTGCATGCCCGCCGCCGATCCGCCGGCCTCGTCGGCATCGCTGTCGCCGACGTGCAGCGCGCGGCTCGGCTGCACGCCGAGCAGCTCGAGCGCGAGGGTGAAGACCGCGGGGTCGGGCTTGGGCGCACCGGCCTGGGCGGAGGTCACCACAGGTACGTCGCCGAGTCCGAGGCCGCCGAGATGTCGTGCGAGGTCGACGTCCCAGTTCGAGACGACCGCAACGGCAAGGCCGTGGCGCCGAAGCTTCTGCAACGCCGCTCCCGCTTCGGGCAAGAGCTCGAATCGCATCGCGGCGACGAAGCCGTCGACGAAGGCGGCCGGCTCCAGGTCCGACCCCAGCTCGTGGAGGATGATCGCCACGCAACGGAGACGGAGGTCGTAGAGGCTCGCCTCGTCGCGGCCCTCGAACGAGTGCTCGCGGTAGTAGGCGCTCTCCTTCGCGAATGCGAGGCCGACCGCCTCCGCGTCACGCTCGACTCCAAGCGCTGCGAGTCCCGCCCGCAGCTCGGGAACCGGGCCGGTGAGCCGGACGACCGTGCCGTATGCGTCGATGGTGACCGCGTCGAGCTCGGCGAGCCGCATCAGGGATGCAGGATCCGCGCGACCTCGACGAGCGCGGCTCCCACGGCCGGCCCCGACACGCTCACCTCGGCGGGGAGCACCGCGAAGCGCCCCGCTTTGATCGCCCGCAGGCTGCGTGTCCCCGGCTGCGAGCGGAGCTGCTTCAGCGTTCGTCCGCTGCCGGCCGTGGCGAGGTAGAAGTCGGGGTCGAGCTGCCTGAGCCGCTGCAGCGGGAACGGCCCCTGCTGCGGGCTCGCGCCCGCGATGCTGCGGCCATGCGCCTCCGTGATCAGGCCGCCGAGCAGGGTTTGGCTCGAGAGCGTGGACAGGTCACCGTCGTCGACGAAGACGCTCACGGTCTTTGTGCCCTTGAGCCTGGCCGCCACCGCCCGCCGCTTCGCCTGGATCGCGGCCGTCAGGTGCCTCGCCTCGATCGGCTTCCCGGTGACGAGGCCGATCTCGCCGACTGCCTGCACCACGTCGTCCAGCGAGCTGCTCGGCTCGACGTAGACCTGCGCCTTCGTCGCGGCGCGGGCGCGCGCGAGGTCGAGTGGGTCGGTGCCGCTCGAGGCGATGATCAGGTCGGGCTTCTTTCTGCGGATCGCATCGACCAGCGGCAGGCCAACGAGCGTGTCGTTGACCGGGACGATCCGCCGCCCGAGGCCGAGCGAGCGCAGGATCTGCCGCGGGCCCGCGCCGACCGGGACGATCCGGCGCGGCGCCGAGCTCACCACGGTCGGCCGGTCACTGCCGCTCTGCACCGTCACGGGGTAGCTCTGGGCGAGCGCTCCCGTCGGCTCCTGCCGCTGGCCGCAGGCTGTACCGGCCAGAAGCAGGAACACCGCCGCCGCGGCGAGCGCGATCCTCACGCGACCCACTGCCAGAGCGCCCACTGCGCCACCGAGACCCCGAGCATCAGTGAGCTGACCGCCACGATCGCCGTATGGGCCCGCGGGCGGCCGCCTATGACCGCGAGCGCGAGGAAGAGCGGGAAGATGGTCAGGCCGAAGCGCGGGAGCGAGAGCAACGGCCAGCGCTCGCTCGGGACGCTCAGTGGGATCGCGAGGCTGACCGCCGCGAACAGCCCGTACGGCGCACCGAAACGCCGCCAGGCGATCACCGTCAGCACGACGAAGAGCACGAGGAAGGCGAGCGTCTCGAGGTTCAGCGTCGCGACGCGAATCGGGTCCGCGTCCTGCACCGGCGCCCAGTACCGATGAGTGTGCGAGCCGGAGACCAGCTGCTCGATTCCGGCCCAACCCGCCCGGAGCCCGTCCCAGATCCCGCCGAGGGGGCCGGCCGGCGAGAGGTTCCGGTTCCAGCGGTGCTGCGCGTCCAGGAACCGCCACGCGTCGCCTTTGGCGAGCCAGAGGTAGAGCGGGTACGCGGCGAAGACCAGCGGCGCCACCGCCAGGCCGGTGAACGCGCGCAGCCGGTCTCGCTCGTGCCATGCGAGCACGGCAAGTGCTGGCAGTAGCGCGAGCGCGTTCGGCCTCGTGAGCAGAGCCAGTCCGGTCACGGCTCCCGCGGCGAGGAAGCGCCTCCGCTCGGCGAGCACGAAGGCCGCCAGCGTCAGCAGCAGGTAGAGCGACTCGCTGTAGACCGCCTGGAGGAAGAACGCGAACGGGAAAAGCGCCAGGTAGAGGACTGCGCGGCGCCCTCCCTCGGCGCCGAGTCGCTCCTCCGCGACGCGGTACATGAGCAGAAAGGCGCCGAAAGCCGCCGCCAGCGAGACGACGATTCCGGCGAGCACGTAGTGGCCGAAGAAGACTCGCCCGACTAGGCCCACCGCGCCCGGATAGAGCGGGTAAAAGGCAGCCGACCCGGCCCTCGCGTACCCGTGCTCGGCGATGCCGAGGAACCAGACGCTGTCCCAGCGCGCCCAGACGTCGGTGACGGCGCCGAAATCGTGCGTCAGCGATGGGATGTCCCACACGTTTGCGCGCGGGTGCCGGTTCGGCACGAAGACGAACAGCGAGAAGAGCGCCGCGGCCCAGATCGCGGCCCGCGTCCAGAGGAAGATCTCGGGTGCGGGGTTTCCGGCGCGCGGCAGCCGCAGCTCGCGGCGTGCCGTCCGCTTCGGCGAGCGCACGCGTTGACCGGCGGACACGGCGCGCGATGATACTCGGATGGGGGAGCGGCACTTCACTCCGGAGGAGGCGAACGCGCTGCTCGAGCAGGTGCGGCCGGTCGCCGAGTCGCTCGTCGCCCACCGGCGCGCCTTCACGGTCGCGGCCGCCCGGCGCGCGCGGCTCACGCAGCGGATCTCGGGAAACGGCGGCGACTTCGACCCCCAGGAGCCGAGCGAGCTCGACGAGCAGCTCCAGCGGGAGGCCGAGGCGGTCGCGGGTGCGGTCGAGGAGCTGCAGGCGCTCGGCGTCGTGGTCAAGGACCTCGACCGCGGGCTCGTCGACTTCCCGGCTCTGCGCGACGGCGAGGAGGTGCTGCTCTGCTGGCAGGTCGGCGAGGGAGAGGTCGCCTACTGGCACGGCCTCGAGGAAGGCTTCGCGGGCAGGAAACCGCTCGACCCCGGCTAACGGCTTCCGGATGGACGACTGGCACCGCTGGCTCGTGTTCGGCTGCGTCCTGCTGGTGACGCTGATCCTCGCTCGCCTCGTCGACCGCCTCATGGCGAGGCGCGACCTGCCACCGGATGTACGCACCCGCTATCAGGTCCTGCGGCGGACCGTCCTAACGCTGATCATCTTCGTTGGCGTGCTCTCGGCGCTGCTGGTGATCCCGCAGGTGCGCGCGGTCGCCACCGGGATTCTGGCCTCCTCGGCCGTGATCGGGATCATCGTCGGCTTCGCGGCGCAGCGAACGATCGGCAACTTCATCGCGGGCCTGCTGATCGCGTTCGCGCAGCCGCTGCGGCTCGGCGACTACGTCGAGACGGGGGGTTTCACGGGTGTGGTCGAGGAGATTGGCCTCACGTACACGTTCATCCGCATCGACGACAACGACCGGCTCGTCGTCCCGAACGAGAAGATCGCCTCGGATACCATCCTGAATTCGTCCATTCGCAGCCGAAAGAAGCTCGCGCACGTGACCGTCCAGGTTCCTCTCGACACCGATCTCGAAGCCGTCCGAACGCTGCTGCGCGAGGCCGCGCAGGACGAGCGCGCGGAAGTCGCGGTGACGGAGCTCGCCGACAAGGCGACCGTGCGCGTCAGCGTCTGGGCGCCCGACGAGCCGAGCGCCGAGCGGCTCGAGCACGAGCTCCTCCTGCGCTCGCACGCACGCCTGCGCGAGGCCGGGGTCTTCGCATGACGCCTCCGCCGCCTCCGCCCCGCGGGCGCGGCCGCCGGCAGGACGAGGAGCTCGAGGACGTCCTCCGACGCCGCCGCCGCCGCCGCGGCGCCGGGAAGGGCAAGCGCAAGCGTCGTACGACGCTGGTCTTCGTGGCGGTGCTCGTGGTCGTGCTGGCAATCATCGCGTCGAGCGTCGGCGCCGTCGCGAAGTTCCGCTCCGACTGCAGCCTGGAGGATCTGAAGCCGGTCCAGATCGGCCAGAACTCGTTCGTCTACGCGGCGAACGGGTCGCTGTTGGGCGCGATCCCGGCCGAGCGCAACCGCCAGCCGGTGGCTCTCTGGCGCGTCAGCCCCTGGATGCGCAAGGCGACGGTCGCGATCGAGGACCACCGCTTCTACGAGCACGGAGGCGTCGACTACGAGGGCATCGTGCGCGCGGCCTGGAAGGACCTTCGCGCCGGCCAGGTCGTCCAGGGCGGCTCGACGATCACGCAGCAGCTCGTCCGCAACCTCTACATCTCGAAGGAGCGGACGCTGAGCCGGAAGATCAAGGAGGCCTGCCTCGCGATCAAGCTCTCACGGGCGCGCTCGAAGGACTGGATCCTCGGCCAGTACATGAACCAGGTCTACTACGGCAACCACGCCTACGGGATCGAGGCGGCGTCGCAGACCTACTTCTCCAAGCGCGCGCGCTTTCTCACCCTCTCGCAGGCCGCGCTGCTCGCCGGGCTCCCGCAGGCTCCGTCGGTGTACGACCCGCTGCACAGGCCGGCGACCGCCATCGCGAGGCGGGACCAGGTACTGCGCGCGATGCGCGACTACGGCAACATCACGGAGGCGCAGTACCAGACCGCGGTCGCGCAACGAGACCTGCGGCTGAGGCCCGGCAGGCTCTACACGCAGATCCGGGAGCCGTACTTCTTCAGCTACGTGCGCGACGAGTTGATCGCCGAGTACGGCGCGAACACCGTCCGCAGCGGCGGTCTCAAGGTCTTCACGACGATCAACCCGCGCCTTCAGATCGCGGCGCGCAAGGCGATCCGCGACACGCTCTACCTGCGCAACGACCCGGCCGCTGCGGTCGTGTCGATCAACCCGGCCAACGGTGCGATCCGCGCGATGACCGCGGTGACGCCCGGGAAGTACGGTAACCAGTTCAACCTGGTCGCGCAGGCACGCCGCCAGCCAGGCTCGACGTTCAAGACGTTCGTGCTCACGGCCGCGATCAACGAGGGCATGAATCCCGATACGACCTACTACACCTCGGCGCCGTTCCACTACCAGCCCGATCCGTACACGCCCGCGTGGGACGTGCAGACGTACGACCACTCGTACTCCGGCTCGATCTCGGTGCACAGCGCGACGCTCGCCTCCGACAACACGGTCTACGCGCAGCTCACGCTCGACGTGACCCCGGAGAAAGTCGCGGAGATGGCTCACAGGCTCGGCGTCCAGTCGCATCTCGACGTCGTGCCGGCGATGGGGCTCGGCGCGGACGCGATCTCGCCGCTCGAGGAGGCCTCGGCGTACGCGACGCTCGCTGCGGGCGGCGTCTACTCGAAGCCGATGGCGATCCGCAAGGTCATCCTGGCCAACGGTCGCGAGGACACCGACGCCGGCTGGGGCCAGCCGAAGCGCAGTCGCGTGATCTCGGACGGCGTCGCCTACGAGGTGACGAAGATCCTCGAGGACAACGTCCTCGAGGGAACCGGTGTCGGCGCCTACTTCGGCCGGCCCACCGCGGGCAAGACCGGCACGACCGACAACCACGCGGACGCCTGGTTCTCGGGCTACGTGCCGCAGCTGGAGACGACGGTCTGGGTCGGCTACCCGCAGGGTGAGATCCCGATGGAGAACGTGCACGGGATCTCGGTCGCAGGCGGCACCTTCCCGGCGACGATCTGGAAGCTGTTCATGGAGCAGGCGATGGTCAACGCGCCCGCCTTGTCGTGGCAGTCCCCGCGCGACCCGGTGGAGTGGAGGCCGTTCACGCAGGGCCAGTACGGCTCGAGCCTGCGGCCGACCACCACGTACTACTACTCGCCGCCGCCTCCTCCGGCGACGACGACCGGCGGCAATCCCGCGCCGCCTCCGCCCCCGCCGCCGGGGACGACGGGGCGGACCATCACTACCGCGCCGCCCGCTCCGCCACCGCCGGCCGAGCCGCCTCCTCCACCGGCGTCTCCGCCCCCGCCGCCGCCTCCGGGTCCGGGGAACTAGTCATGAGGCCGGCGGTGAAGCCGGCGCTGCGCGCCGCGCTCGTCGCGATCCCCGTGTACCTGGCGGCGTGCGCCGTGCCCGACGGCGGACTCTTCCGCGCGGCGCGCTTTCGGGATGTGCATGTCTACCAGGGTTACGCGGAGAAGCTGCTGGACGGGTCGCTGCCCTACCGCGACGTGTTTGTCGAGTACCCGCCCGGCGCATTCGCGGTCTTCCTGCCGCCGACCGCGTTCGGTGCGGATCACTACAACGCCGCCTTCAAGACGCTGATGGCGCTCTGCGGCGCCGCGACGATCGTGCTCGTCGCGCTGGTGCTCGCCGAGCTGGGCGCGTCCCAGCGCCGTGTCTGGATCGGCGTCGGGTTGCTCGCGCTCTCGCCGATCGCCCTAGGACCGATCTCGCTGAACACGTACGACGCGTGGCCGGCCCTGCTGACGGTGCTTGCGCTGTGGCTGCTGCTGCGGGGCTGGGAGCTGCCCGCGTTCGTCGTGCTGGGGCTCGCGGTGAGCGCGAAGGTCTACCCGCTCGTGCTCGTGCCGCTGGCGGGTTGGTTCGTCTGGCGCCGTGCCCGCAGCAGGCGGACCCTGCTCGCGCTCGGCGTGCTGGTGGTGGTCGCTGCTGCGGCTGTCGCGCCGTTCGCGGCTTACGCGCCGCACGGCGTCTACGAGAGCTTCCACGCCCAGGCGACCCGCGGCCTGCAGATCGAGAGCCTCGGTGCCTCGTTCCTGCTCGTGCTCGACCGGCTCGGCCTCTACCACGCGCGCGTCGTCGAGACGACGGGCGTCGCCGGGCGCAACCTCGCGGGCGGCACGGCCGAGGTCGTGGCCGGGCTGCTGCTTGCGCTCGAGGCTGTCGCGGTCGTCACGGCGTGGGTGCTCTACGCCCGATCACGCGACCTGCGTAAGCAGCTGCCGCTCGCGTTCGCCGCCGCGGTCGCCGGTTTCCTCGCCTTCACGAAAGTCTTCTCGCCGCAGTACCTCGTCTGGCTGCTACCGCTGGTCGTGGCCGCCGGGAACGTGGTTGCGATTGCGCTCGCCGCCGCGGCCGTCGCGCTCGCCCAGGTGTGGTTCTTCCACTACGGCGCGCTCTTTCGGCTCGAGTGGCCGGTGTGGCTGCTGTTCGTCCGCGACCTGGCCATGGTCGCGCTCTACCTCGCGCTGGCGGCCTCGCTCGCGCGGTGGAAGATCAGGATGCCGTCACGCTCGAAGACGAGCCGCCACTCGGGGTTGCGCCGCAGCCAGGAGAGCTGGACGGCCGTCGGCAACGGCGCGAGCCGGTCGGCGTAGCCGGGCGCGGTCTCGTCCGCTGCCGCCCACTGCGCATCCTGGAGGTACGGGAAGCTGAGCACGCGTCGGCGGGCCGAGAGGTGCGCGCCCAGGGAGTTCGTCGCGCTGACGACGGCGTGGGGCGGGATCAGCCTGAGCGCGCGGGCGGCGATCCGGTCGTGCTCGCTGACGTCGGCCGCCCGCGCCTGGTGCTGTTCGCCGCCCGGGAAGTAGCGCCAGAGCGGGGCCGGGCCGAGCAGGTAGTTGGCGGCGAGTGCCGTGACGACCACGATCGTCGCGACCGGGATCCGCGGCGGAAGCCGTTTCGCGCCGAAGACCGCGGCCGCGATCAGCACCGGGATCAGGCCGGCCGTGTAGTGGAAGCGAATCGACGTCTGCGTGGTCGCCGCCGAGAGCAGGTTGACCGCGAGCTCGGGGACGGCGGCGATCAGTGCCAGTGGGGCCAGGACGACGAGGAATGCGAGGGGCAGGACGAGCTGAGCGAGATAGCCGAGCCCGCGGCCGGTGGCGGCCGTCGTGACGATCTTCCAGGGGTCGGTGAGCGCCGTGTGCACGATCCCGCCGGGTGTGCTGCCGACCTCGCTGTAGCGCGTGAAGAAGCTCGAGGTCCCGGCCCGGTTGAAGTGCGGGATCACGACCTCGATCGCAATCAGGGCTACAGCAACACCGGCCACGGCGACGGCGGCTCCGGTCCAGCGGCGGCCGTGCGTGAGCGCGTACCAGATGCCGAGGCCTGCGACCACGAGGGCGATCTCTTCCTTCGTCGTCGCGGCCACGATCGCGCAGGCGGCGAACGGCACGAGCCGGCCCTCGTCGAGGAACCAGATGGCATAGAGAAGGAGCGGGCACGCGAGCGCGACGGGATGGAACTCGTTCAGCGTCAGCCACTGCGTCGGCGGGTAGATCAGGTACGCCAGGGCGAAGCCGAGGGCGACGCGATCGGAGCCGAGGTGCTTGCGTGCGAGCCAGAAGACGGGCAGCGCGCCGAGGGCGACGGCGACGGCCTGCGCGACCAGCAGCATGTCGGGGCTCGGCCACGCGAGCCAGAGCGGCGCGAAGGCGGCGAGAATCGGGTCGAAGTGCGCGCCGAGGCGCGAGATCTGGTCGCCGCGCAGCCCGGTGATCTGCAGCGGGTGGCCGTGGGCAGTCGACCAGACCGCCTGCACCATGTTCCCGAGGTCGAAACGTCCGGTCGAGAATGCACGGTGGCGCAGGATCGAGAGCGCCGAGAACCCGGCGGCGTAGGCGCCGATGGCGGTCCAGAGGAGGGCTCGGCTGGTCGGGCGCGGGAACGTCACGCGACACGCTCCAGGATGGTGCGCCAGCGGCGGCCGAGAACGTCCTCGCTCGCCTGGGCCTCGTACGCGGCGCGGCCTCCGGCGGAGAGGCGGCTCGCGAGCTCCGGGTCGCCCGCGAGCCGTCGCAGTGCATGCGCGAGCGCCTCTGCGTCCCCGGGCGGGACGAGGAGCGCGCTCTCGTCGGCGACGAGCAGCTCGCGCGCCCCGGGCGTGTCGCCGGTGACAAGCGGCGTGCCGCACGCGAGGGCCTGGAAGGCCTTGTTCGGGATCACACGCTGCGCTTTCGCCGAGGTGCCGAAGATCCCGAGCGCGCAACCGGCCCGATGAAGCTCCAGCGGCAGGCGCTCGTAGTCGACCCACGGGATCCATTCCACGTTCGCGGGGCGAGCGCGGGCGAGCGCGTCGAGCTGGCCGCTGCCGACGAGCCGGAAGCGCAGCTCGGGCGCCGAGCGCGCGGCGGCGAGGATCGTCTCGAGGCCGTGCAGCGGGATCAGCTTGCCGACGAAGAGGACCGTGAACGGGTCGTCAGGTGACCAGCCGGGTGCGAAGACGCGGTCCTCGGCGCCGACGAACGCGACGTCGATCCGGCCATCCGGGAGGCCGGCTAGCTCCGCGAGGTGGTCCGCGTGCACACGTGTGTCGGCGACGACGAGGTCGGCGGTGCGAAAGGCCTGGCGATCGACTGCCGCTAGCGCTCGTGCGGGCGCCGAGCCGGGTCGGAAGCGGCCGCGGTCGGCGACGAACGTGTCGGCGAGCGAGACGAGTGGGTTGAAGACGATCGGCCGGCCGCGGGCGGCGCGACGCGCCGCCGGGAGGTCGAAGTGGCCGGGGTAACCGACGATCAGCGCGTCGTAGGTCGAGCTCGGCCTTCGCAGCAGCCGAAGCTCCGCCGCCGCGAGCCGGGCAGCGGCTCCCGGCCCTGCGCGCCAGCTGTCGCGCCGGCCGTCCCAGACCGCGGCGTGGTGCTCGTCGACCTCGACGCCCGCGCCTCGCAGGCAGGAGATCACCTGTGCGTTGCGCGGGTAGTCGCGCTCGTAGGTGCCGAAGTAGAGGACGCGCATCAGCGTGGGGCGTCCGTTCGCCTCAACCCGTGTGGTTGAGGCGCACCCGGCCTCCTCCCCACTGCGACCCTATCCCGCCGCGGCGCACGCATGTGTGTCGCCCTCGTGCCGAAAGCGTGACGGCTAGCGCAGCACGTCCTCGACGTCCCGCTCTATCCGCTCCCGCGGCCCCGCCCGCTCCTCGTGCTGGCTTGTGATCAGCTCGCTGATCAACCCGAGCGAGAAGAACTGCAGCCCCACGACCACGAGGAGCACACCGAGGATCAGCAGCGGTCGCTGCCCGATCGAGTGCCCGTCGATCTTCAGGGCGGTCAGGTACAGGAGCACGCAGAAGCCGAGCGCGCCCAGCAACAGGCCGAGGCCGCCGAACAGGTGCAGCGGTCGATAGCGATAGCGGCCGATGAACGAGACCGTCAGGAGGTCGAGGAAGCCGCGCACGTAACGCTCCATCCCGTACCGCGAGCGGCCGTGTTCGCGCGGCCGGTGATTGACTGGAAGCTCGGCGACGCGGTGGCCGCGGTAGTACGCGAGCACCGGGATGAACCGGTGCAGCTCGCCGTAGAGCCGTAGCTCCTGGACGACCTCGGCGCGGTACGCCTTGAGCCCGCAGTTGAGGTCGTGCAGGCGCAGGCCCGAGACGCGCCCGGTCACCCAGTTGAAGATCTTCGACGGCACACGCCGGGTGAGTGGGTCGCGGCGCCGTGTCTTCCAGCCGCTGACGAGGTCGAACCCCTCGTCCAGCTTCGCGAGCAACCGCGGAATCTCCGCCGGATCGTCCTGCAGGTCGGCGTCGATGGTGACCACCACCTCGCCCTCGGCGTGCGCGAAGCCGGCCGCAAGCGCCGCCGCTTTGCCGAAGTTCTTGCGCAGGCGGATGACGCGCACGTTGTGGTGTGCGCTGTGGAGCCGGGTCAGAGCCGCGTAGGAGCCGTCGGTCGAGCCGTCGTCTACGAACACCGCCTCCCACGGCAGCTCGAGCGGCTGGAGAGCCGACTCCAGTTCGTCGTAGAGGAGCGCGACCGTCCGCTCCTCGTCGTGAACAGGCACGACTACCGAGATCATCGGCGGCTCAGCGTATCCGGCGCGCGTACGGTATGCGCGGTCGTGGCCGAGCTCCTGACCATGGACGAAGCGCAGCGGCTCGTGCTCGAGCGGGTGCGCCCGTTGCCGTCTGAGCGGGTTTCCCTAGAGCTCGCGGCCGGCCGCGTGCTGGCCGAAGCGGCTCGGGCGGCCGTCGATCTCCCGCCGTTTCCGAGCTCGGCGATGGACGGCTTCGCGGTTCGTGCGGAGGACACTCCGGGAACACTGCCCGTCGTCGCTCGTGTTGCAGCCGGCCGACCCGCGCCACGCGCACTCGCACCGGCGGAGGCGATGGCGATCGCGACCGGCGGTGTCGTTCCGGAGGGCGCCAACGCCGTCATCCCCGTTGAGTATGTTGTCGATCGTGACAACGAGGTGCGGATTCCAGATGCCGCTGTGGCGGGCGCAAATGTCCGTCCTCGCGGCGGCGATCTCCACGCCGGCGACGAGGTCGTGCCGGCGGGCACGCGCCTCGCCCCCGCGCAGCTGGGAGCGCTGGCAGCTGCCGGTGTCGCGGAGGTCGATTGCGGCGCGATCCCGCGGGCCGCCGTGATCGCCACGGGAACGGAGCTTCGCCGACCGGGCGAGGCGCTCGGGCCCGGCGAGGTCTACGAGGCGAACGGGTTGATTCTCGAGACCCAGCTGAGGTCGGCAGGCGCTTCGGTCGAGCGCCTGGCGGCTGTGGCCGACGACGAGGACGCTCATCGCGAGGCGATCGCTCGCGGGCTCGAGCACGATGTGCTCGTCACCTCGGGCGGAGTCTCCGTGGGCCCGCACGACCTCGTCCGGCGAGTGGAGTCCGAGCTGGGCGTCGAAGAGGTCTTCTGGCGAGTTGCGGTCAAGCCGGGCAAGCCGGTGTCCTTCGGCGTGCGCGAGCAGACGCTTGTGTTCGGGCTACCCGGGAATCCGGTCTCGTCGCTCGTGGCGTTCGAGCTGTTCGTGCGGCCATGCGTCCTGGCGCTTCAGGGCGCTGCCGACCCCTTGCCCCGGTTCGAGCCGGGGGTGCTTGCGGTAACGATGAAACGGAACTCCGCGCGCGACGAACTCGTGCGGGCCCGCCGCAACGCGAGCTCGGATGCCGCAGCGGTCGAGCTCGAGCCCGTTGTCGGCCAGGACTCGCACATGATTGCCCGCTCCGCCGCAGCGGACGTGCTCGTGCTGATTCCGCGCGGCGACGGCGAGCTGGAGGCCGGTTCGGGCGTGCGCTACCTCAGGCTGCCCTGAGGACGCTCACCCCTGCGCCGAAGCGAGCGGGGCGGCGGCCAGCGTTGCGGTGGGCGGCCTGAAAGCCGGCGCGCCACGCGGGGTGACCCGCACCAGGCGTGCATAGGCGATGTACCGGTGGGAGGCGAAGAACCGCGGATGGCAGGCCTGCAGCTCGACGACCTCGTGACCGTGGGAGCGGAGGACCGAGAGGTCGTTCGCCAGGACGATCCGGTGCTTGAACACGCGGTAGGTGAACGTCCCGTACGGCACGTCGAGCGTCACCGGGTCGCCGGGCTCGAGGCGCTCGATGTGCGCGAACGGTGCGAGGTACGTCGTGCGGTGGCCGGCGATGTACACGAGCTGCCCTTCGCCCGGCATGTACGTCCGGCGGTCGCGGCCGGGGCCTTTCCTGAGCGACGCATCGTCGGTTCCCTCCACGAACACCATGTTCAGCCCGAGCCGTGGGACTCGGATGCGGCCGATGCCCTCCCCACGCGTTGCATTCAGTCGATAGCGCCGTGCCTGCGCTCGGATTTGCGCGGTCGTCGCGGCGAGCGACGCTCCAGGCTTGACCGGGGGCGGCTGGTACGCCTCGGCCTTCCGCTTGTAGCTGTCCGAGAGCTGGTGTTGCCTCCAGGTCGTGTAGAGCGCGGTGAATGGGTCCTGCCAGCGCCAGACCACGACGACCCAGACGAGCACGGCCACGCCGGCGATTGCCAGCAGCGTCCCCGTGATCCTCGCGAACCGTCTCAACGTCAGCCTTCTTGTGCTCGGCGCGCCTCGCTCGCTCGTCGAGCTCGCGCTGCACTCACTGTAAGCACGGTTCGCCGGACCGCTTCCCGCAGCGGCCCGCGCGGCGGCCGCTCACGCGCGCTCGGGTACGGCGCGTAGCGCCCGATCGAGAGCGCGGTCACCTGGCCGGCCGCCGCCAGCCACCCAACCGCGATCGCCAGGGCCGGCAGACGCACGAAGCCGGTCGCGGTGAGCTCCGCGACGTACCAGGGTGTGTCGAGGCCCAGGCTGTAGCGGATCGCGAGCGAACCGAACAGGAGCAGCGGGCCGAGGAATCCTGCCCCGAGCAGCGCCAGCCGCGTCCAGAGCGGCCGCCGGCGCACCTGCGGAAGCCAGAGCCACGCGTGCAGCGACGGCAGGAGGAAGATGAGCGCGAACGGGTTTGTCGCCACCACCAGCAGCGCGACGACGGCCAGCGCGAGCAACGCAGCGGTCGTGCCGGCCAGCTCTTCCGTGGCCGAGACCGGCCCTCGCGGAGTGAGGCGTTGCCGCGCGACCAGCCAGCCGAGCCCGACGAGGACGACCAGCGCGATCAGCGCGACAACCGGCCAGTTCGTCCCCGGCGGCGCGTCTGGCGGGAGCGGCACCGACGGCGCCGCCGGCCAGAAGCCCGCCAGCGCGAACAGCTCGAAGACGATTGCCGCCCACAGCCAGAACCACGCGCGGCTGCGGTAGCTGCGCAGCGCCGGCATCAGTGGGATGTGCCGCCGCCTGCAGCGCGCGAACAGGTCGACCGCCGACACCAGGAAGGGCAGCAGCATCGCCAGCAGCACGAGCTCGATCGCCCAACCGGGCATCATCCGCGGGCCGAAGTAGACGTAGCGCGCCGTCCCGGGCGAAAGCTCGGCGCCGTAGTCGAGCCAGCGCAGGAGCTGCTGGGCCGACCGCCCGAGCTGGGCGAGGCGAACGCTGTCGAGGCGATCGGGCCGGTCGAAGAACGCGGCCGGCGGGCGCTCGCCGCCGCTCGTCAGCGTCAGTGCCGGGATCCCGTGTGCGAGCAACGGACCCTGCTCGTGCAGCGTGAACGGGAACGCGAGGTCGACGAGCTGCGAGAGGGCGCTCGCATGCGCCGGGCGCTGTCCAGTTTGCTCGAGAACGCGTTGCGCGGCGGTCTCGACGAACGAGGGAGAGGCGAGTCGGGGCTCGAGCCCGGCGAGGACCATCCGAGGCGGTCCGTGTCCGGCAAGCGCCGCCAGGTCGATCGCGGCAACCACGTGGCCGCGATGGGTCTCCGCGAACCGGCGCGCGCCGAGCATCCCGTAGGCGCCGCCGTCGGTCGCGACAAAGACGAGTGTGTGCTGCGGGCCCACGGCCCGCCCGCCGACCCCCGACCCGTACGACTGCGCGAGTTGGACCAGGGCCGCGATCCCCGACGCGTTGTTGTTCGCGCCTGGTCCGCGCCCGTCGTTGTCGCGATGCGACATGACGACGATCTCGTCCGGCGAGCGCCCGGGAATCACCGCTTGCTGGTTCACGAGCGTCCGCGTCCCCAGGCCGGCGAGGTTGGCACGAAAGCGGTCGGCGACGACCTTCAGGCCGTACGGCGCGAGTTGCTCGCGGAACCACGCCCGCGCACCGACGGCGCCGGCGGTCCCGGGCACGCGATCGGGGTAGAGCCGGGCGAGGTCGGAGGTGAGGGCGGCTGCCGAAGTCCCATCGAACGACGCCGGGAGCGAGGGTTGGGGCGCAGGGAGCGGATTGGGCTTGTGAACGCTGAACGCGGCAGCCAGCAGCGGTATCCCCACCAGCAACCAGGTTCCCCGATAGAGGCGGCCGCTGACCGGCCGCTCGAGCGTGCCACGACGCGCGCGCCGCCGCGCTGAACGAGGCGGGAGGGCCGCCATACCGTGGCTATAGTAGGTCGCAGAACGACGTGCGCCGGCAGGCGCTGCGATGACCGATTCCTCAACCATCCTGCTCGTCGACGACGAGGACGCGGTTCAGAAGCTCCTCGCCTATCCGCTCGAACGCGATGGTTTTCGCGTGGTCCAGGCGCGAGACGGCGAGGAGGCGCTGGCGCGGTTCGCGGAGGAGCGCGTCGATCTGGTCGTGCTCGACCTGATGCTCCCGAAGGTGGATGGGCTCGAGGTGTGCAAGCGCCTCCGCGCATCGAGCAGCGTTCCGATCATCATGCTCACCGCCCGCGACGACGAGCTCGACAAGGTGCTCGGCCTCGAGCTCGGCGCAGACGACTACATCACGAAGCCGTTCTCGATTCGCGAGTTCCGCAGCCGGGTGCGCGCCTTGCTGCGGCGGGCGGCCATTCCGAGCGCGGCGCAGGACGAGGAGGAGATCATCGAGCGGGACGGCCTGCGGATCGACCTCGGTCGGCGCGACGTAGAGGTGGCGGGGCGGGTGGTGCAGCTCACGTATGTCGAGTTCGAGCTGCTGCGCGCGATGGCCGCCAGCCCGGGGCGCGTCTTCACGCGCGAGATGCTCCTGCAGGCGCTCTGGGGCGGTTCCGACTACCGCGAGCCGCGCACGATCGACGTCCACGTGCGGCACCTGCGCGAGAAGCTCGAGCAGGATCCCAGCGAGCCGGAGTACATCCTCACCGTCCGAGGCGTCGGCTACCGCTTTCGCCCGTGAGGGGCTTCTTCCGCAGCGTCGGCGTACAGCTGAGCCTGGCGCTCCTCCTGGTGGTGGCCGTGGTGCTCGGAATCGTCTACCTGAGCGTGGTGCCGTCACTGAGGGATCGCGCGATCAACAGCCGCGTTGCCCAGATGGAGGGGATCGTTGCGAAGATCCGGCCGGAGGTCGACGATGCGACGCCGTTCGACACGGACTTCGCGGCGACGAAGTCGGAGGAGAACGGCAACGTCCAGGTCGCGCTGCTGCAACGGCTCGCGCCGCGGGCGAAGGTCACACCCTTCGATTTCTCCGGTGAACTCGCGGACCGGCTGCTGGCCGATCCCGTTGCCACCCAGGCGCTGGACACGCGCGCGGCGGCACACGGGCACGTGACCGACGGCGAGGACGTCTTTGCAGAGGCGGCGGTGCCGGTACTGCGTGGCAAGTACGCGCTGCTCGTGAGCGATACCGTCGACCTCTCGAGCATCCGACTCGTCGAGCGGCGCGTGCTGCTCGCGGCCGGTGTGGCGCTCCTCATCGCGGTGCTGCTGGGGTACGGGGGCGCGCGCATGTTCGCCCGCCGGATCAAGCGGCTCGAGCGTGCGGCCGACCGGATCGCCAGCGGCCGCTTCGACGAGCCGGTGGTCGACACGCGCGGAGACGAGCTGGCCGCGCTCGCGTCGGCCTTCGACCGGATGCGCGTGCGGCTGGCGCACCTCGACGACGCGCGCCGGGCGTTCGTCGCGAACGCCTCCCACGAGTTGCGCACCCCGCTCTTCTCGCTCGGCGGCTTCCTCGAGCTGCTCGACGACGAGGAGCTGGACGAGTCGACGAGACGAGAGTTCCTCGGCTCGATGCGCGAGCAGGTCGACCGCCTGACGAAGCTCGCGTCGGACCTGCTCGACCTGACGCGGCTGGACGCAGGGCGACTCTCGGTCGACCGCGAGCCTGTCGACCTGGGCGCGCTGGCGGGCGATCTTGTCGAGGAGTTCGGCCCGGTGGCGGCGTCGACTCGGCACACGCTGATCGGAAACGTCGATGACACCGTCTTTGCGGAGGCCGACGAGCTGCGCGCGCTCCAGCTCGGCCGGATCCTGGTCGAGAACGCGCTCCTGCACACGCCGCCCGAGACTGCAGTCGAAGTGCGCGCTCGGCGCCGCGGTGACGCGGCGGTGCTCGAGGTCCAGGATGGAGGCCCCGGAATCCCGCGCGAACAGCGCGACCAGCTGTTCGAACGGTTCTTTCGCCTCGGCGGCGCGCGCGCCTCGGGCAGCGGCCTCGGGCTCGCGATCGCAAAGGAGCTTGCGGAACTGATGGACGGCTCGGTCGAGGTCGATTCCGAGCCCGGACGGACCGTGTTTTCGCTTGTGCTGCCGGGCGGGAGCCACTCGCCGCCGGCGATTTCACGGGAAATCACGGGCTCCGCAACCGCCTAGCTACAGTGCGAGCGCCGTGCGAATCGGCCCTCTTGCAGCAATTGTCCTCGGGTGCGCCGTGCTGGGCGGCGTGGTCGCGGTCGGCGTGGGTCAGCTGACCGGCTGGACCGACGCGAGCTCCACGACGACCGTCTTTCGCACCTCACCGGTGCAACCTGGGCCCACATCCGCAACAGCCGCAGTGAAGCCGGGCGCCAAGCCACTTCCGGGCAACGGCTTCAGCCCGAGCTCGATCTATGCACGCCGCTCACCGGGCGTGGTCACGATCGTCTCGGTCTACGGCAACGATTCCGGCTCCACGCGGCAAGGCTCGGGGTTCGTCGTCTCGCCGCAGGGCTACATCCTCACCAACTCGCACGTGATCACGACTGCGGGCGACACGCCGGTGGCGCAGCCGGCCGACAGCGTGTTCATCGAGTTCCAGGACCGAGACCGGGCGGAGGCGAAGATCGTCGGCTGGGACGTCTTCGACGACGTCGGGCTCGTCAAGGTCGATCCGGCGGCGCATCCGCTGGCACCGGTGCCGCTGGGCAACTCGGCCGCCGTCGTCGTCGGCGAGCCGGTTGCTGCAATCGGTAGCCCGTTCGGCAACGAGAACTCCCTCGCCGTCGGCGTGGTCTCTGCGGTGCACCGCTCGGTCGACTCGCTGACCTCGAGCTTCAACCTCGTCGACGCGATTCAGACCGACGCGCCGATCAACCACGGCAACTCCGGCGGGCCGCTCTTCGACGCGCGCGGCCGCGTGATCGGGATCAACGCGCAGATCAACAGCACGAGTGGCGAGGCCGAAGGAGTCGGTTTTGCGGTGCCGATCAACTCCGCCAAGCGCTCGATGCAGCAGCTGATCGCGAACGGTACGGTCTCGTACGCCTACGTGGGCGTCGAGACGACCGACCTCACGCCCGCCCTCGCGCGTCGGTTCGGCTACGGCGTTCAGCGCGGTGCGGTTGTGACCGACGTCCTCGATGGGAGCCCCGCCGCGAAGTCCGGGCTCCGCCCGGGCCGCAAGACCGCCAGCGCGTTCGGGGTCGACTTCCCGCGTAGCGGCGACGTGATCGTGTCGATCAACGGCCGTCGCGTCACCGGGTCGGAAGACATTGCGCGAATTGTCACGAGCCTGCGGCCGAGCCAGGTTGCACGCTTCACCGTCGAGCGCGGCGACGCACGCCTCGTGCTCCCGGTTCGCCTCGGCGAGCGCTCCGAGTCCAGCTGACCATCTAGGATCGAACCCGTGACCTTCTACGGCGGGCACGCAAATCCCCCCTGGTTAGACGCACGCGCTCGGCGGGCACGAACCTGACATGAGCGACGAGGGCCGCTCGATTCGCCTGACGATTCCCGCCAGGCCCGAGTACATCACGCTAGGAAGGCTGGCGCTGACGGCGATCGCCGGCGTGCGCCCGCTCTCGGACGAGACGCTGCACGACCTCAAGCTCGCGCTGACCGAGGCTTGCACGAACTCGGTGAAGCACGCCTATCAGGACGGGATCGGCAGCGTCGACATCGTCTACGAGCTCCACGGCGACCGGCTGACGGTCGAGGTCGGCGACGCCGGCTCGGGCTTCGAGACGCGTGACGACACCGTGGACGTCGAGGGTGACCTCGCTGAAGGCGGTCTCGGGATCGCGATCATCCGTGCGGTCACCGACGAGGTCGAGATCGGGAAGCGCGAAGGCGGCGGTTCGCGGTTGCGCTTCGTGAAGCTGCTCGACGCCTAGGTTCCGACCAGCCTCAGCGATATCCTCGCTGGCCGCGATGCTTCAG
>Ga0207428_10002272_pt1 | contig 19282 bp, 40 predicted proteins | sample RhiMethybrSRZTD1_FD_187600 | JGI IMG/M metagenome (GOLD analysis project Ga0207428, IMG submission 187600) | Populus rhizosphere microbial communities from Tennessee, USA - Rhizosphere MetaG P. TD hybrid SRZTD1 (SPAdes) (version 3) | ecosystem: Host-associated > Plants > Roots > Rhizosphere >...
CCCTGGACGCAAAGAATGGCCCCTGCAACGCTCGAAAGCGTCTCAGGAGCCATTCTCTGCGAATAGCACGGGCCACGATCCCGCCTATTCAATCGCCTCTAGGAAAGGAGGGAAACTAGAGGCGAATCGTCAATCGGGAATAGCGGTTCCCGAAAGACGACGTTTATTTAACAGCCGTGCGCACACCCATTAAGGTGCGAATGAGTCTGCCAGTGGTCCAGTGCGGCCTTTAATTCCTCGACCGATTCGGGATACAATAGTGCGCCGCAATCGTCATCGCATTGCACCTCCTGACCGAATTCAGGTTCCTCCTCGGGCATTGTTTTCCTCATTCTTTTCCAGATGACGCATTACCGCGCAGCATTCTTCCCGCCATCTACCGTCCCGGAAATTGAGCTTTCCAGCGTAGACGGCCTCGCTTTGTTCCGGCGTCATGCGTTCACCGGGACAATGGTCGGGAGTGGCGCCTTCAAATGCGTCACAAACAGTGCAGGCAAATAATCCTCCTGCACAAAACATGCAATTCCAGCCGCCATCGTCATGCTCGATGTCGCAGATGTATTCAACGTGATTACTCATCGACATTGGTTCCTGTCCCCCCTTTCCTCCGGGTGTCGTTCGTACCATTCTGCCGTGAAAACATCTGACTCACGCCACTTAGCATCAGCCGGGTAAGCGGTGATTTCGAGCCCCTCACGCATTGCTTTTGCAATCATCCGGTCCGCGTGTCGAGTGCGTGCAATGCGGATGATTTTGCCGAGTATGCGGAGAAACTCCCATGATGCGATTCCGGCAAGAGCAACAAGGAAGTCTCTTATCATAGCTCTCCTTTCAGGTCCAGATAGAGGCCGACTAGTGCGCTGATTACTGCCAACAATAGGATGACAATGACTACCAACCATTTGTTGGGCTCGTACCTCATGGATGACGCAGGTCGATTGCTTGTGCCCATGAAAGGGCCATTGCAGCGACTTGGAACAATTCGCGCTGCAATTTATTCTGCGACCCCTCGTCATAGGTCATGGCATTGGCAACCTCTCCGACTTCCTCTACCAACACAACCAAATTGCTTTCATCTGATCGTGCGGGATTGAGCGGAGTCCGGTCCCAACCGTGTTGAATCTGCGCCTGACAAATGGTGGACTGCAATGCGGCGACTGTGATTGCCTCAAACGTTTCCACCACAGGTTTCCCAGTCAACGATGCATCCATTACTCTTCCCTTCGTGGGTGAGCCAACTTGCCATTGAGGATGATAAGTTCCTGTGCCAAGTTCTCTGCGTGCATTTGTAGCAGAATGAATCGCTCTGATTGCAGTGCTGCAATGGCAATCCATTCGGCGCGGCTCTTTGCTACATCGAACAGATGGTAGATTCGCGTCGACAGATAGTCGATGTAGAGCGGCAGCGTGTCCTTTGGCAAGGAATCAGCGGTGCGCATATTCCACGCCATGATTAACGAGTCCCGCCCCGAATTGCGCGAACAGCGTTGGCCTGAGAAATCATCTTGACCGGCCGCTGCTTAACAACGACGGCCAACACATGGTCAATGCGCTCCTGCGCGATATCTGATTCGGTCGCCTGTCGCAACTGCCGAATGAACGCATCCATGCAGTGACAGTTCTTCGGGTGCTCCGGAAACACGGCGTCATGCTGCTCGATCTGAGTAAGGATCAGACCGAAGATTCCCATAAGCTCTCGCATTTTTAACTCCCCGGGTTACATTGGAACGAACAGTAGTACGACTACTGCCAATATGAATATGGTTAAAAGCGTCTCGGCTACGTCTAGGAAAGTATCAGTGCCATCGGTTACGAAATTGCTCGTCACGAGGACTACGCCATTGCTGTGCAATCTGCTCATCGGTGGGAGGGGTTTGTGCCTCCCGCCGTAGCCTCTGTCGGCGAATAAACTTGCCCAACGGAACAGCCACAATTGTTGCAACTACCGGCCAAAGCAACAGCCACACATACCACGGTAGGTCAAATATCCATTCCATCGTCTCTCCTAAACTATGACAACACGGCTCTCAACGTCGAACACCCAAACACTTGTGCCTCTTTCACGACCGCTTTTCAGGACTACCCATACTTCCCCTAAAGCGGCGCGTCCGAATGATTGACTGTCACTCGCCGGTTGATGGTGAAATACTTCTGCGACGCTGTGACGGGATCGCTCTCCTAGGATGATGTGATTTGGTTGCAATTGGCAGGCTAGAATCTCCCTCATCATCAGTCACAATCTCCAATGTATTCGGTAGAACCGGGGGAATATCAATCGCACGGATGCCAGCAATAGACGGGGGAGCGTTCTTTCTCACGTAATGCAGCATCAACCTGCGAGCTGCCCACCCCAGCAAAGTATTATCGGTAACCATTGTGCGAAATAATCCATCCAATTCTGCGATATACCGCTGCTGGGAATTAACCTGCATTTGTAGTTCCTGGACTGCTAGGTAAACAGTGAGGTTAGGATCGGCCATGTCAACACCCCGGTAACGTATCCGATAAAGAAACAGATGAACCAATCCTTGGGATAGGCGAGGAGTTTAGCTTTCTTGACCCGCTTTCTGGTAGCCATCGATTCTCACCTAACGTACGTATGAACTACAGCGGACATTGGTGCATTGAAAGTTAATGACTCGACAGTTGCACGTCCCACACCAAATAATACCCTTCGCATCCTTGCGCGTACCCTTCGGATAACGGCTATCGTTCAGCACCGTTGTCATCTGTCGGGACACACACGTGCATCGGTATTTCCGGCACTGAGTGCACTTGTCATCCCTGGCGGTATCACAGTTCGGACAACGGCCACGCTTTAATCTGGTGCCGCATCCCCGCATGCATAGAGCCATTGTTTCCTCCGGAGACGAGTCGGGCCCGACGGGATCATCCTCCCGCCGGGCCCGAGTAGTGCGCTGAATCAGTACTGGGCAGCCTGCTTGCCGAGAGCCGGCCAACCATCGTCACCCACCGGAGAACCGGCCTCGACCCACTCCAGGTACTTCCGCCCATTGATCTTGCGGTCAGGAGTGAGGAACACGTCCCCGAATTCGGCAGCGTGAGAACGCTGCTCATCGGTGAGGGAGCGACGACGGTCGCGCGCAGCGTACAGAACAGTGATCTGGCGATCGTCGTCCGGCAGGGACGACAGAACGGTGGTCTGAACGTCCGAGCCGTCATCGCCCTTGTAACGGTAGATGAGACGGACGCCAGTCGAGGTTCCCATTCCCGTGAGCTTTTCGGCTGCATCTCGCACACCGCCCGCAACCTCCCGCACCATCGATGCGGGCACGGTGACGGCCTTGCCGTTGCTGGTGCCCACGATGGAACGGAGAGGCTCAACAAACGGGTTGTCATCCCACTTGCGAGACTCAACCACACGCTTCTGCGCGGGCATCTCGACATCAGCCGAGGAGCTTGCAATGTCGGCGAGAGTGAGGGCTGCATCCTTCTGCTTACGAGTAGCCATTTCATTTCTCCTTAGGACTGGGTGAGCGCATCGATGAGAAACATAATGCGATCACTGATGGTGGTTGCGTTGTTGACATGCATTTGCACAGCGGCCGCAGAATCAGCATTGGCAAGTGCAGCCTCCGTGGCTGCGGCAATGTAGTCGAGGCCGAAATTATGCAGAGCGTTTACAACGATCAGTCTGTCCGTATCGTTCGGAACAGTAATCGCGGGAGTAAACGTGTCCTGCATAGCCATTGGTCGTGATCCTTTCCCCGGGTGATTCAGGTCTATTCTAGCAGATCAACCCTTGCCCAGCCGGGTGATCTTGACACGCATTGTGGGACCGTTGGACATAATGACGGTCTTGTTCCCTGTCACTACCAGGTCCCAACCCTCGCGGGTGAACATCTCCACGCACTGAGTGGCGCTGTAACGAGTCGGATAAGCCTCCGTCACATAACCCTGATCATCAGTAATCTCGATGGTTGCACGATTGCCGCCGGTCACCCGCTGTGCGCCCATCAGTGCGTAACCCGAGTGTCGGAAGGCTGGGTGTAAACCTTGACGGTATCGCCATCGTCAACGCCGTGACCCTCGCGCCCGAGACGCTTAGCCTCCGCAACGGCCTCCGCGCGGTTGCCGTCAAAGTCGCCGTGATCAAGCTCGGGAGTGGTTGAGGTCATCGACCACGTGGTACGGGGCATGTCATCCTCCTGCTGTGAGTGGTTCAAATTCATGTGACCCTGCTGGTCGAGAATGTGAACAGGGTTTCCACACAGTTCACAACGGTAAGTGTCAATATCGGTCGCAACATCAGCCGCCGCCATAATCAACATTTCAGCAACGGCGCTGTTCCACTCTGCGAACCACTCGATTGACTCATTGATGCCGATGCCGTTTTTGTAATCGTGACCGGTCTTCGTCTGCCGAGCGGACCACGTGGCAATGGTGCCGTCACTGTAAATGTAAACGGTGTCCAGTCGGTATTCTGTGCCGTCACGGTGGGCCCACACGGTGCCGTCACCGGTGACGCGGTATGCCTGGTAGTTCAGCTTTTCGCTACCGCCACGGGCGCTACCGTTCCAGCGCAGAACGATCCCACCCTTACCCTCGGGGGTCAGTGTGTAGGTCATTGGTGGGTTCCTCTCCGGTCCGTCTGGCTTGCTACTACCTACGGTCCTCTTGTACGGAAGCGTTGTCAAGCATCGTTCGAGACATCGTTACCAGACTGTTACACTAGAAATCAATCGGGAGAGCAATCTGATCACTGTGCTCATGGATCAATTCTAGCCTCTTGCGTCCTTGAATGATGGCGACAGTGTGATTCTTTTTAAGTGCATGCGCGGTGCCCACAGTTTGTGCCGTGAGCAATGCTTGTCCGAATGAACGGGAGTATCTGCACTCAGTGCACCGCACGCGGATTTGATGCTTGATAGCCAACACCATGGAAGATTTACGGCACTTGCGACAATACACGTGCTCACCCAATGCCGGATAATGTCGCTGCCCAGCAAAGATGACGGTATCGCCACAGGAAAGAGTGAGCTGACTGCCTACCGTCGTGCCGGGCGCTTGTGGCGCGTCGCCCTGGGAGCGTCGGACGATCTGTCCGGCGTACCTCCGATGTGTTCTCGCCATTGTTCTTTCACCTTCGTTTCCCAGGGTAAACGGTATGGTTGACTAATGTAGCCTCTTCCACCGTTTGACCTCATGTGAATATGCAGTGTGTGTAATCCCTCGCCTAATGAGAGACCAGACTTGCACGCTTCACAATACCTAGATGTGTGCGTGCGTTTACTACTCATAGCCCCGGTCGGAATGATTGTCTTTTCATCAGGGTACCAAACACAATGCATCCGTTGTGCCTTGGATGAAATGACAACGCCATCCGTATTTGTAGAACGCATGATGGAAAGACCTAAGCCGAGAAACTGTGAACCGTTATCTAGTTTTAATGGCGGCCAGTCTTCGTTAGCCTTGCATGAGTCTACGTAGGTTCGTACTAGTTCGTAGGGCAGAGCATCCGCATGGATGCCTCTCGTTTTAGCCTCCCATTTTCCATCATTGCACGTTAGGTATACCCCGTTCTGCAAGTATATAACATGATCGTACCGGTCGATTCCCCACTCACCGATTGCTTTACTAAATCTTACCTCCGGCCATCGTTCCATAACTTGTTCTGGCGGAGCAGTAGTGTAAATACCGTCCGTCTCAACCGCTATCAATTGGTCATCATTGATAGCATCAATCATGCGTAACAACATTCCACGACACCATGACGTAATGTATCCTGCGATGCACAACGTGTGTGCTTTAGGTGGTCGATTCAGCTCGGCATCATAACCAACACGCTGCGCCATTTTGCCGTACAGACTGTTCGGCCCTAATTTGAATACCATTTGTGCAGGGTTATTCTCCTGCTTCAATTCTAGTCGTCGGTTATACATTGAAAGAATCATCGCACGCCATGGTAGAGAATCGTCGGCGGGTATCCATCGATAGGCACGCAACACCCGCAATTCTTTCGACCACCGTTTAGAGTCAATCACCGCCTTTACTTCCGGTGACCAATACCATCCCGTAACAAAGGGAGGATATGAGACGCTGCCCCGTTCATCTCGATAAGGGAGCGGCATTGGTTTAGTTTGAAACAGTGTCCGTTGGCTGTGATCTCTGCCGCTGAAATCAACCAGATACACAGTCAACGGTTGTGACGGGTTGAGTGCATCTTTCTGTGCTTCTACCCGATTTAATTCCTGCCAGAAACCACCCTCACGCATCGTAGGAAGAGTCGCAAACGCGGCAGGATAAGCCATATTCAGATCGAAACCATATACAGTACGATGAGAAAATCCGCCACTATATTGTTCAAAATGACCGCCGACATAGGCGCATTTGATTGCCCGGTGCAAATCATTTTTGCTGCCGCGGTAGCGTGGCGCAACGATGAGATTAGCTTCCTTACCGCCCCACTCATGTTCAATAAGCTTATAGCGGCGCCGAAGATAGTTAGCAAATGCACCCGGCCCGTACCACTGCATAAGATAGAACCCATTGTCCCACATGAGGTTCCGCAAACCGGTAGCGAGTTTTTCGAGAGCGAGAATTTCAACGTGCCAATACCGCCTAATTTTCGGGAGATCCTCCCATTTGTTATCATCGCGCGATGCCTTCCCTTGCACGATGAGACGCCATGCTTCGTCCTTAGGAGTATCAGGAAATGTTGTTGTGAATGCATCAATAAACGGTGATGCGAAGAATGACACAATATCTTCGATCTTGATATGCGATACGAGACGTTCATCCTTTCCACCTCGTGATATTCTGATGACTTTAGTAATTGAAATCATCTTCTTAGGAACCCATGATACTTTATAACGAACGGTCTTGCTTTTACGTACCCATGTTGCACCCGTCTGGTAAAGTCTCAGCTTATGCGACCAGCGTAATGATTGAATAATCATATTCTGGTCATAACCAAATCCGTATCCTACATGAAATGCGCGTGGAAATTGCCTAACTATATCCATCATGTAATCGGCTAGTTCAAAGAATTCCAATCTCTGCGTAGGATGTGTAATCACTAGTGGTTCGCCTACGCGAGCCGAGCACCCAAACAACACGTAATGCTGCGGACTGCCGGCACCAGACAGATTAATTCCTTCACCATCCCACGCAATCATCTTTCGATCTTGCGGACGGATATTCGCTCGACGGTTCCGAGACTTGGCTACGCGAACATTAATGGGATCATTGCAGATAGGAGGAAGAGTGGCGTCTACACTGACAAACATGGCACTATTGCGCGTCATACCATTCCCCGTAATCTTTCCAGTCGATATAGTCATCTAAGACTAATTCGTAATTCTCCCATAGCCAATCTTCTAGGAAATCGTGCGTAGCGTGCCAGTCATCACCTCTATTCCCTGAATCTAGAAAGACATCAGCCCAATGCATGAAATCTTCATCAAACAAGAGTTCCGTGGGCCAATTTTGGTCATTGTTATATGTTGCCATATATCACCGCCGATTCAGGACCCACAAGAAACGGGAAGCACTCATCGACCCCTGCAACCGATGAATGCTTCCCGTTCTCATGTAGCCACGTCGCTAAACGGTGGCCAGGACCTAAACGTTCAGATAGTGCGTAACCCCCGGCTGATCGTGCCCCTTATCGTCAACCCACGTGTATTCAGATCGACGGAGACCATTCTGGACAAGAATCCCACCAGTGCGCCCCGATCGCACTGAGAGATCCTCAAGCTGACGGTAGATACCAGTACCACCATCGGTGAAAAAGTACTTTTCACCGGAACGTGTCACAATACGTACTGAGACGAATTGCTGCAGGAATCCCTCATCGTCCCGGAAATCGCCCTCACTCATGGAAAAGCTCAGAATGAGGAATGGGACATCAACAAGGCGATCCTTGTTCTCAAGCTTCGTGAAACCGGTTCCGATTTCCTCGGCAGCATCCAGCACATCCCCGAAAGTTTGAGTAGCCAGCGCAACGGCTGCATCGAAACTGTCGATAGTGCGTAGGTCAGCGTCGGAAAAGTGAACGTCGGGTGTCTCCTCGACTACCGCGGAATCGGTCGCGGAATCGTCGACGGAATCGTCGGCGCGAGTTGCGGGTTTCGCGGGCATGCCACATGACCTTTCAATCCGTGTTACACTAAGAATTGCAGGGCGCAGGGAATGTAAAGATCAGCCGATCGTCCCGGTCAAATCTCAACGTGCTAAGCATAGCAGATTTCGGGCGTGATCTACAATACCTCTCGGGGACGAATAACAATGACGGAAAACAATGCGGGAACTCCGGCCCCCACTGCTGATAATGCCAATCTTTCAAAGCCTCCCGATTGGTATAACACCCCGCCGAGCTGGCTACAGAATGCGCCGACCAACAATCCCACACCTCCCGCCGCGCCTTCCGGCGCAAACCGTAATGAACTAAGGGATGCCATCAATGGTCTCCCCGATCAAATTGTTAACGCAATTCGGGAAGCATTTCCGCCTGCATCAACTCAGCAACCTACATCGTCGAATGCTGGGAACTCTCCCGCGGCCCCTACTCCCGCGTCCACCCCGCCCGCCGAGCAAGAGCCCGGTAAAGCGATGAGCTTTGCTGAGTGGTGGTGGAAACGATGACAAGTAGCGGACAACCACCATTGGACAGTATCGACGTTCCCGCCGGTAGTGATCCCTTTGTGCCCGCGCCTCCCGTATCGCCACCAGTAGAACCACCCGCTGATGAGCGACCGCGATTTCTCGGTGGGGCTGGACGACGTAAGCCTAGCGACAGTCCACGATCGATCCGCCCGCCCCGTCCTGAGAAAACCATTGCAGAATTAAAGACCGGGGTTGAGCAACTATATGTTTTCGTCAGTGTCGCACTCATGCCGTTTGATCCCACGTGTGCAACCGCTATTAGTAACAGTGCGGGTCCGGCATCCGATGCTTTAATCGCACTGGCGAAAGAAAATCCCGCTGTTCGTAAATTTCTTAGTTCGCTTGTTCAAACATCCGCTTGGGGTAGTGTCATTGCTGCCAACCTTCCGATTCTCAGTACGGTTGCTGCTCACCATTTCACCCCGCAACGTCGCGCCGACATTGTTCATTTGTATGAGGATAACAATATCCGCCACAATGGTGCCACCGATGGATCTATTGGCAAATTCTGCCCTGACTGCCGCAACCCAGTAGTTCCCGGGGTGCGGCATACGTGTCCGGAAGGTGCCTAGGCTGATGACGGTTCCATGGAATGTCGAGGCGATCACGCCGCGCGACACTTTGAGGGAACGTGCTCCCGTTACTCGTGATCCGCAACGGCGTATCAATTTTGCATACAGCGTTGCGCCGCGCGTTCCGTGGGACGTTTTCATCACTCGATTTGACTGGCGTCAAGGCGAACACGTTGGACTCATTGGACCAACCGGACAGGGCAAAACCAATCTACTAATGCACCTACTTCCGTTGCGTACATACACGGCAGTATTTGCGACGAAACCACGCGACGACAGTATGGACCGGTTGATTGCCAAGGGATATCTTAAGATCGAACAATGGTCATCCATTCCTCCGGAGCGTGCACCAAAGCGCGTCCTCTGGCCCAATGCTTCTAGTATTAATTCACAGGATCAGCAAAAGCGAGCTTTCCAGCATGCATACAGTGAGATTTATCGGGAGGGTGGTTGGTGCACAGTAGTCGATGAGGGTTTCTACATGTCAGAAATCCTTGGACTGAAAAAGGAAATGAAAGTGTTTTGGACCCAGGGTCGTTCGCTTGGTATTTCGCATGTGGTAGCTACGCAGCGGCCACGATGGGTACCGCTTGAAATGTATGACCAGAGCACCCATCTATTCTTTTGGCTGAATAACGATGATGAGAGCTTGCGTCGCATTTCAGGACTCGGCATTGCGTCGGCGGAAGTAGTCCGCACGCTGGTGCAAGGATTGGAAAAATTCCAATGTCTCTATATCAATACTCGCACGGGTGACATGATGCGTACTCGCGCACCGGCTCCCCGATAAAAGGAGAAAAGCATGATTCAACCTAGTGCGCTTAATGTTCTGATCATTGGATTCTCAATGGTCATTTTCACGTTCTTTTGGCGCATGCTTGCTGCCAAACTTTCTGCTGGTCCTGTCGGTCAAGCAATGGCGGTCATTCTGTGACTACTACGCGCCGGAAGGCCAAACCACCCCTTAATGATTTGCATAAGTGGGCGGCAGTAGCCTCCGGTGATGCCCCAACCGAGGAGGAAGCCATAGAAAAAGCTTTCCGTGATTTGATGTTATTCTTGCTAGAACATAGTGTCGATTTGCGCGACCGTGTTTGGATTGATTCCAGTCGCATAGTACGAACTAACAATAGGTTCAGCTACTTTGTGATCCTCAAATGTCGGGTGATGCCTCGCGGTACTGGTGGTACACCCGCTCGCACCTTATTGTCTGAAAGGACTTAGCTCACGATGCCTACTGCCGCAACTACTGCGGGTGGAACCCGACAGAGTACCGGTTCCAAGCAACCCGCAACCCGACCCGTTGCCACTGTTCCATTCGTCCGTGCATCCGCCGAACACGTAGAGCCTGCCGGTATCGACATTGCTCGACTCATCACGGCCGGCGTTCAGCAATTGGGCGTTTTCGACGTTCCTGCTTATGGCTACGTTCGTTCACTGCTGTTGCTAGTGGAAGGTACGGCCGGAGCGGGAACCGGTGGCGTTGCCGCCGAGGATGGTCCATGGTCTGCTCTCCAGGACATTGCACTCACTGAACCTAACGGCGCTGTTATCGCACAATTCAACAATGGGTTTGAATTGATGATGGCGAACAAGTGGGGTGGGTATCGACCGAACAATGATCCTCGTAACTCTCCTGCTTATTCTGCTGTTGCTGCAACAGGCAATTTCTCGTTTATGCTCCGGATTCCGATTGAGCTATCGATGCGCGATGCTCTCGGCGCACTTCCGAATCAGAATGCCGCAGCAACATTCAAGTTGCGGCTCAATCTGGGTAGTTCGGCACAGATTTTCAGTACTCCGCCAAACACGACGCTTCCGACAGTTCGTGTGCGAGTTTATCTGGAAGCCTGGGATCAGCCGGAGGCCGCGATGGCGGGAACGGCGAATCAGACGACTCCGCCCGCGATGAACACCACACAGTTCTGGAGTACGCAGGTTTACAACGTTAATCAGGGTTACAACACCATTAGGTTGACGCGCGTTGGTAACTATATCCGTAACCTGATTTTCATTCTGCGTGATACACCCACTACTCCCTCTCGCGCTGATGGTGAAACGAATTGGCCTGACCCGCTCCGGTTGTACCTTGACACGCGGCCGGTTATGGAATTGAACAAGACCGTATGGAAGCACTATCTCTGGGAGCGCAACAATAAGACCGGTGTTGGTGACACCGGAGGTCTGAAAGATAACGGCGTCTATTTGCTCGATTTCACGCATGAATTCAGTGGTGAGTTGGGCCAGGAACTACGCGACCTGTGGTTGCCGACTCTCGGTTCTACCCGTTTGGAAGTGCAGGGCGATTTCCTGAACAGTGCAAATACACTGACAGTTCTTACCAATGACGTAGCCATCGCGGGCCCTGTGTTCACCTGATAGGAATATGATATGCCGACTACTACTCCTGCTCCGAAATCGCCTCCCCCGGACAATAAGACCTCATCCTCTGAGGGCACACCTCCGCCCGAGGAATCAGCTCCGAAAACCACCGAGCATTTTTACGTGTGTGAACGCGTCAACGATACAACACACGTACTCGATGACAATGAGACAGCTGACGATGCTGCCAAGAATATTCGCAATCGTAGTAAAGTCGGCGGTCAGCGCAGCTTTTTCATCATGAATGTTCACCATGTTGAGGTGGACGATAACAGTTCGTATGAGGAATGATGTACGCACCCGACTCGGACCCGGAGAACCCGGTTAGTGGCAGTACTGGTAATACTGAGTACGCTACGGCGGCACTCGTTATTGGTTCATTGTTTATTCTTATTCTTATCGCCCGAGGATTCCGTGGCGTTAATGTCGGCGGCCTTTCTATGGGAGTGAAATAATATGCCATTCGGATTGCATCTAATGTCGATTGTTGTCGGTATTGTACTGGCGTGGTTCATCATTCCCTGGGTTCAGGGTAAGTTCTATGCTAGCCGTCGCAACACACAGACAAACGGTACGTGAAATGGGCGACCGACTGTTTAACGTTCTCGGCGCTATTGTGACCGTAGCGTTGGTGACCACAATTGTTAGTCGGCCAACTAGTGCAACCGTTATCCGAGCAATGGGTGACGCTTTCGCTGGTAGTATTCGCGCGGCACTCGGGCAGTAATAGATGCCTGCCAATGCGAACGTTTACGCTGCGCCAGATCAAGTTCCAATCGGTGATTACGTCGCAGCGGTAGGCCGATCCGGTGTCCCAAATTATCGTTTCGATGAAAGTGCAGAATTCGTAACATCCACCGGTTTTATGAATCATCCAGCCGGTGAATGGGCACCAGCACTAGAAGGTGGCGCAACCGGCGTACCGGATGCACACCGCAATAACGTGATGCCGCTCTACGATTACCGACCCGTTGCAAACCGACCACCGGAACAATGGTGGAATGGACCAACCGGACCCGGTGAAGAAAACGTAGAGCGGCATCGCGCCGTTGAAACGGTAGACGGCGACGGATGGCGCGAGTTCCGCGGCGATATGAGTCGCAAGCGTGCTATCCCTGATATTCGCCGACAACCGCCCGCAGAGTTGCGCAGCACTTCCGACTTGGCTCCGGTTACGTATTCATACACGCGTCCATGGGACCAGGACGTTGCACGTAGACTTACCGGTCAGCATTTCTCAATGGCAGATCATCGCCGAAATTATGAGATTTATGGCATGCAGCCGGTATCAAATCGTCGTAACACATTCCGTGCTGACCCGATGCCATGGGATACCGATATCGTCGACATGGCACCAACCTATTCCCCTACACAGGCGCGAATTACTCAAATCGACTTGCCCGCTGAACGATCCTGGCGCGCCCATGGCTAGTTCAGGAATTGATTTTGGCAAACAGGTCGGCCCGCTTCCTTTGGGGGCATGGATTGCCATTGTGGGTGGCGGTCTGGGTATTGCGTGGTATACCCGGAAACAAAGCGTCATCGACGTTCCAGTAAACGATACATCGGGCGATACTGGCGTTGGTACCGGAGCAGGATGGATAGCCGTTCCGCCACCGGAGAACGGCGGTGTTGTCAGCGGTAAACCCACAACCAATGAACAGTGGGCCGTTGCTGCGATTAACTATCTTGTTCGAGCAGGAAGAGATCCGTCCGCTGCTGATTTGACTATTAGAAAATATCTGGAATCACAGACATTGACGGCCTCGGAAAAGGTAATGGTATCAGAAGCTATCTTGTTCCTTGGCAGTCTCCCACAACCGTTACCCACTCCTACCGATACTGAATTGTCAGCGCCGAGTGGTCTACAAATTACTGGCGTTACCCGTACCTCAATCACGCTTAGTTGGGGTGCTGTCCCTGGTGCAAAGCGATATATTGTCGCACTACAGGGTGTCATGGGTTTCTGGAAGAATGATTACGATGAAACCGGTGTCCCTTACTACACGGCAGGTGGACTACGCCCGGACACGGAATACACGTTCAGCGTGTATGCACAGGACGTTCCAATGGGTAGTCCAGGGTTTGTTAGCGCGCGACAATCTCCTACTAGTGGAATAACCGGGAGAACCGCGCCATGAAACCAGTAAAGCCTGTGCTAGGCCCACCGGTTAATTCAACCAATGTAGGAGGGGCGGTCCGTATTCATACCGTTACGGCCCCTCTGACATTGGGTTCCACACTTCCTGGGATTGCACAAATTTATTACGGTGATAGACGCCGCTGGCCAGAAATTTTCAACGCTAACAGGATTGGTGTTACACGTCCTGATGGTGCACTGGGAAACGTGACTAATCCTCTACTGCTCATTCCGGGGACGCACATCTATATTCCATGAGGGGTAGATATGCCAACACCACAGATGGCCGAACAGTCGGAACAGTTTGTCGTTATTCCGGTCAAAGAATTTGAACGACACATGGCCCAGGTAAATGTCTGTGTGGGAATGCTCAACGGTGTGATGAGTGCTCTTGCACAGAATCCGATGTTTGCTGGGTTTCTGCCCGCTGACTTGCGGGAGCGAATTGCTGAACTAAGTGACTAGCTATGCCTACGCTAAGCATTGAACAAATAGCCGGTTACGCTAGTGCCGCCGGTTTGTCCGGTGAACCGCTAGCTATTAGTACCGCTATCGGAATGGCCGAATCACACGGCGATACTGACGCACGCGGTGATACTCGATTGCAGAGTTCCACGTGGGGACCATCCATCGGTATTTGGCAGATTCGTTCCCTCAATGCACAGCGTAATACAGGCGGATTGCGCGATGAGGTAGCCAACCTGAATCCGTCGAACAACGCTCGGGCCATGTTCGCCATCAGTGAGCAGGGGCGAAATTGGCACGCATGGACTGCCTATAATTCTGGAGAATATAGAGCATTCCTTGCAGCGGCGAGACTGGCAGCCAATAGTCCTGCAATGCCATCCGGGAATGCATCTACCGGTGGCGTTAATTTGCTGGATGGTGGCACATGGGCGAGAGTTGGTCTGTTTGTATTTGGCGGATTGATCCTTGCTTTCGCACTTTACAAGGCTACTGGTGCTGGTATTCCAACCAACATCTCTAGCATCGTAAAGGCTGTCAAATGAACACGACTACTAGCGCTGTGATGACGGGTGCGGTTGTTTACGCTGGTCGATGGGCGCAGGAAAAGCCAATCGATATCAGGATAGCAATCGGTACCGCTGGTATTGCAATCGCATTATCATTGATGGCACAGGTCAACGAAAAACTCGCACAACAGTTTGGTGTATTAATTTTGGTGGGAGCAGCGTTCGTTTACCTTCCGACAATGGTCGAAAAACTAGGATTGACCAAGTAATGGAACTTGAAACCCTGACAGTGTTGATGGTGGTTGCTGGAGCCACTATCCTCTACGGTGCGATCACCAATCGCAATCCGCTAGATGTCATTAAGCTGACATTGCAGGGTAAAGACATTTCGGAAGCGCGACAACTTTCTAGCGGTTTGTCAGGTAGCAATCCGTTTGTTGAGGTTGTCCAGGGAACGCCTAGCGCTTCACCAGGAAATATGCACAGTAACAACACTGCCCGATTCTTCCCAAACAATACTCCACGATATGTCGACGATCCGTTAGCCAATGCACTGCCTGCCGGTGATCCACGGAAAATGTTTGTTCCTAGTGGTCCCAATGGACACGTATTGGCAGCCAAGGATGCTACACGTTCGCAAGGTGGATATATAACCGGCGCTGATGGCGCTGGGGTAGGCGGTACGGCACACGCGGGACAATACAATGGCTGACATTTATCAAGATATGTGGCAGGCATTAAAGGCAGAGAACCCTACTGCCATTATGGTATCGGGGTATCGACCGGGTGCTATCACCGCTACTGGACACCAATCGTATCATGCACGAAAACAGGCGATTGATGTCAGTGGACCGTTGATGATGACATACTTTGAATGGATTATTACCAAGTATCCCAATAGTCGAGAGGTAATTTACTCGCCTGCTGGTAGTCGGCAGATTCATAACGGGCAACCACATGTTTACGGTGAGCCAACAAAGAGTGATCATTACGATCACGTACATTGGGCCACCGATTCACTTAGCGGAGCATTACAGGGTGGTGGTGCCACAGCGCTTCCTGGGAACCCTTTGATCCCTGACTCTGTAGAGTATTTTGGCACATTCATCAATGCGTTGACAAAGCCTGACATTTGGGTACGTATTGGACTGTTCGTTGGTGGCGCCGTGCTATTGCTCATTACGTTTGCTGCCATGGCAAGGAGAGCGTAAATGGCGACCATTGATCCAATTACATTGAGCGTTACAACCATGGCAGTAACAACATCTCTAGCGGCCTTCTATCAAATGCTGCCACCTATTAGTGAAGTGCGTAAGCGTTCCAGTGCAGAGCCGGAATTCGCCGCAGACGTCCACATGGGGGAAGTCATGGCGTCCGCTATAACTATCGGCATTGGGGGTATTGCAAGCGCTTTATCCGGTTCTGCTACTCCGGCGCTTGTTTCCATCCTCTTTGCCGCTAGTTTAATTACAATGTACGAGATTACATTAAAGGCCGACCGTCCTCTGGAGACATGATGACCGATGCTACTGGCGGTTCTTTTGAGGAACCATTAGGCGAGACCACTTCCGTTCAACCAATTCCAGAACGATCCTACGCGCCTGTATTTCCGTATCGTGGCACACAACAGCACGGTGTTTCGGTTGAAAATCAGCCATGGATGCCAGTAGATGCAAATGAGCAAGCATGGCAAGGGGAGGAAGTATTTGACCCGGAATTTGAACCTGTAAAACCTATCCCTGTAGAAATTGTTAACCAGGGTAGTAGGGAAATTCGATCCTGGCGAGCAGTACACTTTTACGTAGGCAAAACCTCACCTGTACTAATTGTCGGACAGAATACACGGATGTCTAAGGTAACCGTTCGTCATGCCGGTGCGGCTGCTGATGATTCTGTCATTTGGATTGGACATGACTCAAACGTTACGCCGAGTCTTTCGGGATGGCCTTTATTTCCCCGTGAATCTATCGAAATTAATACCGAGGAAGAGGTCTATGCTATCAGTACCGGAACCGCAGATACCGCACCATTGTCAGCACTAATTGAAACCGCTGTAGGCCAATGACAGGACCGACCACCACGTACATTCTGGCAGAAGAAAGACACATTACTTTAGATGGTTCGGGGGAAGGGTGGATTGATGGTGTCGGCCCAACGCAATACGGGGAAGAATGGCACATCTCCGCTACACAATGTGTGGTGGATAATAGTAGCGCAGAGTCTCGCCTTAAAGTATATATCAATGGTAAAACCCGCGTTGTTGAGGGCACATATAGCGGTAACCAAGACAACTCTAATACCACGTTCCACCTTCGTTCCGGGGAAAAGCTCTACTATCAATTTACAGGTGGAACACCCGGAGCGTTCGCATCAATAGTCCTTAGTGGAGAACGAATCGTAAAGGGATATCGAGCGGGGTACTGATGCCATTTGGTAATCCAATTCTAGCCGGAGAGGAATTGGTACGTTCAGCCATTCGATCTGAAAATTGGTCGGACGGTAGCGGTGGTGCCCCTGCAACAGGATGGCGAATTACACGTGATGGTGATGCAGATTTTAATAGCGTTAACGTACGTGGTAATGCCGAAGGTGACAGTGCTTCGTTTAATACCGTTGCTGCTAACACATCACTATTGTATCGCGGTGAGGAACTAGAAAATTTACTTGAAAGCAATGCACGCGGATTGGTTGCATTCGCACAATATTACACACAAAATGTACCGGCTACCACGAGTGAGTTGGCATTCCTGCAACTTAATGTGCAAATGTTTGCACGACGTGTTTACCGGATTAGCAGCACCCCATTTCATATTTCCAATACTCATGGCGGCGGTGTTCTACGTTATACCGCTCCCGCTACCGATGGCGGAATTGCCGCAAACCCAACTTTGGCATCACCTTTCTATTGTTATACCGCAGCGGTAACCACTGGCGCATCGGTAAGTAATACCATCGATACATTGTTCTATCCACCCCGTGACGGAACATACAAATTCCTATTTAGCTCAATCTCATTTAACGGTACTTCTAACGTTCTTAATAGTGGTGGCGGTACCGCACCCAATCCATCCCTATGGATCGAAGATGTCGGTAAATTCGTATTGGGCACTGGTATTAGTGACCCTCTCGGGGCTTCCGTTCCATCGAAGCAATTTCGAACATTTGAGGTTGTGGGTTCTCCATTCCGGAGTTATCGCGGCAATGGTTCATACCATACCGATGATTTTATGTATCAGGGACAATCGCCCGGGGGAGCTGGAAAACTTGTTGGGTGGACATGGTTTTCCATGGGTAGCGTTGGAACTGCATCTTTGGCCGATATGGCAGGAGTCGGAGCCGCTGATATATCTTACTTTGAAATTTATTTGTTTTACCCACACTGGTATTACTCCACAGGTGGAATCATCCATGGCGGTTATCACACTAACGGCACAGTGCCAGCAATTAATACATCAGAACCCGGTGGCGGTGTTCCATCTGTTTTCACTCAAGGATTGAGCGGTCGTAATCAGGGAATTTGGCTTAGTATGGCAGGTGGACCAAGTGGACCATATACCAACTCACTATCACTATCAGTGAATGCCGGCACTTTTCGAGGAGTAATTATCGGCAATCACGCCATAAGTAGTGATTTGGTTAATTATGGCTACGCTAGTGAGTGTCGAATTAGAGCGGGGTATTACAAGTAATGTGGCTGAATAATCTTCCTGACATTCTGCGGGCAGCCGGATTGACTGTTGAGGTTGACCCCGAATTCAAAGTGAACAATCACGGCGGGATGAATTCCGTACAATCAATCATGTGTCACCACACAGCGGGTCCGCCCACCGGTGACCGCCCCTCTTACAATACCGTTAAATACGGTCGACCCGATTTGCAAGGCCCATTAGCACAACTATTCCTCGCACGTTCCGGGGTATGGGTATGCGTGAGTAGTGGGAAAGCTTATCATGCCGGGGATGTCAAAGAAACGAAATACAATAACAGTAATTCCGTAGGAATCGAGGCAGAAGCTACAGGCGTTGATAAATGGCCGGTCGACCAATACAACAGTTATGCTCGGGGAGTCGGCGCACTTGCGGACGCATTTCACGCCGAAATCCTTGGGCATAAGGAAGCGTGTTCTCCAACAGGAAGAAAGATTGACCCGAACTTTGATATGAACCAATTTCGTCATGACTGTGTATCGAATACGGAGGACGACTTGAAAGACGACGAACGCGCAGCATTGTTTGAAATCCTCAAGCAATTGACAGGTTCCAGTAAAGTGCACGAATACCTTGGTTACACATCGTGGCGTTATCTGCCAGAAGGAATGGAACAGCAGAATCTCACATTGGTGGACTTTGTTCGTTCTATCGATCGTGAGCTGAATTCGTATTTGGGAATGGAAGGTAGGCCGGGTGCCGATACTGATTCCCTTTATGGGCAGGTTCTTAGCTTGCGAGCGGAATTGCTGGATATAGTCGAGCGAATGGATGCTGCAATTACGGCATTCGTCAATCGGGACACTGATTAAACCGCTCTCCAGTAGAATAGCAATTCCGGTCCCATGGCCGCCGGAATTGCTAGTCGACCATTAATTG
>Ga0207428_10002278_pt1 | contig 19256 bp, 11 predicted proteins | sample RhiMethybrSRZTD1_FD_187600 | JGI IMG/M metagenome (GOLD analysis project Ga0207428, IMG submission 187600) | Populus rhizosphere microbial communities from Tennessee, USA - Rhizosphere MetaG P. TD hybrid SRZTD1 (SPAdes) (version 3) | ecosystem: Host-associated > Plants > Roots > Rhizosphere >...
GAGGTGCACCTGCTTGTCCACGTCCTTCCCTTTGTACGTGTAGGTGCGCGTGTCGGCGAACTTCGCCTCGACCTGGGAGTTGCCGAGCTGCTGGAACGCATCCTTGAAGAAGAGCTCCGGTGCGCTCTTCTTCGAGAGCTCCATCAAGTACTGATTGTTTTTGCGGCGCAGGTCGCCGTTGATCTTGAGGAAGCCGGCCAGCACATCGTCAGTGGGAATCTTCTCGTTTGGCGAGTTGCTGGCGATGGCCGGCACGACGCGCTGCAGGAACCCGTCATCAAGTGGAATCGTGCTCTTGCCATATGGCTTCGGGAACACCTGGTGATCGACCGGCACGACGACCTCGTTGCCAGCCGGATCGCGAGCGAACACCTGCACGGTGGAGCGCGGATCCTGATCGAAGAGCACGGCGAAGAACGCGACGCGCAGTGCGGGATCGCTGCTGATGCCAGCGCCCTTCGCGGGATATCCGGGGTACTCGATGTTGCCGACGCGAACGCCCGACTCGACATCGTCGGGTGTGGCGCGGTAGACGACGAACTCGCTGCCTCCCAGGTTGATGTAGTGGAACGTCGAGACGACCGCCGCGCGCGGCGGATCGAGTCGCACCTGCACGTCGCGAGTGGCGGTCGATTCCGCCTGCCGCAGGCCATAGACGACCGGGCGTGACGCGCGAACCACGATGCGCGCGGGACCGGCCTGAAGATCGGGTATCGCCTCTTTGCCCGCCGGCCGCATCACATACATCTTGTCGGCGCTGTCGGCCTTGCCGGCGTCCGGCTTCTGGCCCGCGAGCGAGTAGAGCGGAAAGGTCTTGCCGCCCTGTTCGACGGCGACGTCAACGGCCGAAAAGATGCCGCCTGGCGCCTGCACCATCAATTCAACCGTGCCGGTCCGTCCAAGAAATTTTCCCGGCTGACGGATTTCGATGGTCGGACCTGCTTGCCGGCCGGCCCAGAACCACGCGACGCCCACGCCGACAACCGCGACCAGGACGAGAAAGACGAGGAATTTCAGGAGTGCACGCATCCTTCGAATCATAGCGCGCGAGGCGAAGGATTGCGTTGTTTAGACGTCCGCGTTCCGCGTACGCTACTGTCCCGCCCCGCGAGGTCCGATCGTGAAAAAACTGCTCGTTGTCCTGGCGTGTGTGGCCCCAGTCCTGGTCATCTCGATGGCCGATCAGGCGCGTCTCGGCGCGCAATCGGGTGCCAGCGTCGTGATCAGTGAATTCCGCACGCGCGGCCCACTTGGCGGCAACGACGAATTCGTCGAGCTGTTTAATGCGACGTCGGGAACAGTGGATATCAGCGGCTGGAAGATCCGCGGGTCGAATGCGTCCGGCACTGTGGGCGATCGAGCAGTCGTACCAGCGGCCACCACACTTGGACCGGGCTGCTACTACCTCGTGGTCAACAGCACGGCAACAACGGGGTACAGCGGCACTGTCAGCGGAAACCTGACCTACACGACCGGCATCACCGACGACGGTGGCATCGGGCTCACGCGGGGCGACAACACGATCGTCGATCAGGTGGGGATGAGCAGTGGGTCGGCATTTGGTGAAGGCACCAGGCTTCCGGCCTTTGGCGCGACGAACGGCGACCGTGCCTATGCCCGCACGCCCTCGTCGGGTAGCGACACGGGTGACAACGCCGCCGACTTCGTCATGACGTCTCCGAGCGGTCCGCAGAATCTGGCCTCAGTGGCCGGTTGCGCGGGACCAGGAATCGATCAGGGGGAGGCTGTCATCAGCCAGGTGTACGGAGGCGGAGGCAACAGCGGCTCGGTCTTCACCAACGACTTCGTCGAGATCTTCAACCCCGGTCCCGATCCCGTGAACCTGGCCGGCTGGTCCGTGCAGTACGGGTCGAGCACTGGCACCACGTGGTCGGTCACCGCGTTGTCTGGCACAGTCGCGCCCGGCCGCTATCACCTCGTGCACGAGGATCAGGGCACGGGCGGCACCACGCCGCTGCCCGCCGCTGATTCGGCCGGCACCATCAACATGGCCGCGGGCGACGGCAAAGTGGCGCTCGTGCGCAGTGTCACCGCACTTACCGGTGCGTGTCCAACGGGCGGCGCCCTCGTCGATCTCGTTGGCTACGGCGCCGCGAACTGCTCCGAGGGCGGCGCCACTGCGCCTGCTCTGGGTGCAAACAGCTCGGCGGTCCGCGCCCAGGCTGGATGCGTAGACACCGATGTCAATGGATCGGACTTTGGCACGGCCTCGCCGCCGACACCGCGCAACAGCGCGTCGCCGCTGAACGACTGCACGCCGCCGGCCGTGGTGTGGCCGCACGACGTGCAAGGGTCGCTGAATACGTCGCCGCTCGTCGGTCAGCTGGTCGCCGTGCGCGGCATCGTCACGGCGAAGCGCTTCAACAACGGGTTCTTCATTCAGGCGCCCGATGACGTCGCCGCGCTCGAGGGCAACCCGGCCTCGTCCGAAGGCATCTTCGTCTTCACCTCGAGTGCGCCGTCGGCGGTCAACGTCGGCGACGAAGTGATCGTCACCGGTACGGTGTCGGAGTTTTCACCAGGCGCCGATCTCCACCAGCCCCCGGTGACCGAGATCGTCACGCCGACGATTGCGGTGCAGGCGATAGGACGGCCCCTGCCTGCGCCGATCGTCCTGTCGGCGGCGGATCTCAGCCCGAGCGGTGGACCGTTCCAGCTGGAGAAGTACGAAGGGATGCGCGTCGCACCTGGAGCGTTGACGGTCATCGCGCCGACCGCTGGCAGCGTGAACGAACCGAACGGCACTGGCACAAACAATGGTGTCTTCTACACCGTGTTTGCCGGGACACCGCGTCCGTTCCGTGAGGCCGGCATCGACGTCCTTGATCCGCCGCCGCCATGCGATGAGAACGCGGCGAGCGCGTGTGCGATCCCCGTGTTCGATGGGAACTCCGAGCGGCTCCGCGTAGACAGCGACGGGCAAGTCGGCGTGTTCCCGGGTGTGATCGTCTCGTCCGGCGCGAGCATCACCATCGCCGCCGGCGTGTTGGATTACGCGTTCCGTACGTGGACGGTGCTTCCCGATGCCGGCGCGCTGACGGTCGTCGCGCCTGGCTCAGGGCCGCAGGCGGTTGCAGCACCACAAGCGATCGAATATCAGGTCGCGAGCATGAACCTGCAGCGGTTCTTCGATACGGTCAACGATCCCGCGACCGATGATCCGGTGCTAACGGCGACGGCGTATGCGAATCGTTTGGCGAAGGCGTCGCTGGTCATTCGCAACTATTTGCATGCGCCCGACATCATCGGCGTCCAGGAAGCCGAGAACCTGACGGTGCTGCAGGATCTCGCGGCGAGAATCGACACTGATGCGGCGGCCGCCGGACAGCCGGCGCCGGGCTACCAGGCGCACCTGCTCGAAGGCAACGACATCGGCGGCATCGATGTCGGGATTCTCACGCGGAGCAACGTCACGGTTCATGCAGTGGAGCAGTGGCGGCCGGACGAGACATACATCAACCCGCGCACCGCAATGCCGGAGCTGCTCAACGACCGGCCGTCGCTGATCCTCGATGCGACGATCCAGGGGCCAGCGTATCGACTTCCTTCGCACGTCATCGTTGTCGTCAATCACCTGCGGTCGTTGAACGGCGTTGATGATCCCATCGACGGAGTCCGTGTACGGGCCAAGCGCAAGGCGCAGGGCGAGTCGGTGGCGCAGTTGTTGATCGAGATGCAGACGACGCATCCCGGTGTACCGGTGATTTCAGTGGGCGACTACAACGCCTTCGAGGTCAACGACGGGTTCGTAGACGTGCTTGGCGTCATCCGCGGCGATCAGGCGCCGGCGGAGCAGGTGGCCGATTGGTCGCCGCTCGGTCTCGATCCCAATGTCGTGAGCGCTGCGCCGGCTGGCGACTACTCGTACAGCTTCGACGGCAATGCGCAGACGTTGGATCACATTCTGCTGTCGGGAGCAGCCTCGGCCGCGCTGAGCGGATTCGGCCACGCGCACGTGGACGCCGACTTCCCCGAGGTCTTGCGCAGCGATCCGACGCGTCCAGAGCGTCTCTCGGATCACGATCCCGCGGTCGCGCGCTTCACGTTCCCCGAAGCGCCGGGCGCGATGATCGGCATCGGACAGATCAGCAGCACGTCGCGTGTCACGTTCACCTTCTTCGCGCAGCAAGCGGCCAGCGGAGAAGAGCGAGGGTGGCTCACGTTCATCGCGACCCGTCCGCGCACGCTGCCGAATACGCTCATGGTCGCTGGTCTGGACAGCGTTGTCTTTACTGGCGACTCGGTGCAGTTCTCCGGGACTGGCTGGTGGAATGGCCGGCCCGGCCACACCTTCGTGGCCGAGTCGGCGGACAACGGTGAGCCAGGTGTCGGGCGCGATACGTTCAGCGTGACGGTCCGCGATCCGCAGGGCGCGATCGTGCTGCAGGTGAACGGCGTGCTGAGCGCCGGCAACGTGCAGGCGCTGCAGTGATCCGACGCGGGCGGGTCTGGAGACCCGCCTCTACTGCGCGCGCAGAGCGACCGCCGCGTCAACGCGGGTCGCGCGGCGGACCGGAACGAGCAGCGCAAGCGCCGCACATGTACCGAGGATCGCGATTGATGCGCCGACCGTGATTGGATCGAACGGCGACACGCCGTAGAGCAGGTCGCTTACGAGGCGTACGACGAGCACGATCCCGAACGCACCTACCGCGAGCCCGGCGGCCATCCATGAGGCTCCCTGCCGCAGCACAAGTGCGGCGATCGCGCCCGGACTCGAACCCAGCGCGAGGCGGATGCCGAACTCACGCTCGCGTGCGGCCGCGAGGCTCGCGAACATGGCATAGACGCCCACTGACGCGAGCAGCAGCGCGAGTACTCCAAAGCCGGTCATCAGGAGGACAGGAAGCCGGCGGCCGGCGATGCCTTCGCCGAGCACGACGGGCATGGTCATGACTCGCTGCAGAGCAAGTCCGCGATCGAGGTTGGCGACTGCGCCTTCCATGGGGCTGGCGAGCGCAAGCGGATCGCCCTGCGCGCGAACCAGGATCGTGAGAATCGGCGCCCCATTCTGCCGCGTCGACATATACGCCATCGGCTCGGCGTCGGGCCGCGCCTGATCGTTACGCACGTCGCCGACGATGCCGACGATCTCGTTGAGCGGCGCCTGAGCGTTCGGTCCCAGCCGCACCCGCTGGCCAATCGCATTGCCGTCGGGCCAGAAGCGTCGCGCCATGCTTTCGCTGATCACTAGTCTCGTCGGCGTGTTCGGAAGATCCTGAGCGCCGAACGTGCGTCCCTGACGAAGCGGAATCTCGAGTGTGCGGAAATAGTCGTCCGAGACCGCGGTCGTAATCACGAAGGTTGGCGCGTCGCCTGACGGTGCTCCTTCGAGCGTCACTCCCGAACGTTGCCGCACGGCCGTCGGAATCGATGTCGCCGTCGCGACGGCAGTGACGCCCGGCAGGCCGCGGAGTTCTTCCTCCAGGCGGGTGCGAAACAGCGCACGCGATTGCGGTGTCGGGTAGTCGCGCAGAGGCAGCTGAATCGCCGCGGTCAGCACCCCATCTGGTTCGAATCCAAGTGACTGGCCTGTCATCGCCCACAGGCTGCGCGCGAGAAGTCCCGCGCCGACCAGGAGGCTCAGACAGAGCGCCATCTGGCCCGCAACCAGCCCGCCGCGAAGCCGGAGGGATCGCCGGCTTTCGCTGGTTCCGCGCGAGTCGTCACGCACTGCGCTCTGCTGCGAGCGCTCGATGGACATCGCCGGTGCGGCTCCGAAGAGCAGTCCCGTGGCGATCGCGATTGCCCCGGTTACGAGCACAACGCCCCAATCGAGCGAGAGCGTGACATAACCGGGCAACGTGCGCGCAGCAACCGAGCCGAGCCGATCGAGGGTGACGGAGGCGATGACGACGCCGGCGACGCCGCCGGTCACGGCAAGGACGATGCTCTCGGTGAGCAGTTGCCGGACGAGCCGGCCGCGGCCGGCGCCAAGTGCGGCGCGAACCGCAAACTCTTTGCGACGCGACAACGCGCGCGACAATAGCGCGCCCGCGAGATTCGCGCAGGTGATGAACAGCACGAGCCCGGCGCTGGCCATCAGTACCAGCAGCGGCGTGCGCGTGTTGCCAATCATCGACTCGTGCAGCGGGACTGTCGCCAGGCCGAGCGCACGGTTGTCGGCCGGATACTCGCGTACCAGATCGGTCCAGATCGCGGCGATCTCGTCGCGTGCCACCTCGTGCGCGACTCCAGGCTTCACGCGTCCAACGCCGCCGAGCCATTGCGCTCCGCGCACCACGATCGCGTTGCCGCGTACCGGAGCCAGATCGAACGCGAAGTAGAAGTCCACTGCACCCATTGGACCCACGTAGTTGCTGGGCAGCACGCCGATCACGTGGCGCGGGATTCCGTTGACCCGCACGTCCCGTCCCAAGACGGCTTCGTCGCCGCCCAAGAGACGCGTCCAGCCGCTGTGGGTCAGCATGACAGCCGACGGGGCATCGGGCGCGAAGGCTCCGCCGGTGAGTGGAATCAGTCCGCTCAGCGCATCTTCACGGCGGAAAACGCGTCCGCGCGCCGCGGACACACCGAGAGTGTCAAAGAAACTGTGTTCGACCCACGCCATACGCGCCACTTGCGGACCGCTGTCACCTCCGTAGACCGCGTCGATGGCGAAGTCCATGAACGCGGAGAGACTCGCCAGCGACCGCTGGCGTTCCCGGATGTCGCTGATCGTGCCGGCGCTCAACGGTCCGCGCTGCAGTTGCGCTCGTGCGCCGCCATACACGCGCACAAGCCGATCGGCGTCGGTATATGGCAGGGCGTCGAGCAGTGCGGACTTGACGACGGCAAATACGGCGGCGTTAACGCCAATGCCGAGCGCCAGTGTGATGGCGGCAACGACCGCGAACATTGGCGCACCCGTCAGTTGCCGGAGACCGGATTTCACGTCTTGCACAAGCTCGTCGAGATGTCCGCTGCGCGTGTCGTGTCCCGCCTCCTTGTGGCGGAGCACGCTGCCGAACTGCTTCCGCGCGGCGCGAGCCGCGTCGGCCTCGCTCATGCCAGCCCGCACGTATTCGCGCGTCATGTTCTCGATGTGGAACCCCATCTCCTGATCCATATCGCGGTCCTGGGTCCGCCACGTGAAGACCGCCAGGATCCGGCGAACGAATCGTGGTGCGCGAAGCGTCATCATGTCAGGCTCCTTGTTCCAGCGCGCGGAGGACGCGCGTGACGGCCTTCGAGAGCCGCAACCAGCTGTCGAGCTCGGCGTCGGCGGCCGCGCGACCCTTGCGCGTCAGCTTGTAGAACTTGGCCTTACGGTTGTTCTCCGTCATGCGCCATTCCGAATCGATCAGTCCCTGCTCTTCCATCCGGTAAAGCGCCGGATACAGCGACCCTTCCTCAATCCGCAGCGCATCGTCGGAGAGTTGGTGGATCCGCGAGGCGATGGCGTACCCGTGATTGGGACCGCTGCTCAGGCACTTGAGCACCAGCAGATCGAGCGTGCCTTGAATGAGATCGAAGTCCCTGACGGGCATCGTTCCTCCTGCGGGTCCTCCCGCGCCTCCCTTAGACGATCTAAGTATGTGGAGAGGTTGCCGCGGCTTCCCCAGACCGTCCAGGGAAGCCGGGCTTCCCGCGTCGGGAAGCCAAACGTTCCTCGGCCCAGTCCCGTCCAACGCCCATGCAGATGGACTTTCGCCTTGCCGTGCGGGCCCTGCGCGGTAGCCCGATGTTCGCGCTGACGGCCGTGCTGTCGCTGGCCATCGGCATCGGTGGCACCGCCGTCGTGTTCGGTGTTGCCGACGCCTACTTGTTCCGACCGTGGCCGGGAATCGCCGATCCCGACCGGCTCGTCGAGATCGGCCGAATCGACGTCGAGGGTCCTGGTCCGTCCACGGCGGACGGTTTCAGCACGTTTTCCTATCCGAATTACCAGGACTACCTCCGGCGTCAGACCGTATTTGCGTCGCTGGCCGCGAGCCGCACAGGCGACCCAGTCGGTCTGGGCGATGGCACGCGGGCGCTGCGGGTATCGGGCGCGTATGTCACCACGGACTATTTCTCCGTGCTCAAGACCCCGATGGCGCTCGGGCGCGCGTTCGCGTCCGATGACATGTCGCTCTCGGCGCCGGCGGCGGTAGCCATCCTCAGCCATCGGCTGTGGCGTTCGCAGTTCGGCGGTGACGACAGCGTCATCGGCAGAACAATCCAACTGAACGGCCGGCCGTTCAACATCATCGGTGTCGCGGCGGCGGGCTTCGACGGCCACAACATCGACAACACGGCTATTTGGATGCCGCTAACGGCGTTTCCCGACGGCGACAACCTGCGCAGGTTTGGCCGGCGCGGTCAGCAGTGGCTGATGGGGATTGGCCGGTTGAAAGACGGCGTCACCGTCGCGCAGGCCAGAGCCGAGCTCTCGCGCATTGCGAGCGACCTCGCCCGCGAATATCCCGACGAGAACCGACGGCACGGGCTCGGTGTCGAGCCGGCCGCCGCGCTGCCCGTAGACGGCCGATCGCCGGTCTCCAGATTCGTACTCCTCGTCGCCGCCTTGACCGGTCTGGTACTCCTCATCGCGTGCACCAACGTCGGCGGCATGATGCTGGCTCGTGGCGTGAGCCGAGCGCGAGAGATGTCCTTGCGCATGGCGCTCGGCGCTGCACGCGCACGTCTCGTGCGACTGCTGATTGCCGAAAGTGTGGTCGTGGCGCTGGCCGGCGCAGCGCTTGGCCTGCTCGTCGCGTGGTGGGGCCTCGCGCTGCTCGGACGACTCGTGCCGATGTTCGTCATCGAGTTGACCTACGACGTGCACGTCGATTGGCGTGTGACGATGTTCGCAGTGGCTGTCGCGATGCTGACCGTCATCGTCTGCGGTCTGCTGCCGGCGGTGCAGGCGACGCGGATCGATCTCTCGTCGGCAATGAAGCACACGAGTGGCGCGACGCCGAAGCGTCTGCGTGCGCGACAGGTGCTGCTTGCGGCGCAGGTCGGGCTGTCCATGCTGCTAGTGGTGACCGCGATGCTGCTCGGACGATCGCTGAGGCACGCCAACGCGATCGACCCCGGCTTCATGCTCGAAGGCGTCGAGGTCGCCGACTTCGATCTGCGGCTTGGCGGGTACGAGCCGGCCGCGCGACGGGCGTTCTTCGAAGAGCTGATGGCGCGAGTGCAGCGGCTGCCGGGCGCCCAGTCGGTGGCGCTCGCGCGTGTGGTGCCGCTCACGCGTGAGCGCGAGGGTGGCCGCGTGTGGCTGCCCGGTGAGACGGGCGACGACCGCGCCATCGTCGTCAGCCGAAACTTCGTGTCGCCTGACTACTTCCGGCTGCTACAGATTCTGCTGCTGCGAGGCCGCGTCTTCGACGAGCGCGATCGTGCGGGCGCGCCGGAGGTGGCGATCGTCAACGAGACCATGGCGAGACGCGCCTGGCCGCAACAGGATCCGGTGGGACAGCTGCTGCTTCAGGGCGTGAGCCGGCGTCCGCTGCAGGTGATCGGTGTCGTGCGCGACACCAGATACCGGACGATCGGCGAAGAACCGTCGCCGTTTGTCTACATTGCTGCGGCGCAGACCAACGAAGCCGTGATGCGAGTGCTGATACGGACGGACGGCGCAAGGCTGCTGCCACACGTGCGGGCGCTCGTCGCCCAGATGAATCCAGATCTCCCGCTCGCCAGGGCGGGCACGCTCCGCGATCTGACCGCGATCGTACTCTTGCCACATCGGCTGGCGTCGTGGCTGGCAGCGGTCGTGGCGATGATCGGCGCGTTTCTGGCGGCGATAGGCATCTACGGGCTTGCTGCCTACAACGTCACGCAGCGCACGCGTGAGATCGGTGTGCGCGTCGCGCTCGGTGCACTGCGCATCCAGGTCGTACGACTGATCCTCGCCGGAACGGCGAAGCCCGTCGCGCTTGGCGCCGTTGTAGGTCTCCTGGCTTCGTCGCTCTTGACCGGCCAGGTCGCGGGCATGCTCTATGGTGTGCAGCCGCTCGATCCGACGTCGTTCATCGGCGGCACGGGGATCTTGTTTGCCGTCACCGCGCTCGCGAGTCTCTTCCCGGCGCGGCGTGCCGCGTCAGTGGATCCGGTGGACGCTCTTCGCGCTGAATAGCGCAGAGCCGCTCGTCCTTGAGCCGAGCTCGTGCACGGCGGGGTCGGCGCCGAGATAACGCCGCCTGGGCTAGTATCGTCGCGTGAAACGCCGAGAATTCCTCGTCGATGGCAGCCGAGCGGCACTCGGGTGCAGTGCGCTCCTGCTTTCTGCGTGTTCGTCATCGACTCCGAGCGCAGCGAAGGATCCGTTCCTCGACTCGCTGGTCGCCCAGTGGGAAACCGGAATCCCGCAATGGCTGAAGGAATCCAAGATGCCGGCTGTGTCGATCGCGATCGTTCGCGACGGCCGGCTCGCATGGCGGCACGCATTCGGCGTCAAGGACACCGGCACGAACGAACCGGTGGGCAACGACACGGTGTTTGCCGCGTGCTCCGATACCAAGCCGGTATTCGCCTACGGCGTCCTGAAGCTGGCCGAGAAGCGCCTCCTGAATCTCGATGCGCCGCTGACGAAGTACACGTCTCGTCGAGTCACTACCGATCCACGAGTCGAGCTGATCACTGCCCGGCACGTGCTGAATCACACGACCGGGTTTCCGAATTGGCGGCAGGGGAACGATCTCCCGATTCAGTTCACGCCTGGCTCGCGGTATGAGTACGCCGGTGAAGGCTTCCGCTATCTGCAGGCCGTCGTCGCCGAAATCACCGGCAAGTCGTTTGAACGATTCATGCTCGACGACATCCTGGCGCCACTGGGGATGACATCGAGCTTCATCTCCTGGGACATGAACTCGGTGCGGCGAATCGCCAAGCCTCACGACGAGAACGGCGCCCGCATCGCCGGAAAATACATCACGCCGCCGAGCCCGTCTGAACGGGACGAAGGCATTGCACTGTACGGCGCGGCCGCGATGCTGATGACCACGCCGAGCGACTACGCGACGTTTCTGCTCGAGTTCCTGAACCCGAAGCCGCCAGACAACGGTCGGCTGAGCGAGACCAGCCGCGCCGACATGCTGCACGCGCATGTCAAGAAGAGCGAGACGTCGTGGGAAGGGCTGGCGTGGGCGCTCGAACAGCACGACGGCACTCCCGTGCTCTTCACGCACGCCGGCCAGGACGCTGGCTACTACTGCTTCACCGCCGGATGCACCGAACGCCGGTCGGGACTGATGGTCATGCTGAACGGCGACAGCTACGTGCCGTTCCTGAAGAAAGTGCTGGCCAATCCCGCCGGCCCGCCGGCCACGCCGCAGACGATCTGGCCGGATTTCGCCAAACGATTCTTTGCAGCGTGAGCTGACGCTGCAGTTTTCAGGGTTCTTCAGCCGATTCGTCAGGACATCCTGACTCGCGCCGGCGATCCTGCACCAAGAGGTGCGTATGAATCGCCGGACTTTTCTCACCGCATCAGGCGCGCTCGCGCTGCTGCCAGCCACCGGGTGTGTCAGCGCCAGCGGAATGCGCGTCGGGTCGCCATACGCGTCGGCAATCCCAACCGTCGAAACCGGACTGGTCGTCAACGATCTGCACTCACAGCTCAACCTCACGCGCGTTGACGCGATCGTCAAGCCGCGGACCGTAGAGGAGTTGCGGGCGACCGTCATGCGCGCGCGTGCCGCCGGCAAATCGGTCTGCGTCGCGGGCGGCCGGCACGCGATGGGCGGACAGCAGTTCGGCGAAGCCGCCGTCCTCATCGACACGCGTGCGTTGAATCGGTTTTTGTCGCTCGACTCAGAGAACGGCGTGATCGATGTTGAGTCCGGTATCCAGTGGCCGGAGCTGATCCAACAGCTCGACGCGGCTCAGGAAGGACAGGCGAAGCAGTGGGGGATCTATCAGAAGCAGACCGGTGCCGATCGTCTCAGCATCGGCGGAGCGCTGGCGTGCAACGCGCACGGCCGCGGCCTGACGCTCAAGCCACTCGTTCAGCAAGTGGTCTCGTTCGACCTGCTCGACGCCAATGGAGAGATTCGCACCTGCTCGCGGTCGCAGAATCCTGATCTCTTTCGCCTCGTCATTGGCGGTTACGGTCTGTTTGGCATCGTCACGCGGGTCCGCTTGAGAGTGCGTCCGCGCGTCAAGGTTCGACGGGTGGTGGCGCTGGGCGAGACCGGCAACATCATCGAGCGCTTCAACGATCGGATCCGCAGCGGCTTCCTGTATGGCGACTATCAGTTTGCCACTGACGACACCCGAGACAGCTTCCTGCGCCGCGGCGTCTTCTCCTGCTACGAGCCAGTCGATCCCGCCACGCCGCTGACGCTGAACCCCACACGGTTCAACCCGGAAGACTGGGCCCGGCTGACGCTCTTCTCACACACTCACAAGCGGCGGACGTTCGACATCTACTCGCAGCGCTATCTCAAGACGTCCGGACAGATCTACTGGTCGGATGCACAGCTCTCGGCCGCATACGTGGACAACTACCACGCCGCGCTCGACGAGGCGACCGGAGCAACGTCCAAGGCGACGGAGATGATCACGGAGATCTACGTCGAGCGACCGAGGCTGACCGCGTTCATGGACGACGCGCGGCGGGTTCTCCGCGACTGCGAGGCGAACGTCATCTACGGCACGGTGCGCCTCATCGAACAGGACGATGAGACGTTTCTGGCGTGGGCGCGCAAGCCATATGCCTGCGTGATTTTCAACCTGCACGTCGAGCACACGCCGGACGGTGTGTCATCAGCCGCCGACGCGTTTCGTGCGCTCATCGATCTCGGCATTCAACACGGCGGCAGCTACTACCTGACGTATCACCGCTGGGCCCGCCGCGATCAGGTCGAGCGGTGCTATCCGCAGATGCGCGAGTTCCTGTCGCTCAAGCTGCGTCACGATCCGGGCGAACTGTTTCAGAGCAATTGGTATCGCCACTACCGGCGCATGTTCGCGTAGCGCTCACGGCGAACTGCTGTCGCTGGCGCAGAGCTTCATGTGTCCATGCGTGGCAGAGCGTCGCGGTGAACGATGTGGACCGGTGAGCGGGGGAGTTCGGTCAGGCCTTCGGGGAGGAACGCTGGCAACAACGGGAGCGCGACGAGTGCCTCACGCCGAACAGGAAACCACCTGAATCGCAGCGTGACGTCCCCCTCCGAGCCGTCGAAGGCTTCCGAGTCAAGAGGTGCGCTTCCTGGACGGAAGTGGATCAGAAAGTACAGCGCGAGCTCGTGATAGCTCAAGCCTTCGTACTCGAAGAAGTTCTCGACGACCCAGAGCAAGCGATTGACGTCAACGGCGGTCTCGAGTTCCTCGCGCATCTCCCGCGTGATCGTCTGTTCGGCGGTTTCGCCGTGCTCGGCTCTCCCGCCTGGCAAGGTCCAGAATGGCTCGTGATCGGCGCGATGCAGCAGGACCGAATCGTTGTGAATGGCAACACCAACGACTCGATAGTTGAAGCGGCGGTTGCCCTGATCGAAACGAATCATCACGTGCAGACCTTCAGCGGCGATGCGTTGTGCCAGCGAATGATCGAGAACGCCAGCGTTGACTCGACGACGGCATCCCGCAGTGACCAGAGATTCGGAAGGACTCGCAGCTCAACTCCTCGCTGCAGGATCGCCGACACGGGATCGCTAATGCATTCGACGGATGTCGGCTTCACGGCGTCCGCCGGCGAAGAGGTGATGGGTCCGATCAAAAGGTGATGCGTGTTCCCACGCCGACACGGATTGCGAAGGGTCCTCCGCTGGTCTGTTCGTCAATCGGGTCATCAGCCGGTCGCGTGACCAGGAAAACCCGGATTGTCGGGACGACGTGAAGATGCGATGTCAGCGCGACGGCCGCATCGACTCCGGCCGCCAGCGCGAGTGCGTGCTGCGACTGCTTGTCATCGAAGTAGGGGAGTCCGGACTGGATGATGGTGGCATGCCTGCTCGCCGCCGCGTAGACATAGCTGACGCCTACCACTGGCTCGAGCAACCGGGTCTTTGCGCGAAGTTGAAAGGTGAAGAATGTGTCGCGCCGGTCGGTCATCACGTGCGCCCGAAGCACCGGGCTCGGAGCATACGTGTACTCCCCGTCTTCCAGCGAGCCGATGAACATCGGTTCGAATTCGACGCTCCAGCGCGAAGAGACCGGCACGCCGAACAGTACGCTGCCGCCCCACGTTCTGCCGCCTGGCTGAAAACTCTCTGAACGCGTCTCGGTGACGACGGCGGCTGATCCGCCAACATACGGTCGAGATTGCGCGTGTGTGGAGGTTGCGCTCACAAGCGCAAAGATCGTCAGGAGCAGCAATCGCATGGTGACATCCCGGTCAGGAAATCCCGCAATGCACCGCTCGAATTTGGCGCGTTGATGCCAATGAGCCTGTAGAATCACCGACGCCACCTATCGGCACTCCTCCTGAACTGGAGGCCATAGCGTCTGGTCGGGTGCGATGAAGGCTGCACGGGCTCTGCTCCAACTTCTCGTTCTCGCCGCCTTGTCTGCGGCGCTCGCAGCGCAAGCGCCGGCGGTAGTACCTCGAATCTGGGATGACGCTGCGTTGGCAGAGTGGGCGACGCCTGTTGCGACGCTCAACAATCGTCCAGCCCATTATTCGTCGGCCGAGTACTACAGCGTCCGTGGCGACAATCTGCGAACCTACCCTGTTTATCCTCCGAACAGCGAGCCACCTGGCTATTGGGAGGAGCTGCAAAAGAAGAAGCCCGAGCCGCTGGTGGACGTATCCAAGATTCGAAGCGCAGCGGACTGGATCGTAGCAGGCGAAACGGCGTTTCGCGAGGTTGACAACTTCTGGAGCCGGACGGATGACAAGGCTCTCATCGCGCAAGCCCGAGATCCGAAGACGTTTGAGGGTGTCTTCAGACTTCCCGATGGGACCGCCTTCGGACCACGTTGGGTAGTCACCGAAGAAGGTGTGAAGCTGTCATCACCAGCCTGCAGTGCCTGTCACTTCACGGTACGGACGGATGGTTCCGTCGCGTTTGCAGGTCCACGAGGGCCGCGGCCTCCCGGAAGTCCCCCACTGATTCCTCGCGGCCTTGGGGTCATCGCCGCCGGAGCTCCGTTGGCGATGCAGCGTTTCTTTGTGGGCGATCCAGTTCCCGCGGCTGCGCGGCGAATGTGGACCGTTCCCTGGGCGCTTGACGACCGTATCGAGAGTCTCACCAACGCGACGGCGGGCGGACTTCAGGGACTTGCGGCGGGAGATCCCGGCGTCTTCAATCGCCCACACGGCAGTCCGTATTACGCAACGAAGATTCCGGACCTGCACATCCTGCGCTACAGCCGTTATCTCGATGCGACGGGCACGCATCGACTGCGGGGGCCTGAGGATGCCGCTCGCTATGCCGCGTTTATCACGGGCGTCGATCCGATGGACTTCGGACCACATCGCATCTTGTCGGACGCGCAGCGGCGTGTGCGGTTCCGCTACGCCGATGAAGTGCTTTATGCCATCGGGCTGTATCTGATGTCACTCGAGCCAGCGAAGAATCCGAATGCCGGTGCGGCGGAGCTGATCGCGCGTGGTGAACAGGTCTTTCGCAGGGAAGGTTGCGTCAACTGCCACGTGCCCCCCAACTACACGAGCGGAAGGCTGACGCTCGCCCAAGGGTGGCAGCCACCGGCCAATCATCCCAATCGCGACGATATCGCATCCGTCTCGGTAGGAACCGATCCGGGACTCGCACTCAAGACACGCAAGGGAACCGGCTTCTACAAAATCCCCTCGTTACGGGGCGTCTGGTATCGGCCGCGCCTGTTGCACGATGCCTCGGTGACGAGCCTCGAAGAGATGTTCGATCCAGCGCGTACCTCACCCGAGTACGAGCCGAACGGCTGGAATCCGCCTGGTGTGACCAAACGCGCCGTGCCAGGGCATACGTTTGGTCTATCGTTGAATGCCGACGATCGGAACGCATTGCTCGCGTTCCTGCGAAGCCTCTAACTAGTTGGACCGCAGCTCGCCGACCGTGCGGACGGGCGCGTCCACGTTCAGAGGCTCCGCATATCTGATCACGGGCATCAGCGGCGTCACGGCAAACGGCACCTTCTCGCGAACTGACATCAGAGGGACGGCGGGCGAGCGATCGAGCGCCACCTTGCCGCTCCACGCATCGACGACGAGCCGCGCGCCGAGCTGGAGCGCGGCGATCTGTTCGAGGCTGTCGGGCCTCAGCGCCGGCGCCTGTTTCATGAGATCGGCAAGCCGCGTCATCTGCCCGTTGGCCGCCATGTAGTCTCCGATGTGCGGCTGGATGAGCCGAGGCAATTGCTTGGCCTGCTCCGAGAGCGTACGAAGAAACAGACCGGCGTCGGCGAGCTTGTCGCGATACGGCGAATTGCCGAGCAGCTCGATGACCTTCTCGTCAGCCGCGGCCTCCTCCTTGGGGGTGCGGCGGAACCGCAGCGCCTCCAGCAGCTGGCCGTCAGGCACCATCAGACGATCGGCGAACGAGAACTTCGTGTCGATCAGCTGGTGGCCGAGCGCCACGTGGCTCAACTCGTGCGCGAGCATCGTCGCGAGGCTCGCTTCGTCGGGCAGCACGTCGATGAGGCCGCGGCTCAACACGATGGTGTTGCCGACCGTGAACGACTCGAGCGGCGATGTCAGCAGGATTCGGGCATGCAGCGGCCGTTGGAGGTTCAACTTGTTGGTGACGACGAGGTTGTTGAGGACGGTCTCGAGGACCTTGTCCGCTTCGCCCGCCGGCGCGAGCAGGCCGATCCCCTCGAGTCTTTCGAGGACGTTCGCCTCGGCCTCCTGTTCCCATCGGCGCTGGCTGAGCACGGGCGAGAGCTGCGCGGCCCCATCGGTGGTGTCGGCGACTGTGGGCTCATCGATCCGGATCGTCGTCAACGAGTCGGTCCGGTCAGTGTTGTGAGCCTGGTATCCCCAGATCCGTGTCTGGCTCTTGAAACGGGCTTGCCGCTTCGACGGCTTGGATGACGTTGCGCTCAGATCCGTTTCTTCCGAGTAGACGTACGACGGCACCCACACGCCGGGCGCGACGTTCACACGCCAGCCGTCCATGTGGTACGACAGTTTTCGCTTGAGCGCGCCTGACAACGTCTCTTCCGATCCGCGACTGGCGCCGTTGAAGCGAACGAGGTTGTAGTCGCGATCCTCGATCCAGATCCGGCCGACGAAGCCTTTTTTGCCGTCGCTAAGCGGCTTGACGTCGAAGACAAAACATCGCGATTCGCCGAGGAACTCCCGGCGGACGTACGTGAACTCGTATCGCTTTCGATCGAGCACCTGCCAGTCGGGCGCCACCATCGCGGCGTAGGCATCCCCCACGTTGGGCTTGTCCGAGATGAGGCGCAGCATCACTCCGCGCTCTTCCTTTTGTCCGAACGGACGAAGCTTGGGGCCGTCATCGAACTGGAGTTGGCCGAGGAAGTAGTTGTCGTCGGTGGGGACCCAGCCGCGCGCCTCGTCCGGCGCCACATTCTGGATGTACACCTCCATCAACGGGTTGGAAGTTCTCAACCGCTCGAGCACCGCGCCTTCCGCCTTACTCATCCGGTCGATGATGTCATTGGCTTGGACCTGTCCCGCGCGACTTGGCGGAACGTTCTGATTCTTTTCCTGCGCACTGGCGATCGACACCGTCACGGCGGGCGCGAGCAGTGCAGCGATCAGCAAGGGAAGACGTGCGAGTCGCATAAGTGCCTCTGGCTAGGACAAGCGGAACGTGATGTGAACCGTGGCGCGGGAATCGACGGGCCGGCCGTCCGACTGCGCGGGCTTGAAACGAATGCGGAGCGCTGCCCGTTGGGCCGCTTCGTCGAGGCCGTGGCCGAGGCCGCGCACGACGCGCAGCACCCGGACGTCGCCGCCGGCGGTGAATTCGAGCTCGAGCGACACAGTGCCTTCGATGCGGGCGCCGCGTGCTTCGTCGCTGTACTCCGGCGTGGGCTTGAAAACGATCTCAACCGGCCGATCGATGGGCTTTGTCACCGCTGGCGCTGAAGGCTGGGCGGGCGCACTCGCGCGTTGATCGAACCCCGACGTCTGCACCTCGCCGTTTGCGACTCGACGCGGCGCGGGCGCCTCGCTGCCGAATCCACCTGTCTTGACGGCGCCGGCTGCGGCCTCGCGCGGCGAAGCCGCCGTACTTCCGAATCCACCTGTCTTGACAGTGCCGATTGCGGCGTCGCCCGGCGAGGCCACAGAATTGCCGAATCCGCCGGTCGTGACGGCGGCCGCAGCCTGGCTCGTTCGCGCGGCGTTTGTCCGCTCGAACAGGCCGGTCTCAGGAGGACGCTGGACCACTGGCTTTTCGATGGGCCGTTGGGGGACCGCCGCGGGCACGAGCGGTGCCGGCGGCTCGATCGGTCTGGCGACGACAGGCGCGACAGGAACCGGCTTTGGGGCGAGTGCCGGCGTCGGCCGCGGGGCCGGCAGAGCAGGCCGCGGCACCACGACAGGGATCGACGGCAACTTCACCAGTTCGGTCGCCGGCAAGACGAACGCTTCGATCGATCGCGTGCGCGGAGGCGGCGGTGTCTCGGACGCACCAATCGGATCGACGATCACGACGACCACGACGATGGCGTGCAACACGACACTGAGCCACAGGCCGGTCGTCGAACGGCCGCGCGGGCGCGTGATCAATCGTGCATCGTCGAACAGAATTGACATGTGTTGTACAGAACCGAAATGCCGAAGCGTGCAGCTCCAGCGGCGATGCTGTTTGGGGAGTGCTTAGAGCAAGCGAAGTGCCGCCGCGATCGGGGGACATCGGCTTCGTTGTACGATGCTTACATGCGGCGGACGCGGGCATCGGCTCGATGGATGCAGTTCGCACTGGCCTTAGCGGTGGCGTTGGGACTGGCCGTCATGAGCGGCGCGGCTCAGCGGTCCACCATCCTGATTAACGGACGTAACCTCCAGACACCGATTAACCACGGACTCCCCGACAAGCCGCTCGGCTTCACGTACTGCCGCTTGCGGTACCAGAACATCCGCAGGGCGAGAAAGTCCGGTTGGGGCGACGACTACCCGCAAGCGGACTATAACTTCATGGTCCGTCTCTCCGAGTTCACCACAACGACGATCAGCCGGTGGAACAATGGCGACCCCGGCTTCGCGAACGTCACCGCCATGGATCCCGATCTCTTCCAGTGTCCGTACTTGCGCATGCAGAATGCGGCCAACTACGACTTCACACCTGCAGAGACGGCCCGCATGCGCGACTACCTGCTGAAGGGCGGCTTTCTCTGGATCGACGACAACTGGGATCCAGACTTCGAATACATCCGTCCGAATC
>Ga0207428_10002279_pt1 | contig 19254 bp, 13 predicted proteins | sample RhiMethybrSRZTD1_FD_187600 | JGI IMG/M metagenome (GOLD analysis project Ga0207428, IMG submission 187600) | Populus rhizosphere microbial communities from Tennessee, USA - Rhizosphere MetaG P. TD hybrid SRZTD1 (SPAdes) (version 3) | ecosystem: Host-associated > Plants > Roots > Rhizosphere >...
GATCGCGTCGGCGGCGCGCGCGGACATCAAGATCAAGGAGGGCGACGAGTTCGACTTCCTCGAGCTGCAGCGCGACATCGATCGCATCGTCGAAGCCTTCCACGTGCAGGGCTTCCTCGAAGCGCGTGTGCGGACGCGGCGCGGTGAAGAGCCGGACGGGAGCGTGACCATCGAGTTCGTGGTCGCGCGCGGACCGCACACGATTCTCGAGATCAACGGCCTGGTGGCGCCGTCCAGGCTGATCGCCGAGCTCGAAGAGGCGTGGCACAAGAACGTCTTCGATCAATTCCTGATCGACGACCTGACCCATCGCGTGCGCCGGCATCTGGTCGAGACGAACGATCTGGCGAGTGTGGTGGTCGGGCGAATCTCCCGTCCCGATGCGAACACCAAGCGTCTGCGGATCGACGTCACGCCCGGCGTGCCGGTGACGGGACGCGAGTTCCGCTTCGCCGGCAATCTCGAGCTCACCGCTGATGCGTTGAACGCGGAGATCGTCGAATCGGGCCTCACGATCGAAGCGTTCCTCGATCGCACCGTCGTCGAAAAGGCGCTGCGGCAGGTTTACAGCGAAGCCGGTTTTCTCAAGGCCGAGATCGTTGGACGTCCACTCGCCATCGACGGCACGGTCGGCGTGCAGTGGTTTGACATCAAGGAAGGACCGCGCGCGCAGATCACGAGCCTGAAGTGGGCCGGCGTCGCCGAGTCCCGGTTGCCGGACGCCGAGAAGGCCGCGGCCATCGAGACGCCGGCGCCGTACGTGGCCTCCGACGTCAACGATGCGCGCATCCGCATCGAGGATCGCTACCGCAGGCAGGGTTTCAACGACGTCGAGGTGGAGATCCAACCCGCCATTGCGCCCGATGACACCGTCGCGCTGACCTTCAACGTGAACGAAGGCGTCCAGCAGGTTCTCGAGAGCGTCGAGATCACCGGCAACGAGGTCACGCGGGGCAAGGTGCTGACGCAGGCGCTGCGCTTCGAGCTCGGCAAGCCCGTTGATCTCGACGAGTGGACGCTGGCCAGGAAGCGCCTCTACGACACCAACGTGTTCCGCATCGTCGACATCCAGCCGGTGCCGATCGGCGCGCCGGTCAACGGCGTCCAGCAGGTCAAGGCCATCGTCGCCGTGGAAGAGCTCCCGGAATGGTCGGTGCGTTACGGCTTCCAGCTCGAAGGCGAGCGTCAGCTCGAGCTCGACGAGCTCGCGAGCACGCGCAACGCGGGAGTCGTGGGCGAAGTCAGGAACCCGAACCTGCTCGGGCGCGCGCTGACCGGCGGCGTGTTCGGCATGTATCAGCGGAACCGCCAGGATGCGTCGGTGTTCATGGGCACCTCGCGCCTGTTCGGCTGGCGCGCGCGCTCGACGCTCTACGGTTTCTATTCGCGCGACGAGGTCCTCGACGAAGAGGGCATCGAGACGGTCAATATCACCAAGCAAAAGGGCGTCAGCGCGGATCAGCGCTGGCGAACCAGGGGCCTGCAGATCGTCTACGGCTATCGCTTCGAGCGCGATCACACCGTCGATCCGCGCACCGCCGGCGACGTCGTGCCGCTCGACGTCGTCACCAACCTCGCGAAGCTGAGCGAGGCCATCGTGTGGGATCGGCGCGACGATCCGATCAACTCGCGCAAGGGCACCTTCAGCGCGATCTCGTTCGATCAATCCGCGCCGTTCCTCGGCTCGGATCGCCAGAATCGCAAGCTGCTGATGCAGCAGTTCGTGTTCGTGCCGCTCGGCAAGATCGTGCTGGCCTCGAGAGTCCAGGCCGGCTTTGCCTACGGCCGCGATGCATTGGCCTTTAGTGATCGGTTCCGCGCCGGTGGCGCGACCAGCGTGCGCGGATACAGCGAAGAAGGACTCGGCGAGCGCGGACCGAACGGCTTACCGCTTGGCGGCGATCGCCTGATGGTCCTGAACCAGGAAATACGCTTCCCGATCTTTCGATTCTCGAGCAGCTTTGCGATCAACGGCGTGACGTTCGTCGACGCCGGCAACATCCTTCAGAAGGGCGATGACTGGAGCGGCCTTAAATATGGCTACGGTTTCGGCCTTCGCCTGGACACACCGGTCGGACTCCTGCGTGGTGACATTGGCTTCCCGGGCAGCACCCTGGAATCGACGACGAACAAGAAGACCCGGTTCTATTTCGGCTTCGGGCACATCTTCTAGTAGCCGGTATCCAGTAGCCAGAAAAGACTTTGTCTTTCTGGCATCTGGCTACCGGCTACTGGCTACTTTATTGTCCTGAGAATCGCGACCACCGCCGACCGCTCCGGTGCATCCGGCGCGAGGCGCAGGAACGCGTCGAAGTGTTCCGCGGTCTTCGGCAACTGGCGCTGGCGCTGATACGCGAGCGCCGCGTAGTAATGCGCGTAGGCGAGATCCGGCTTCAACTCGATCGCCCTCGTGAAGCCTGAAACCGCGGTGCCCCAGTCGCTCGCCTTTGCGGCGGCGAGGCCGAGCTGATACTGCGCGAACGGATTGCCGCCGTCCGCTTCAGCGGCGCGGCGCGCCAGTTCGATCGCGCGGCCGGCATCGTTGGCGATCAGCGCTTCACCCGATTCGCCGATCAACTTCCACGCGGGTTGATCGCTTCCGCGCAACCGCGTCATCGCCGCGGCGGCCTGGTCGTTGCGATCGAGCTTCAACAGCGACTGCGCCGCAAGATATGTCGATGCCGGGTCCGCATCGCGCGCCGCCTCGACGGCCTGCTCGTATGAACCCGATTGGAACAATCGCTGCACCTCAGGCTTCTGTTCAGCCAAGGCGGAGCTGGACCATGCCAGCACGGCCGCAACGACGAGAATCGACCTGTTTAGAGTGCATTTCGTGGTCATGTTGAGCTCCAACCATCCGAGACTGCGATTTCCGTACCGTGCGCAGGCGGGGTATGATCTCTATATTAAGACGGCCTGAAGAGCCTTTGGTTTCTGTGACTCCCGCGCCCGGCTCGTCCTGAGCGAGGCGCGCGCGTCGCGCACGCCGAGTCGAAGGATCTCCACACCGCGACAACCGTCCCTCACGAAGTCAGGAAGTAATGTCAGATACACGATTGAAGATTGCCGTATTCATCGATTTCGACAATATCGAGATCGGCGTCAAGACCACCCTCAACCTCCAATTCGATATCGGCGCGGTGCTCGAAGCGATCAAAGAGCGCGGCGAAGTGGTCACCAAGCTTGCCTACGGCGACTGGAAACGATCCGGCGATCACGGCCGCACCATGGCGCAGCACGCGGTACGCATGGTGCAACGTGTCACCACTCCAGGCGGCGACAAGAACGGCGCCGACATCAACCTCGCCCTCGACGCGCTCGAGATGGCGTTCACCCACTCGCACATCAACGCCTTCGTGATCGTTGGCGGCGACAGCGACTTCATCACGCTGGTCGAGAAGCTGAAGCAGTACGACCGCAAGGTGTTCGTGGTCGGCGGCCGCGCCTTCACGAGCCAGGTGATGCAGAAGAACTGCACCGAGTTCATCGCCTACGAAAACGTCGTGTCCGATCCTTCGACAAGCTCAGGGTCGCCCCGAGCGGAGTCGAGGGGTGAGCGCGGCGGCCGTCCATTCAAACAGGAGAGAGGCGGCAGGCCGAAGAGTGGTGGCGGGCAGCCGATCGAGCAGGCAGTACCTCTCGTCCAGCGCGCGCTGAAGGTGCTCACTGATCGCGAGGTCACACCGCAGCTTGGATTGCTGAAGAGCACGCTGCTACAGCTCGACTCCTCGTTCTCCGAGCGCGATTACGGCGTTGGCAGCTTCCGCGAGTTTGCCGACAAGCTCGCCCGGCACGGACTGGTCTCGCTGAAACACCAGGGACGCAGCACGCTCGTCGAACTGCCCGATGCGAATGGTTCGACTCCTGAGGCGCCGCAAGCGGAGACGGCTGCGCCCGGCGGTAACGGGTCAGGCCATGCGAAGACCGACACGCTAACCGAGCTGCTCGAACAGCCTGACTCGGTGCCGCAACCGAACGCCTCGCTCGGCGACGGAGTGGCGCTCGTGCGCCGCGTGCTCGCGGAAGCGAAGACCGAGCCGCGCTGGCCGATGTATCCGCGCCAGTTCAAGCAGTTCCTTCGCAACGCGCAGCCCGATTTCGACGAGCGCAAGTACGGATCGATCGCCGATCTGATGCGTGCCTGCCAGAAGGATGGCCTGCTGCGTCTCGAGCGCGATCGACAGGGCGCGCTGCGCGTGTTCGCGGGCGGTTCGCCGCGTGCGTCAGTGCCGCATGGATGGGTCTCCGCCCACCGCGAGAACGGATCGGATCAAGTCGACACCGCATCGGGCCGCGACGACACGCCGCCCGTCGTCGAGGTCGTGCCTGAAGTGATCACGGCGCCGGTCGTCGATGCGCAGATCACCGAGGTCGTGGAGGAGAGCGCTCCGGCGCCAAAAGCCAAGCGAGCCTCGCGTGCGAAAAAGACGGCGGCGCCGAAGGCGGCTGCGCCCAAGGGTTCCAGGGGTTCCAAGGGTTCCAAAAGTTCCAAGGGCAAGGTTCAAGAACAGAACTAGACCCGTGGAACCAATGGAACCCGCTGGAACCATTGGAACGTGTCTATAATTTCCCAACGTGTCATCAAACTACACAGCAAAGGACATCACCGTCCTTGAAGGGCTAGAGCCCGTTCGCAAGCGCCCCGGCATGTACATCGGCGGCGTCGGCAGCACCGGACTGCACCATCTCGTCTGGGAAACGCTCGACAACTCGATCGACGAGGCGATGAATGGGCACGCGGGCAACATTCGCGTCACCCTTCACAAGGACGGCTCCTCGATCACCATCGAAGACGACGGCCGCGGCATTCCGGTGGACGTGCACCCGAAATCGAAGAAGAGCGCCCTCGAGGTGATCTTCACGGTGCTCCATGCCGGCGGCAAGTTCGAAGCCGGCAACTACAAGACGGCGGGCGGCCTGCACGGCGTCGGCGCGAGCGTCGTCAACGCGCTCTCGCGCGAGCTCGTCGCCACCGTCAAGCGCGACGGCCATCAGTATCAAATGTCCTTCAAGCAGGGGAAGCCAACCGGCAGCTTGAAGAAGATCGGCGCCGCCCGCGGCACAGGCACGACGGTCTATTTCAAACCCGATCCGCAGATTTTTCCGAAGGTCGAATTCGACGCGCAGATCATCCGCGAGCGCCTCGAGGTGGCCAGCTACCTGCATCGCGGCGTCAAGGTCACGTTCGAAGACGAGACCACGGGACAGAAGGACGTTTACCAGCACCAGGAAGGCCTCGTCGACTATCTGAAGAAAATCGTCGCCGAGAGAAACGCCAAGCCGGTTCACGAGGCGCCGTTCACGCTTGAAAAGGAAAACGGCGTGAAGATCGAGCTGGTGCTGCAGTGGACCGAATCGACGGAAGAAAACCTCCGCAGCTACGTCAACGGCATTCCGACGGGATCCGGCGGCACGCACGAGAACGGTTTTCGCGCGGGTCTCGGCAAGGCCGTGCGCAACTACATCGAGACGCATAACCTGTCGCCGAAGGGCGTCACCCTCACCGCCGAAGATATTCGCGAAGGGATGACCGGCGTGCTGTCGGTGTTCCTGCAAGAGCCGCAGTTCCAGGGCCAGACCAAGGATCGCCTCAACAATCCGGAGATGCTGTCGGCGGTTGATGGACTGGTGCGGCCCGGCCTCGAGCACTGGTTGAATCACAACCAGTCGATCGCGGAGTCGATCGTCGCGCGCATCATTCTTTCGGCGCGGGCGCGCGAAGCGAGCCGCGCCGCGCAGGCCGAAGTTGTTCGCAAGGGTCCGACGGCCGGCCGCGTCAACCTGCCCGGCAAGCTTGCCGACTGTACCAGCCCGGGCTCGATCACCAGCGAGCTGTTCGTCGTCGAAGGCGACTCCGCCGGCGGATCGGCGAAGCAGGGGCGCGATCGCGCGCGGCAGGCGATCCTGCCGCTGCGCGGCAAGGTGTTGAACACCGAAGGTGTCTCGACGGCCAAGGTCCTCGAAAACAAGGAGCTCGCCGATCTGGTGACGGCCCTCGGCTGCGGTGTCGGCAAGAGCTTCGACCTCACGCGCATGCGCTACGGCAAGGTCATCATCCTCGCCGACGCCGATTCCGACGGCCATCACATCGCCACGCTGCTGCTGACCTTCATCTATCGCCACTTGCCGCAGCTGATCACTGCGGGCCGTGTCTACCTCGCGCAGCCGCCGCTCTACCGCATCGACATCGGCAAGGACACGCACTGGGCGCTCGACGAGCAGCAGAAGGATCAGATCGTCAAGAAGGCGGGCCGCGCCCATCCCGAGATCACGCGGTTCAAGGGCCTCGGCGAGATGATGCCGAAGGTGCTGTGGGAGACGACGCTCAATCCGCGGACGCGCCGCCTGCTCAAGGTCGAGATCGCCGATCATCTTGTGACGGATCGCGTGATCAACGAGCTGATGGGCAAGGACGCCTCGGCCCGTTTCCGCTTCATCATGGACAGGGCCGAAGACGCCGTCGAGCTCGATGTTTAGCGGTACAATCTAGGCCGTTTGTCTGAGCCGGCCCCAACTACCAAGAGATCTCCGTTCGATCGATCGCTCGTCGAAGGCCCGATCGGCCCCGCCGTGTGGAAGCTGGCGTGGCCGACGATGCTGCAAAACGTCATCGCCGGACTGCAGGGACTCGTCGATCACGTGCTCGTCGGCAATCTCCTCGGCTACACCGCCAACGCCGCCATTGGCGTCAGCTGGCAGATCTTCCTGGTGGTGATCGTGTTCATGGCCTCGCTGTTCACCGGGCAGGCCGTGCTCGTGGCGCGATATGTCGGAGCCGGCGATGCCGAGCGCGTCAATCGCACCGTTCAACAGGCGCTGCTCACCGCGCTGGCGATGTACGCGGTGCTGGCGCCATTCGGATACTTCGCGTCGCCGTACCTGCTCGACTTCGCCAATGCCTCGCCGGCCGTCCGCGAGCTGGCGATGCCGTTCCTGCGCGTCAACTTCACCTTCAGCATCGGCATGCTGATGTTCTTCATGCTGACGACGGCGCTGCGTGCCGCCGGCGACGCGCGCACGCCGATGCGCCTGGGCGTGACGATGACGATTCTCAATGTCGTCCTCAACATCATCCTGATCCGCGGTCTCGGCCCGATTCCTGCGCTGGGCACAATGGGCTCGGCGCTCGGCACCGTGATCGCATCGAGCACCGTCAGCTCGTACGCGTTGTATCAGCTGCTGAAGGGGCGCTTGGTCATCAAGCTGTCGCGCCACATGGACTGGCGGCCGGACTGGACGATCATCAGGTCGCTCTTCCGCTTCGGCCTGCCGACCGGAGTGCAGGGCATCGCGATGAACATCGCCGGCGTGATGCTGCTGCGCTTCCTCGGCTCGCTGGAGCAGAGCGCGGAAGCACAGGGCGCCTACGCGATCGGCTATACCGAGCTGTTCTCGCTGATCACATGGACCTCGGTGGGATTGATGGGCGCCGCGGCAACGATCGCCGGACAGAATCTCGGTGCCGGCCATCCCGAGCGCGCCATGCAGGGTGTGCAGACCGCATCGCGCATCGGCGTGGCGGTCGCCGCCGGCGTCGGCTTGATGTTCGTGGTCTTCCCCGAAGCGTTGTTGGGATTGTTCGGCGCCACCGATCCGGCCGTGGCCACGATCGGCGAGGAGCTGCTTCAGTACCTCGCGATTTCAGGATTCTTCATCACGATCGCGCTGACCTACACCGGCGGTCTGCAGGGTACCGGCGATACGCGCAGCCCGCTCTTCATCACGCTCGCCTCGCAGATCGCGGTACCGATCGGCATGTGTACGGTGATCCAGATGATGCGCCAGCTGCAGCCCGACGACATCTGGCTGGCGATCGTCCTGGGTCACTTCACTCGCTGTGTCCTCACCGTCTTGCGCTTCCGCCAGGGCAAGTGGCGGACGATCACCGTCGCTCACTAGGCCAGTGGCATGGTGAGAGTGAAGGTGGCGCCCTCTCCTTCGCGCGACGACACTCGAATCCCGCCGCCCTGCTTTTCCGCCAGCGCCCGCGCAATCGTCAGTCCCAGTCCAGTGCCGGCGATCCGCCGCGTGTCGCTGCCATCGAGCTGCGTGAACGGCTCGAAAATAAAATCGACCTTGTGAGAAGGAATGCCCGGGCCGTGATCGCGCACCGAGATCGCGGCCATGTTGCCCTCGCGTCCGGCGCTGACTTCGACGCGCGAGCCGCTCGGTGAGTGCTTCACCGCGTTCGACAGCAGGTTCACCAGCACCTGGATCGTCCGATCCGGATCGGCGATCACGTCGTGGATGCCGTTGGTCGTGTGCGTGATCGTCACGCCAGAATCCTTGGCGAATCCTTCCACCGAGCGCACCGAGTCCTCGACGATCGGCTGCAGCCGCGTTCGCTTCGGCGCCACCATCATTTCGCCGGCCTCGATCTTGGACATGTCGAGGATGTCGTTGACGATGCGGATCAGGCGATCGGCGTTCGACAGCGCCACGCGCACGAGCTGATCGGCGTCTTCGTTGCCGGTCATGTCCTCGGCGATGAGCAGCTGCATCGACGCGCGGATCGACGTCAGCGGCGTGCGCAGCTCGTGGCTGACCATCGAGATGAACTGCGATTTCAGCCGTTCGAGCTCGCGCGCCATCGTCACATCGGCGCCGAGGCCGATCAGATACGATGTCTGGCCGCTCTGCCCGCGCAGCGCCATCACCGTCCACGCGATGACGTGCCGCGCGCCGTTCTTGCCGATCCACACGCGATCGAGCTTGACCGGCTCGAACGATGCCGCCAGTCGCGGGATCCTGTCACGAATCTCCGCGCGATCAGCGTCGAGGATGAACGGCACTTCCCAGAACGGACGGCCGGCGACCTCCGCCATCGACACGCCCGAGAGCTCTTCGCACGCGCGATTGAAGCGCACGATCTGTCCTTGCGCGTCGAGCACCATGATCAGGCTCGGCGCCGTGTCGAGGATCGCCGACACGAAGTCGCGCTCCGCGCGCAGCTCCGACTGCGCGTTGACGCGATCGGTGATGTCCCGCGCCATTCCCTGGAAGCCTTCGATGCGTCCGCCGGTGATGATCGGCCGCACGTGCTGCCCGACCCAGATCTCCTGGCCGTCCTTCTTGCGGACCGGAAATTCGAGATAGGTCGACTCGCGCGTCTTCGCCGCCTTCTCGTAGAAACCCATCGCCCGCGGCACCCAGTCGGGCCGCATCAGCTCGAAGTACTTCATCGACAGCAGCTCGCCCTCGTCGAAGCCGAGGATGCGCGTCGCGACCGGGTTGACGAACGTGAAGCGCCCGAACGGATCGGTGCGGTAGATCATGTCGCTGGCGTTGTCGACGAGATCGCGATAGCGCCGCTCGGTCCGTTCAACCGCCTTGGTGCGCGCCTGCACCTGCCGGTGCAGCGAGCGGTTCCACACCGTGCCGCCGGCGACCAGCAGCAGCACGAACCCGCCGCCGAGCGTGAGCATGAACGCGTAACGCTCGAGCCACGACGAGCGCACCGGGCTGCTCAGGTACTGCTCGACGAGGCGATCGAACTCACCGCTGTTCTTCAGGCGATCGAGCGCCACGCGCAGCGGCGCGACGATGTTCTCGCGGCCCTTGAGAACGGCGAGGTGATACGGCCTCGAGATCAACGGCACTTCGATCGCGGTCTCCGCCAGCGGACCCATCAGGAACCGCATCGTCAGGTGATTGCCGGCGACGCCGTCCACTTCACCGCGCTCGAAGGCGCGAATCTCGTCCTCGCGCGTCGCCACCACGGTCAATGCCGGCCGGCGCGATTCCGGCAGTGCGGCCAGCAGCTGGTGATTGATCGAGTTCTGATCGACGGCGATGCGCGTGCCCCACAGATCGTCGAGGCCTCGCGGATAGCGCGGCAGGCCCGGCCGCATCATCACGACCTGCGCAAGCGTCCACGTTTGATCGAGCAGCTGGTAGCGCGCCGCCCGATCTTCCGTGTACGACAGGAACATCACGTCGGTCTGGCCGGCCTCGAAATCGCGCATGCGCTCTTCGCGCGGCCCCAGCCGCACGTCGATCGACATGCCCGCCTCGCGGGCGAGCGCGCGAATCAAGTGGATGTTGAAGCCCTCGGGCCGGCCCTGCTCGTCGAGGTACTCGTACGGCGGAAACTGCTGATCGCCGCCGTATACGAGCGAGCGCGAAGCCTCGGGCTGCGCCAGTCCTGAGCGAGCCTCCGCGTACGTGGGCGAGTCGAAGGGCGCCCCGGCCGTTGCAGCCAGGAGCGGGACGAACCAGGCGGTCAGGACAGCGAACCGGCGGCGCACGGGCGAATTGTAGAATAGAGAGTCGCCCTAACTAACGAGGAAGCTCCATGCCTGATGTCTTTGCCGGCCGCCGCCGGGTGCCCCGTCCCGAAAACGATCCGAACCTGACCTATGCGCCGGGCACGCCCGCGCGCGCCGAGCTCAAAGCCCGCCTCAAACAGATGGCGGCGGAGACCGTCGACATCCCGATCATCATCGGCGGCAAGGAGTGCCGGACCGGCGCCACCGAGAAAGTGGTGATGCCGCACAAGCACGGCCACGTGCTCGGCAATTTTCACAAAGCGACACCCGAGCACGTCCGTCAGGCCGCAGAAGCGGCCGTGAAAGCTCGCAAGGAATGGTCGAGCTGGTCGTTCGACGATCGCGCTGCTGTCTTTCTCCGCGCCGCGGAACTCCTCACGACTACCTGGCGCTCCACGGTGGTCGCCGCCACGATGCTCGGCCAGTCGAAGACTGCTTTCCAAGCGGAGATCGACGCCGCTTCAGAGCTCGTCGACTTCTGGCGCTTCAACGTCGCCTTTGCGCAGGAGCTCCTGTCCGAGCAACCCGACAGCTCGCACGCGGTCTGGAACCAGATGGAGTACCGCCCGCTCGAAGGGTTCGTGTATGCGGTATCGCCGTTCAACTTCACCGCGATCGGCGGCAACCTGGCCGGCGCGCCGGCGCTGATGGGCAATGCCGTGTTGTGGAAGCCGGCGAGCTCGTCGATGCTGAGCTCGTACTACGTGATGCGCCTGCTCGAAACCGCGGGACTGCCTCCGGGCGTGATCAACTTCCTGCCCGGCGATGCGGTGTCGATCTCGAACGTGATCCTCGATCATCCCGACCTCGCCGGCATTCACTTCACCGGCAGCACCGGCGTCTTCAACAGCATGTGGCAGAAGGTCGGCCAGAACCTCGGCAAGTACCGCGGCTATCCGCGCCTCGTCGGCGAAACCGGCGGCAAGGACTTCATCGTCGTGCACCCGTCGGCGGATCCGCAGGAAGTGGCGGTCGCCGCGGTGCGTGGCGCATTTGAATTCCAGGGACAGAAGTGCTCTGCGGCGAGCCGCCTGTATGTGCCGAAGTCGCGGTGGAACGACATTCGCGATCGCATGGTCGCGATGATGAAGGACATCAAGGTCGGTGACGTGCGCGACTTCCGCAATTTCATGGGCGCGGTGATCGACAAGAAGGCGTTCGACAAGATCAGCGGCTACATCGATGACGGGAAGAAGAACGCGAAGGTCCTCCACGGCGGCGGCTGCAAGGGTGACGAGGGCTACTTCATCGAGCCGACCCTCGTGGAGTCGACAGATCCTCAGTATCGTCTGCTGTGCGAAGAGATCTTCGGGCCGGTGCTGTCGGTATATGCGTACGAGGATGCGAAGTGGTCCGAGACGCTGGAGATTGTCGATCAAACGTCGCCGTACGCGTTGACCGGCTCGGTGTTCGCGAAGGATCGCGCCGCGATCATCGAAGCGTCCTCGGCGCTGCGTAATGCCGCCGGCAACTTCTACATCAACGACAAGCCGACCGGCGCTGTGGTCGGACAGCAGCCGTTCGGCGGCGCCCGCGCGTCGGGCACCAACGACAAGGCCGGATCGAAAATGAATCTATTCCGCTGGGTCAGCGCGCGAACGGTGAAGGAAACGCTGGTGCCGCCGACCGACTATAAATACCCGTTCATGGCCGAGGAATAGGGAGCTTTTCGGGTCCCGCCCGCCCCGGGCGGGACTGCTTTTTCGGCCTCCCCGGCCGATAACAAGGTGACTGGTTAGGACTTAATGGCCGCCAGGCCATTACGGATTCGTAATAGACTGGCCCAACTCAGCACACTTGGCCCGCGATGACCGGGTTTTCAAACCAAGCAAAATCGCGAGGTTTCGGAGGCCAAATGGCGATGACTCAGAGGGTTACGACCAGAACTCTACGGTGGCCCCACCCTTGCTGTATCCGGGGCATGCGGTCAGAACGCGGCTATACGTTGTTTGAAATCCTGATTGTGGTCGCCTTGATCGGCATCGTCTCCGCGATTTCGGTGCCGGTGTTCCTCGAGTCGAACGCACGCAGCGGCCTTTGGACCGGCGCCGAGCAGATTGGCGGGACCATTCGATCGGCGCGCCTCAAGGCAATCAGTCAGAACACGGATTATCGCGTCGTGTTCAATTGCCCGGCGGCCAACGAGCTCCGCACCTTAATCGTGACCGGCGACCCGGCCGTCGACGACGGTGACATGGCGGCCCGGTGCGGACAAACGATCGAAGGCGATTCGGGCACCGTCGAATTGCCCACCGGTGTTGCCTACGATGCCGGCGACGGTGTCACTGCGCTGAACGTGACCGGTCGCGGTGTGTTCACCGCGCTCGGTGGCGCGATTCCCTTGACCATCACCGTGACGCAAGGCGGCGCGATCAGAACCCTGACCATCAGCGGCACGGGTCAGATTACGTTCACCGACGTTCAATAAGGAACTTTCAATGTTGCAGAACGAACGCGGTTTCACGCTCATTGAAGCAGTCGTCGCGATGCTGGTCTGCACGGTGGGCCTCGTTGCGATGGCCGAGCTCATGGCGGTGACGCTGCGCCTTCAGCAGCTCGGACGCAACCAGACGAGCGCCGCGCGGCTCGCGCAGGACAAGGTCGACCAGTTGACGACCATGACCTTCGACACGACGGCCCCGAACTACAACCCGCAAGTTGGATGCGGCGGCTCGATCGACGCGAACGTGGCCAACCACAACGATATTCCGAAGGAAGACAACGGCACGCCGGATAACCTCCTCGACGACACGGTGACCAAGGGCTACACGCGCCGCTGGATCATCTCCGCCGGCCCGGACGGCGACATCAATCTCCGCCAGGTCACGGTCCGCGTGATTCCCGACGTCACCGATCGACGTACGGCGGCGCCTTATGACCTGACCACCATCATTCGTGGTTCCGGGGGAGCGGTATGTCCATGAACCTTCGCAATGATCGCGGTTTTACGCTCGCGGAGTTGCTGGTCGCGACGATGATCACCACGGTGGTGCTCGGCGGCGCGGTCATGATGACCTCGCAGGTGCAACAGAGCTTTCGCCGGCAGATCGAGGATTCGGCCGGCGAGCAGGAAGGCCGCTACGCGCTCGAGTGGGTGAGCCGCTTGATTCGCGCTGCCGGCAACAATCCGTACGCCTTGCCGGAGATAGATGACAACGACACACCTGACGACACCGCGGACGACTTCGCGATCCCTCCCGCGTGCCCGCCGGTCAATCCCGTGTACTCCTGGATCGTCATGAATCCCGATGGTGTCAACGGGAATGACGATATCCGCATTCAAACCGATTCGAATCCGCCGGACGGCATCCTGGGCGGTGTGGGCGGTGTGGCTGGCTGTGACCAGGCGAATGAAGATGTGACGGTTTCCTACGATCCCGCGACGAGCAGCATCACGTTCCTCGACAACAACATTGGTGGACTCCAGCAGGTCCGCACCGATGCGGTGATTGACGGGCTGCTATTCATCTTCAAGGACGTCGACCATAACCCGACCGCGAATGCGGCGAACGTCGTCTACGTCGAGACGCAAATCACCGTGCGCACGCGAACGATCAACCCGTTCACCATGTTGCCGGAAACCCGCTTGCTGACTCAGGAGGTCAGGCTGCGCGGGCGCAAGTATTAAAGAGGCCACCATGACTACGCATCCCATGAATCCCGTTCGCTCGGAAAAAGGCGTCGCGCTGATCATCGTGCTGCTGCTGCTCGCCGTCATGGCCGGCCTCACCACCGGTCTGTCGTTGAACGGCCAGACCGAAATCGCCATGGCGCACAACGAGACCTTCTACGCCGGCGCGCGCGCCGCGGCCGAGGCCGGCATGAATCGCGCGGTCGAGCAGCTCATCGCCGCGAACAACACCACAACGAACGTGTTCGATACGGGTGAAATCCCGAACATCCTGAACGGTCCGTTCGACCTGACCGACGAGTATTCCTATCGTTTCGAGATCGTCGACGATGACGATCCGGCGTTGTATCCGCAGCCGCTGACGGCCGCCCAGCTCGCCAAGATGGGCGAGAATGGCGACGGCAACGTCAACGTGAATACCCGCATGCTGCTTCGCTGCATCGGGACCGGTCCGAGAGGCACGACCGTTACCGTGACGCGGGTGCTGTCGCAAACCATCATCCCCGACCTGCCGGAGACCCAGACGATTATTTCGAACCCGGCGGTTCTCGTGAACGGCGATCTCAGCATCTCGGGCGACGCCAAGATTCAGGGCCTGAGGGGCAACGTGCATGCGAACGGGGACATCGCCGGTAACACGTCCAAGGATGACAATATCAGCGGCGACGTCACCGCGACGGGCACCGTCGCGGCCGGTATCGACGCGCAGGGCATGGTGGCCGGCGGCATGCCGCCGATCGCAGTGCCGGCAATCAACGCGGCGGATTACAAGAATCTCGCCGACTACATCCTGGGAAGCGACGGCGTCCTCAGAGTTGCCGCTACGATGGCGCCGTGTGGCGCGGGCTGCCCGGGCAACAACAACTGGACGTGGACCGGGACGATTTGGCGAGCGTCGGGTTCGTCGCCCAAGACCGGTACCTATTACGCCGAAACCGCCGTTGAGATCCACGGCACCGGCGGTAACCCTCCGGTCACGATGTCGGTCATTGCTGAAGGCTCCATCAAGATTACGGGCAACGGCAAGTTCTCGCCCGAGAACGGCGCCGGCATCCAGTTCGTCACCAACGGTGACTTCGTGCTCGGCGGCACGGTGCTGGCGGAAGACACCACGGTGGACTTCGACGGCCAAATCATGGCTCGCGAGCAGATCGAGGTGTATGGCACGTCGAAATTCCAGGGCCGGGTCATGGCCGAAGACCGCCCCAGCGACGCGAATGCGTGCGGCTTGCCCGTGGTCTCCGGCTGCCGCAAGGGTGCAAATTACATTACCGACAACAGCATCCACGGTAACTTGGTGGTGACCTACAACGGCCACCTCGGCGACATCGTCACCACGATCGAGATTCCGGGTGGCGACCCGACGTTTACCAACAACATCTCGGGGTGGATCGAGCAGTAAGTCCTCTGGTTTCGTTTCGAAGCGCGTGCGCGGCGGCCGTCCTTGCGGCCGCCGTTCGCGCGTACGCGCAGCCCCTTAACTCCTCTACAATGGCCGCGTGCGAACGTGGCTCATCGCGATTACCCTCGTTGTCGCCACGTCCGCCGAAGGCCGCCTCGCCGGAGGCGAGGCAAGGCAATTAGCGGCGCAGGATCTGGATCGCGACGGCATCCCCGATCGACTCGAGCAAGTCCTTCTCGAAAAATTTGCGCCGACGCTGTTGCTGGCCCGCGGTGAATGCGACGGCGTGCCGGCATCGTTTACGCCTTTCTCAGCATCGCCACGGGTGGCTGCGAAGGACGCGACCATCTACGGCCAGGCGTTTCGCATTCGCTCCACCGACGATCGCGCGCGCATCGAGCTGCACTTCTTTCACTTGTGGTCCAGGGACTGCGGTCGCGTCGGGCACGTGCTCGATGCCGAGCACGTGTCGGCGATCGTGTCGGCGGCATGGAGCAATGCGGCGGCGCCGGCATGGATCGCCGAGGCCTGGTATGCGGCGGCGCACGAAGATTCGGTCTGCGACGCGAGCAGCGCCGCCAATGCGAGCGTCATCGCTGCGAAGCGGTCCGGGCCGCGCGTGTTCGTGTCGCGCGGCAAGCACGCCTCCTATTTCGATCGCGGCCAATGTAAATGGGGCTGCGGCGGCGACGAATGCGGCGACGATCGCGCGATCGCCGCGACGCGCATCATCAACATCGGAGAGATCAACGCGCCGTTGAACGGCGCGATCTGGACGCATTCCAATCGCTGGCCGATGCGCGCGAAGTTTCAGTCGGATTTCGATCCCGCGCTGAGAGCGAGGCTCGATGCGACGACCGATCACGTCATCCCGCTGATGCAGCATCGTCGCGGACCGCAAGCCCCGGTTCTTGCGGGCGATACCGCGCTCGACGGCCTCGAGACCGCCGCCGAATCGGCGAGGGGCGCGCTCGCGGCGGCTACGCGAGCGGCCGGCCGGTTTCTTCGAAAGCCGCTACGAAAGAATCAGTGAACAGCGCCGGCATGCCGCCGGTGTGCAGGAAGACGACGGTCTCGTCCGGCCGGATCTCGCCGTCGCGAATGTGGCGGATCATCCCGGCCATCGCCTTCGATGTGTAACACGGATCGAGCAGGATGGCCTCGGTCCGCGCGAGCAAGGCAATCGATTCGAGGCCTTCCGGCGTCGGGATGCCGTAGCCCTCGCCGATGAAATTCTGATCGGTGACGAGATCGCCGAGCTCCAGTCTCTCGGGCAGCTTCAACAGCACCGCGGCCTCATTCGCGATTCGCTTCGCGCGCTCGATTTTCTCGGGCTCGCCGGCGCTGACGGCGACGCCGTAGACCTGGTAAGGCGCACCGCACAATTTGGCGCCCAACGTCAGGCCGGCCTGCGTGCCGCGTGAGCCACTCGCGTAATACAGCCGCGACGGCGTGACGCCCGCATCCGCGAGCTGGGCGCCGAGCTCCGCGCTGCCGCCGATGTATCCGCACACGCCGACGCCGCTCGATCCGCCCACCGGAATCACGTAGGGTACCCTGCCGGCTGCGCGCTCTTCTTCGACCACTTGCGCGACCACCGCCTCGTCGTGGCCGACGGCGAACATCGGATCGATCGACGGCACGAGCCTGATCGCCGCGCCATATAACTTGTCGAGCAGCAGGTTGCCGGCAATGGCCGGCTCGTCGCTCGTCGCGGTCAGCACCAGCACCGAGCGCATCCCCGCCATGCACGCTGCCGCCGCCGTCATGCGAGCATGATTCGATTGCACCGCTCCGGTCGTGATCAGCGTGGTCGCGCCCTGTGCGCGCGCATCGGCAACGAGGTATTCGAGCTTCCGCGCCTTGTTGCCGCCGAGACCGAGCGACGTCAAATCGTCGCGTTTGATCAGGATGCGCGGGCACGCCCTGTCGCCGCCGAGCGCCTCGCGCAGCCTGGCGGCTTCCTGCAGCGGCGTCGGCAGCGTCGCCAGCGGAATACGCGGACGGGTTGCGAGCGCGGCTTCCACGCGCGCGATGCTGGTCATTGTCATGTCGGCAATCCCTCCTTCGCCAAGGCTACGGAGGGCAAGCCTATCGCGGCTGCCAGCGCCGTCATGTCTTCGGGCATCGGCGCCTCGATCGTCACCTCGCGGCCCGTTCGCGGCTGGCGAAACGCCACCCGCCACGAATGGAGCGCCTGCCGTGGAAATTTCTCGGCAAAATCCATTTCTGTATTTGTGGTGTCCGGCTTGAGCCGGATTGACTTCGATCCGTAGGTCGCGTCGCCCACGATGGGCCACTGCCTGGCGGCGAGATGCACGCGGATTTGATGCGTGCGCCCGGTGATCAACCGGCATCGGACAAGCGAAAAGCCGTTCGCCGTCGCCAGACGTTCATAGCGCGTCACCGATGGTTGCCCGCCGCGATCGGTAACCGTGACGCGGCGGCGATCCCAAGGATCGCGATCCAGTGCGAGATCGATCGTGCCTCGCTGCGGTGTTGGTTTCCCGCGGACGATGGCGAGGTAGTCCTTGTCGATGCGCCTCGCGTTCATGGCCCGTTGCAAGGCGGCGTAGATCTCGTTTCGTTTCGTGACGAGCACGATGCCCGACGTCAGCTTGTCGAGCCGGCCGACGAGGGCGGGCTTCGATCCCGCCGGCCACGATCGCGCGAGATCGAGCAGGCCGTTCATCATCGTGCCCGACACGTTGCCAAACGACGGATGGACGACCAGACCCGCGGGCTTGTCGACCGCGAGCAGATCGTCGTCTTCGTAAAGGATCTCGAGCGAGATCGCCTGCGCCTGCGGTTTGGCCCGCCTGGGGATATCGGCCACGTGCACGCGCAGCTCGTCGCCGGCCTGGATGCGCCACGCCGGCCTCGGCGGCGATACGCCGTTGACCAGCACGTTGCCGGCGGCGATCCATTTCTGGATGCGATTGCGGGAGACGCCCTTCTCGTGGCGCAGATGGCGCAGCAGCACGCGATCGACGCGCACGCCGTCATCACCGCGATCGAGATCGATCGTGCGCCATTCGGAATTCACAACCTACACAGTGTATTTCTCCGTGAGCTCCACAAGCAGCACCCTTCTCCGTGTCCTCCGTGCGTACAAAAAGAGGCCCGGACACCCCTGGAAAATGTCCGGGCCTTAAACGAGTGACGCGTGAAAAGAGACTGAGTTAGTTGATCGCGCCCGAGGTCGGGTCCTGCGACAGGCGCTGCAGGCGCCAGTCCTCGGCGACGATGCCCCACAACACCTGGTCGTGGTGCACGCCGTGGCGGACGAACGAGCGGCGCAGCACGCCTTCCTGCACGGCGCCGATCTTGCGGAGCGCGCCGTTGCCGCGACCGTTGGCCACCGCGGCGCGAGCCTCGAGGCGATGCACGTTAATCACGTCGACCGCGAAGTCGACGACCATGCGCGCGCCTTCGGCGAAGATGCCCGTGCCCCAGAACTGCGAGCCGAGCACGAAGCCCCATTCGGCAGTGGTGAAGCGGCCGTCGAGCGAGCGCACCTGGAAGATGCCGACGGCAGTCGTCATGCCTTCGGGCACGACCGCGAAGCACGCGTAGTTGCCCGCCTGGCGTTCGCTCTGCGCCCACATGATGAAGCGCTCGAAGCCCTCGACCGTCGTCGGCGGCGGCGAGATGAAGCGCGACACCTCTTCGGTCGTCAGCATCGCCAGCAGCGACGGCGCGTCTTCGACACGCAGCTCGCGGAGCGTGAAGGTGGATCCTGCCAACACCGGCAGGCCATCCTTCCAGTTGCTGGTCGTGACAACCGTTTGTTTGGTCATCCGCGTTTCGTTGCTCATGTTCGTGCGAATCATGGTCGTGGTCGCTCGCTCAGAGTTATGAAGTTGGAAGGTCTTCTCCATTAGAAGCCTCCCCCAATCGGCGGCACCGTCGGCGGTGTCGGCGGAACAGTCGGCGGCGGCGTCGTCGTATCG
>Ga0207428_10002284_pt1 | contig 19241 bp, 20 predicted proteins | sample RhiMethybrSRZTD1_FD_187600 | JGI IMG/M metagenome (GOLD analysis project Ga0207428, IMG submission 187600) | Populus rhizosphere microbial communities from Tennessee, USA - Rhizosphere MetaG P. TD hybrid SRZTD1 (SPAdes) (version 3) | ecosystem: Host-associated > Plants > Roots > Rhizosphere >...
TTCTGTGGGGATCGAGCTTTATCGCAATCAAGATTATTGTTGATAAAGTTCAACCACTGGCTTCTTTTGGAATGCGTTTCTTCATCGCCGGTTTATTACTAATAGCCGCTCATTATATTTTCCTTCATTTCATTTATCGTCGATCAGATAAAAAAGACTACCAGAGTAATCAGATCAAAAATAGACAGCTCTGGAAAGGCTGGTTAATATCAGCCCTATTCTTTATCGTGGGGGGACAGGGATTATTAGCGTTAGGTGCTCAGTACTTATCCTCAGGAGCCGCAGCTCTAATCAATTCTACCATACCAATTTGGGTAGCAATATTCATGTTGCTATTCTTTGGGAAGAAACCGACTAGATTAAGCATAGCAGGCATTGCCACCGGATTTATAGGACTAATCATTTTAGTTCTTCCTACTTTAGGGACAGAGGAATCTAGCTGGATTGGTATAGTTTTACTGATTATTAGCTCCATTTCATGGGCAATGGGCTCATTATTTTCTAGCCCTGTTCGTGCCGTAGGTGCAGAGCGAACAGTACTTTTGCCTACTGGTATGTTCATGACGTTGGGTGGGTTGATTTTGCTAGCATTATGGGTAGTAACAGGTACAGGTGAAATTTCAACTTTAAATGCACTCTTCTCCACAGCCAATAGCATATTAGTATCATTCTTGTTCCTTACCTTGGTATGTACCGCAGTTGGCTATGCAATATTCTACTGGCTCCTTGGATCTACTACTCCATCATTGGCAAATACTTTCGCATATATTGTACCAGTAATAGCAGTATTCTTGGGTTGGGCAATACTTGGTGAATCAATTAATTCTCAAACTATAATCGCTACAGTTGTGATCTCCGCCGGTGTCGCAATGATGATAATAAGTCCAGCTCCCAAAAAACTAACTAACAATTAATGGATTTCGTATGATTTTGAGTAGGATGATAGATAGTTATTGAAAGTATAGTGTTTTAAGTCAACAACGGGACATTTTGAAAAGTTTAAGAGATTGCAATGATTCAACTAAACTTGACATTATTATTAGCAAGATTTTCAGATAAATTGCAATACCTTATCACTCCTTTTGGGATATTGGCCTGCCCATTGTTTGTTTCTTTGTAGATTGATTATTGTTGCTATACTAGGCTACGATAGTTCTGTTACTATCCATTGATCCAACGTTACTAAACTTATCCACAAATGCTTCGACTATTTTAAATGAGTCATCTAGAAGTGCATCTACTATCTAAACACAAAATTTTGTTTTTGTCACTTAATGAACAGTATATTGAAAACCTGGATATAGGGTCATGCCACCATCAACATAAAGTGTTGTACCAGTGATATAACTTGCTTTGTCAGAAGCCAAAAACTCTACCGCATTTGCCACTTCTTCCGCATTACCGATCCTTCCCATTGGAATTTGCGTCAACGTTTTATCTCGTGCAGCTTCATTTTCATCAAGCATGATATTCATTGGAGTCTCTATGGCTCCTGGAGCAACTGCATTTGCTCTTATCTTTGATTTTGCAAGCTCCAACGCAAGTGTTTTTGTCATCATTTCAACTCCAGCCTTGGAAGTTGCGTATGGAATGTAGTGTGGTTTGGGTATCAATTGATGTACGGAAGTTATGTTAATGATGCACCCTCCAGTTGGATCCTGTTGCTTCTCCATATGCTTTACAGCTTCTCTGCTGCATATGAAAGGTCCAGTAAGATCCACCGCCAGTATTTTCTGCCAGAGTTCTATTGTAGTTTCTTCGAGTGGTACGTCCTGTTGGATCCCTGCGTTATTTACCAATACATCTATCCTGTTATAGTTCTTAATAGTTTCTTCAATCAATCGAACACAATCAGCCTCCTTGGAGAGATCAGCTTCTATCGCAATTGAATTACAGCCTAAAGTTCTGATTTCATCAGACACAATCTGTGCCTCTTGCAGTTTGTTGGAATTTATGACTACTGCAAAATATTCACCAGACTTTGCAAATCCGATAGCTATGGCCTTTCCGATTCCCTTACTGGATCCTGTTACGACTCCGATTTTTTTATTCATAAGTCACAGCTCTTTATCGCAAATTCGTATCTATTTATGTCTTTAATAAGAGTAGGTAATAGATATTGGTTGAAGAACGAATGAAACTACAGACGTAGTAAATCGGACTGTTTCAGTACTCGAAGCAGACAAATTGCATAGTGAACTAAGGATATTGGATTGGATTTTTTATGTGGTTTGTAAGGTTAAGTATGAAGAGATATAATATTAAATAAAAATGATAAGGAACTGCAAGTAGAACAGTCTCTCTAAAAGAATAACGTTTAGATAAATAACAAACAAGTTGTGATGAATTACTAGACGCTTTAAGGTTATCTCACAAGGGTTATAATATCAAATAAATAACATCAAAAGGATATGAGTGTTGGTAGTTGATATCTAAGAAACTAATCATGGAATCCATCGGAGATTTAAATCCAACTGGTATTTTGATTCTAATAACGATAACTATACTTTCTTCAATGTCACAATTTGGAAATAGTTCAAGTGCGTTTGAGGAATTTCGTGATAAGTGTTTAATTATGTTGCCTGTGAATCTGTGTGACTTTGTCCTTGGTAAGTCCATATCAAATACGTCAAATTCTACGGACCTGTCTAATTATTCTGCCTTGACCTACAACGATAAAAATCGTGGCTTTATCATCCAATATCCATTAGGTTGGACAATTGATCAAGGTGATAAAGAATTTAACACGGTGCTAAGATTTGTCTCTGCTCAGAATGATACAGGTGTTGATATTCGAATTTTTCCCAGGGGAGTTTATAAATCGATATATGAATATGGAGACACATTCAAAGAGTCCAACAATGAATACAAATTGCTCAATTATTATAGAAATAGTTCGACTACATTAAGCGATAGGCCAGCAGTTAGGGCCATTTATCTAACAAATAGTAATTCAAGTATAGTTGAAAAGACACACGGTAACAAGTCCTTTACTTCAAAAGAAATGATGATTGCAACAATGGTTCCAGAAAAGGAGTCCATCTATGCCATAGCATACTTTTCTAATTCTGCAAATTTCGATAACTACCTACCAGTAATAGAAAAGATGATAGATTCATTTAAGATATACCAAAAAGGACCAGTAATAAAATAAGAGTATTTTTTAAATTTCTCACACTCATATCAATGATTAATGCATCAGTAATAAAGAATAAGGATATAATTTTAAATAAAATAAGGTAAACGTTAGTATGATTATCATCGCTGCCCCTCTCTTAGATTAGGCCTAAAAGGAGTTGAATTTAAATAAAGAATACTTAAAAATCTATCATGGTACAATTTTAACTCATTTTAGTCACCATGATGTTCATAGACAAGTTTATCGTAAAATCTAACTGATTTTACATTTACAAACTCAAGCATACCATATCTTGATAGTTCTCTTCCAAACCCACTATGTTTGATACCTCCAAAAGGAACTCTAGGATCAGAGGCAACCATATTGTTAACAGTAACTATACCGCATTCCATTTCCATTGATAATTTCTGTGCCTTTTCTAAATCGCCTGTCCAGATACTTCCACCAAGTCCGAAATCAGAATTGTTTGCTGCATTTATAGCTTCAACTTCATCTTCAACTATCATTATTGGGGCAATAGGGCCAAAGGTTTCTTCCTTTGAGACTCGCATATTTGAATTAACATTTTTTATTACTGTAGGTTTGTAGAATGCACCGACACTGCCAATTTTTTCACCTCCAGTTAATAGCTCTCCGCCAAGGGCTATCGCATCCTTTACCATTGAATCTATATTTTCCAGACTCTTCATACTTGAAAGCGGTCCTATGTCGGTATTGTCAGACAGAGGATCTCCGACTTTTAATTTTTCTGTTTTTTGAACAAAGGATTCAATAAAATCATTTGCTATTTTCTTTAAAACAATGAATCTTTTTGAGGCAACACAACTTTGACCACAATTTAGAAACCTGCCTTTGATGGCTCCTGACGCGGCTTTTTCAACATCTGCATCATCCAGAACAATGAATGGATCACTTCCTCCAAGCTCCAGGACGCATTTTTTAAGCCGTGAGGTAGCACGTTGGGCTACTTTAGCTCCGATTTCAATACTTCCAGTAAAGGTAACTCCATCTATTTCGGAGTCTATCAACATCTCTGCAATTTTTGAATTACCAATAACAGTTTTAAACACACCATCTGGAGCCCCGCTTTTTAGTATTGTTTTTTCAATCTCTATACCACATTGCGTCGTTGCGCTAGCAGGTTTCAAAACAATTGCATTTCCAGCCATTAATGAGGGTGCTGCGAAACGCAATGCCTGCCAGTACGGAAAATTCCATGGCATAATGCTCGCAATTACTCCTAAAGGCTGAAATGTTATCATTGTCTTATTGGCGTCACTGTTTAGTGCTTCATTATTGAGGAGTATATCACCATTGTATGAGTAAAATTCAACCGCCCAGGCACATTTTTCTATCTCTAAGCGAGACTCCTTGATGGGTTTTCCCATCTCTTGAGATGCAATTCTAGCGAGGTGTTCCTTATCTTTCCTTAATTGCTCAGCCAATCGAAGCAATGTCATAGATCTTTTGCGAATCTCGCGCTTCCATTCTCTGAATGCATCTTTTGATTTATTGACAATTTCGGTAACTTCGTCATTTGTCATGTTTTTATACTCTGATATTTTCTGCTCATTGGCCGGATTGACTGTTACAACATAATTATTCATAGTCTTATAGATATTCAGAGGCAATTAATATTCATATACACTGCTGAATTAATATTACAGTTGATTCGAAAATGGCACGCCACTAGCTTGGCATAATCACGTCTTCTTATCGTCATTTTTCGCAACTATGCAATAATTAACTTAAATGTTACTAAGTGCGAGACTAATATGATCCAGTAATATTCTATTAAAATGAAATTCAAATAATAGACAGCTAATGGTGGTTTATAATCTTCTTGAATATTGAAAAATTATAAATTTCTACTAAAAAGATATTATCTTATGAATATTGGAATAATAGGAAACGGATTAATGGGATCTGCGATAGGTCATAGATTGTTAGAAAGAGGATTTCAAATTTATTTGTATAACAGAACCAAAGAGAGATCAAATGAATTAGTAAAAAAGGGTGCAATTAGAATGGAACATCCCTCAATGGTAGGGCAGGAATGTAATTTTGTAATTGTCAGTGTTACGGATGGTCAGGCGGTAAAGGAAGTTTTGTTTGGTGATGATGGATTGGTTAACTGCAATAACAAACAACTCATTGTTGTCGACACTAGTACAGTTTTGCCGGAGGATTCAATCTATTGTGGGAGTCTTATGAAAAAAAAGGGATATGGAATTATTCAAGCTCCAATAATGGGAGGTCCAGACGCAACAAAGAAGGGGGATGTAATAACTATCGTTTCTGGTAATAAGAAAATTTTAGAAAAATGTAGGAAGATTCTATCCAACTTCAGCAAGAAAATATTTTATGTGGGGAATCATGATGGTGTTGCTAACTATATAAAGCTTGGACTCAATCTTAACATCGCTTTAATAGCGATCTCATTGTCAGAATCAATAGTATTTGTAAAGAAATCAAAAACAGATCCATCAATCTTTCTGGAAATTTTAAATTCAACTTATTTTAAGACAGGTTTAAGTCAAATAAAAGGCCCAAAGATGATTAAAAATAATTTTGAACCAAAATTCTTTTTGAAAAATATGCTCAAGGATATACAATTACTAAATGAGTGCTCAAGGCAAAATGGAGCTAGTCTTTCGTTTTCATCATTGGCCGAACAATATTATCAGATGGCAGCAAATAGGGGTTACTCGGAATTAGACTATACTGCAATATTGAAACTATTTAGTGAATTTAACAATTTAAGTCCCTCACATTAAATAAATTTGTCAAGGGATCTGATTACTGTTAAAACGACATGGGTTAACAAAATGTCCTTAAGCAATACCCTAAATTGCTATCATTTGATCAGAAAATGTTATATAAGCAATGTAGTACTCCATGAACTCTAAATAATTATAACCAAGAATCACTAGGTTTTTATTTTGCTTAGAAGGAATTTTAACCGAGGTTTTCAAATTAGGAAAGAGGAAAGTACTGAGTGAATCTGATCTAAAGGAGTTAGTAATGCCTCAACAGGGCGAACTGCTTGGGCGTGTTATAAAATTAGTTGGAGGAGATAACATTATTGTGAAATGCACAGATGGTAAAGTCAGAACATGTAGAATTAGAGGAAAGATAAAAAGACGTATGTGGATCAGAGAACACGATCTGGTTCTTATTGCACCATGGGATTTTCAACCTGACAAAGCAGATATAGTCTGGAGATATATTTCTGCTCATGCTGAAAAGCTTCAGAAAGACGGTGTCCTCGAGGGCATATAGAAAAACATCAGTTTTAGTTCATCCTACTCAGGAAATTCTCCTATTATCTTACCATTAAAGTCAAGTAATATGATTTTTATCTGTAACTCTGACGGAGAATATTTACTCAGATGACTATAGACCTCTTTACATAGAACATTATAAAACATACTCAATCCAAATTGGTCAACTAATTCGCCGACATGTCTTGCAGTATTTGCTACCTTTATCTTTTTTACAAGTTCATTATTTGCTCCACATCTAATTGCTAACTCTGCAAGAAAATTCATATCAACATGCGAACCTTTTACATGCGTTTGCTTTATTCCCATCGCCATCTTTGTTAATTTACCAATAAACCCGATTACGTATGCCTTCTTTATCTTCTTAATTGCACATTGTTTAATGCTAAATCCAATAAAGTCTCCTATCTGAATATATGCATGATCTGCAATTGAGTTTCCAAAAATTTCACGTGCAAAATCTTCACTTCTTCCTCCAGTGGTCAGTATAACAGAATCAGAACCCATTGCTTTTGAAACATCAATACTTTGACGAATTGAAGCTGCAAAGGATGCAGTTGAATATGGAATTACAATCCCAGTCGTTCCTAAAATTGATATACCTCCAATTATTCCCAATCTAGGATTATCAGTTTTCTTGGCAATTTCTTCTCCTTTGGGCACACTTATCAATATCGATAATCCATATCTATTTTTTTGTTGTTGCCCTAGAACTTCATCAATAGCATGACTTATCATCTTAAGCGGTGTAGGATTGATGGCAGCTTTACCTATTTCTAGTCCCAATCCAGGTTTAGTTACTCTTCCAACACCTTTGCCACCATCAATAATGATCTTATTTGATGTATCTAGCAAAGAAACTGTCGACCAAATTTCAGCACCATTAGTAACATCAGGATCATCACCTGCATCCTTAATTACAGCAGCAGTAACAGATTTTTCATTTTCATATCTAATCCAAGTAATATCCATTCCAATATGCTTATCCTTTGGAAGGGAAACATTTACTCTTGCTAATTTTTCGCCATTTACCAGTGTTGATAGCGCGGCTTTAGTTGCCGCTGTTGCGCAAGTACCAGTTGTATATCCTGTTCTAAGAGATTTTTTCTTACCGCCAGGGAAATTTTTTTCTTTGATGTCATCTATGCTTTGGGACATAAACCTTCGCGCTCTAAATAATTACTTTACCCAATCAAGAATAATAGTATTTCCAGTTGAAAAAGAAAATTTTTCATAAAATTGACCGGACTCCTCTTTTTAGAAACATTTAATTGAAATCTATAACAATTTTCATCAATTTACAGGCTTTTTTCAACTCAGATCTATTCATAAAAGTAATAATAACAGTGCATCATTTCTTGCCAATTCTCTTGCAATCCCTATTTTGAGTCCTGCCGGACCATCTGTTACAACAATTATTTTTTCCATCAAGGCACAACAATTCTAGATTCCTTCTTTGGATATTTTAGTTATTATCCGTAAACACAATAAACTTTTAATTTGATATTGGCAGTAGTTGCTTTCAGTTGTCTTCTTTTTCAAGGGCGGGACATCTTGTTTCACTGTTGAATAAAAGTGATACGAAAATACTAAAGGTATTTGCTTCTTCTTTAAAAAATCGTGAATTTTTAACTCTTCCTACTTTGAGTCAATACTCAAATTTAAGTCAAAGTTTGGTTGAACATCATTTAGAACGACTCGTTAAATTTGGATTGATAGGTAAAAGCAATATAGGGTATACATTATTGGTAACGGGTTTAGATTCATATGTCCTAAAAATTCTTTCCAATAGGAACTTAATTACAGCTATTGGACCACAAATCGGTATCGGTAAAGAGGCTGAAATTTATATAGCTCATGATTCAAAAGGAGAGGACAGGATTTTAAAGATGTTCAGACTCGGAAGGTCTAGTTTCAAACAGATAAAGAGAAAACGAGATATAAACACAGCTACTAGCAGTTGGCTACTCTTGAATATCGAAACAGCCAAAAAAGAATATGACATTTTAATGTATCTGAGAAACTCTAGTACTTCATTTCCAAACCCTCTGTTCAGATCTTTTCATTGCATTCTTATGGAGCCCATTTATGGAACTAGATTATCAGATGCTGAAAATCTTGACAATCCACAACTTATTTTAGAAAAAATAATCAGCAATGTGAGGATCGCCTATCACAAAGGATTCATTAACGGTGATCTTAATGAGTACAACATTTTAGTAAATGATGACAATAATATTTTTATTCTCGATTGGCCTCAAGCCGTAAAAGTTGATACCATTAATGCAGACACATCGCTCACGAGGGATGTAAAAAATATTCTTAAATTTTTTTCAAGGAAATTTGGAGTTGAAAGAGATATTCGGAATACAATTAACATTATTAAAGGTGTCTGAGTCTCATAATTGAGGATCTACTGTCATAAAAATTACTACATCTTAAATAAATGTGATTTGTCAACCTTCTCCCACGTAAAATCAGGGTCATTCCTACCAAAATGTCCATATGCCGCAGTTTTCTTATATATTGGTCTTTTCAGACGTAACGTTTCTATTATTCCTATCGGTGTAGTATCAAAAATCTCTCTAACTTGTTTTTCAATTTTTTCTTCGCTGATTTTTCCTGTATGAAACGTATCAACCATGATTGAAACAGGATCTGGTACTCCTATGGCATATGCCAGTTGTACTTCGCATTTTGAAGCTAATCCTGATGCAACAATATTTTTAGCTATATATCTTGCTACGTAACATGCAGATCTATCTACTTTAGAAGGATCCTTGCCTGAAAATGCACCCCCACCATGCCTGCCCATGCCACCGTAGGTGTCAGCTATTATCTTTCTTCCAGTTAATCCGGTGTCGCCTACAGGACCCCCAATAACAAAACGGCCAGTTGGATTTACCAGAAATTTTGTAGAATTGTTAATCAAATCATCACATATAGGTTTTATAACCTTCGAAATAACCTCTTCCCTCACTTGAGAAATTGAGACATCTTCCGTATGTTGAGTCGAGACAACAACGGTATCGATTTTCTTTGGAACGGAGTCTTCATAAATAACAGATACCTGAGATTTTCCATCGGGTCCTATCCAATCTAAAGTTTTTTCTTTTCTAACCTTAGCCAATCTCATAGTTAATTTGTGCGCTAAAGTTATGGGCAATGGCATAAGCTCAGAGGTTTCACTTGTTGCGTATCCAAACATTAATCCTTGATCACCTGCTCCCTGTACTCCGTTCTCATTTTTGGAAACTCCCATAGAAATATCAGCGCTTTGTTCATGAATTGAAGTTAAAACAGAGCAGCTGTTTCCATCAAATCCATATTTTAACCCGTTGTACCCGATATCCTTCAATGTTCTTCTAACAACTTCTTGAGCATCAATTCTTGCCTTGGAAGTTACCTCACCTGCTACAAATACAATCCCTGTAGTAGTCATAGCTTCTACCGCTACCCTGGAATCTGGATCATGAGTAATTATTTCATCAAGTATTGAATCAGAAACCTGATCACATATCTTATCTGGATGTCCTTCAGTTACACTTTCTGAAGTGAAAAGATAACGCCTTCCCATTTTTGCTTACGTCAAATCCCACGAATTTCTCTTTTTTTAGAGATCCTTTTCTATTTTGATGAATAAAACATTGTTTCCTCGAATAACTACTTTCCCATAATTTGCAACGGGATTTACGCCATTAAATTCTTCCGCATCCAATAGTATTAAATTCATATATGAATCCACATTATTCATTCGACCTCTGTACTCCAACTCATTTTTAAGTCTGACAGATACTTTCATATTTAGTGAGCGTTGTAAGATTGTTAACGGTCTTTTTGGTTGCTGGGGAGTTGATGACATATTAGGTTATCACTTTTATTTTCAAAAAATAAGATCGACAATAAAAAGTTTCTCCCAAGATCTCTGATATTGTATATAAATAATTATAGTTTAGTTTTATGCGCATAATCACAACCGGGTCACCTTCAATTGATAAAATACTGGGAGGAGGAATCAGAACAGGTTTGATTACAAATATTTTATCTGATTCGAGGGAAGCTAGATCTAGCCTTTGCTATTCAATATGCGTGAACGCTGCACAACACTATAAAGATTCATCTGTAATATTTGGTGACACACAAGGATTTTTCCGGCCAGAGAAAATCCTCTCTTACATCAAAAACAAACAGGATTCAAATCCTATGCTTCATCAAATAAGAAGATTGAGGATAATGTCAACAAATGTCCAAATGGTCCTTGTCAATTATGCCCTACATTTACGTCCGATTCTAATAATTATTGATAATTTTAATTATTTATTTTTAAACGAAAGAAAAAAATCTCTATCTATACAAATTCACCTCCGTAAGCACCTACATGATCTAGCGATAAGTGCAATTGATAATGATATCGCAATAGTAATTACTAATTCAAGCTCTTTGAGAAGAGAAAATAAAGATTCGGAGGAAATATTTGAAAAGAAAATTTTTCCATATAACGAATTATTGAATAAAACAGTTTCTGATCTTTCTCACCTGGTTTTAGAACTAAAAACAGTAAAGGTCGATGAACCTAGGTTTTCAGTAAGATTATTGAAACCTATGACTGCTGCAAAATCTCATTTCATAGTCAGGAAGGATGGTCTTTATGATTGCTGATGATATTTCTATCTTGACTGTGTATTTGATTGGGTATCTTGGAAATAGTCGTGGGTATCTTAATAATTAACAGAGTTTTTATTTAAAATCAGAAAAATCGAACTTAATAAGAATTATATTATGACATTTAATTATTATACTAACGCATCAAAATTTATGTAAATTGCATTGAATTATTTTACTATTCACATCATATTTACAGTAGTAGAAACATTTATTAATATTTTTTTTACGATATACCATAATAAGATGCTAATGGAGAACTTCCATATCTAGAACTCTATTGATAGGAAGCAGGACTCCATTCCATCTTCATGGAAGGTTAAAATCTATATTAACGAATTATCAAGTTTTGTAAGTGGACAAGCTGGAAAAATTAATTGAGATGCAAAGGGGTCTTGCGTCTGTGTTATCAACTCCAAGATATCCTTTAAAGACTGAAGAGAGGATTTCATTTCTTTGCACTGCAATTATACATGAAGCTGTAGAGCTTCAAAGATTAACAAATTGGAAATGGTGGAAAAACCCCACTGATTTTGACTTTGAAGAGGCAAAAGAAGAATTGATAGATATCTGGCATTTTGTCCTCCAAGCCACTATTGAATTAGGTATGTCACCTGATGATATTCTAAGGTATTATTCAAAAAAGAACAAAATAAACAAAGTAAGAAAAAAAATGAATTATTAGACTAATCTCTCTATATAGACTCTTATACAATTCAGATTTGTCTCTTCCATTAGATTATGAATAGTAATACGATCCCTAAACGTTTGAACATCTTCATAGGATGACACTAGATGAGGATAAGGGCTTTTTGACATGATGATTTTACCTTCCTTTGTAATTCCTTTATTGGATAGTGTAATTAACGAATGGCCAGCTTTATGACCATGTCCGTCTTTTCCACAAACTATCAAATGTGCAAGTTCTCTATTTGTAAGACAATATTTTATAATTTTATCAATTCCCTTATTTTCAGACAGTAATCTGCCTACGATAGCCACTTTATTCATCAATTTAGTATCATTTGAAATTTCTATTAATAATTTAATACTAGATAAGGTACATATCGCAATTCTACTTCCATTTCCTAGGTAGTATTCGTGTTTGATTGGAATAAAGTATTTGCATATTTGCCCAATACAATTTTCAATTTCCTTGTAAACCAAAGTAAGATCCTTACCGAAATAATTCTTTTATCTTATATTCCCCAGCTAACCTTAGTTTTAGGAACTACCAGTACAAATGGTGCTTCACATTGCTCCCAAGGATCTTTCCTGACCCAGTCAAATCTGTCATAAAAAAGATCATACAAGTTCTCAAATTTTTTACCCTTATGAATGAATTTAGTGACACCTCGTGTAACTATCGCCCTGTTATAGTTATTTTCGGATGTGTCAACAACCAATGATATTCTGTTATTTTTCTTCAAATTGGCGTATTTTAGTGTATCATAGTCGGTTGCGAAATAAAATTTACCATTATCAAAAATATATGAAACGGGAGTGACGTGTGGTAAGTTATTATAGCAGGTTGCAACTCTACAAATTTCATTCGAATAAAGAAATTGAATTTCTCTTTCACTAAAGAACACACCTTTCATAATTAAGAATTATAATAAACGCAATTTATGATTTTTTAGACTGTCAATCGAAATATATCAATATGCAAATAGATTCTTTAGAAAAGCAGAGCTCCAAGAACGTGCAAGTTGTATAGTAAGTTGACTAATTTAAAAATGCCTAAGTAACCCATTGATATAAAATTTCATTGCGATAATAGTACATGGAAAAACAAAATGTTTCAAATGGCGGCATTGTAATAGTATATACAGGTAATGGAAAAGGTAAAACGACCGCGTCGTTAGGAGTGGCGCTAAGAGCCGTAGGTCATGGACTCAAAGTTTGCATGGTACAATTCATCAAGGGAGAATGGCACTATGGTGAACTTAATAGTCTTAAGAAACTAGAACCAGATTTTGAATTAATAGTAGCAGGAAAAGGATTTATAGGAATTATTGATGATGACCATGCCTTTGAGGAACACGTAAGGGCAGCAAAAACTGCACTGGACATTGTTGAACAGAAAATGTCGCTTGATATTTTTGATATAATCATTTTAGATGAAATTAACTACGCAGTGCATCTTGGATTATTAAATTTAGATGATGTCATGAAGATAGTTAGAAATCGTCCAAAGCATCTATCATTAATTCTTACAGGAAATTATGCTTGTGAAGAAATCATCTTGTTAGCAGATCTAGTTACTGAAATGAAAGAGATAAAACATCCTTACAAAAAAGGAATAAAGGCCAAACGAGGTATTGATTTTTGAGAAATACATAGAATATAAGCAAGCTTAAAGTATAGTACCAAGGCCCGTATTTTCTAGATGGTCACAGATATCAAACAACTTCCTGAAGCTGGTGATTTGGTAATTGCAACCGTGAAGGAAGTCACTGGTCATGGGGCTTACGTGTCATTAGATGAATATCAACAAATAACCGCATTTCTACACATATCTGAAATTGCAACAGGATGGATCAGGAATATAGAGAGATATGTTAGACCTAAACAAAAGACTGTTCTAAAGGTAATAAGAGTAGACAAATCCAGGGTTGAGGTAGACCTTTCTCTTAAACAGGTATCTCGTGAGGAAAGAAAATCGAAACTTATCGAAGTAAAGAAGAGCGAAAAGGCTTCTGCCTTCATGCATATGATTAAAACTAAAACTGGTATGAGTGACGATAAGGTTATAGAGCTTCAGGATATCATATTGCAAAAATTTGACTATCTTTATGATATGTTTGAAACTGTTGCGTTTAAGGGAATTGATTCTATAAAATCACTAGATATTACTGACGATGTAAGAGCAGCAATAGCTGAGGAAAGCAAAAAAATCCAGATTCCTAGTGTCGAGATTAGAGGGGTGATAGAAATTAACATTAATGAACCACAGGGGATAGAGATTATAAAAAATGTCCTATCTTCAGCGGAACTAAATAAAAATAACACTTCAATCGAAATTTCATATATAGCTGCTCCGCGTTATAGGATAATTGCCAAGGCGGAAAATTATAAGATTGCTGAAAAGACGTTAAATAATGCTATTGAGAGAATTTCTAACTCAGTAGGGAAGAAAGTAGGATTATTTAATTTTATCAGAGAAGATTCTAAAAAAAATAGGAGATAAATAAAGATTATGAAACATCTATTACGAAAATGCAGATTTTGTAAAATCTATACACTTTACGAAAAATGTGCGAACTGCCATAATCCTACTCTTGATCCACATCCACCCAAATTTTCCTTGGGAGATAAATACATAAGATACAGAATAGAAGAAAAATATTTGAATAATGAGTAAATGAAGAGTTAGAATACTAATTCTCTCGTCATATTAAGAAATATTCGATTTTTTCAGGGCAGCCCTGACGTTGCATTACTTGTACTGTTAGTACCATTTATCATACTGCTATTATTCAATGCACTGCTTGCCTCGTCTATCACCTGCTCAAGAGACGATGTGGACGAGTTTCCCTTATTGGCAGCATCCAGTACTTGTTGCAAAGATGTTGACTGCCCTCCACTCATAGCTTTAATGACTTGGTTGACCACCTGTGATTTTGTGTCGGAGCCATTAGTCAAGTTTAACACATAAGGTATCACATTATTGGTATTAGGATTGGTAATATTTTGAATATCAGTTAAATTGCTACTATTTCCACGATTTGTGTTATTATCCGAGGCATATTGGGAAACCTGCCCATATGCGTCAATATTCATATCTGTTTTTGCACAATAGCAGATCAAAAACAACATAGAAACACACATAATAACAGGCGCAATACCTTTTTTTTCAATATTCATGTAGTATTCAACGATTCTCTACATTATATGAATTTCGAAACTATATGAAATTTGTATGAAATTCCAAAATTCCAAATAGGTAGTAATTTTCAAAAATATTACCAGAGTCCTCCAGACGTAATTTTATATTGAGAAATGCTAACTAAAACCGTACACACGGAAAAAATTAATGATGCGACATATCACATGTGGAAGTGCAAAAATCAATTTTTCTTTCTATTATTTTTTGAAATTGAAAATACAAGTATATTCTACATAGAGGTCTTAATTAAAATAAAAAAATGAGGTTTGTGGTTCTTGATTCAGCTCTGTCAGCTTTGCCCCTTATTGAGGATTGCATCCACCACTTGGAGTACTAACGAAGCAATTGTTCTTCAATAGTTCGTTTCCGTTAATGTTGAGCGGCAAACCGTCGGCATTATTTATGTCGATATCATTCTTTAGTACATTGTTGTACAGGATTGTGTTCTTGGTGCTTTGTGAGTCCAGATATATACCGTTTCTGCTTCCACCAATTGAATTGGCATCTATTTGAGATCTGTCAGTATTGACAAGTGTTATGCCTGCAAGATCATTTCCAGTCATCATATTTGCGTGCAGCTGAGTTCCGATTGTCGAGTGTGATGCGATACCAATTGTATTGGAGTCAATAAAGTTCTGTTCAACAGTAGTTCCTATTGCACCTGTCATGAAGACAGCTATTTTATTTCCTTCGAATGTAATCCTATTTATCTCAGTGCCTTGAGACCCAGATATTAAAATCCCTGCTTGGTAATTACGAATCGAGCCAGAACCCTGTATAATTACATTGTTTGAATGGGGTACAGATATGCCTACTTTGGAACTATTATCTCCAGGTCCATTGATAGAATATCCATTCAAATTAATGGTTGTACTATCTCCTCCAACAATTAATCCATCTCCAGTGCACTCAAGATTTGCAGTTAATGTCACGTTGCCATGAACTACTTGACCGCATGCTGGACTTGACAATGGTTCTTGTGCTAATGCTACCTGCGCTGAATTATGCATATTTATTCCACTGATTGTCGCTAGTGCTACTAATATTGTTGCTAAAATGTATGACATTGTTTGTTGCATCCATTATAGGGCTACATTACTAACTATTTAAGGTGAACTGTTCTTTCTATTGTAACTAAGTTGCAGTATAAGTAGTCTTTATACTAGATACAACAAATATTAAAATCTTTCATAGTAGTATAGTTTTACTAATTTTCTTAGTAAAGATTTTGTGCGCATTTCCTAGAAACTTGATCAATCCATGAGAGCAAATTTGATACTAAAATTATTATCAAATATTCTTTTTTCGATGCTACGAATTGTACATTGAAACTGATATTTGCAATCATATCTATAATATCTTTAACTAGTCGATCTAGCGAGATTAATTTTCCAGATACATTTCAATCCTATATACCTCGATTATACCATCATCAAAGATAATATGAAATTATTTTTGTCTTGTTGAGTTACCTACCATTGCTTTCAGTTATTTTTTTTCACACGAACCAAATTATTATTAAATCAGTTAACTAGTCCTCATTGTTAATGCTTTATTACATTCTATTTCAGATTCACGACTAAACTTTGAGACGAAATTAAGGATTGAAAATTGATTATCAACAAGAAATATAAGCAATTTTTATCTCAAACATATCGTGAAACTGGCTATTGTTGGTGCAGGTGTGGCAGGATCATATCTTGGAAACCGTCTTCAAGAAGATGGGCACCAAATAGAGGTCTTTGAATCTTCAAGAAAAGAATCACATTGGCCAGTATGTGCGTGGGGAGCTTCAAAAAACATGCTAGAGACGTTTTCTAAGGATGCGGGACTGAATTTTGATAATTATGTCCTTCATCGGGGAAAGAAATTGAGGATGGACCTTCCTGATGAAAAAGTAGAATATTTGGATCTTAAGGGATTAGTTACATACGACAAATACCGGTGGGAACAAGATCTCTGCCAAAGATTAAGGATAAACTATGGTTATCACTGTAACCCAGAATCTGATTTTCTTTTAAATTTTGATTATGTTATAGATTGTACTGGATTTCATAGATCTCTTCTTCCCAGATCCACTCAAGATTTCATTATACCTTCATACGAATTTCTCGTAGAAAACGTCAGTGGAATTGATGAGTTTTACGTGATAGGATACAAAGGTGCCAGAGGTTACTTCTGGTTTTTTCCATTAGGAGACGGACGAGGCTATATGGGAGCTGGTGATATTGATAGAAAATATTATGGGATATCCGAATTCTTTGAAAAAAATCCTAATGCCAAGATTTTGAGAAAAATAGGAAGGCCAATAAGGCTTTCTCCTCCTAAGCGTATGTTACCTTTCCATAATGATAACATCATAGGAGTTGGTGAATCAATAGGATGTGTCTTTCCCATGCTCGGTGAAGGGATCATCCCATCTCTAATTTGTTGTAATATCTTCATAGATGTCTTAAATAGAGATTCAACCTTTGATGCGGGACTTTATGAAAAGAGGGTTCTCAAAAAATTCGGATATTATGACGATGTTTACAGGATAGTCAGATTAAAGATGGATGGAAAACTTAATTCTGTAAAGCATTTCAAGTTACTTATGAGTATGTATAGAAATATGAAAAGAGAAGAAAAGCGATTTGGATTTGGGATTGATTTTGAACAAATGAATAGACTATTGAAGGCGCTCTAGTATTATGTCAGCTTAACTATTGCTGTATGCAAGTTTTTCAATACTTGACTTTTCTGTGAATTATTCTTATTCTCATTTTCCATTTAGCCAATTTCAGATAATTTATTGCATAGTCAATCCAAAGATTATCACATTTTTGTACAACATCTCCATCTCTCGTCTTGGATTATTGGTTCTGGATAATTTGGAACCGGCGGAAATACAACGGAACGTATTTGTAAAAGAGAAACTTAAATCTCACTATGTACCTTTCATTTGGTTCAGATTGGTTTAGGAGACGATGGTTAGATTTTCGCAATGGACATAGTATATACCTAATTTTTGTATTGACTTTTGCCAATTTTATAACAATTCAGTATAAACTATTAATCGACCAGATTCCGTATTTGGCGGGGGTTTTTAATAATATTATATTTTTTGCAATAGTGTTTGTTTTGATGTATGTACCGATCGGTATAGTGTTAGGATATTGGCATAGGAAAACTCAATGGAAAGTTGAACAGGATGCCTTATTTAGGGAAAATAAAGTAGGCGCAATAATGTGGATGTATGTAATTGATCTTATCGAGGGGAATGTAAGTGAGGAAGATAAGAAATTGATGAAAGAGGCTCTTCTTGGAATCACAAGAGGTGAAACACGATTGTACCGTACTTATAAATCGTCTAAGAGCGATGCAAAGATAGAAGATAGTCACGACAAATAATTGTGGCACAGTTCTTAATTTATGACTACATTAATAATTCCAACCCAAAGTACGTAAATAGATTTTTTCTTAACCAAACTGTAAATAGCAAAAGATGTTTATGGTGCATAAATTTCATTATACCTGTGGGAAGCTACTATGCGATTGTGACCTGCCGGAATTCTGAAAGTGAAATTGAAAATGCGATCACGTCATTGCTAAAACAAACAATTAAGCCTAGATACATTATAGTTGTTGATGATGGTTCAACAGACAATACGCATAACATCCTAGAAGGACTAAAATTGAAAAACAATAACATCTATGTAATAACAAATCCTGATTTGGGATATGATATTGGCAGGGTAGTCAAAAATTGGAATAGTGCAATAAATCTTGCTAACGATATGAATTTGGAAACTACAGATTATCACATGATAAGTACCGACGATACTCATTATCAAGAGTTCTATGCTGAGAAGATAATGAGCAAAATGGATAGTGATGATAGAATAGCTATCTCTTCAGGAAATTTTGATGATAATAGTTACGTCACTCCACATGGAGCGGGGAGGTTCGTCAGAAATTCTTTCTTTAATGATGTTCTCGGTCGCTATCCAGAAAAAATGGGATATGAATCTGTCGTCTTACAATTGTCCCTATACCATGGTTTTAAAAACCTAGTCTATAACGAGGCACGATTCTCACATACAAGACCATTAGGAACTAATCACCAGTTTTACGAATTTGGTGCTAGCATGAGAACCCTTGGATACCATCCACTTTTTGTGTTGGGCAGATTCATGCAATGTTTTTTGACGGGGAAGCCAACAGGAAGAACGGGAGCAATTCGCATGTTGTATTATTACCTTTCGTATAAACCAAAAAAGGAGGGGTA
>Ga0207428_10002286_pt1 | contig 19238 bp, 16 predicted proteins | sample RhiMethybrSRZTD1_FD_187600 | JGI IMG/M metagenome (GOLD analysis project Ga0207428, IMG submission 187600) | Populus rhizosphere microbial communities from Tennessee, USA - Rhizosphere MetaG P. TD hybrid SRZTD1 (SPAdes) (version 3) | ecosystem: Host-associated > Plants > Roots > Rhizosphere >...
GTATCGAGCGGTGCAGCACCGCTCGATACTGCCATGCCAATCCCAGGCCTGCGCCGTATAGCGCCAGTACGACCCAGTGCATGACACGGCGCGCCCGTACGCCCAATGCCTTCGACAGCTGCTCGCGTGGTGCCTGATCCAGCTGGTGGGCTGCGGGACTGAGAATCATCACCTCAAAGAACACGCCGCCAATGAAGAACGCCGCCGCCGTCAAATGGATGAACTTCAACAACAGATAATTCATACCTGCTCCATCAGCCTGGATGCCTCGCTGGATCACCCTCCGGAATGGGCAGACTCCGGCTCGATCGCGCTGCTGTTGCGATTACGCACGGCATCGGCAATACGCGCCATTGGGCCTTGCAGCATCGACTTGACTTCAGCGCTGGCGCCGATGCGCTCCAGGGCAAGATCCATACACAGTAGCCATTGATCTCGCTTGCGCGAACCGATGGCATAGGGTTGGTGCGACTTGGTCATGCACATTGTGCCGTGACGCAGCTGATACAAAGGCGGCCCGCCCATCCAGCCGGACAGGTATTCGTACAGCTTTTCCTTGATGGGCCCGAGATCGCTGCCGTGCATGCGGCGGATATCGGCGGCCTCTGGTTGCGTGTCCATGATTGCGTAGAACGCCTCGCACAGCGCGCGCGCCGGCTGCGCCACCGAGCAGTTGATAGGGATTGGTCATGTTGCGCGCCTTGGAATGGGTCTCGCACGGATAGTAACGTGGCGATAGGGGCGCCTTTTGATATAGGTCATGTTCTGGAATCAATCGTGGCGGGCCAACTGTGGAGTGACTCGTCCAGGGCATGTGAAGACTTGGAGTCGAGCCGGGCTTAAGCCCGAAGGAGCGAAAGCCAAAGTATCCTTAGCTTCGCAGCCCAACATGCCGCCTATCGAATCTCACACGATTACTCCCCTCTCCAGTCGGCCGATAAGATCAAACTAAGCCGGGCCGCCGGCCCGAAGCAGCGACTTTAGGAAAAATGCATCGATACGCCACCTACTGCTGAGCCGGCCTCTCTGCAAAGACGAGCGCATTGCACTGTCATAAATTGTCTCAGCTGAAACCAGCCTCGTTCTTGAAATCGTCTCGTTTTGCCGGTACTTGTAGGACACCAATCTCAAGCACGGAATCCTCACCTCTTTGATCTGGCGATCATTCTCCCTCTGGCTAGCAGCACGCAGCTCGACGTCGTCACGAAGCGCGTATGTGCTTTCCGGGTTGCCGTGGTTGATGAGTAGGCGATGCTGATCTGGTGTCGTTTGGCACCGCGTTCCTGGCGACCCGGATTTGGCCGAGCGATTCAAACACGGCAGTGCCCTGAACGAAGCAGACCCGACGACGTTCTACCAAGGTGAGGAACGCGGCTACACGGACTATCCGACCATGGCGGAATTCCGATAGACACAATGAGCCAAATATTGGATTAGAAGCCAGTCAGCGCAGTGTCTCCCGCACATCACAAGGCATTCGCTGACGCTTTTGGCTCGCCAGCCATGTCCAATTGCGCGCTTTTCTTCCTTGAATATCCCCTCAATAGGCACGTAGGCGAATGCCCAAAAGTGTGGTCAGGATTCTCCACCAGCGAGCAATACGTGCCATTCAAGCACACCATGAGTGGACTTGGTCATGTACTGGGGCGTCAGTGCAATGCAAGCATCAGCCCAGATTAACGATCGTTGCTCCCCTTTCCTCCCAAAGTGCGATCACGCCGCCTCTCCATCCACAATGGAATCATGTCTTGACAACAAAACTGTGATCACATATCACTATACGAGAATTCCTAGTCACACCATGCGTCGACTGCGGAATACGTCCCACAAAAATAAGACAGGGTAAATAGCTATGAACGTTGTGAAACGACTCACCCCATACTCCGGATTGAAGGTCTTGATATCGGGGGGGGCAGCGGGAATTGGGGAAGTAATTGCTGCTGCCTATCTCGAAATCGGGGCGAAAGTGCATGTATGTGATGTCAGTGAGCGAGCAATCTCACAATTTCGTGAGCGCTACCCAGAAGCCTTGGCCACGCAGGCCGATGTTTCCGATTCTGCTCAAGTTAAGCGCGTCTTTGACATACAAAAGGAATGGGGGAATGGACTCGATGTACTGATAAATAATGCAGGCATCGCAGGGCCGACCGGCGGAATTGACACGATCAGCGATGCCGAATGGGAACAGACGATAGACATAAACCTCAATGCACAGTACCGCTTCGCCCATCATGCTATTCCCCTGTTGGTTGAGTCAGAACATGCTCACATCATTCACATCTCATCCGTCGCAGGGCGCTTAGGTTATGCTTGGCGGACTCCTTACGCGGCGACCAAATGGGCAATTGTAGGGCTGATGAAGTCATTGGCAGCCGAGTTGGGCGAGAAGGACATTCGAGTCAACGCACTTCTACCGGGTATCGTCGAAGGCCCTCGCCAGGATCGTGTTATCAGTGATCGCGCCAAGCAATTAGGAATCTCTGAGCCTGAGATGCTCCAACAAACGTTGAAGAAAATCTCATTACGCCGGATGACTCCACCCGAGGATGTGGCAGCAATGGCCTTATTTCTCTGCTCTCCCGCCGCTCACAATGTGACAGGCCAAGCGATCAGCATCGACGGCAATGTCGAGTATCTCTGATCAAGTTTCGTGATAGATCTACAACGGCTCGCCAACAGTCTTGCTGGCGAGCCGTTTTTTATTTAGCGTGTGCATCGGGAATGGCAAATTGCATTCGTACCCAAACTGAACCACAACGCCGGATCCCACCCGATTAACCAGTTCGATAAGCCAGTACGTGCCCGAGCCCAAGAACAACGCAGTACCCGTGACATTAGGGTGGCAATGAGAGCTTCTGGAATTCCACAAAGACCAAATCCACCTACTGCCACGTGATGTCGTTATGGATAATCACGTCAAGAGCCACTTCGGGGAAGCGTAGTTTTGTTGCTCAATCCGCTCCTTGAGCTGAAAAATGTCTGGCACTTCGCGCCGTGTTGTTTATCCGCGCGCACCATGAAGGCTGCGGACTTCGATCGTTAACGAATCGCTGGCGTCTTCTGCAAGCTCTGCTAAAAAACGACTTGCATTAACAACGTATCCCTGTGCGTTGGCGCGTAGTCCTGCTTGCTGCTCTTCATTGAGTACGCGAACCACCTTGGCAGGCGAGCCCAGCACTAATGACCCATCCGGGATAACCATTTTTTCTGTAACGAGAGCTTTAGCGCCAATGAGGCAGTTCGTGCCAATTCGAGCACCGTTGAGTACGACCGCCTGAATACCAATCAGGCTGCCATCACCGACTTCACATCCATGAAGCATGGCTTGATGACCGATGGTGACATCCTTCCCCAAGGTCAATGGAAACCCCGGATCCGTATGAAGGATGGCACCGTCCTGGACATTCGATCCCTGACCAATCGTGATCAACTCGTTATCTCCGCGAATTACAGCACCGAACCACACACTGGAATCTTCCTCCAAGCGCACCCGACCTATGACAGAAGCTGTAGGTGCCACCCAACTCTTTGGGTGAGCGTCAACTTTTAGGTCTTCCAAGCGGTATTTCATTGCTGATCACTCCTTTCAACTGTGTGGATGAAACGCTTACCCGTTATATCGGAGCCGGTAGATTTATGAACAGCTGCGAGGTTTTTAGGTGCTAGGTCTTTTTCAGCTCCGGGCATGTCCTGCTGCACGAACCTTTGCTGCTCCAAATAGACAGCCGGGAGACAGCTGCATTTGAGGCTGGACTCTGCCTGGTGCACACCCCAGCCTGGAGACCATTGGGATAGTTCTCCTAGATAGCAACCGTGCAAGTACGTTACGCATCGGAGTGAGGTGTCGAGCGAGCGCATTCTTCGAAGAAAATTTCGTAGCAATGTGGCAATAGGACTTAACGGGCGGGGCCCGCGCAAGTGAATCCCCGGTTGTCGTAGTGCGCTCATGACCGTTCTCCAGTCTTATTTTTATGTAGATCGATGCTAGTCGGCTTTCAAACTTAGTCCGGACTATTAGTGATATGTGATCACGGTTTATGATCGTGCGCAAGATTCTTTTCGACGGTATGGAGAAAGGCCGACCAAGCTATTACATGCTGCTCCGTACTCACCCACCCGAAAAAACGACGCAAACCGATCTCGCTGTCGAAAACATGAAGGCTTCGTGACTCCTGGTGCAATGTGAGTGTTCTGATGCCCAAATTCGGTCTGTTACGGATTTTCTAGCGCTCTCTAAAACTGTGATCACATATGTCTTATTTTTCTATACCGGCCGGGTGAATCTGCCTATAATTCTCGCCATGAACATATCCACACTTGTAACGCCCTCGATCCATCAGACCCTCAGTGCAGACGTTTACTCCCAGCTGCGTGATCTGCTGATAAGTGGACGTGTGATGCCCGGGGAGAAGCTTTCACTCAGATCCATTGCGGATGCTTTTGGCGTTAGCGTTATGCCTGTTCGCGAAGCGGTACACAGGTTGGTCGCTGAGCAGGCGCTTGAAATGGCGGCAAATCGATATATTCGCGTTCCTGTACTAACGGTCAGCCAGTTCCGCGAAATCACCAGTATTCGGTTGAATTTGGAAGGGCAGGCTGCGGCACGCGCTGCGGAACTGGTTGGCGCAAAGGCGCTGCATGAAATAGAGGATATACACGAAGCATTTTGCAAAGAGTTTGCACAAAGCGCTCCCGATGAGTCACGACTCATCGCACTGAATAAAGAATTGCATTTCGCAATCTATAATCAGGCGGAAATGCCCATCCTGCTCCAGATCGTTGAGTCACTGTGGTTAAGAATCGGGCCTATCCTCAATTATGATCTGCGATCAGGCAATGAACGCGTGGTACAGCGAGTACAAGCCAGTCATCACGCTGCGATGGTTGATGCTTTAAAGAAGCGCGACCCTGTTGCTGCTTGCGAGTCACTGCAGAATGACATTAAAAGTGCCGCCGAATTTATCCTGAATACCGGGGCGCTGATCGTGGCCGATGCAATCAAGCCTGTCGAAACTGATTAACTTTACCGACAAGCTATAAAAACGAGGCGCTCTGGTATACAGGGCGCCTCTTTTTTTGCTCGTTTCTTACATCTGAGCGCCGATCATCCAGGGTACTGTTTCTTCGTTGCCAACGCCCAGCGCTTCGCTTTTAGATTTTTCTCCAGACGCCACGCGAATAAGCATGTCGAAGATTTCCTTGCCCTTGGTTTCAAGGGTGGCATCGCCATCCATGACGTCCCCGCAGTTGATATCCATGTCATCCTTCATCCGGGTGTACATTGTGGTGTTGGTCGCAAGCTTGATCGAAGGAGCAGGTTTGGCGCCAAAGCACGAGCCGCGTCCGGTGGTGAATGCAACGAGGTTCGCGCCGCTGGCGATTTGTCCTGTGGCGCCCATCGGGTCGTAGCCAGGTGCATCCATAAACACCAAGCCTCGGGCTGTAATTGGCTCGGCGTAACGGTAGACCCCCATGAGTGCTGAAGAGCCGCTTTTGGCAACTGCGCCTAGAGACTTTTCAAGAATGGTCGTCAGGCCGCCAGCCTTGTTGCCAGGAGTGGGGTTGTTATCGATGCTGCCTTTTTCGCGGTCTGCGTAGCTTTCCCACCATTTGATAAGGTCGACGATACCCTGGCCAACCTCACGGGTTGCCGCACGGCGAGTGAGGAGGTGTTCAGCGCCGTAGATCTCGGGCGTTTCGCTCAGGATGGCCGTTCCGCCTTGCGCTACAAGCATATCGACAGCAACACCAAGGGCGGGGTTGGCCGTGATGCCTGAATACCCGTCCGAACCGCCGCACTGGAGCGCCACGGTGAGGTGTCTGGCCGAGACCGGCTCGCGCCGGCACTCGTTGGCAACCGGCAGCATCGATTCCACAGCGGCAATGGCGGCATCCGCTGCATTGCGGGTTCCGCCAACGTCCTGGATAACCACGGGAGCGATAAGCTTGCCAGTCTCGATGCCCTGGGCCATGAACAGCGCACCCATCTGATTGGCTTCACAGCCAAGGCCGATGACCACCACGCCAGCGAAGTTGGCGTGCTTGATGAACCCACCAAGCGTGCGCCGCAGTTGGTTCACCCCCTCGCCATTGTGCTCAATGCAGCAACCGAAGCTGTGGGTGATCGGCACCACGCCGTCCACATTCGGATAAGCATCCAGTGCACCGTTTCGCGAGAAGTGTTCAACCACCATTTTGGTCACTGTCGCGGAGCAGTTCACTGTGCTCACGACACCGATGTAGTTTCGAGTAGCAACCCGACCGTCCGCTCGGACGAACCCCTGAAACGTGACGGGAGCGGCGGCAGGTGAGGCGATTTTGGCGTCCTCGCCGAACGCGTAGTCCCGCTCGAACGTCGCCATCTCAAGATTGTGCGTGTGCACGTAATCGCCTGGCTCAATGGCTTGCGTGGCAAAGCCGATAATTTGCCCGTAACGCAGAACAGCTTCGCCTGCGTTCACATGTGCAAGGGCAATCTTGTGCGCTGCGGGCACATCGGTGCGCACCACGATATTGCCGAATTCGCTGACCACCGTTCCTTGGGAGACAGGAGCGCGTGCGATTGCAACGTTGTCGTTGGGGTGGAGTTTAAGTGCCAGGGAGATGGTCTTCATTTCATCCTCGAATTTTCAGTAATGCACGGTGCCACGTGGGGCAATACGATGTTGTCCCGAGTTTTAGTGGTTGTTTCCTGTGCTTGACGCAACCTCAGGCTGAGGAATGCGGCGAGGGTCAAGAGAGCTGCAACAATGATGAGTCCGTTCTTGGTACTTCCTGTTGTCTGCTCTACGAAACCCAACAAGGAAGGGCCGAAGAAACCACCGGTAATTCCGAAGGTATTGACTAACGCAAGTCCCGCCGCCATACCGGCGCCCGCCAACCTTGAACTGGCGAAGAGGAAGATCACCGGCTGAACAACAAAGAACATCGACGCTGTCAGCGTAAATCCAATCAGTGCGATCAAGGGCGAGGTGTAAGCGGCGAGGGTCAAGCCGGCCGACATCAGGAGCAGGCCTCCAAACATGATCTTGCGGGATAACTTCGGCGTTGTTGCATATTTTGGAAGGAAGGCTGCGCCAAGTGCTGCAGCTATCCAGGGGATCGAATTCAACAGTCCTATTTGTACGGACGTCAAACCTCCGTAGGTACCAATGATGCCCGGCAAAAAGAAAATTACCGAATAGACACTGATCTGATGGAGGAAGTAAACCGCGATGGCGAGCCACAGTTGAGGGATTTTAAGAACGCCCTTGAAAGAATGGCCAACATTGCCGGACGCCATTTCTTCATCATGTTCTTTCTTCAGGTTTTGCTCTACCTCAGTGGCTTGCTCCCTGGACAGCCAACTTGCAGTTGATGGCCCGTCCGGAAGCTTGCGCCAGATGACGACGGAGAAGAGTACCGCTGGAATGCCTTCTATGAAGAATAGCCATTGCCAGCCGTGCCACCCCAGGATTCCGTCCATCTGCAGCAACAGCCCACCAACAGGGCCGCTGATGATGTTTGCCAGACACACTCCGATGAGGAAATAGCCGCTGGCTCGTGCTCTTTGCTCCCGACCAAACCAATAGGTCAGATAGAGCATTACGCCCGGGAATAGTCCCGCTTCAGCGGCCCCCAGTAGTGCACGGGCGATGTAGAACGTCGTCTCATCGGTGATGAAGGCCATGCCTGCGGACAATAACCCCCAGGTGATCATGATCCTGGTTATCCAGAGTCGGGCACCGACCCGGTGCATGATCAGGTTGCTGGGTACTTCCATGAGTGCATAGCTGAGGAAGAAGAGTCCTGCACCAAACCCGTAGGCGGCAGCGGAAATACCCAAGTCGACTGCCATGTGGGTTTTGGCAAGTGAAATGTTAGTTCTGTCCAGAAAGCTTATGACGTAAGCAAAGACCAACATAGGCATTAGCTTGCGAAACATTAAAGCGTTCAGCGACTGTCCCTTTTGTGTTTTTGTATGGGTCGTAGCTAACATGGTTCATGTTCTCCTCATGAGGATAAATTGCTAGGGCGCTGGTGTTGTGCCGCGACCTTTAATTATCAAAATATCCTCTAGATAGACTTTAGGGGGTGAGTACCCGCGCTTAGAAGTTGACGTTATCGCCACCTTTGAGTTTCAGGATTTCCCTGGCGTCATCGGGTGTCGCAACTTCAAGAGAAAGACCTTCGATAATCTTACGCATGCGCAAGACTTGATCGGCGTTGCTTTTTGCCAATTGACCTGGGCCGTCCCAAAGCGAGTCTTCGAGACCTACACGCACGTGTCCTCCTAGGGTCGCTGATTGAGCGCCAATGCTCATCTGCTGCTTACCTGCAGGAAGAACCGACCATTGATAGTCATCCCCGAAAAGCCGATCAGCTGTGCGCCGCATATGTAGAACGTCCTCAGGGTGACTGCCGATACCGCCCAGGATGCCGAAAACCGACTGGATCAAAAATGGGGGTTTGATGAGGCCGCGATCAATGAAATGTGCAGCGGTATAGAGATGCCCAATGTCATAGCATTCGATTTCGAAACGGGTACCGTTTTCACTGCATGACTCAAGGATGTGAGCAATGTCGGTAAATGTGTTTTTGAAAATACGATCATGGCTGCCAGCGAGGTAAGGTTCCTCCCAGGCATGTTTGAACTCCTTAAACCGATTGAGCATTGGGTAAAGACCCATGTTCATAGTGCCCATATTTAGTGAGGCCACTTCCGGTTTGAATTGATGTGCCGGGCGAAGTCGATCCTCAAGAGACATTGTCGGTGCACCACCTGTCGTCAGGTTGATCACCACATCGCTAGCCTCTTTGATAGCAGGGAGGAATTGTTTGAACAGTTCAGGATCCTGAGAGGGGCTGCCATCAATTGGATTACGAGCATGTAGGTGAACAATTGAGGCGCCAGCCTCAGCAGCACCAATCGCCGCTTCGGCAATTTGGCCTGGCGTGACCGGCAGGTAACGGGACATGGAAGGTGTGTGAATTGCGCCGGTAACCGCGCAAGTGATAATGACTTTACGAGCCATGGTGATCTCCTCGGTACTTTTATTTTGGTGTTCAGGATGAAGAAAAACTGTCAAGAATTTTGGGCTTGACGCTTATGAGCAGCGAGGGCCATCAGGCGGCGGTCACGCCAGGCGGAACGCAATGCAATTCCTTCGAGCTCAAGTTTTTGGCGACGCTCGTCATGTACTCGGGCAACTGCCGATTCCGACCAGTCAAAAGCATTTTCAGAACCGATCGTCTCGCGGTTTTGTTGGCCATAGCGTTTGGCATAGTCGGATACGCCGGCAGGGGCGTTGAGATCGATGGTTTCGAAGGGGCCCATAAACGACCATCGAAGGGCGAGTCCATCTTTCAGCACCCGATCAATATCCTCCGAGCTGGCCAGACCGTCCTCGTGCAATTTGAAGCATTCGTTCAAGACTGCGGCTTGAACTCGATTGAGCAAGAAGCCGTGTATCTCCCTCGACAGGACGACAGGGCTCTGTCCGGCTGCGGTGTAGATCTCATGCGCTCGAACCATGACCTCGGAGTTTGTCCACGGCGCAGGGCACAGTTCTACCAGCGGAACCAGGTAAGGCGGGTTGGTAGGGTGAGCAACTACGCAGCGACCCCGACCTGGCAGATCCCTGGTGAATTCAGAGGCCGGTAGCCATGAGGTTGAACTCGCAAGAATCGCGTCCTTGGGAGCCAGCGCATCCATTCGACTGAAGATGTCGATTTTTGCCTCCACCGTTTCCCGAACGTTTTCTTGCACGAGCACCACGTCACGTAGCGCTTCCGCCAAGTCGGGAACACACGTAATGCGCGCAAGTACGGTGAGGGGGGCGTCATTGAGAAGATCGAATTCTGCGAGCTCATTGAGTCTCGCCTCGATGTAGGCATGGCTGTTCTGCATCGTCTGCAGATCCATGTCGTGCAGACGTACCGGATGCCCTGCGCGAGCAAAAACGATCGCCCACGCTCTGCCAATCAGGCCAGCGCCAACGATTGCAACGGGGCCACGCTCAGTCGCAGAGGTAGTTGTACTTCGCATGATGTTCTCCAACTTTTGTATTTATGGTTAGGAGTGATCGTTCGAGCGAGGTTTTACATATTGCCGCCGCTCAGATGTACGCTCTGAAATTGATGCTATCCGGTGTGATCACAGATCACAAGGAAATTTTCGCGAGTGTCGGACAATCGGCCTCACGAGCAATGCGAGGTCGCTGAGGTAATAGTTGAGAGGGATCTAGGTGAAATTGAGCAGCGGCAGCTGAGTGCGCGCGTAGCGGTAGCGGCTAAGCAAAGAAAGCAAGAGCCTCAAGGGTTGGCGCAAGACCAAGTATCTTGCGCCCAGGTTGGCGAAGGTCTCTTTCGACCCTCAACCTGCAGGCTGAATGCACGCCAGAAAGCCCGCCTTCCAAGCGGGCCTTTCAATCATGTCTTTCAGCTTTTGTGACCGTGACCGGCTTCCTGAAGGAACGCGCGCACGGTGTCACAGAACTCCAGAGGGTTTTCCGTCATGGGATAATGTCCAGTACCGGCAAGTACCGCGACTTTGCTGCCTGGGATGCGAGAGGCTGTTTCCTCGACCTTCTCTTGGAACACTAACCAATCTGCATCACCCCGCAAAAGCAAAACAGGCGCTTGGATTTTTCCTACATGTTGCCGCTGATCAAAGTTTGCATAACCTGTCAGGTCACCTTTCATCACCTGCGGCGTGGTACGCGAGATCTGCCACACTACCTCCCTGGCGCGATCTGGTGGAGTGCGATTGCCCGTCATCGAACGAGACCAGGCACCGATGATCTCTGGCCCATTCATGAGCAACATATCGAGGAAGAACTCGGAAACCGTTGGGGTGAAATCTGCCCCCTCGGCTGAAATGATCGCACTGTACGCATCGGGTCGACGTGCACCCAGTTCCAGCACCAGATTGCCGCCCATGGAGCATCCCATGATGGCGGGCTTCTCAAGTCCCAAGGCCTCCATAAGATGCTCGTTGAACTCCGCATGGCGAGTGAGGCTGTGGAATGGGCCTGATTCGGGTAGCTCTGATTTGCTGTGCCCAGGGGCGTCAATTGCAATGACGCGGAACTCATCTGAGAGACCGTCCAGTACGTGCCTGTACATTAGAGAATCTTGTGACGCCGCGTGGAAGCAAACAAGCGGACGCCCCTCCCCTGCTTCTTCGTAGTAAACGCGAATTCCATCCACGGTGATGTACCGTCCGACCGTCTCTTTGCCCGACGGTTTCGGCCCGGGAGAATAGGAGACTGGAGGGTTTTTATCGGTTTTCCCTACACGCTTCATTGCGTCGAACGCGCGGGCCATCACATCAACGTACTGCCATGCGGCGACTACGTTGCCCTCAAGCTCAAGTTTGCCCAACCCTGGGGACAACGCTTCAAACCAGTCGATCTTTCCATCAAGAACGCGTTGCCACTCATCATCAGAACCAGACACGATGATATCCGCGCCCAAGGGGCTTCCCTCCGGATAAACCGCAACGACTTTACCAGCGAGAATCGCGAGCGTTGAAAAGCCCGCGCTGTGCTTGAATTGGATGCGTCCATCAAAATAGCGAGCAGCGGCCGTCCAATTAGCATCACCGTTCAACTCGTCGGCAAATTGGCTCAACCATTTGGCATCATTAATAAGGGTCATGACTTTCTCCTAGCTTTTTAGCTATCCCAAGGGGATTTTTTATAATTACAGGCCCAACAGGCTCGTTATAAACCCATGTTGCAAGAGTGTTTCGATACCAGCGCCCTGTCGTACTTTAGAAACCATCCGGTGGTTTCTCGGGTGAAAAATATTGTGATGATTGCTGCTAGCACCATCAGGCCGGAGATGAAGTAGAGTGCGTAGTTATAGCCAGCAGCCTGCTCGAAGCCACCACCTGCTCCGATGAACATTCCGATCACGAAAGGCCCGAACCCACCGGCGTAAATTCCAACGTTAACGATTGAGCCTGCGAGGCCAGTCGTACCATGCTTTGCAGAGTCGAACGCTATGGCATACAGAAGCGTGTAAGGCGCGTTCATTGCGAATCCAGCAAACAGTTGAATCGTGATTAGCCAAGTCAGGCTGACCGATGAATACTTGAAGAGGTACATGCCGACCGCAAGCCAGGCGAAAACAAGTACTAGGCAAAGTTTTCGACCAGCTCGGTCTGAAATCCAGCCCCAAACAATCTGACCGATACCCCCAGTGATAGTGAAGAGCACCGAGTAAGCAGCAGCTTCTGCAAAGTTATAATGCGCTACAAATGCCAGATACTGAGGCAACCAGAAGCTGATGCCGAAATACCCCACAATCGCAAACATCGAGATCAATGCAATGGTGCTGATGTTTGGATTTTTCATCGCAGATTTGAAAGCGCCTTTGGGTACTTCAACAACGCCTTGGGTAGCTTCCAACGCCGGTAGCGTTTCGCCTACAGCTTGAGCGTGTTCAACAAATGACTCGTATCGCTTCTTCGTACTGAACCACCAGTAGATCGAGAAGATGATGATCATCGGCACAGGAAACAGCAGAAAGGCCAAGCGCCAGTTTTCTGGGCCATAAGCATTAAGCAGTGCACTGATCGCCAGGCCGCCGATCAATGTTCCCCAAGGATATCCAGTGTGATGAAGCCCCAATGCGAAGCCACGTCGCTCTTTCGACCACCACTCAGACAAAGAGGTGACTTCGATGGCCTCACCGGCACCGCCAAATGCGTGAGACATCACCTGAAGTGCGACGAGCACTCCCAGCGATCCGGTCAAGAAATTCAGACCTGTCAGAAAGGTGAAAAGGGTGTAGGCGACTACGATCGGCAAATGGCGATATTTTCGCATCCATCCTTGACCACCTTTATCCGCCCAGATCATGCAAGGCACTGCTATCAAGGACGTCGCGATCGTGATGAAGGCAGCAAGCAATCCAGTCAGCTCTGCGCTTGTTTTGAACTCGCTGGTGATGGAAGGCAAGACCATGAAGAACATCTGCCGGGAGTTGGCATCCATGGCATAGACGAGCCATAGAAGAGCCATCGCTCCCCATGAGGCTACACCTGCCCCTTTCGGCACGCGCTGAATCGCAGGTAATGCTTCGATTTTGTCTTGAGCAAATCCCATGGGGATATCTCCGGGTGTTTATTTTTATTCTCCGGCTGAGGATTCGTGTTTTGCACACTTGCGACCCCAGCATCTGAGATGAATCAGCACTTGTTGTACTGCTCACCATGGGCAGAGGTTATGACTCAACTTCAGGGTTGAATATAGCTAGCAGATCACACCTGCTGTGAACGGTAGGAACAGGTCAGTGGCACAAAATGAGAGGAGCCCCACCGAAGCAGTCGTCTAGGAAATTTCGGGGGACTAGGTTTCAAACTGAGATTGATCTGTCGAGTACAGGGCAGGCGACGAACTTACCGGCGAGTAGGATCAGGGGCTCACTGGGCCTAGGGGCCAAAGTTGCGGGTTGGCGCGTGGGTAGAATGAAAATTAGCGGAGGTGCCGTAGTGGCTATCAAAGCGCTTCGGGTAGTCCTCTCACGACCTTCCATGGATGATCAATCCATTTTTGCTGGAAAAATTCGATAAACACTCTGATGCGAGGGCTCAGATGTTTACGGTCTGAGTAGAGGAGGTAAATCGGCTCCAGGATCTCCGCTTTATACTCGTCGAGCAGGAGTACTAAAGAGCCTTCCTGGATGTCTTTTCCAATGTGAAAATCTGCAAGGCGGACTATGCCCGCTCCTGATTTGGCCATGTCTCTTAGCAGCTCGCCTTGAGTAAACGAACCCCTAGGTTTCACAGGGGTCGTAACGCCCAGACCATCCTGGATAAACGCCCATTTGTTCCAGGGGCTGACGAAACTGAATACAAAGCAGCGATGGTTCATCAGGTCTTTCGGCTGCAGCGGTGTTCCATACTTTTCGAGGTAATCAGGCGAAGCACATAACAACCATTCACATTCGCCGATTTTCTTTGCAATTCTGGATGAGCTCGGAAGAATCCCACTGTGAATTGCTATGTCCAATCCTTGCTCGAACTGGTCAACGAACTGGGCGCCTAACTGAATCTCGACATCAAGACCGGGATAAGTGTCGAGGAATTCTGGCAACCAAGGCACGATTTGCTGCTTTGCAAAAGAGGTCATCGTGTGGATGCGTAGCGTGCCACTGACCCTTGAAGGAAGCCCTTCTGCCAGAGAGTCAGCCTCACTCATCGCTTCAACCACAGCTTTCGCACTGCGCAGGTAAGCAGCCCCCTCCTCCGTCAGAGTGAGGACTCGGGAACCCCTCTGGAAAAGCCGAACCCGAAGCCGATCTTCTAGCCGCGCTATCAATTTGCTGATGGCCGACGGAGTCATCTCGTGCGCCCTGGCGGCGGCAGAAAAACTTCCGCATTCCGTCGACCAGATGAAAGCTAGCATTTGAGAGTATTGATCCATATTGGCACGCTCCTTACCCAACTGAGTTCACTTGTTTATTTACACAAAAAAACGCGCCGTAGCGCGTTTTTTTTGCCACAAAATCAGCGGATAAATTGCTCGATATAATCGTCCGGCAAACCCAGCGTCTTGTAATGGCTGCGGGCAGCTTCCAGCTTGGTGAAAACGTCTTCATAGCCAACCGCGACACCCTGTGGGTCGACGTAAGTGTAGCCACCCTGAACGTGGAACCAGGTGATCATTTCTTCGACGTCTTCAGGAACGAACAGAGTGTGAGTCTCTCCTGGCGGCTCGAACGCGAAGGAGCCTTCGTCAGCGACCCAGTCATGTTCGAGGTAGTACCAGCGCCCCTTCAACACGATCGCATGCACTGCACCCGAATGGCGGTGGCGTGATAACACTCCGCTCTGCCGCACTCGTAGCAGGTTTATATAGTAGCCACCGCTAACGCTCAGAAGCAGTGGTTTGAAAGAAACTGACTTGGTGACAGGCACCCAGAGATTGTCGTCTTCGAGCCAAGTGGTCATTACGCCTGGATGCACCATGTCTGGAGACATGAAAGGCACCTGTGGCAATGCGTAAGGAATAGCGAGTTCATCAGGTTTAACGGGCGTATTCATTATGGGTTTCTCTCAACGTATGACTGGGGAGCGAGCCAGGATTTCAATCGCTGAGTGAGATTAGGTGATGCTCTCGCGCAGGAGAATACTCAGAAATTCACACCATCTGTGACTACTCGTCACAGCGCGTTTGGCTCATCCCACAGCAAGCAACGACGCAGCCCAAGCTCCTGCTGCGAACGGTTCAAGTCACCGTCCCCATCAAATATTTCAATTAGCGGCTAGCGTCCATTAGCGGATTGCGTCCCCAACAGAGGGGACACATTTTCCCTAATACCTTCACTACCATGCAGACCTGTTCATCTGAAAGCCGCTTATACAGTAGTAATCGGCTTGGAATAACGAGGTTTAGCAATGCCTTCTCTCAGCCCGTCCCTTGAGCTCAGTCCCGAGCTTGCAGCTCACCCGGCCTATTCGCGAGTGTTCCAGCCCGAAGGCCTCACCTTCGGATACATCATGCCCCTGGAAGGCTACCCAAACTCACCGTTCCCTACCTTGCAGGATCATCAGCGTCTTGCTCGAATCGCGGATGAAGCTGGTTTTACAAGTCTATGGATGAGGGACGTGCCCTTCTACGATCCAAGCTTTGGTGATACCGGGCAGATGATCGACCCCTTCGTCTACCTTGGATATCTGGCCGCCGTAACTAAACAAATTGCTTTAGGAACGACAGGAATCGTTCTTCCACTACGCGAGCCGTTGATCGTTGCTAAACAGTCCGTGTCGGTTGACCAGCTCACCGGTGGACGATTCTTGCTGGGGCTCTCAAGTGGAGATCGCCCCATCGAATACCCTGCCTTCGGCATTGATTTCGAAGCGAGAGAAGAGCGATACAGGGAAGGCTTTCAGCTCATACGCACAGTGACGGAGAACAGTTTCCCCACTGCATCGACTCGACTTTTCGGTCAATTGGAAGGCCTTCTGGACATGGTGCCAAAGCCTGTCGGCCCTCGTCTCCCCATGATAGTGGTGGGCAGAGCCCGCCAAACACTTGAGTGGATAGCGAACAATGCCGATGCCTGGATATGGCATCTGAGTGACTTTGGTCGACTCCCAGCTTTGATTCAGGAGTTCCGATCAGCCAATCAGAGCGGTGTGTTCAAACCATATGGTTACGCTACCTTTTTTGATCTGGCAAAAGACCCCTCCACACCGTTGGAGCGCGGCTACAACGGCATCAGGATTGGACGCAACGCTCTGATCGAGCTCTGGAAGCGGCAGCAAGATGAAGGTGTTTCGCACGTTGCCTTAAACATAAAACCCCTACAGCGTCCGGCAGCGGAAGTATTGGAGGAGATGGCTGAATATGTCTTGCCTCACTTTCCAGTTTGCCAAAGCGCCTCAAAGGTGAGCCTGTGAGCAAATCAACAGATAGAGCAGTTATCCAACATCTAATAGACGCCTTTCTCAGCGCATGGGAAAGCGGGAGCTGGGACTCTGCTGAGGGCCTGTTATGTGGAAACTGCCAACTGAAAACGAGCCACATGTCATCCCATGAAGGTGGACGCAAAATAGTCGAAGCGTTCCAGCAGGATCGAGCGAAGACTGATGCATTGTCATTGAAGGCAACCAATCGCTACGTTGGAGGAACAGAATCCAACGGAGCATTCAGCTTTTACGTCTATGGCCAAATGAACAAAGCCACAAAATCCAAAGGGCTTGGATTTGGCATGACCGTAACCGGCTCGCTCAAAAAAATAGCAAGTTCCTGGCAATTTGAAAGGGTGCTGATTGCATTGAACTGGGTGACCGGCGACCACTCACTAGCGACTCACTGGAAACTTCCGCCAGGCGATGACGGCTGGAGAATAGGTGATCCAGCCCCAACCATTGTCAGCGAAATAGAATCGCCGTGGATGGCTTTCCCACAGTCAACGCCTGCGGTAAGTGCATACGAATGTATTGCGGAAACCTATGCTCGTTACTCATGGGCTCTGGATCAAGCAGACATGCATTTGCTTGCGAACTGCTTTGCGGCGGATGCAGCAGGTGATTTCCAACCCATGGGTATTATCGAAGGCCGGCACGCAATCATCGGCTCATTCAAAGAGTTCCGCCGCCCCTGGCCGTGGATGCAACATTTTGCCGACGTCCTGGAGATCCAAGTCGACGAGGAACAGGGTGTAGCAGAAATGCTAGTTGGACGAATTATCCCCGGCAACTCACATGCGCAAGACGGCACCCCACTGTACGGTGCCCACTACCGGATGCGCTTGAGGCGCAAATACGAAGGGTTCTGGCAACTGACCTGGAGCGAATACCGGCCCGGCTGGTTCAGCTCAAACGAGGCTCCAAAGCTCTAAAGCGCAATCACTAGAGCCACGGCTCATGCGTTCCTAACGCCGTGGCGCTGTACTTTCCCGAACAACGAGTTCGATTTGAATGCGCTCACGGCGGGCCAACGGGCGCCCTTCGATTAAAGCCACAATATTGTTGGCACTGCTAATGCCAATTTTTGAGGTCGGCACCCTGACAGTGGTGAGTGCAGGAACGCATGCGGCAGCGAATTCGATATCGTCGAATCCGCTGATAGACAGGTCTTTAGGCACATCGATTCCCATGGTGCGGGCCTCTGCCAAAGCCCCGATACATGTCACGTCTGTGCTGCAGACAATGGCCGTAGGTCTGGGATTCAGCTCCATCGCGATCCGCAGTCCCGCGCGGCCTCCCTCAATCGTGAATGGTTGCTCCACGACTCGTTCATTTGAAAGATCAATACCGGATTCGAGTAACTGGCTGGTTATTCCTTTCAACCGATATTTCGCACGCTCATTATGCGAGACCACGCCACTGATCATGGCGATGCTTTTATGACCAAGGCTAAGCAAGTGCTTGGCAATTAACCTGCCACCTTCCTCATTGCTGAACCCAACGCAGTGATGATCATGCGCACCGTCAAGCGACCACATGAGGATAAATGGGCATTGCGCAGCGGTCAGTGACTCATAGATTTCCGGACTGTGTTCGGTACCCACCAGCAGAAGCCCCTCAACACCTCGTTCAATCATATTTCTCACGTTGACCAGTTCCTGCGCTTGGTCGTACTCGTGAGAGGAAATAATCAGGTGATACCCCAGCTCTGTGAGTCTGAGCTGCAAGGCTTGCACTGCTTCTGCGAAGGCCGGATTGTTAAAGGTAGGAAAAACAGCACCGATACTGTGCGTGCGTCTCGACGCCAAAGCGCGCGCGGCGCCATCCCGCACGTAACCGAGCTCAAGAACAGCCGCTTTAACTTTGGCAAGCGTCGCAGGTTTTACCAGGTGGGGCACAGCCAACGCCCTGGATGCACTGCCCATCGACACCCCTGCCAAATCAGCCACATCCTTGAGTTTCGGTTTCTCGATTTTTTTCATTGAAGAGTTAGCATCCTAGGTCTAGGCGTCTTAGACAGGACTGTCAGAAACGGCCCTCGGTTTGCGCACAGGATAATAAGCTAACAGCGACATGTTCGGGAGGCGTTTGAATCCAGACCAAAATCTGAAGGGGAACATAGCTATGCTCCCCCTGCTACTACACCTACTTGATTACGATTGGATTCACCGGCGCGCCGGTTCCACCGACAACCTTCAGAGGAGCGGCGGTGTAAAGGAACGTCCACTGATGGTCTGCAGCGCAGTCGTCCGCCAAAGGATCGAGCAGAGCGATTTCGGTCAGCGTGATCCCAAGATTTCTCATGAGCGCGTTATGAAGCGGCAACGCAACCCCTGAGACCGGATCGACCGTCACTTCGTTAGCGATGGTGTCGGTGACAATGTTCGGAATCTCCATCTCTTGAAACCAGCTCACCAACTCCGGGCTATAGGTCAGTCCGGGCTCAATGAAATCTTTGTAAAACTCCTCTGGGTCACGCTTGTAAAACGAGCCGATCCACCCAGTGCGGATGATTAGAATGTCACGCTTGTTGATGGTGACGCCTTGGGCCCGCGCAGCAGCCATCAGGTCTTCATGGTTGAACGTTTCGCCAGCATCCAGCACTTCCTTGCCACGGTGGCGAGCCATGTCGATCAGGATGCCTCGGCCAACAATGCCTTTTTCACCCAGGGGAGCAACGCTTGCCTTGGCTAGCGAACCAATAGTGGTATCAGCGCTGTAGCCATTCCAGATCTGATCGTCGTACCAAACATGCCCAAGCGCATCGTACTGAGTTGACCCTTGAAGATGAAAGAACATCACATCGTCAGCGAACTCGTATGAGCCCGGAAAA
>Ga0207428_10002288_pt1 | contig 19226 bp, 20 predicted proteins | sample RhiMethybrSRZTD1_FD_187600 | JGI IMG/M metagenome (GOLD analysis project Ga0207428, IMG submission 187600) | Populus rhizosphere microbial communities from Tennessee, USA - Rhizosphere MetaG P. TD hybrid SRZTD1 (SPAdes) (version 3) | ecosystem: Host-associated > Plants > Roots > Rhizosphere >...
CGATGAACGGCTCGTTTCATCTCATGTTCATCCGGAAGCGGCACCATTAGGCCATGCGCGTGCTCGTGGTGGAGGACGAGCTGCGGATGGCAAGCCTGATCCGCCGCGGCCTCCTGGCCGAGGGGCATGCCGCGGACATTGCCCCGAAGGGCGAGGACGCGCTCTGGATGGCCGAGGCGCACGACTACGACGCGATCGTGCTCGACGTGATGCTGCCGGGGATCAACGGCTTCGAGACGTGCCGGCGGCTGCGGGAGGCCGGCGTCTGGGCGCCGGTGCTGATGCTGACCGCGCGGGACGCCGTCGAGGACCGCGTCGCGGGGCTCGACACCGGAGCCGACGACTACCTGGTGAAGCCGTTCTCGTTCGCCGAGCTGCTCGCGCGGCTGCGGGCGCTGGCGCGCCGCGGCGAGAATGAGCGGCCCTCGACGCTCAGCGTCGGCGACCTGACCCTCGACCCGGCGACGCGCGAGGTCCGCCGCGGCGACGAGGAGATTCCACTCTCCGCGAAGGAGTTCGCGCTGCTCGAGACCTTCATGCGCCGGCCCGGCGAGGTGCTGTCGCGCCTGCACCTGCTCGAGCACGCCTGGGACTTCGCCTACGACGCGCGCTCGAACGTCGTGGACGTCTACATCCGCCACCTGCGGCGCAAGATCGACGAGCCGTTCGGGCGGAGCTCGCTCGAGACGGTGCGCGGGGCCGGCTACCGCCTGAGGGTCGAGGCGTGAGCGGCGTCCCGATCCGCGTGCGGGTGACAGCCGCCTTCGCGGTCGTGATGGCTCTCGTGCTGGCCGCCTCGGGCTGGTTCCTCTACTCGCGGCTCTCCTCGCACCTCTCCACGCAGCTCGAGCAGGAGCTCCAGGTGCGCGCACAGGACCTGAGCGCGCTCGTCCGGCATCCGGGCGCGTCGCTCGCGTCCGACGAGGGCGCGCGGCTGGTGGAGCGCGGTGAGAGTTACGCGCAGCTGGTCGACGGTGGCCGCGTCGTCGATGCAACGCCCCCGCTGGGTGGAAGTCCGGTGCTGAGCGACGAGCAGCTGCGGGCCGCGGCGGACGGGCCGACGTACGCCGACCTCTCGTCGGTGCCCGGCCTGAACGAGCCTTCGCGGGTGCTCGCGATCCCGGTCCGGCGCAGCGAGCAGCGAATGGTGCTCGTCGTCGGCTCGACGACCCAGAACGAGGCGGAGACGCTGGCCAGCTTCCGGAACGAGCTGCTGATCGCCGGGCCGATCGCGCTGCTGCTCGCGTCGCTCGCCGGCTACCTCCTCGCGGGCGTCGCGCTGCGGCCGGTCGAGGAGATGCGCACGCGCGCGGCCGAGATCTCGGCGCAGACACCGGGCGAGCGCCTGCCGGTACCGGCCACGAACGACGAGCTCGAACGGCTGGGAACGACGCTGAACGAGATGCTCGAGCGGCTCGAGGACGCGCTTCAGCGCGAGAGGGACTTCGTCGCCGACGCCGGCCACGAGCTGCGCACGCCGCTGGCGTTGCTGCGCACCGAGCTCGAGTTGGCGCTGCGCCACGCGGACTCTCCGGAGGAGCTGCGCGCGGCGGTGGGCAGATCGGCGAAGGAAGTCGACCGCCTCGCTCAGCTGGCAGACGACCTGCTACTGATCGCGCGCTCGGAGCGCGGCGAGCTCCCGCTGCAGGTGGAGACTCTCGCCGCGGACGAGGTGCTCGCGACCGTCGTGCGGCGCTTCCGCTGGCGCGCGGACGAGTCGGACCGTGTGCTCCGGCCCGAAGCGGCGGCGGGCCTGCGGGTCCGGGCCGATCGGCTGAGACTCGAGCAGGCGCTCGGGAACCTCGTCGACAACGCGCTCCGGCACGGCGCCGGGAGCGTGACGCTTCGAGCCGCGGCCGTGAACGGGTCGGTCGAGCTGCACGTGAAGGACGAAGGGCCGGGTTTCCCGCCCGAATTCCTCGCTCACGCCTTCGAGCGGTTCACGCTGCCGGCTGCGGGCCGCGACGGCGCGGGCGCAGGGCTCGGGCTCTCGATTGTCCGCATGATCGCGGAGGCTCACGGCGGCAGCGCCCAGGCGGCGAACGTCCCTGACGGGGGCGCCGACGTCTGGCTGGCGGTCCCGCGTTAGCCGGAGCCGTCGACGCGCTCGAGGCCGTCGTCCGGGAGCGTCTCCCAGGCGGCGACCGAGCGCGTGTAAGTGTGCTTGTAGGGCCGGCCAGGCACGGGGTCGTCGAGGGCGCTGAGACGGACGCTCGCCTTCTCCGATTCCGGCCAGCCGCCGCCGAACAGATTGGAGCCGCAAACCCAGCAGAAGGTCTTGGCCGAGCCTTCCTCGGGCTGGTAGGTGCGCAACAGCTCCTCCCCATGCAGGATCGTCACCTCGTCGCTTCTCAGCCGCCCGTTCGCGGTCCCGACGCCGCCCGAGAGCTTCTTGCAGGTCGTGCAGTGACAGAAGCTGCGGACTTCGAGGTCGTCCGGAACCTCGAACCGGACTCCCCCGCACTGGCAGCTTCCGCGCAGCGCCACGGCCCGAGCCTACCGTGCCGGGACGGCCACGGCGAAGAGCCCCGCGCCGGCGGGGCTCTTCGTGATTCGGCGGAGCCGGATAGCGACTCGAAGCGGCGCGCTAACGCAGCTGCAGCGTGGCCACCTTGTTTGCCGCCATCATCGTGTACCAGGGGTCGCCGTTCGGAGCGACCGCGATCCCGAATGAGCCGCTGCCCTTGACCGCCTTGCCCTCGGTGATGACGCCGGCGTTCGTGATCCGGGCGGCGTTTCCGCTGGTCTCCTGCGTGAACCACACGGAGCCGTCGGGCGAGGCAGCGATGCCCGAGGGCCCGGTATTCGACACGGTGAAGAGCGTCACCGAGTTGTCGGCCGGATTGAGGCGGCCGACCGCCTGGGGTGTGAAGCGCGCGGTGAACCAGACTTGTCCGTCGGCTGCGACGGTGAGGTCACGCGGTGCGACGGTTGTGGAACCGTCCGTGGTCGGCGTCGTCGTCACGGCCCCGGTGGCCGCGTCGATGCGGCCGATGTTGCTGGTAGCGGGTGTGTTGACGTCGCCGGGCTGAGTGAACCAGGCGTTGCCGGCCGCGTCCACCGCGACGTCGCCCGGGTCGGAGACCGGGAACGGGGTGAACTGCCCGCTCGAGATCCCGTAGCGCCAGACCACGTCGTTGTTGAAGTCCGTGATCCAGACGTCCGTTGCGCTCGCGGCGACGTCTCCACCCAGCGCAGACGTGTTCGGCATCTGCACCGGTGTCTCGAAGCTCAGGCTTGCCACGTCGAAGCGCATCAGGGTTGGATCGTTGGAGGTGATGTAGAGGATCCCGCCGGGACCCTGGGCGATGTCGGTGATGATGCAGAAGTTGCACCCGTCCGCCGCGTCCGGGGCGAACTCGGTGATGTTGCCGGCCGGTGTGATGCGCGCGATCTTCGCCGGCGCGCCTGTGAACTCGGTGCCCTCGGTGAACCAGCGGTTGCCGTCGGAGCCGTTGGTGATGGCCCGCGGCTGGCTGTTGGCCGTCGGCACCTTGAACTGCTTCAGCGCGGCGATCGGCGCGGCGACAGCCGCACTGCCCACCCAGAGCGCCAGTCCGCCTGCCAGCACCGCTGCGATCGCGCGTGCAAGTCGTTTCGACATAGTCCCCCCTTGGATTTGACCGTGTACCTGCAACGACAGTCCTAGGCCAATACGAGGACCCGGCCGATCGGTTTCCGTTGCGCACCCTGCGGTCGGAGTGCCCCTCCCAACGATGGTCGCCTGTCCCTCGCCCGCCAGCCTGGGCACCATCATTGGAAGGGGCACTAGGATCGCCCGCATGAAGATGCGCGCCGCGGTGCTGGAGCGGTTCGGCGAGCCGCTCGAGGTGCAGCAGATCGACCTCGCGGAGCCGCGCGACGGCGAGGTGTTGTTGCGGCTCGTCGCCTGCGGCGTCTGCCACACCGACCTCTTCACTGCCTCCGGGGCAGATCCATCCGGCTACTCGCCCGCGGTGCTCGGCCACGAGGGCGCGGGAGTGGTCGAGGCGGTCGGCGAAGGCGTTCGCGACGTGACAGTCGGCGACCACGTCGTGACGCTGTTCTCGCCGCAGTGCCGTGAGTGCGAGCACTGTCTCGACCCGCGCACGAACCTCTGCATGGCCATCCGGGAGCAGCAAGGGCTCGGATACCTCCCGGACGGGACCGCACGCCTGTCGCGCGACGGCGAGGAGATCCGCCACTTCATGGGCTGCTCGACCTTCGCGGAGTACACCGTGATGCCGGAGATCGCCCTGGCCAAGGTCTCGCCGGAGGCGCCGCTGGATCGCGCGTGCCTGTTCGCTTGCGGGCTGTCGACCGGGCTCGGTGCGGCGATCAACACGGCCCGGGTCGAGGCGGGCTCGACGTGCGTCGTCTTCGGCGCGGGGATGGTCGGCCTCGGAGCAGTCGCGGGCTGCCGCCTGCAAGGCGCGGAGAGGGTCGTTTGCGTCGACCTGTCGGACGAGCGGCTCGAGCTGGCGCGCGGGCAAGGCGCCACCGACACGCTCGTCGGCGGGCCCGACGCGGTCGAGCGGGTGCTGGAGCTCGTGGGACCGCTGGGCGCCGACTACACGTTCGAGGCAACCGGCATCGTCGCCGTGATGCGCCAGGCCGTCGAGTCGGCGCGGATGGGCTGGGGCCTCGCAACGATGTGCGGCGTGGCCGGCAAAGGCGAGACGCTCGAGGTGGTGCCTCGCTTCCTGATCACCGGTCGTCGCGTGGCGGGGTCGTCGTTCGGCGGCTGCAAGGGCCGGGACCAGGTTCCGCAGCTCGTCGACCGCTGGCTCGCAGGCGAGATCGACGTCGAGCCGTTCGTCTCGCACAAGCTGACGCTGGACGACGTGAACCGCGGCTTCGAGCTGATGGAGGCCCAGGACGGCATCCGCAGCGTGATCGACTTCGGCTAGAGAAATCTCCGGATCGCGTCGAGCGTGAAACTGAACTCGGACGCCTGCGGGTCGATCAGCTCGAAGTGGCGGGTGCCGTCGAGGACGACGAGCTCGGCTTCGCCGCCTGCGGCCTCGACGTAGCGCTCGCTCATGTCGAGCGGCACGCTGTCGTCGACCGTTCCGTGGATCACGATCTGCGGCACCCCGAGCGGGAGGAGCTCGACCGGCGAGCCGTCGGCGTAGTGCTCGGGCGCCATGAAGCGCGCCGGCGCGCTCTCGGGGCCGCGGCGCTCGGCGGCGTCACGAACGTCCGAGACCGGCGCGAGTGCGACCACAGGCAGACCGGTCCTCTTCGCCGCCCACAGCGCGAGCTGGCCGCCAGCCGAGTGCCCGACCAGCACGGTGCGGCCGTCGTGCTCGAACGGGAGCTGCTCGAGCTGCGACAGCGCCAGGCCGACGTCCTCCCCCGCTGCCGGCCACTCGCCACCGGGGTCGCCGACGCGGCGGTACTCGAGGTTCCAGGTCGCGATCCCCTCCTCGGCCAGCGCGATGCACATGTGCCCGGTGTGAATCAGGTTGTAGGTCGACTGCCAGTAGCCGCCGTGTAGCACGACGGCCAGCGGGAACGGCCCGGCGCCGGCCGGCACGCGTAGGTCGCCGAACTGCAGCGGGCCGCTGCCATACGCAACGCGCGCCCCGGCCGCGGGAGGCGGTGGGTCGGTGAGGATGTCGCGGCTGTCCCGCGTCAAACCGGCGCGTTCCAGACCTGGATCACGCGCTGCTCGCGCTCGAAGCCGAGGGTGCTGAGCCTTGCCGGGGCGAGCGCGAACAGCCGTCCATCCGACGGCTCCAGCTCCAGCCAGCGCGCGCACAGGACCCGCAGCAGGTGGCCGTGAGCGAACACGAGCACGTCCCCGTCGACCTGCAGAATCTCCGCGATCACGCGGTCGACCCGCGCGCCCACCTCGGCGCCCGACTCGCCGCCGCGCGCGCCGTCGCGCCAGATCGTCCAGTCCGGAACCGTCTCCCGGATCTGCGCCGTCGTCTGACCTTCGTACTCGCCGTAGTCCCACTCGGCGAGCTCGCCGCGCACCTGCGGCGCAAACCCCGCCAGGCTCGCGGTGTCCAGCGCCCGGCGCAGCGGGCTCGAGAGCACCAGGGCGAACTCGCGGCCGCGCAGCGCCTCCCCGACCGCGCGTGCCTCTTCCTCGCCGGCCGGGGTCAGCGGCAGGTCGGTGCGGCCCGTGTGGCGGAGCGCCGCGCTCCACTCGGTCTCGCCGTGGCGCACGAGGACGACTTCCACTCGCGCCACCCTAATGCGACGATCTCAGGATGGGGGGTCACGAGAGTGACGATCCGCTCGGGCTCGATTCCCAGACGATGCGTGAGCTCGGTTACCGAACGGTCGACCTGCTGGTCGAGCGGCTGGAGCGTGAGCGCGGCGGACCGCCGCTGCGAAGGGCGACACCGGCCGAGATGCGTGGGCGGCTTCACGGGCCTCCGCCGGAGCAGCCGGAGCCGTTCGGAGAGATCCTCGAGCGACTCGATCGGGACGTGCTCCCGTTCGCGAGTCGGGACGGGCACCCGCGCTTCTTCGGCTTCGTGCCGTTCGCCGGCACCTGGCCGGGCGCGCTCGGCGACCTGATCGCCAGCGGCTCGAACCTCTACGCCGGCTCGTGGATGGAGTCGGCGGGCGCCAGCCAGGTCGAGCTCGAGGTGCTCGGCTGGTTCAAGGACTGGATCGGCTACCCGGCGGATGCGGCGGGCTCGCTCGTCAGCGGCGGGTCGGCCGGGAACATCACGGCGCTCGCGTGTGCGCGCGAGGCGCTCGCGGGGCCGATGCGCGCCGACCTCGTCCTCTACGTCTCCGACCAGGCGCACTCCTCGATCGCGCGGGCGGCGCGGATGCTCGGCTTCCGGCCCGAGCAGGTGCGCGTCCTGCCGAGCGACGAGCGCTTCCGACTGGCACCGGAGACGTTGCGCGTAGCGATCACCTCCGACCTCGCGAGGGGTCTGACCCCGTTCTGCGCCGTGGCGCAGGGCGGCGCCACGAACACCGGCTCCGTCGACCCCCTCGACGGACTCGCCCGGGTCTGCCGCGAACACGGCGCCTGGCTCCACGTCGACGCGGCGTACGGCGGCTTCGCCGTGCTGGCCGACCCCGGCCTGCTTCCCGGGCTCGCGCAGGCGGACTCGGTCACGCTCGACCCGCACAAGTGGCTCTACCAGCCGTTCGAGTGCGGCTGCGTGCTCGTTCGCGACGGCCAGGCACTGCGCAACGCGTTCGAGATCCTGCCGGACTACCTGCGCGATGCCGAGGCGGACGCGGAGGAGGTCAACTTCTGCGACCTCGGCCTGCAGCTGACCCGGTCGGCGCGCGCGCTCAAGATCTGGGTCTCGCTCAGCTACTTCGGCGTGGAGGCGTTCAGGCAGGCGATCCGGCGGTCGCTCGAGGTCGCCGCCGCAGCGGCGCGGCGCGTCGAGGAGAGCCAGATGCTCGAGCTGATGGCGCCGCCGTCGCTCGGCGTCGTCTGCTTCCGCCGCCGCGACCTCGACGAGGCCGCGAACGCCGGGCTCGTCTCCGCGCTCGAGCGCAGCGGCACCGGCCTGATCTCGACCACGCGGCTGTACGGCCGCTTCGCGCTGCGGATGTGCGTGCTCAACCACCAGAGCACGCCCGAGGACGTCGAGGCCGTGGTCGCGTTTCTGGAGACGGCGGAGCCGCAGGCGCCCGAGCCCGCGCGCGACCGGCACCCCTCGATCGTCAGCGCCTGGCCGGGGTTGCCGCAGGCCGACCTGCCGTCGCTGCGCGAGCTGCCGCTCTTCGCCGGCCTCGAGCCTGGACAGGCGGCGCAGGTCGCGGCTCGCGCGTCGCTGCGCGAGATCGCGGCGGACGAGCCGGTGATCGAGCAGTGGGACCTCGGCGCGGAGTTCTTCGTGATCGTCGAGGGAACGGCGACGGTCACCGTCGACGGGCAGCAGGCGCGCGAGCTCGGCCGCGGCGACTTCTTCGGCGAGCTCCGGGCGCTCGAGTGGGGCGCCGGCTACGCGTATCCGCGCCTGGCATCGGTGCTGGCGACCTCGCCGCTGCGCCTGCTGGTCTTCCCCGAAGGCGTCCTCGCTCAGCTCGTCGAGCGCTACCCCGCGCTCGACCGCGTGATCCGCGAGGCCGTGGCCGAGCGGCTGCAGCGGCACTCGTGAACGCTGCGGCCGTCCTCGGCGACGTCTGCCGCTCTCGCGAGCTGCGGCGCGTCGAGCTGGCGTTCGGCGGCTTCACCGCGGCCGAGTGGGGCGTCTGGATCGCCATGCTCGTCTACGCGTACGAGCAGGGAGGCGCGACGACCTCGGGACTCGTCGCGGCGGCACAGCTCGTCCCGGCGGCGCTCTTCGCGCCGTTCGCGGCGATGCTCGCCGACCGGCGCGCGCCGGGGCGGGTGCTCACGGCCGGCTACGCGGGACAGGCGCTCGCGCTGGCCGCAACGGCGGCCGCTCTCCTCGCCGGCGCTCCGCCGCTGCTGGCCTACGCGCTCGCCGCGGTCGCCGCCACGCTCATGACGATCACGCGGCCCACACAGTCGGCGCTCGTGCCCGCGCTGGCGCGCACGCCTGAGGAGCTCACGGCCACGAACGTCCTCTCCGGCTGGATCGAGAGCGTGAGCGTCCTCGTGGCGCCCGCGGCGACGGGCGTGCTGCTCGCGGTCGGCTCTCCGGGGGTGGTCTTCGCCGTCATGGCAGCCGTCGTCACGGCGTCCGCGCTGCTCGTCGTACCCGTACACGGGCCCGCGCCTGCCGGTGACGCACGGCCGCCGATCGAGGAGGCGCTGGCGGGCTTCCGGTTGCTCGAGCGCGAGCCGGCGGCGCGTGTCCTGGTCGGACTTCTCGGCGCCCAGTTTGTCGCGATCGGCGCGCTCGACGTGCTCTACGTCGTGCTCGCGCTGTCGGTGCTCGACCTTGGCGGCTCGGGCGCGGGCTACCTCAACGCGGCCTTCGGCGCCGGTGGGGTCGCCGGGATCGCAGCGACGATGGTGCTGATCGGGCGGCGCCGGCTGCTGTCCCCGGTGGTCGTCGGCGTCGCCGCATGGAGTGCGGCGTTCGCGATCCTCGCCGCGTGGCCGAGCACGCTCGCGGCGCTGCTGCTGCTCGCGGCCGCGGGCGCAGGGCGGTCGCTGCTCGACGTCGCCGGGCGGACACTGCTGCAGCGCACGGTCCCGGCGAACGTGCTCGCCCGCGTCTTCGGCGTGCTCGAGGGGCTGTCGGCGGCCGCGCTCGCGGTCGGCTCGCTGCTAACCCCGGCGCTGGTCTCGCTCGCGGGCGCGCGCTGGGCGGTTGCCGGCGTCGGGCTGCTCTTGCCGCTGGCGGTGCTCGCCACGGCGCGGCGCCTGGCGGAGATCGACCGCCGCGCGCCGGTGCCGGTAGTCGAGATCTCACTCCTGCGCTCGCTGCCGCTCTTCGCGCCGCTCGGCGCGCCGCAGCTCGAGGCCCTCGCGCACGGGCTCGTGGAGACGCGTGTCGCCGCCGGCCAGGCCGTGGTGCGCGAGGGCGAGCGCGGCGACCGCTTCTACGTCGTGGCCGAGGGCGAGCTCGAGGTCGAGGCGGGCGGCCGGGAGCTGCGGCGACTCGGCCGGGGCGAGGGCTTCGGCGAGCTCGCGCTGCTGCGGGACGTTCCGCGCACGGCCACCGTCACCGCGCTCGGCGAGGCGCGCCTGTTCGCGCTCGACAAGACGACCTTCCTGGCGGGCATCGGCTCACACCCGCGGGCGGCCGGCGAGGCCGAGCGGCTCGTCCGCGAGCGCCTGCCGTCGCAGCAGGCGACAATCGCCCCGTGATCGACCCGCTCGAGCGCTGGCGACAGTACGGCGAGAAGCCCGACTACGCGGGTCTGCTCACCTACGGCGGCGCGCCGTACACGCAGGACCCGGCGGAGCTGACAGGGTTCGACGTTGCGATCGTCGGCGCGCCGACCGACGACCTCGTCTCGGACCGGCCCGGCGCCCGCTTCGGCCCGCGCGCGATCCGCGCAGCCTCCTGCCCGCCCGGACCGCACCTCGAGTCCAAAGTGGATGCGTTCGAGGTGTTGAAGATCGTGGACTTCGGCGACGCGGCGGTGCTCCCCGCGGACCCGCTGCGCACCCACGAGGCGATCCTCGAGCTCGTCGGCCAGGTGCTGGACGCCGGCGTGCTGCCGGTCGTGCTCGGCGGCGACCATTCGATCGCGGAGCCCGACATCCGCGCCGTCGCAGCGAAGCACGGCCCGGTCGGCCTCGTCCACTTCGACACGCACACCGACACCGGCCGCGAGGTCTTCGGCGTCGAGCTCTCGCACGGAACGCCGATGTTCCGGCTGGTCGAGGACGGCAAGGTCGCGCCAGACCGGTACGTCCAGATCGGCCTCCGCGGCTACTGGCCCGGCGAGCGCGAGTTCGCCTGGCAGGAGGAGCGCGGAATCACGTCCCTCTTCATGCACGACGTGCGCGAGTTCGGGATCGAGGCCGTCGTCGAGCGCACCGTGGAGGTCATCGGCGACGGCCCTGTGTTCCTGAGCGTCGACGTCGACGTGCTCGACCCCGCCTTCGCGCCGGGCACCGGGACACCCGAGCCCGGCGGGATGACGAGCGGCGAACTGCTCTGGGCCTGCCGCGAGGTCGCGAGGCGGCTCGAGCTGGTGGGTGCCGACGTCGTCGAGGTGATCCCGACCGCTCCGGGCTCGAGCGACATCACCGCGCTGGTCGCCGACCGCATCGTCCGGGAGATCCTGAACGGGCTCGCGCTCGCGCGCGGGCGCGGCTAGCGCCGCACCAGCGGCAAGGCGTACCAGAACCAGGCCAAGGCGCCGGCGATCACCGCGGCCGTCAGGGCTGCCCACCAGCCTCTGAAGAGGATGTCCGCGATCAGGAAGACGGCCGCCGTCATCCCGATCGCGAGGAAGGTCGTTCCTGCGATCGCGAGGTTGTTCGCTGTTCGCAGGATCCGTTCCTTGTCGTGCTCGCGCCAGCGGAGGCGGTGGTGCGCCGACGGCGCGATCAGCAAAATCGAGGCCGCGGCGGTCGCGAGGAAGGCGACGAAGAAGACGTCCCGCTGGAGATCCGTCACGCGCGTCCAGCCGTTCGCGAACGGCACGGCGAGCAGGAACGCGAACAGCACCTGCACTCCGGGAAGGACAACGCGCAACTCGTTCAGGAGCTCGATCAGCTCGCGGTCGAGATCCTCTTTGTCGCGCGGCTGCGAAGGGTCGGCCACGCGCCGACGATAACGGCGCTGTAAGTAGGAGGGCTAGTGGCGAGCGGGCGCGCCGGCCACGGCGAGCTGCACGATCCACATCCCGACGAGCATCATGTACGTGATCGCAGGGAGCGCGACGAGGAACAGCGCCGCGAGCACGGAGAGCTCCGAGGGCAGGCCCGGAACCGCGCGGACGGCCGGCCCGAGCACCGCGCCGACGACGAGGGTCGCAACGAGATGCACGGTGCCGCCGCGGAAGCTGGTCGGTGCCAGCTTCGGCAGCCGTAGCGCGATCCACGCCGCGATCGCCGCGGCGCCGAGCACGAACAGCAACAAGAACGTTTCCTTCCCCATCCCCGCATCGAAGTATCTCGCAAATGCGCGCCGGCCCCACGGCCGGAAGGACGGGTTGCGCTACCCAGACGTATGGGAGGGTTTGAGGGAACACCGTCTATGCCCTCGGGCCACGCTGCTCGCCCCGATGCGGCGTCCTCAGTCGCACCGATAGCTACGGCTATCGGCGCCTCCCTGCGTCCTTGCCTCGGAACGAGCATCGCACCCCGAGAGCGAGCAGTGTCCCGCCAAGCCCTCCTAGCGGAACAGATCGCGTTCCGCGGGCATCACGAGCTCGCTCGCCGTTCCCTCGCCCCGCGCATCGACGCCCCTGATCACGGCCGCCGGCACGCCGTCGGTCTTGCCGAGCACCAGCTCGGCCGCACCGGCGAGCTCGTCGGCGACTGCGATCACCGTCGCATGCAACTCGTAGCCGACGCGGTCGCGGGTGCCCTTCAGGTCGAGCAGCGGCCGGACGCCTGCAGCGCCGATCGCCACGTCGGTCGTGCCCTGGCGCCACGCTCGGCCGAACGAGTCGCTCACGATCACGCCGACCTCGGCGCCGGTCAGCTCCCGCAGCCGCTCGCGCAGGCGCGCGGCGGACGTGTCGGGATCGAGCGGCAGCAGGACGACCGTCTCCCGCTCGGGCGCGTTCGACGAGTCGACGCCCGCCGACGCGCAGACGAAGCCGTGCCGCGTCTCCGAGATCACGAGCGGCGGCCGGCTGCGGACGATACGAGCCGACTCCCGCAGGATCACCTCGTGCCGGCGCGCGTCCTCCTGACCGGCGAGCTCGCGCGCCCGCTCGGACGGCTCGACGTCCGCCAGCCGCACCACCCGTCCCTCGGCCTTCGAGACGGCCTTCTGCGCGACGACGAGCACGTCGCCGTCCTCGAGCTCGGCGCGCTCGGCGATCAGCTCGGCGAGGTCGTCGCCTTCGCCGATCTCGGGCAAACCCTCGACAGGGCGGATCGAGATCACTGCAGGCCAGTGATGCGCAGGCCCGCATGCACGCCGAACTGCCTGTTCACGTTCAGGATCACGGCGGTCATGCCCTCGAGCGCGCGCGAGTTGGCCAGGGGGCCGCAGTCGATCGCACGGCCGGCGACGAGCCGCCCCGCAAGCTCGAGGGACAGCTTCTTCGCGCGCTCGTCGTCGCCGCAGACGAGGGCGTCCTGATCCGGCGGCTCCGGCCCGGAGAGGTCGATCGCGGACACCGTCTGCAGCCCGGAGGCGAGCGGGGCACGGAGAACCAGCGCAAGCGCCTCTGCCAGCGAGCCCGCCTCGAGCCCCGGGACGATCCCGGTGTCGGTGAAGCGCAGGTCGCTCGCGACGCAGAGCACCGGCGTCTCGCCGATCTCCTCCGCCAGCTCCGCGCCCGTTTCGAGCGTGGCGTTCGACTTGGTCGCCAGCACGACCAGGTCGACCCCGCGCACGACCTCGTGGTTGCCGCCCCCCTCGACGCCGAGCTCTAGGCCGCGCTCCACACCGCGCCGAACGTCGCGGGAGCCGATGAACACCTCTTCGCCCAGCAGATGCAACCGTCGTGCAAGCGCGCGGCCGAAGGTGCCGGTGCCGCCGACGATGGCGATCTTCACCGCAGCGCTCCCGCGGTCTCGAGCACGGCCTCGGCGACTCGCCGGCGGTCGTCCTCGTCCTCCATCAGCGTGCGCGTGACGATCAGGCGCACGTCGGCCTCCTCGTCCGCGTCGGCCTCGTCGATCACGAGCGCGTCCACCAGGCCCTTGTAACAGTCTGTTACTTGCTGTGGGCCGGTTCCGCCCGCCAGGCGCGCCAGCATCCGGTCGGCGGGGCCGCGGACCGCGCGGCCGCCGATCAGCGGGCTTACCGCCACCGCGGGCACGCGTCGTCGCTCGATCGCCTCGCGGATCCCCCGTACGGCGAGAATCGGGCCGATGCTTACGTACGGGTTGCTGGGCGCGATCGCGATCAGGTCGGCGGCCTCCAGCGCCTCGAGCACCCCGGGCGCGGGACTCGCGACGTCGGCTCCTTCGAACCGGACGGCGTCGACCTCGTCCCGGTGCCGGCGCGCCACGAACCACACCTGGAACGGCAGCTCGCCCGCGGGCGTGTCGAGCCAGGTGCGCAGCCGCTCATCGGTGGCCGGCAGCAGCGCCGGCTCGAGGCCGAACGCGTGCGCCAAGCGGGCCGTGACCGACGAGAGCGACTCGCCGCGTTGCAGCGCCTGGGTCCGCACGAGGTGGAGGCCGAGATCGCGGTCGCCGAGACGGAACCACGTTTCGCCGCCGAGCTCGCCGGCGGCCTCGAGCGCGTGCCACGTCTCGTCGACACGGCCCCAGCCCTTCGACTCGTCGAGCCGGCCGGTGAGCGTGTAGAGGATCGTGTCGAGGTCGGGCGAGACGTGCAGCCCGAGGATCTCGACGTCGTCGCCGACGTTGCCGACGATCGTCAGCTCCGCCGGGTCGAGCGTCTCCGCGAGCGCGAGCGCCAGGCGTGAGCCGCCCAGCCCACCGGCAAGAACGACGACCCTCACCGCGGCAGGCCGGCGCGCAGCGCCTCGAGCGCCGCCTTGGTCCTCGGGCCGACGCGCAGCTCGATGCGCTCCAGGTCCGAGAGCGTGTCGACGTCCTCCGCCAGGTTCGGGATCGCGGCGAGGGCAGCCGGCACTTCGAGCCGCTCCGCACGGGCGAGAAAGCGGTCGGCGCTGTTCGGCCCGTAGAGCGGCGCAAACAGGTGCGGGGCCGTGAGCGCGAGGGCATTCGTCGTCCCGTCGGCGGCCGGCACGAGCGCGAGGCCGCCCTCGGGCAGCGCGCCGAGGAGCGTGAGCAGATCACGCGGCCGAGCGCACGGCAGGTCGGCGTTCACGACGAGGATCGGGCCCTCCTCGGCGTGTCGCAGCGCAGCCTCCACGGCAGGCCCCTGGCCTCCGGGCGCGTCCGCGACCAGCACCGTCCCGACGGCCTCGGCGGCCGCGAGAACGTCCGCGAACATCGCCTGCGCCAGCCGGGCGCGGACCTCGTCGGGAGCGGGCGCGAGCCGCTGTTTTGCCGTCTCGCCGCGGAAGGGAACAACAACGGTCGGCATGCCGTCGAGAGACTATCCACCGGTGCACGCGCCACCGCTCGACAACGCCAGGATCGCCGACCGGCTCGACCAGTTCGCCGCGCTGCTCGAGCTCGCCGGGGCGGAGCCGTACTCGGCGCGGGCCTACCGGCGCGCGGCGGACCTGATCCGCTCGACACCCGCGCCGGTCGCGGAGCTCGTGCGGCAGGGCCGCGTGCGCGAGCTCCGCGGGATCGGGCCGGGCATCGAGCGAAGGCTGAAGGAGCTGGTGGAGACCGGGGACATCGCGGAGCTGCGCGAGCTCGAGCGTGACGTCTCACCGGAGCTCGTGGGGGTCGGCCGGCTCCTCGGCATCTCCGTTCGGCGGATGCTCGACATCGGGCGCGTGCTGGGCGTTCGCACCCTCGACGAGCTGCGGGAGGCCGCGCGCGAGGGACGGCTGCGCGAGGTTCCCGGGATCGGGCCGGAGACCGAGCGCGAGCTGCGCGAGGCGCTCGAACGGGAGCCGCAGGCCGCAGCCCCGAGGCCGCTGCTCTTGCACCAGAGCCGACCGCTCGTGGTGTCCATCGCGGAGGCCCTCGGCGGGCTCGCCGCCGGCGACCCGCGCCGCTGGCGGGACGCCTCCGAACGGCTCGCCGTGGTCGTCCCCTCGAGCGACCCTGCGCCCACGCTCGAGACATTCGAGTCGCTGCCGCAGATCGTCGCGGTGGTCGAGCGCGGCAAGCGGCGTGCCCTCGGGGTGACCGTCGAGGGCGTCCCGGTCGAGCTCGTGGTCGCCGAGCCATCGAGGCTGGGCACCGAGCTCGTGCGCGCGACGGGATCGCCCGAGTGGGTCGCGGCCCACGAGCCCCTGCCCGGCGAAGCTGACGAGGAAGCCGTCTTCGCCGCGCTCGGCATCCCGTTCCTCCCGCCGGAGCTTCGGGAGGCCGGCGCGTCCACCGAGACGCCGCTCGTCGAGGTGATCCACATCCGCGGTGACCTCCACTGCCACTCGACGTGGTCGGACGGCCGGGCGACGATCTACGAGATGGGCCTCGCCGCGAAGGAGCGCGGCTACGAGTACCTCGCGATCTGCGACCACACGGTCAGTGTCGGCGCGGTGCCCGGGCTCGACGCCGACGGCGTGCGCCGCCAGGCCGACGAGATTGCGCAGGCCAACGAGCGGCTCGCGCCCTTCCGCGTGCTGCGCGGCACGGAGTGCGATATCCGGCGGGACGGCATGCTCGATTTGCCCGACGACCTGCTGGCCGAGCTCGAGTGGGTGCAGGTCAGCGTCCACGGCGGCCAGCGAGCCTCACGCGAAGAGTTGACGAAGCGCGTGCTCACGGCGCTCGAGTCCCCGTACGTCAGCTGCCTCAGCCACCCCACCGGGCGGCTGATCAACTACCGGCCGCCGAACGCGATCGACCTCGAGGCCGTCCTCGAGCGGCTGGCCGAGCAGGGCCGCGCGGTCGAGGTGAACGGGCTCCCGAACCGGCTCGACCTCCGCGACGAGCACGTGCGCCTGGCACGCGAGGCGGGCGTCCCGATCGTCTGCTCGACCGACGCGCACTCGGTCCGCGGCCTCGAGAACATCGAGCTGTCTGTAGCGACCGCCCGCCGAGGCGGGGCAGCGCCGGAAGACGTGCTCAACACGCGGAGCCTGTACGAGCTGCTCGGCCGCCGCTTCGGCGCCGCTATCTAGCCTGTCCCGCTGCCCGGCCCGCGCGTCGCCCACTCGCGCAGCTCGAACCAGTGCGAACCGCGAAGCGCCTCGGCAACTTGCGGCTCGGTGTGCTCGGCGTAGAAGACGTTGTGATCGAGGTCCGCGCAGACCGCAACGTCCTGCAGCGAGACGTCCTGCAGCTCCGCCAGCACGTCGGCCGGTAGCCTCGCCTCCGCGACCGTGTAGTGCATGAACTGCAGCTGCGGCGCGACCTCCATCAGCATCGGCCAGTCGGGACACGTGCGGGAGCTCACAGCGGCTCCAGCGCGTTCGGGGAGGAGGCCAGCGCCCAGTCGCCCTCGAACCGGAACCAGCCCGGCTGATCCTCGTCCGGGAAGACCGTGAACTCGATCGCGGGATCGAGCCGGTGGAACTGCAGCGTCGAGTCCAGCCGGGAGAGCGCGACCGAGACCTGAAAACGCCCGTCGGCGAGCGGCAAACGCGGGCAGGTGAACGCCAGCTCCGTCACGCCGGGCGCGCCGTCCCACCCGAGTGCGTCCGCCTCGGTCTCGTTCACGCCAAGCAACGAGCCGTTCGCGTCGCGGAACTCGACCGTCACCCGGGGCGCCGGAATCTGCTTGTCGACCCTGATCTTGAGCCGGACGACGAGAGCCTGGCCAGAGAGGAACTGCCGGCGCTCGTTGCCCTCGGCGTCTTCGAGTTGCACCTCGGTGATGCGCGCTTCGCCCGTGCCCCACTCCCGCAGGCCGGCGCCGCGCTCGACCGGACGCTCTTCGGCCGCGAGCAGGCGCTGGTACTCGGTGATCGAGTCGCGCGCGGGCCCATCCGCCAGCACGTGCCCATCACGCAGCAGGATCGCGCGCTCGCAGAGCCGCTCGACCGCCGGCGCCGAGTGGGAGACGAAGAGCAGCGTGCGGCCGCGCGCCTTGAGGTCGAGGATCTTGCCCATGCACTTCCGCTGGAAGGCCTCGTCACCGACCGCGAACACCTCGTCGAGCAGGAGGATGTCCGGGTCGAGGTGCGCCGCGACCGAGAACCCGAGGCGCATGTACATCCCCGCCGAGTAGGTCCGCACCGGCACGTCGATGAACTTCTCCAGCTCGGCGAACGAGACGATCTCGTCCATCTTCGACTCGACGTACTTTCGCTTCAGGCCGTGGATGGCTCCGTTCATGTAAACGTTCTCGCGGCCGGTGAAATCGGGATGGAAGCCCGCACCGAGCTCGAGCAGCGAGGCGACGTCACCGCCGGCCTCGAGCCGCCCGCTCGAGGGGCGGAAGATGCCGGCGATCAGGCGCAGCAACGTCGTCTTGCCCGACCCGTTGCGGCCGATCACGCCGACCGCCTCCCCGGGCTCGATCTCGAACGAGACGTCCCGGACCGCCCAGACCTCGGTGCGCCGGAGATGCCGCCGCCGCAGGACCGCCTCCTTGAGCGTCACCTGCCGCTGCGGGTAGACGAGGAAGCGGCGGCTGGCCGCCTCGGCGCGCACGGCTCCCGGGTTCATGCGCTTGAGGGTACCGCCCGGACCTTCTCGACCACCCCGGTCAGCGCGTGGATGAACGACGGGTCGTCGTTCAGCGACCTGATCCGCTCGAGTTCGAGGCCGAGCGCCTGCGCTTTCTCGTGCGCCTCGATGTCCAGGTCCCACAGAATCTCGAGGTGGTCCGAGACGAAGCCGACCGGCGCGACCAGCACCTCGCGCTCGCCCTCGCCGGCCAGCCGCTCGAGCTCCTCCAGGATGTCCGGCCCGAGCCAGGGCTCGCCGGTCGCGCTCGCGCTCTGGAAGGCGAACGACCAGCGCTCACCGAGCCCGGCGCGCTCTGACACGAGGCGCGATGTCTCGAGCAGCTGGTCGCGGTACGGGTCGCCGCCGGCGAGAGCCCGCTGCGGGAGCGAGTGCGCCGTGAAGACCACCCAGGCGCCGGTGCCGCGCACGCGGTCGGCTACCACGTCCACGAACGCGGGGTCGTCGTGCCAGCTCTCGACGAGCACGAGCTCTGCATCGCGCCCCTCGAGCGCCGCCTCGAGCCGCTCGCGGTACTCGCCGACTGACATGCGCGAGTAGTGCGGCGCGAGCACGACGCCGACAATGCGTGTGGCTCCACGCTCCAACGCGCGCTCGACCGCCTCCGCGATCCGGGGCCGCCAGTGCTTCATGCCGACGAAGACCGGGATCCCGAGCTCGCGCTCCAGCGCTGCCCGCTGCGCCTCCGTCACCTCGTCGAGTGGCGAGCGCCCGCCGATCCGCTGATAGCGCTTCGCGAGCTCGGCGACCGCCTCGTCGGAGACCGGACGTCCTCCGCGGATGTCCTCGAAGTACGGCCGGATGTCGTCCGCGGTGGACGGGCTGCCGTACGCCATGAGAATCACCGCGTCGCTCACGCAGGGACCATCGTCGCCTCGTGCACCAATCGCACCAGCCGGCCGAGCAGCTCCGGGTCGGTCTCAGGAAGCACGCCGTGGCCGAGGTTGAAGATGTGCCCCCGCCGGCCTCCCGCGCGCTCGAGCACGTCTCGCGCGCCTGCCTCCGCCCGCTCCCACGGGCCGAGGAGCACGGCGCCGTCGAGGTTCCCCTGGATTCCCTGGTCATGGCCGATCCGCTCCCACGCGACGTCGAGCGGCAGGCGCCAGTCGACGCCGATCACGTCACCTCCCGCTGCCGCACGGTCCTCGAGCAGGTGTGCATCGCCGGTCGCGAAGTGGATCGTCGGCACGTCGACCGCGTCCAGCACTCGCGCCGAGTACGGCGCCGCAAACTCGCGGTAGTCGGCGACCGAGAGCGCGCCGGCCCAGGAGTCGAAGAGCTGGATCACGTCGGCGCCCGCGTCGGCACAGGCACGCACGTAGCGCCCGAAGGCGTCGGCCAGCTTCTCCATCAGCGCGTGCCACACCTCCGGCTCGCCGTACATGCACGCCTTCGTGAGCTTGAACTCGCGCGTCGGCTTCCCCTCGATCAGGTAGCCCGCGACGGTGAACGGCCCCCCGGCGAAGCCGACCACCGCCTGATCCTCGCGGAGCGCCCCGCGCACGAGGCGGACCGATTCGAGCACCTCGGGCAGCGACTCCTCGGGCTCGGGCACGACCAGACG
>Ga0207428_10002291_pt1 | contig 19207 bp, 20 predicted proteins | sample RhiMethybrSRZTD1_FD_187600 | JGI IMG/M metagenome (GOLD analysis project Ga0207428, IMG submission 187600) | Populus rhizosphere microbial communities from Tennessee, USA - Rhizosphere MetaG P. TD hybrid SRZTD1 (SPAdes) (version 3) | ecosystem: Host-associated > Plants > Roots > Rhizosphere >...
TTTGATAGAACAATTTCTCGAGCACCGCTATGTCCCATTCTTGAAGGTAGGAGTCGTTGCAGTTATTGGATATTTTGTAATAAATTCACTTGCAAATGTATTTTACAAGCTTTCATATGATGCGTTGAAGAGCAGTGCAGAGACAATCCGAGTTCTCATCAAGATAATTGGTGCAATTATTGTTATTTCCATCATAATTTCATATTTGAGCCAGGATCCTTTAATTGCCACATCAATAGGGACAATTACCGCAATTGTAATAGGCTTTGCAAGCCAAAGTGTGCTCGGAAACCTAATCGCGGGACTCTATTTGGCCATTACACGACCTTTTAGAATAGGAGAGAAAGTTACTGTATTTGGATATACTGGCATAATTTACGATATTGGATTACTATACAGTCGATTGAGAACTGATGACGGAGAAATTATACTTGCGCCAAATACTTCGATGATAACCACTACAATTATTATTCGAAATTCTTAGCTATTTTCCAAAAAATGATCCAAAAGAATCCTTTAGAGCGTCAAATGCATCATCTACTATTCCTGTAGTATTATGCATTATCCCACTGTCGTTAGACAAAGCTCCTGTACTCGTATCGTTACTTGGTGTAACTATTCCAGTGGTATCATTAATCTGTGCCAAGATTGAATGATGCGGAATCGAAAGTTGAAGGGCGATATATATGGAGAGTGTCAAGATAATAGATAACCTGATGTTCCACATACTAGATCAAATTGAAAGGGATGATAATATAGTTTTCATACTCTGCTTACAGTAGGTGTTTACAGGGATACTTGAGTCTACAACTTTTATAATAAATTTGAGAATCAATGACTTCTATAATTAATTACAATTTGGATGACTGTCAAAATAACAGGAATGATTCCTGCGGCATATGTGACTTGCAATTTTATTTTTTTCTCTAATGGCTCTTCCGCAAGAAATAATTCTGTTTTGTTATCATGAAGTGTCGATAAATATCGGACTGGTTCGAGGGTGTCCCCTGATTCGAATGATTGAATTATTCTACTAACAGTATCTATTTTTTCCTTTGCTGGAAGTGTCGTAATTTTTGAGTAGATTTTTTTTATTTCATTTATTTCAAGTTTTATGTGGCGCTTTAGAAAAGAATTGTACGAATCCAATCCCTTTATCAGATACTCCATCTTTTCTACTTCATCATTACTATTCTTTGCAATCGAAAGGCATCCTTTGGCAAAATATAATCTAAACCTTTTTCTTGAAAGCGCAAAGACCGCTTTTAGCAATCCTGCCAGAACCGTCAGAAAAAGAAATGCTCTTGCAGAGTAAAATAAAATATTTTCCGTTAACATTGATACTATTTCTTCAGGAACAAATAGTTCAAATAATGGTTTTAAAAGTTCTATTACTGTAAAAAATATCAGCAAAGGGATTGCAACGTACAGAATTTTTCTTACTAGTTCAAATTCTGAAACTGCAGATTCAAAACCCCTCTTTATGAAATATTTTTCAATTGAAAACGGCGCCGGATATGGTGGATAAATTATAACCATTACTACAAAGACAATTATTTGGAAGGCAGAAAAGAGATTCACAGACAACCTAGCATATTCTAAATTTTGTTCAACGGTCTCAATAGTAGAAATACTTTTGAAATACTGTAATACTACTGCGTCTAAAATATAATGAGAAATTATCAATGCTGACGGGAGAACAATTAATACTATAATAGTGAGCTGAAAACCGGACAAAAGCGATATCCTCTTGTCCAGTCTATCATACAGTCGAGTTAAATTATCAGGTTTTGTTGTTCCCAATACCTTTAATCAGTAAAACGCTGCGTCAAAGTTTAATAAATCAGTTTTGACAAATTTAAATAGAAGATATGTAGAATTAATTCTAGACGGTTAGCCTCTTATCTCTGGAAGCCAATTGACTTGAATTCTTATTTTCATTCCAAACAACAAAAATAAAAGTTTATTCGCCGAACTGACCAGTGTCTACCCAACCTTGCTGGATAAGCGTCCACCAATCCTCAGCCAAACCAGCAAGAACATAATCGTAGGGCAAGAAACCATAACCTCCATCTCCCCATTCTGTACCCCATGAATTTCGGATAATTAACGCACCTTTAGTAACTTTATCACACATTTCATTTTTAATTGGCATCTTATCATCATAACCTACTGCCATGACTGCGTGGCCACCATCTATTTTTTCTCCTTCACAAGGGTAAGGAATCTTGCCATCTGAACTACTTTGTTGGATAGAATTGTACACTGTAAACCCAAACATGCATGGAAAGCCCTTATCAATATTATCCTTGATTGAGTGTAAGAGAATATCCTTTTCTACACCGGAAGGATCAAGCCGAACATAATTTATTGCCTGATAGTTTTTAGCAAAGGAGTAACAGAACGCCGGTGGTTCCCTTTCATAATTCTTTATTTCATAAGGCCAATATTCCTCCGGGGGGACACCAAACAATGTCAAAGCACCCATAGCAGTCCTCAAAAAGGCTCCAGTATCACCTTTAAAATTGAGCATTTTACGGGATACCTTATAGAGGAATAATCTAGAGGCATCTATGTGCTTGCCATGCGCTCTCCTTTCAAAGTACTCGACCAATCCAACTGCAGCATTGGCAGTACATGATCCCAATGATTCTTGATCTTCTATTGGAGAACACCATTTTCGGAGATCCTTCTTTGAAGGCAATGAAACTTTTAGAACTTTTGTCTTTAGCGTCTCATCTAAATTCACTTTCTTAAACAAGGTTGCAACCCTGGTACTTTGTGGAGTATAGTCTCTAAAACTTGGATAGTCAGGAAGCCAACCCATACCTTTCTTCAGAATATTTATGTTCAAATTAGGAGTTTGGACAAATTTGAAGTTAATAAGTATAGCGATGAGCATGTGGAATATGTTAGGATTTGATGCTAGAGACGCAATACTATTAAGTCAATACTTAGATCCACTGCTAAATTTATGAGACTTTAAATTTATCTGTTCAACCCTTGCTCGACGGAAGTATTACAGAGTAAAATTTTTCTTCAGCAAAATGTAATAAATTTTGTTCGTTAATCACGAAGAGTGATCATTGGCTTTTCGGTTTTTGAGCTCTTTCTTAACGAATTCAATTAGCTTAGACACTTGTTCTTCATTGAAGTCATCAATTTTTTCTTTTTCACTTACTTGAAATAAATCATTTCTTTGGATATTTTTAAAAACTTTCTTAACGTTCATTTCCAATTCTGACTTTGCGATAGTCCGAAAAAAATCAGATTGATAGAATCGGTTGACAAAAGTCTTTGAAAAATAGTAATTTTTGGTTATATACAATGACGATGAATAAAATCCTGTAAAAACTAAAAATAGGGACAATCCTGAAAATAGGATTGAAATTAATCCGAATGGAGGATAAAGAACTCGCGAAAAAATATTGGTCTGAGTTGAAGCAAACAATAAGAATAATCCATATGCAATTGGCAGTAAGTTGTCCTTAAAGGTCTGGTTATCAGTATATTTTATCATCAAGAAAATTGTTAAACTGAATATTATAGGACCTATGAGAAACGTTAAAGTTGATGTTATCGCATATAATGGCAAAAGAATCGGATAAATTGAAATTAAGTAAACAATAATAGTTATTGTTATTGGTAACAAATTAATTAAAAATAATATTAATGGAAGTATAATGATGACTAAAAACCTTAAGAATTTCTTGCTAAGATAATCGTGAAGCAAAAATATAGTGGATACCCATATCGCAACAAATGAGAAAATATAACTGAAGATATAGAATTTATAAACTTCAGGTATATTAATTGACATAGTTTGGGTAACCTTCTGATAATTAGTGGTTGTAACATTCACCGGTGATCCAGAAATTTGTAAAATATTGTATCCCAACGAAAAACAAATAAGTATTGAAAAGGCTACAAACGAGATTAAATAGATAAAGGATAATTTTTCTCTACTTACTCTTAACCATTGAAAGAATTTTATGGTCCCGCTTATAGAAAAAAATAAAGCAAAAAGACTCGAAGCTATTAAAGCTAGATATACAAGATAAATATTGTACGTGCTTTGTGAAACTATTTGATAAACTAACAATGATAAGCATGTGAATATTACCCCATAGGACAAATAGGTTATTTTGTAAATGGCCTTAGAGCTAATTCTAAATAGCTTACTACCATGTAAAACGGAGTTGCCTCGATATAGCAATGCTAAAGATGAATAAATGAATATGATTACTAAAGTTAAAAAAATAAGGTCGAAATTTTTGTTCTGAGCTGGAATTGAAAATAAATCAATAAAATCATAAATAGAGGAATCAAGGTACACCAGACCCACCAATACTAAAAACAAGATTAAAGGACTAACGTGAAACAGATTATGTTTTTTCACGCTAGTGTATATTTACTTTATATATATATTCATAATTCTTCGTAGTCCAGTGTTGGACTTTTAGACGTCCAATGCAGTACTGAATTTGAATGAATTTGTTAACTGAAAATAACAATTTCTTTTCAGAGACCACAAATTATTTGGGCCCTTTAATGCCTTAACTTATTCTACAGTTATATCCTAACAAACAAAGAAGATTATGGCAATGGAATTGACCATAATCTAGCCAGAGAGATAATTGTATTACTAAAAGATTTTGGAATCAGATCAGTATATTCAATGCTATAGTAGCGCCAACAAAGTATGATTTACCAGTTGATTCAACAGTGATCAAATGATCACCCGGTCCAAGTCTTTTTACATCAAGTAAGGCCCAATAGCCGTTATAGACAATTTCAATCGTGTTATTTGGCTTCATATTTTGAGGTTTAATCCCCATGAGATTTTCGGTAGCTACATTACTTATAGTCAGTCTATTTTTTTTCTCAACAAAGCATCCCATTCTTGGGATATCATCTATTTTGAATATAATTTCACCAATACTGTTTGTTTCACTCTCAACCATGTCCCAAAGTTCAGCTTGAGTCCTCACAGACGGATATTCCTCAGTGCACGCTTCAGCTGTCATAATAGGCAGTAAGATATATTGTGTGTCATCATATATTTGGAGAGTAGTAATATTATCTTCCTTTTTCGTAAGAGGTACAAATGCTGTCATATAGACTCTATTTCCAGCAACATATAGTGGATTTTCAATTCCACTTGATTCTGCCTTATATGAATTTGAGGGTGGTACAAGATTCGGATGGATACGAGCTGGAATTCTAAATAACCATTTATGCCATTCTTCAACGACTTTTTCACAACTAACCCCGCCCTTGGCTAAGACCTCTTTATGACCCATTACTGGATCTTCTTTGTCATGAGTATGTTCATGATGGTTTCTCCACTCATCCATACTAAAAATATAATTCCGAGGAAACTGGTGCTGAGCTTCATGATGATCCGAGCTATGACCTGAATTATGTTTTTTCAATATTTCTAAAAAGTACAGCCTATTATTAAGTATTTACTTCCGAAATATTACATAATATATACAAAAGGACAGAATATTGTTTATTTTGTCCAATTGCCTGGATTAACTTATTGACCATTGGTTTAAAGTTAAATCCCTGATCTTTCAAGCGATATTGCCTAATTAATTTGGTTTGGGTATATCTCATTAAAGATTAGGTCTGATTGTCTAATTGGGATTAACAGTAAAGTGATATTTTACATCTGTTACTAATACAGGATCGTCAGGAGCTATGATTTCAGGCATCTTTTGGGTGACTTTGTATCTTATATCATGCTCTCCCACAGGTAAATCTACGACTACCATTATCGCATCAGTAATTGCACGCCATGAACCAACTTCAGTATTGTAAGCATTATCGGGGTTAGTTTCATTTAGAATAAAAAAATCAGAAGTCTTGCGATAATCATTTATGTTTTTAATGGGTTGTCCATCAATGATTACCTCTGCAACAGCATAAGGGTTGTGTGAATGCGCGCACTCCATCAGCTTCTGATCATTTCGATCAGCAAGATTTTCATAATCTCCAAAGCTACAGCCTTCCATAAGAGCTGGAATTACTATTGGTTTTTGAGAAATTGTACAGTCAAATGATCGATCCCTATTACTTATTTTTTCTGCATAAAAATCTTGAAGGAAGAGCTTATTATCCAGATCCATTAAGAAACATTTTTGGGGTACATATGATTCAGATGAAGCAGCCTTTGTTGGTCCAAGGTTAGAATTTGCATTCCAGAAAATATTAGCATATTGTTCAAATGTTTTGCCATAGGGTTTTTCATTAGGGCCATAAACAATTACCCCCTGAGCTTGCAAGTTCGGGAAACTAAGAAGAGAAATGAAAGGGAGTAAGATGACCAAAATAATCATCAAGTAGCGTATTCTACCATGAACTATCAATATTGCTGATAACCGCCGCAGATTTTTAAACATTATGCATTAAAGTTGATGCGCTCTTATTCCATTACAACAGGAGCAATTTTTCGGAGCGAAAAATTGACATTATTTTGAGTCGAAACATGACAGATTGTATTGCTTCTAATTCGTAAATGAAATAGTGCATTTCTTGATATTGACCAATCTAATTACCCTTTGACACAGTTAAATTCGCAAAATATTTATTAACACCGGCAAATGAATCTAAATTATGAAGAAGGTCCTTACAATATTCAATTCTCTTCTTAGGGGCTACATGACATTTTCTATTAAGAAAGTCAATAGTCAAGGACATAATTAAGTCTCAAATTAATAATTTAAGTGACTAATTGAGAAGTAAATAAATTAATTTGGAATAATCATGATTAAACCAGCAGCCAATTTTACTTTGTGAATAAAGCTGAATTTTAGATGAGGAGTTTATAGATTAACGTAAATATTTGTTACCACAACATTGACTGCATGCCATCATCAGATATTGATTTTTTCCCAATGGATTCCAAACCTTTTGGATTATCGTATAGTGAGTGGGTAGTAAAATGGTGGCAGTGGATTTCTTCTATTCCAAAGACTTTTAATCCTGCATTTGATTGGAGCGGTAGCAAGATTTATCAAAATCAAAATGATTCACGCGTTCTCTTTTTATGTCAAACATATGAGGGTGTTAAAAATACACCATGTCGCAGAAATAAAATTACTAGAGGCACATCTATCTTTATGCCAATTATAAACTGGATATCTATAATGCAATATGATGGAAATTCAGATAACGAATTAGTGGAAATTGCGAGTAACAAGATGGATGTTGTGGGTCCGCTTGAATTGACAATAAATGGAATAACTGTCAACAAAGGTCTTGAAAAATATAGAATTCAATCGCCATTTTTTGAAATTAATCTGCCTCAAAATAACATATTTGACATCTCCCCCGGAAAGAGACGCTGTGTTTCAGATGGGTATTGGATTTTTCTTAATCCAATCAATGAAAATTTAAGACTATCCTCCTTCTCCTCTTGTTCTTCTGGATTGACCAAAATCAAAGTAAGTTATGAACTTACTGTAGGATGAGTGTTATGCAACAATCATTCATTTGTTCATAGCTGAAACTTGTAACATTTATTAGAAAATTACATGAAAGTGAATAAATGGATTAGAAAATGAATTTTGAATTAGGGTTTGAATGAGGCGTCCTTTAATTTAACCTTCTTTGAATTTTTTTCAATATAGTTTACAAGAGATTTTAAGTCGTCGTGAATGTTATATTGAGTACATTCAAAGACTTTTCGTCTTTTGCTGTCATGAATCGAAATTTTAAAACTATAATGATCTGCTGAGCCTATCGGTTTCGCCTTCCGTGGTAAAAGAGATATTTTTGCATTTATAATTTTTCTCGCCTTGGTTATCAATTGAGGAGGCAAATCCTTTGCATCAATTTCAGTCGACGTATGTAATCCTACCAATCCACCACTACGTTCAACTTTGATAATCATATATGCCCAATCGAACTAAGTTTTAGTTATTTATTACCTCTTTGATTTTATCTTAATACCTACTAGATTCCAAGATTGTTTGACTGCGTCTTCTTCGTGACTTCCTTCGCCGTATAGGTTTCTGGCTACCTGAAATGTCGATTCTGCTGCTTTTTGAAAATCAGATCGTTCTCTCAATCTTTCTGTTAATGTGAGATACCAAATTTTACCGGCTTTTTCCCAGGCATAGCCTCCTAGTTCTTTTGCAATAAGGTAAAAGGCACGATTTGGAATTCCGGAATTTATATGTACCCCTCCATTGTCGTCGGTAGTCTCTACATAATCTTTCATGTGACCTGGCTGCGGATCCTTACCAATTATGGGATCATCATATGCCGTTCCAGGCTCTTTCATAGAACGTAGCGCGCTGCCTCTAATTTTTCTAGTAAAGAGACCGCTGCCAATTAGCCAATCTGCTTTATCGACTTTTTGTTTGAGTGAATATTGCTTTACCAAAGATCCAAAGACATCAGAGAAACTTTCATTTAATGCTCCTGCTTGACCCTCGTATTCAAGGGCTGCCTCATATTGAGTTACTCCATGAGTAAGTTCATGACCTATTACGTCGATACTTTTTGTAAAGCGTTGAAAAATATCGCCATCTCCATCGCCGTAGACCATTTGGGTACCATTCCAAAATGCATTATTGTAATCATCTCCGTAATGCACCGTGGAGTCTAGTTTCATTCCCCTTGTGTCGATGGAATTGCGATCAAAGATTTCTCTGAAAAGGTTGTAGGTTGAGCCGGAATAGTCATATGCTTCAGTAACAGGCTTACCTCCTTTTGCTTTTTCACCTTCACGTCTCACAAGTGTCCCTGGCAAATTCTCAGAATTTTTAGCATCAAAAATAGTACGCTCAAGTCTATTTGATACTGAAAACATTGAAGACATCAATCCAGTTACCAATCTTCTTCCTCTCAATTGTTCAGTTAAGATAAGATTTTTCCAAGCCTGTTCTTTCTGTTTCTTAGTCCCCTTTTCTACTATTTTCTTATTTACGTACTCTGGAATAATAAAACAGGTATGATTTGTCCAATTTAATAAACGACCACTTCTACGAACAACGGTACTACCTTTTTTGAAAAACATATCTATTTTTCTTCGTTTTATGATTTATGTATTACTAAGTTTTTTCTGATATTTCATTTCTAAAATGTTATTTTACTTCATCGAAAAGTAGCTTCTATGCCATTCATCTTAAATTAATTGTCATAAAGTCAAATTTTTTTTCCAAAACAATACTTTTATAATTGAATTTCTTTTGATCATATTCTTGTAATACCTTTCTGACGTTCGGAGTAATATTCGTCAAAATAATTTTCTTAGGTCCTCTACTAGTTTTCCCACTTTCAATAATCCATCTTAGCGTACTAAGTGATGGATTGTCGTCTCTTCCATTAGCAGATATTACATAGTGTTTTGCATTCACGGTATTAAAAAAATCTAATGATGTGTTCCTGTCACTTCCATGGTGTGGCACTTTTAAGACATCAACGTGAAATTTACCATTCTCGTCTAACATTTCATTTTTTGATAACATATCAACTACATCCTGTCCGAGACCATCACCAGTAAAGAGGATTTTCCTATTTTTTATTTCTGCCAAAAAGGTAATGCTAGCCAAATTAGGAACACTCTTATCCAAAATCTGAATGAGTCCAAATTCAGTCTTTATAGACTGCTGCTTCTTGCTAAACCAATCATTCCATTCTTTCCGGAGTTTGTCGATATTCTTCTTTGTAGGACCAAGTAAATGCAAATTGATATCGTTCAGACTAACAGATTTCATCTTGTCACAAACCACAATTACCTTATCAAAACCAGGATTAATTGGTATTTTTAGTGTTTTTGCTAACTTTGTTAGATCTGTGCCTTGTTGAAAACCTTTCATAACTAGCGATTCTAAGATGTTTTTCCTATTTATCAAATTTTGAGACCAGAAAATACTTGCAAGTAATTTCTTTGGTTCCTCAGGCAGTTGTAAAAGTTCCTTAAACGAATTATGCCACATTTTTTTTATCTTAACCAGTTCTTTTATTCCGTTGTCTCTTTCATTTTTGATTTCAATGAGTAGATCGAGTAATCCTATAATATGATCGTTATCGATGTGACTCAATACCATTAGATCTATTTTTCCATTTAAGAGTAACTTCTGAAGGGTCGGTTTAAGATGATTTCTAAAAGTTTGATACGGCCCTCCATCAATTAACATGGTGGTGGATTCATTATTTGATTTGGATTCTAAGATGAAACAATCTCCAAATTCAGCCTGCACAATGTGGAGCTTTATCACAGCATTGCTTTGTAATTCAAGTATTAAAGTTAATCAATCGGAAGCTGAACGTTAGAACAACAAATGAAGATTTAGTCTCTCTTAGAGACAGGAAGATCGAGTTTATTTCCCCATTCGCCCCATGAACCAAGGTACATTTTTACTTTATCGTATCCCAACAATTTCAATACCAAAAAGGTATTCGCTGCTCTATATCCGCCTTGGCAATAAGTTATTATCTGAGACTTTTTAGGAACGACTAAATATATTCGCGATAGTTTGCTACTACTTTTGAATACACCATTTTCAATATTGTTTTCCCAGTCAATATTTATTGCCGAAGGGATATGACCTCGACTTACTGCCCTCACATCAGAACCATCATACTCTTTAGTTGACCTAGCATCTACTATTGACACATTTTTCTTGTTCAATAATCCCTTTGTCTCCTTAGCGGTTGCCAAAATTTTATAATTAATTCTGCCCTTGAATTCAGAGTATTGTAAAGGATTAGTTTTTACTTCAATACGATATCCTTCTTTTTTCCATTTCTCAATTCCTCCATCTATCATGGCTACTTTTTTGTGAGAAAAATAAAGGAGTAACCAAACCCCTCTGGCCGCTAAGATACCGGATACATTGTCATAAAAAATCACATGGCTTCTACCTTGTATTCCAATACGTGATAACAATATTCTTGTCTGTCTATTGAAATCCTTGATGCCCCTTTTGGAGGTATCAAACCAGTGTAACTGAAAAAGGTCAACGTTTATAGCTCCTGGAATATGTCCATTCTTATATTCCGAAAAAGATCGGGTATCGATTATAACGTTGCGATTTTTGGACTTGTTGACTTGTTTGTGAAGGTCTTTTGCGGATATTAATAGATTCAGGATTATTTCTTGATATTCAAGCAATATATACAATGTGGTCTTTAATCCAGCTCTCAGTAGTAATTAATTAAACGCACATTAATTCAAGTCAATTTATTTATGTTAATACTCTTACTAGTAACTGATGATTTAATAGTTTTTAACTGAATTCTATTTTTGGAATAATATGAGTTACAGAAAAATATCCGTACAAAGAATTTAATATTTTTATGTTCCTTCTATGAAAAGAGGAATTTCTTCTATTTTCTTAAAGTATGAATGATATCTAGAATTTGATTATCACTAACTTGTTCAAAATTTTGGTAAAACTGTTCAATTGATCCAAAATTGGAGTCGATAGGACTAGTGATAACTTCAACACGATCTATGCCCTCACTCCTCAGTAAATCCACTGTACTCTTAGGTGAAACAGCAACTGCCACTATAATGCGTTTGGGATTGTATGTTTTTCTTAAACTTCTCACCGCAGCCATAATTGTAGACCCTGTCGCTGCTCCATCATCTACTATTACTATTGTTTTTTCTTTGATTGTAATGTGTTGCCTATCCAAGAAGGATTTCTTCCCTTGACAGTACATGTTAGCTAGGCGCTTAATTTCTTGTAACTGGCAGGATATTTCATTATTAATATATTCGCCAGATATTTTCAGTTCCTCAATTAAAGATTTATTCAAATATGTGGTCCCATCCTCAGCGATGGCACCAATGGCCACCTCCTCATTGTGTGGAGCGCGTAGTCTTTTGGAGATCATCATATCCAGATTACAGGATAGTTTTGTTGCTATGATTTCTGCTATTACAAATCCCCCCCGAGGCAGCCCGATTACTATGATATCGTGTCTTGCATCATTTTTCAAAGCATCCTTTAATGTCTGTGCTAGAATGTTACCCGCTGATTCCCTGTTCTTTATTTTCAGTTGAAATTTTCCGAATACCTTGTTTAATATCAATACCAGACAACACATTTGATACTAATCAGGTATTAAATATGGTGTTATCCAAACCTTATACCAAAATTTATGTTATTGAGTTTATGGTTTTTTGGGTTACTTAACTATGCTATTAGTGTTAACGCCCAAAGTAAAATGCCGAGTCAGCCATTGAGTCGCAATTTCTGCTACCTCCAGCATAGATCCTTCCTCTTCAAACAGATGAGAGGCACCTTCTATAATATTGAGTTTTTTTTCTTTTGAATTTCTCATTTTTTTTATAGTTTCCTTACTAATCTTGACAACAGATTTTTCCCCGCTTCCTACAACAAACAAGCAAGGTGACACTATTTGATCTAAAAATTGATATTCTACTAGGTCTGTGCGTCCACTGCGTATTACAATTGATGCTATGTTGTATTGACAGGCGGCCATCAAAGCGGCAGCCCCACCCGTACTTGAAGCAAAAAAACTTAATTGTAATTTCTCTGTGTGCGGATTGCTCAATACCCAATCTGTAACTATTGATAGTCGCTTTGTAAGTAAGGATAGATTGAATTTATTCAATACCGCACCAGGGATTTTGGAAGTCATTTTTTCTACTTGCGAATCAAATACCTGTTCCACATCAGATAACAGATCGAACAACAATGTTGCAATATTGTTTTTGTTTAATTTTTCCGATACTAGTTGATTTCTCTTGCTGTTTTTACTGCTACCACTCCCATGAGCAAAAATAACTATTCCTATTGGATTATCGGGTATCACTAAATTACCTTCAATGAACGACGTTGAAATTGAATTAGTAACTGGAATCTTGATTGTTTCGCCTGGCAACATCTCTTCTTAAATAATGTTAAAATTATCTTTTATCCTTCTTTTAAAAAATGTGGCTTAGAAACCGTCTTCTAGGATGCGGGTTAAAAAAACACCGAAGACAATTACATACTGTTGATGGATAATTTTCCCAAATTACTTGCTTATTTCACTGTTCAGCAGTGAAAATTTTATTTTCAATCCTTGTTTAGGTTCTAAAGAATATTCATACCTTTCATCATTACCTAAAGGTATCAGTGCAACTTCATCGCTAAGGCAAACAGGACATTGACAGATCTCTACTTTCTTTAAAATTGTTGCAGTCCAATAACACTTTTCACAAAGGGCAAACAAACGATTTCTATAATTATATTCTTTTGCTAGAATCACCGTAGACATGTTTCAAATAATCAAGGGTGAACTTGTTAATCATTTCCCTGTGTTTTTACGTAGATCATATAGTATCATTAACAGCCATTTTTTTTGCAAAATGCCTTATTCATGTCCAAAGATTGGTCATATTCAAGAAATGCGTTTGAACATAGTCAAGAAAAATCATTTGTTCCAGCATGTATATAGATTATGTTGATGAATATAGGTGCGTATTGACTATGATAAAAACATGGTAAATAATTATCAACTAACTTTATTCATGAACATCTATGCAAATGAGCAAAATACTCATAGGAATTAGTGCAGCTATACTACTATCAACGTCTACGATATTGTCAGGTGCTGTCTATGCGCAAAGTAAAGTAACAATCAACGGGGCTGGAGCAACTTTTCCATTTCCATTAATTGACACCTGGAGAGTTGACTACCAGAAGGTACAACCAGGAGTCAATATTAATTATCAGTCGATTGGAAGCGGCGGTGGAGTCAAGCAATTTACAGAAAAAACGGTTGATTTTGGAGCTACTGATGCACCACTAACGCAGAATGAGAGTCAGAAAGCTCCGGGAGCAGTTCATATACCAGAAACAATTGGCTCTGTTGTCGCAGCATATAATATCCCAAGCATTCCTGATAAAGGACTAAAACTATCTGGTGAAGTATTAGCGGACATTTTTTTGGGCAAGATTACAAAATGGAATGATCCCAAGATTCAGTCCCTAAACACAGACAAAACTTTACCGGGTGATGACATAGTTGTAGTGCACAGATCCGATGGTTCTGGTACGACTTTTGTTTGGACTGACTACCTATCAAGTGCAAGTCCTGCATGGAAAGAACAATTCGGAAAAGGCAAGTCCGTGCAATGGCCAGTTGGTATTGGTGCGCCAGGAAATGAAGGTGTTGCTAACGCGATAAAGGGTACTCCAAACACAATAGGCTATATTGAATTAAGTTATGCCCTTACTACAAACACGCCGTTTGCATTTATCCAAAACAAGGAAGGTGCTTTTGTTGAGCCAACACTCGCTTCTACAAAGGCAGCTGTCCAGTCTTTTGTAGCATCATTGCCAAAGGGAGATGGTGTTTGGACAAACGTTTCTCTCGTAAATGCACCGGGTGCCGATTCATATCCCATAGCAAGCTTTTCGTATCTACTGTTGTACAAGGAAATGAGCACAGATCCAAACCTAGACCAGGCAAAAGCAAAGGCATTAGTAGACTTCATATCATGGGCAATAACTGAAGGTCAGAAAACTGCTGAAGGTTTAGACTACGTTCCACTTCCAGAAGGAGTAGTCAAACTCAACCAAGATACATTAAAATCCCTTACATTCAACGGTCAGCCAATAACCTAACAGTGACAACAAAGGGATAACAAACATTGACAGCGCATAGCCCCCCTTTTATTTCATTTTTCCACATTTTTCCTCTTTTACTTCAAGTAATAAAATTAAGAATAATAACAATATTAATGACTTTAATACGCAATATCTCCTTGCCAGGCAATCAGGTGGCTCTGTAATATGAATTCATTAGGTTCAAAAAATAATCGGTACATCTCGTCGCTTTTTGTAGTAAGAAACAAAGGGCATGACAAATTATTTTCAGGACTTGTCATTGGTGCTGCTGCATATACGTTACTCATGGTAGGACTAGTAGCCTTTTCAGTTATGAAAGGTTCAATAGATATATTTTCGGCTGAAGGTATTCAGTTTTTTTATCAATCAGACTGGAATGCTGTAGAAGGCAGAGAATCATTTGGCGCCTTTCCTTACATTATAGGAACTCTTTTGAGCTCTGCTCTAGCAATGGCCATAGGAGTTCCCATTAGTTTGGCAATAGCCATTTTCATTTCAGAAATTGCTCCTCCACGCATCGGTACTCCCCTGTCTTTTGTCACAGAACTTCTGGCTGCTGTACCCAGTATAATTTATGGTCTTTGGGCATTATTCGTGTTTAGATTCTGGGTACGAGATTTAATAGAAAAACCATTGTATGACGCTTTTGGTTCTCTGCCTTTTTTTGCAAAGACTCCATTTGGTCTTGACATATTTACTGCGGGAATAGTATTGGCAATCATGATAATTCCGATAATATCATCCATATGTAGAGAGGTTATGAGAGTAGTTCCGGATTCACAGAGGGAAGCTGCATACAGTCTTGGTGCTACTCGTTGGGAAACTGTCAGAGTGGCGGTATTCCCTTATGTTAAATCAGGGATAGTGGGTGCATCTATGTTAGGACTTGGGAGAGCGGTAGGAGAAACGATACTCGTAACAATGATTATTGGTAACGTGATAGGACCTAGTGCAATTCCTACCACATTATTCTCGCAAGGTCAAACGCTCTCAAGTCTGATAGCAAATGAATTCAATGAAGCATCCTCTGATTTACATTTATCAGCACTGATTGCTTTAGGAGCAATACTGTTGGTCCTTACAATGGCAATAAACGTTGGTGCCCGTCTTTTGGTAAAAAAGAAAATAATCAAGTCATCGTCGGGAGCTAAATCGCAATGACCGACGATCCCAGTTCAAATAAAAATTACAGCAAAATTGTCCACGAAACTGTAAACAAGAAATACAAAAAGCGCATAATTGTGAATAAACTCGTTACTATTTTTACTATCGTTTGCGTCATCGCTGCAATAGTACCTCTGGCTAGCATATTAATAGAAGTTATCAAGAATGGAGTAAGTGCAATAAGCTTTGAATTTCTAACCCAGCCTCAAGGATCTATTGGTTCAGGAAGTGGTGGAATAGCACCTGCCATACAAGGGACTATAATAGTTGTCGGACTTGCATCGTTAATAGGAGCACCGATAGGGGTTTTGGCAGGTATCTATCTTTCCGAATTTGCCAAAGAAGGGACTTTCCCTGATCTGGTAAGATTCTTCAATGATGTGCTTACTGGCCTCCCATCAATAGTAATAGGTATTGTAGGGTACGTAGCCATCGTCCTGACTATTGGGTCCTTTTCAGTTATAGCAGGTGCTATTTCTCTTTCGATAATCATGATTCCAATTGTAGTCAGAGTCACGGAGGAGACATTGAAGATAGTACCATATTCGTTTCGGGAAGCAGGTCATTCTCTGGGTATTTCAAAGGCCAAGATCACTTTGTCCATAGTTCTCCCCAGTGCGAAAAATGGAATACTTACAGGCATAGTCATAGCTGTATCTAGGATCGCCGGTGAAACCGCTCCACTAATAATGACCATATTGGGCACAAGCCTTTTCTTTACTGGAATAACGGGCCCGGTAGATGCATTGCCACTGAGAATTTGGAGGTTAGCCAGCCAGCCATACGAATCAGCACATGCATTTGGCTGGGGTTCTGCCCTAATTTTGATACTGATGATCTTGTCCCTGAGCGTTGGATTAAGGTTTTTGGCACAAAGAAACACGTTTAAGGTATCCGCTTGATCAGTGTATCTATATTTACTATATAGATAATACATAATTATCGATTTTCGCAAGTAATTATTCCAATTGGCCATAGAAGAACCCATCGAAGCTGACCAAGCAATATTAGAAGGGGCAAGGGAGAATACTAGCGAGACTGAAATAGTACAGGACTCTGCCGAAAAATACAAAGTAAGGATTGAAAAAGTCAATGGGTGGTATGGGGCTAAACGAGCAATAAAGGACGTTAACCTGAACGTCAAAGACAAGGCCGTAACTGCATTTATTGGACCATCAGGTTGTGGTAAGACAACACTTCTGAGATGTTTAAATCGAATGCACGAAATGACTCCAGGTGCACATGCCGATGGTCGAGTGGTAGTTGATGGAATTGATATTTATGATAAATCAATTGACCCTGTTGTCATCAGAAGACGAATAGGAATGGTTTTTCAAAAACCAAATCCATTTCCTACAATGAGTATCTTTGATAATGTTTCTGCAGGTCTAAGACTAAACGGCATGAAAAACAAAACTATCATCAGAGAAATTGTAGAAGAAAGTCTCAAAAATGCAGCATTGTGGGAAGAAGTAAAAAATGAGCTTGAACAACCGGGAATGAGCTTATCCGGTGGACAACAGCAGAGACTTTGCATTGCAAGAGCACTTGCGATGCAGCCTGAAGTATTACTGATGGATGAACCAACATCTTCACTGGATCCTATAGGCTCATCAAAAATAGAAGAGCTTGTCAGAATTCTAAAAGACAGCGTTACTATAATTATAGTAACCCACAATATGCAACAGGCTGCCAGGGTATCAGACTTTACGGCCTTTATGTACCTGGGTGATTTAATAGAATATGGAGCAACGAATCAAATCTTTATGAAACCTGAAAAAGAACTCACAGAGCGCTATATCTCTGGCAAATTTGGATAGATTATAGTTTTGTAAGTTGGCTCGACTTTTAGATATAGGTTTACAACGAATCACTAACCTCATAATGGACATGGGTCACCTTTCAGAAGATCTGGTCAACTCGGCTTTAGAATCATATGAAAAGGGGTCGACATATGAAAAAGGGATGATGTTACGATCACAGATTTTTGAAGGTTCTGAGAAACTTAGATTTCTACAAATAGAAGTAACTGACTTTGCTACCGAATTGATAGCAAGATACCAGCCAGTAGCCAAAGATCTCAGATTTATTCAGTCTTTCATGGATGCCGCGTATGGTTTCTCAAGATTTGGCAGATATGCCTATGATATAGCAGAAGTATTAGAAACAATTGGTCCAATTCCTAAATGTGACAAATCTGAAGTTATGCTAATGGCAAAAACCGCTAAAGAGATGATTCAACTAAGCGTAAAATCACTAGACAAACTCGACAAAAATGCTTCGCAGAAGCTATACATGATGGATGATAGCGTGGATTCAATATTCCGTAATTATTTAAAAAAGGCATTGACACAGACCAAGAAGAGAAACTTTGATCCAAAATGCTATCTTTCAGCTTTGTTGATACTGCGCTACCTTGAGAGAATCGCAGATCACGCCTGTTACATTGGTGATTGTGTATACTACGTCGTGACAGGCGATCCCAGCCCAAGACGTTAACTAACTATATAGAGTATATACATCTATATTGTAAATACAGATCAATAGACATAAAACCCATATTATACTGACATATAAGTATCTATATTGCAAACGTTTGAAAATAATGAAGTAAGGAAGATTCAGTATACAGGTAGGTCTACGTACGTACTATCTCTTCCAAAAAAGTGGGTAACCGAATTAAAACTAAAGGCGGGAGATCCGGTTACTATATTGAGGGAAGCCAACAATTCGCTTTCAATAATTCCAAATGTCATGAGAGGCCCAAGCACTTTTGAAGCTACATCGTTTGTTACTAGCGACAAGAGCGGTCCGACATTGAAACGTACTGTTGTTTCCATGTATCTAAGAGGCTTTAATATAATGCATTTAAGATCAAAAGCAGGGGCGATTCATCCTTCACAGCGCGATGCGATTAGAGAAGTTGTTCGCAGAAATCTTATTGGCACTGAAATTATCGCCGACTCCTCTGATACGGTAACAATTCAAGTCTTGTTGAGTCTTCCAGAGTTGTCCATAAATACCGCAGTAAGAAGGATGTTTCTAATTGGTTCATCTATGCACAGAGATGCAATTTCTACCTTATCCGGAGATAGTCAGGAATTATACAAGTCAGTAATAAAGTCTGATGACGAAGTAGACAGATTCAGTCTGTATGTTCTTCGCAACCTGGTAATTGCCTCACAGAACGAAAGCACCCTCAAAGCAATAGGACTCCGCAGTCCAGCTGATTGTCTCAGCTATAGTGCAGCGGTAAGGAGTCTGGAGCGAATTGCAGACCATGCTTCTGAAATTGCAATAAAGAGTTCGCAGATTGGAACAATTCCTGATGATTTGCGCAAAAGAATATTAAAAATGAGTGAGCTATCATTACAATTATTAAGTAATGCAATAGAAGCATTCCTTAGAAAGGACTACTATCTTGCAGACAGCATTGT
>Ga0207428_10002292_pt1 | contig 19191 bp, 10 predicted proteins | sample RhiMethybrSRZTD1_FD_187600 | JGI IMG/M metagenome (GOLD analysis project Ga0207428, IMG submission 187600) | Populus rhizosphere microbial communities from Tennessee, USA - Rhizosphere MetaG P. TD hybrid SRZTD1 (SPAdes) (version 3) | ecosystem: Host-associated > Plants > Roots > Rhizosphere >...
GAAAAGGTGTGCGCCTTCACCGAAGAGTTCGCGACGAAGAACCCGAAGACGGTGAAAGCCATCCTCAAGGCGCTGCACCTGTCGAGCGTCGAGCTCGACAAGATGGACAACCGTCCGAAATTCGCCGAGGTGATCTCACGGCCGGCCTACATCAACTGTCCGCCGGCAATCATCCTCGAGCGGTTGATGGGCAAGTACGAGTACGGCGACGGCCGCGTCGAGCAGGACCCCTTCTACATGATCTATTCGAACCGGAACTGCAACTACCCGCATCAGATCTACGCCCAGTGGTGGCTCACGCAGTTCCGCCGCTGGGGCATGACGAAAGGCGCGCCTGACTATGCCGCGATCCCCAAGAAGGTGATGCGATCCGACATCTATCTCGAGGCGATGAAAGAGCTGGGCGTGAAGGTCACCGTCGCGGAAGAGAAATCGATCACGTTGTTCGATGGCACGTTCGACGCTAAGGATCCGGACAAGTACGCGCGCTCGTTCGCGATCAACAGCGTCGCTGGATAGCGACAGGGAGTCGAATTGAGCAAACGCATCTTGCATTCGGTTCTACCGCTGTGCGGCATTGCGCTCGCCGTTCTCGCCTGGTGGGCGGCGAGCCGCCTCGTCCCGGATCTCCCGTCCCCTGCGCGAACGTGGGAGGAGAGCAAGCTGTACATCCTCGAGCCGCTGAGCAAGCGTGGTGAAACGGATCAAGGCATCCTGTTGCTCGCCTACTACAGCCTGATGCGGGTTGCTCGCGGCTTCCTGCTCGGCATCGCTATGGCGACGCCGATCGGGTTCCTGCTCGGCGTCTCGCCGACGCTGACCCGTATGTTCGATCCGATCATGCAGGTGCTGCGGCCGATCTCGCCGCTGGCGTGGCTGCCGCTCGGGCTGGTGCTATTCCAGAAATCCGAGCCCGCAGCGCTGTTCGCCATCGCGGTGTGCTCGATGTGGCCGACGGTCATCAACACCATGATGGGCGTGCGCGCGATTCCGCAGGACTACTGGAACGTCGCCAAGGTGCTCCGTCTGTCGACGTTCACCACTTTCACCAAGATCATCGTGCCGGCCACGCTTCCCTACATCTTCACCGGCTACCGTCTCAGCCTCGGCATCGCCTGGCTCGTCATCGTCGCCAGCGAGATGCTGACCGGCACGCCCGGCGTCGGCGGATTCCTCTGGCAGGAATACAACAGCCTCGTCTATGCGCACATCCTGCTGGCGATCATCACGATCGGCGTCGTCGGCTTCGCGCTCGATCGCCTGATGGGCATCGCCGAAGCCAAGCTCAGGGCGGTGTGATGCCGTTCATCGAGGTGACCGCCGTCTCGAAGTCGTTCGCGGGATCGGCCGGAACGCGACACGTCCTGCGCGACGTGTCACTCGGGGTCGAGCACGGAGAGTTCGTCTCGATCGTCGGTGCGATGGGCAGCGGCAAGTCGACACTCCTGAGCCTGCTCGCCGGCCTGACCTCGCCCGACGCCGGACGCATCGTCATCGGCGGCGAGCCGGTGCGCGGCATCCGCAAAGACGGCGCCTTCGTGTTTCAGAACTACTCGCTCCTGCCGTGGTTCACGGCGCTCGAAAACGTTCGACTGGCGGTGGAGGCTGCTTTCCCCGACCTGTCGCGGCAGGCGCAGCGCGCCCGCGCAGTCGAGACGCTGGAACGCGTCGGCCTGGGGAGCGCGCTCAACCGGCGCCCGCGCCAACTGTCCGGAGGCATGCGGCAGCGCGTCTCGATCGCGCGTGCGTTTGCGACCCGGCCGGAGGTCCTCTTTCTCGACGAGCCGTTCGGCGCGCTCGACGCGCTCACGCGGGAGACGCTGCAGCAGGAGCTCGCTCGTCTCTGCACCGACGGCGAACGGCCGGTGACGACCGTGATGATCACGAACAACGTCGAAGAGGCGATCCTCCTCTCCGATCGGATCATTCCGATGATCCCCGGGCCCCTCGACTTCGCTCAGGGCGCCCTGACCCTTCGACAAGCTCAGGGTCACCCCGAGCATCGTCGAGGGGTGAGCCCCGCTGACAGGGCGCCAGCCACGCTGGGCACACCTATCCCGGTCGAGCTCTCGCGTCCACGGACGGTGGCGCAGCTGGCGCACGACGAGCAGGCGACGCACGCACGCGGACACGTCATCGCCGCGCTGACCGCGGCGCTCGGCCGCAAGCGTGTATCGACCAGCAGCGGCGCGGTTCCATCGGCTGTGCTGCAGCCGGCAACGGAGGAGACGCGATGAACACTCCGTTGGAGCTCACCGGGCTGACCCGAGTATTCCCGACGCCGTCGGGTCCGTTCGTCGCGGTGAAGGACGTGAACGCCTTCGTCGGCTCGGGAGAGTTCGTCGCGATTCTGGGCCACTCTGGCTGCGGCAAGTCCACGGTGTTATCGATCCTCGCCGGCCTCGACCAGGCCACGTTCGGCGGTGTCGTGATCGATGGCAAGGAAGTCAGAGAGCCGGGACCGGAACGCGCGATCGTGTTTCAGTCACCGTGCCTGCTGCCATGGCTGACCGCGCGCGAGAACGTCGAAGTGGCGGCGACGCAGGGCGCGACCCCGCGAAGCCATCGCGACGCTCGTGCGGCAGCCGATCACTATCTTCAGCTCGTCGGCGTGTCCGATGCTGCCGACCAACTGCCGCCTCAGCTCTCGCTGGGCACGCAGCAGTGCGTCTCGCTGGCGCGGGCGTTGTCGGTGGAGCCGCGCTTTCTGCTGCTGGACGAACCGTTCTCCATGCTCGATTCACTGACGCGCTTCGAGCTGCAGGACGTGCTGCTTCGCGTGTGGGAGGCCTCGGGCAGGACTGTGGTGATGGTCACGCATGACGTCGACGAAGCGCTCTACCTCGCCGACCGCCTGATTCTGATGACCGATGGACCGGAAGCGACCGTCGGCGACGAGCTAGATGTACCGTTCCCGCGACCACGATCCCGTGCGGCGGTGCTGGGGCATCCGGAGTATCACGCCTGCCGTCGTCATGTGATCGATTTCCTCGAGCACCACGCACACCAGTCGCGCCCGAGCGCACTCGACCAGCTGCTGCACGGGCGGAGCTGAATCGAGCGAGCTCAGAACGTCACCCGGGCCCCCAGCTGGAGCTGACGTGGCGCCGCTGCCTGTTGATACAAACCAAACGTCGGCAGCGGGTTCTCTGGATAGCTGCCCGGGCCGAAGATATTGTTCACCTCGATGAAGTTCGTGCGATTGAACACGTTGAAGGCCTCGAGGATGAGGCTGACGCGAACCCGCGGACGCACGTCGATGTCTCGCGAAACCCGGATGTCAACGGTCGCCTGACTGGGCAGCCGTCCGAGGTTGCGACGGAGGCTCGACGTCGGATCGCTCGGAACACGCCGCGCGCGGTCTGACGGGAATGCTCCGCCGTCGCCGTCACCGTTCAGATCCGTGCCTGCCAGGATATTGAACGGCCGTCCCGACCCCACCGTGGCCAGCCACGACACTCGCACTCCGGCTCCCACCTCCGAGAAGCCGCTCACCACGAACCGGTGGCGCTGATCCTGCGTGGACGTGCCCTTCTCCAGGTCGGCATCGAAGTCGATCGGCAGACCCGTGAGATCGTTTGGGTCGCGCCCTTTCCCGGTGTTCTGCACAACGAACGCGCTTTGAAAGTCCGTTGAGTTGTCTACGGCCTTCGACAACGTGTAGCTCGCAGAGAGGTGGTGCCGCACGCCAAGGGCTCCACTGAGCGACGCGGTCAGTCCGCTGTACCACGACTCCCCGAAGGTCGTGTATTGAAGAATCGAGGCCGAGGTCCGTGGTACGCCGTTGACGTCCTCGGGCCGTCGTCCGGTGCCGAGTGCAGGCACGATCGGGTTGTAGTCGACCGTGCCAAGCTCGTTGAAGCCCCGGACGTACAAGAAGCTCGCGCCGGCGACGAGCCGGCGTCCGACTTCGCGATCGACCCCGCCGCTCAGCTGATGCGCGAACGGCGTCTTCAGCCCGGGATCGACGCTGAATCTGACGCTCGCGAAGCTGCCGGCGTCGGACAACGGCAGCCGATGTGCCGGCGCGTTCCACGCCTGTATCGTCTGGGGAAGCCGCATCGACAGCGTACGAACACCAGATTGCCCGTCCAGGATCTGGCTCACCGGCACGATCAAGGCGGGGTCGTTCGAGTAGAACACGCCGTAATTGGCGTGGACGATGGTCCTCTGGTTTCCAACGGGATCCCACGCGATCCCCAACCGCGGGGCCACGTTGTTGTTGTCTGCGGGGAACGTGTAGGTGCCTGGATAACCCGACACCGTGTACGCGACGTCGGGCCACAGTTGATTCTGGTAGCGCACGCCAAGTTTCAACGACAGGCTCCGTGACAACCGCCAATCGTCCTGAACGAACAGCGAGAGATCCTTGTACGAGAATGGCCCATCGCTGTTCCCGTAGCCCTGGACGTAACTGCTCGGAAGTCCCAGCGCGACCGCTTGTATCGCCGAGACAGGCACCGGAGTGACACCGGCTGTCGGCGACAGCGGCCCGAAGATGTAACGGCCGCCGAAATTGAGCGGCAGGTGGTAGGTGGAGTAGCGGAGATAGCTGAAGTCCACTCCGGCTTTGATCTGGTGATCGCTCACGAACTTCGTGAAGCTGTCGACCACTTGATACAACACTGAATCGCGCTGCTGTGGCGTGTTCCTGGCGCGCCCGACGGTGGCCACTCCGAGGACCTCCAGCGTCGGGCCACCGTCATCATCGCTATCGCACGGGCCTGCGCAGTTCGGATCGAGCGCGTTCAGCGACAGGTCCCCGTCCGCGCGCTGGAACCGCAGTTCATTGATGATCCGATCAGACAGCGACCACGTGTGCGCCAGTGCGAGGTTGTGTTCGACGTTCTTGACGGCACCTGCGCGGCTGCGCGCGACGAGGCCGCCAAACGCTTCGGTGTTGTCGTCGAGGCTGTCCGACAGGTTGTACCTCAGGTTGATGTAGTGGCGCGGGTTGATCTGGTGATCAAGCCTGCCAAGGGCCTGAGAAGTACGTATCCCGTAGCGCACGTTGCCCGTCTCGACCGGGAAGCCGGCGTCACGAAGGATTTGTGCGGCCGTGCCGATTGGCTCTCCCGACATCGGGTGCGTGACCGGAGTCCGATCGTCGATCGTGACGAAGTTGCTGGCGGTCGTATCCAGCCGCTCGAACGACGCGAAGTAGAAGGTCGCGTTCTTCTTGACCGGACCGCCAAAGACCGCGCCGCCCTGCTTCTGATTGAACGGAGCCTTGCTCTGATCGATCGCACGGCCGGTCGGATCGAACCGCTCGAAGTAGCCCTTCGCGTTCAGCGACTCATCGCGAAAAAAGAAGAACCCGGATCCGCGATGGGCGTTGGTCCCGCTCTTCGTGATGATGTTGATGACGCCCCCAGAGGCCTTGCCGAACTCCGCTGAGTACGAGTTCGTGAGGACCTGGAACTCACGCACCGCTTCCTGGCTGAACGTCGCTCTAATGCTGCCGACCAGGGCGGAGTTGTTGTCGAGACCGTCGACCATCACGTTGTTCGACCGCGGCCGCTGCCCGGCAAACGTCAGGCCGCTGGTTGGCGTGGATCCCTGGCTCGGCTGGGGGATCCGGTCGGTCGTCACGCCGGGCGCAAGCGTCACGAACGCCACGAAGCTTCGTCGGCTGATCGGGAGCGCGTCGATCTCCGCCTGGGTGACGACCCGCCCGATCGCGGTGTTTTGCGGATCGACGGTCACGGCTGCCGCTGCGACGGTCACCTCTTCCTCGACGCCAGCTATCTCGAGCACCGGCCTGATTTCGACCACGGCCCCCAACGTCAGACGGACATCGTCGACGATGTGCCTGCGAAATCCTGGTGCGACGGTGTTGAGCTGGTAACGACCAGGTCGCAGCCCCAGGATCACGAAGCGCCCTTCCGCATCGGTCTCCGCACGGCGGGCGATGCCGGTCTCGGCTTCGATGGCGGTGACGGTCGCGCCCGCCAGCACACCCTGCGTGGAGTCCGTAACCACGCCGATCAGATCCGCTCCGGTCGCCCGGCTCTGGCCGAACGCTGGCATGACCGAGACCAACAGCACGATCGCAATGGTCGAAGGCGCAGGGGATCGCATGGACGTCACTCTTCCGCGCGCTGTACACCGCCGGCACACAAGGCGCGCTGTACCAGGAAACGTTTGCGCCCTTGGAAACGAACGCGGGCAGGGAAGTGTAAACGAAAGTTGCGCCGACATTGGCGAAAGTGATACGAGCAGTGCCCCATGCCCGAGGTTTCCGTGGCGCCAGTCGACCGACCGGGGTGGACGCCAGGCCGGCTCGTGCGCGCCGGCATCGTCCCGCTGGCTGGCGCGATCGTCTGGATCGCTCCGGTGCCCGCCGGCATCGGGGTGGACGCCTGGCGGCTGTTTGCGATCTTCGTGGCGATCGTCGTCGGACTGATTGCCCGCCCGGCCCCCGCCGGGGCCATCGTGCTGCTGGGCGTGATCGCGACAGCCGCCAGTGGAGTGCTCACGCCCAGCCAGGCACTCGCCGGCTACGCCGATCCCACCGTGTGGATGGTCTTCTGCGCGTTTCAGATTGCGGGAGGCATGATCAAGACCGGTCTCGGGCGACGGGTCGCGCTGACCTTCATCCGTGCCATCGGTCACACTCCGCTCGGCCTCGCGTACGCGCTGGTCGCCACCGATGCGATTTTTGGGACGGTGATTCCCTCAGTCACGGCGCGCGGCGGCGGCATCCTCTTTCCCATCAGCAAGAGCCTGTCGCAACACTACGACTCGGGCGCCGCCCCCCTGGGGCGCGGGCTCGGCGCCTTCCTGCTGCCGGCCGTGTATCACTGCGATCTGATTGTCTGCGCGATGTTTCTGACGGGCCAGGCATCCAATCCTCTGATCGCCAGCTTCGCCCGGCAAGCGACGGGAATCGAACTGACGTACGTCCGATGGGCTCTGGGCGCTCTCGTGCCGGGCCTGCTGGCCCTGGCGATCACGCCGCTGCTGCTGTACTACGTGTCTCCCCCTGGCGGCACGTCGACACCGGAAGCGTTCGAGTTCGTGACGCACGAGGGCGCACGCCTGGGCCGTATGACAACGCCGGAGCGATGGATGCTCGGCGTGTTTCTGTTCGTGACGGTGCTGTGGAGCACCAATGCGCTCCACGGCCTCGACTACGCGGTGGTCGCGTTCCTTGGTATGGCCGCACTGCTCGTCACTCGCGTGCTCGACTGGGACGACGTGCTGTCGGACCGGGTCGCCTGGGACGTGTTCATCTGGTACGGCGGCATCTATCAACTCGCGTCAGCGCTCGCCGCGACCGGAATCGCGAAGGTGTTCACCCAGGCGGCGCACGCGCACATTACGGGGCCATGGGGCGTCACGCTCGCTGTCCTGTTGATCATCTACTTCTACGCGCACTATGGATTCGCGAGTATCACGGCACACGCGTCAGCCATGTTTCCGACATTCGTTCTGATGCTGACAGCAACAGGGACACCGGCGATCGTCGCGGTACTTACGCTGGCGTATCTCTCGAACCTGGCGGCGTCCTTGACCCATTACGGGACGACGAGCACGCCGATGTACTTCGGGGCGGGATACCTTACGCAGGCGCAGTGGTGGAGGGTGGGTTTTCTCGTCTCCTTATCCAACCTCGCGATCTGGACACTCGTCGGAATGGCCTGGTGGAAAGTGCTCGGCTGGTGGTGACCGCGGTTCACCGCTCGTCGAGCAGGGCTTTGGCATCCTTCAGATCGGCGCTGTCCAGTCCCTCTGTGAACGAGGCGTAGATGTGTTCGAGCCGCTCCCGTGCCGCGGCTGCGTCTCCGTGTTGTCGCCGCATGCGATACATCGCTGCCGCAGCGCGCAGCTCGACCGACTTCGCCCGCTGTTCATGCGCAATGGCCATCGCACGCTCGAGCGCCTCCTCTGCTGCGGCGAGATTCATCTGCTTCCAGAGCAGCTCGCCCTTCACTCGATAGAGTTCGGCGAGGAAATACCGCGCGAGGCCAGCGGTTTCGATCTCCCGCTCCACGATCGTGGACGCCGACTCCACGTCACCGATGAAGCCCAGCTGCTCGGCCAGCTGGCAACACACGCGCGCTCTCGACGTCCGAGCCCCCGTGGCCTGGTAGACGACCAGCGCCTCCTGCATCCGGCGTACGCCCTCCGAGCGGTCGCCCTGTACCGCGACGACGAGTCCGAAGAAGAAGCCGGTAGCCGCGTTGAGATGCGCGAGTTCCTTGTGGCTGGACACGACGAGCAGCTCCTGCGTGTACGCCTCGGCCTTGTCCCAATCACGTCGGAGCTGATACACGACAGCCGCGAAGAACAGCGTCAGCGCAAGCGTATACGAGTGCTGGAGCCGGCGCGCGAGCGCGAGCGTCGTTTCAATCTCCTCGCGGGCGCGCTCAGGGTAGCCAAGGAACCAGTAGGCACAGCAGTTCCACGCACCTGCCGCGGCGCGTGGATCGAAGGTGTACGCCGTCACGTACCTCCGATGCGCGCTCGGGTCGTACAGGGTCTTGACCTGCTCGAAGTGGTCGACGGTTTCGGCGAACTCACCGCACAGATAACAAACGCACCCGGCGACGAAGTGCGCCTGGATCAGCAACTCGGGGTCGCCGCTCACACCGGCGAGCTCGAACAGGCGGCCGGCCGTACTCCGGGCATCTTCGAGCCTGAGGACGATCGTGTAATGCCGGCACAGGCCCCAGACGACCCGAAATAGCTCCGTCGTTTCGTTCAGCTCCGCGCACAGTCCATGCGCGCGCGTCAGGACGTCTTCTACATCGGGATGGCCGAATCCCTTGGTCGCGCTCAACGAGACCGCGAGGCTCAGCAGAAGAGCCAGCTCCTTACGGCTACGCTCGTCGTTCCGCGGCATCGCTTCGAGTCCCACGAGTCCGCGCTTCGCCAGAATCGATACTTCCTGGTACGCGAACACGTGCGCCGCGTGCTGCGCCGCAGACACGAAGTAATCTGCGGCTCGCCCGAATTCGCGCGCCACCTCGTAAAGGACGGCGAGCTCCGACGCGATCCCGCTGATCTCCGTGCGATACACCTCCTCGAGCACGTGCGCGACGGCTTTGCTCATCGCCACTTTTCGCGCGGGAGTCAGCGCCGCATACAGCAGGTTCTGATACAGCACGTGCACGAAACGGTACTTGAGCGTCAGCGTGCCGTCGGGCAGCTCGACCTCGCGGACCGGCCGCGCGAACGTGTAAATACGATCGAGGAGCTGGAGCCGCTCCTCGACTTCGGCGGGATCCATCGCGAGCGCACGCGCGACCACGGCGCCGTCGAACTCGTTTCCCTGCACGCTGGCAGCGAGGAGAATCCGACGGGCGGTCGCGTCGACCGACTCGATCTTCCGCAGGATCATGCTTCGAATCGATTCCGGCAGCGTTCGCGCGATATCGGGAAGCTCCCGGCCGAGCCGCCATCGTCCGTCCTGCGTCGACAGCACTTGTCGATCGCGGAGGAAGCGAAGCAGATCGACCATGAACAGCGGGTTCCCCTCGGTCTTCTCGTGAATCAGTTCGATGAAGCTTCGAGGAAACAGATGTCCCGCGAATTCGAGACCGACGTACGCTTCGACATCCTCGGGGGTGAGGAATTCGAGCTCCAGCTCGCGGCAGTAGCCGCGGGCTTGGAGATCGTGTTTGATGCGCAGGAACGGACCGCCCTGGCTCAGGAGCTCTTCGGGTCGATACGCGACCACGACGAAGAGCGGCATCGTTTGAAATCGGCTGACGACGTAACTGAGCAGATCGATCGTAGAAACGTCCGCCCAATGCACGTCATCGAGAAAGAGGATCAACGGCTGGTCGCGCGTCGCCTCCTGCAGGAACGCCACGAACTCCCGCTTGAGCCGCTCCTGGCTGCCAGTGCGCACGTCGCCGACGAGATGTCCGGAGGGAAGGGCTTCGGTGCTCGATCCGGCGAGCTGCGAGTGCCAGAGAGGCGCGACCGCCCGCAGCGTGCGCGCCAGTGCGCTGCCGCCACTGCCGCCACTGCCCAAAAGATTCTCGAGCGCGTCGAGCATCGGCAGGTAGGCTTCCGTGCCTGCGAGCCGCTCCGAACAGCGGCCGCGCGCGATCCGGCACCGCAAACCGCCCTGCTGCCGATTGGCCAGGAGCTCTTCGACGAGCGTGCTCTTCCCGATGCCGGGCTCACCGACCACACAGACCATCAGGCCGTGTCCGGATGCGGCCTCGTCTAGGGCCCGACTCAAATCGGCGCGTTCTCTTTCGCGTCCAACAGTGCGCGAGGAACGTACCTGCTGATCCGTGCGGACGCTGCTGCTCGCCCGGTGGAGCACGTCGTTGAACTCTGCGACCACCTCGATCGCCGACGGACGACACCGAGGATCCTTGTCGAGCATCCGAATCAGCAATCCAGCGATGGCGGATGGCAGTCCGGGGTTGAATCGCAGCGGCGGGAGAGGGGTATCGGAGATGATCGAGTGGAGGACGCCGTACGACGTGTCGGCCTCGAACGGGTGCTGGCCAGTCGCCAGCTCGTACAAGACGAGTCCGAGCGAGAAGATGTCGGTCGCCTGATCGAGCTTCAGTCCGCTACCCTGCTCCGGCGACATGTACCGCAGCGTCCCCAGCACCCCTTGCGATACCGTCGTCACCGCACCTGGCTCGGGCGCGTCGGCAGGGCGCGGCACTGCGCTGCGGGCCAGGCCGAAGTCGAGGACTTTGACGTAGCCGTCGTCGCGCACCATGATGTTTTCGGGCTTGATGTCGCGATGAGTGACGCCAATCTCGTGCACCGCGGCCAGAGCCTTGGCGATCTGGGTCGCGAGATCGCCGATCAATCCGATATCGGGTTGGATCCCGATGAACGAACGCAGTGTGCGGCCGCGCACGAGCTCCATCACGATGAAGTAGCCAATGTCGACCTCGCCGGCATCGAAGATCGTGACGATATTCGGGTGGTTCAGCGCCGACGCCGCGCGGGCTTCTCTGAGGAACCGCTCGACCCCGTAGCGTGAGGTCTCGTCGTCGCGAGGAAGGAACTTGATCGCGACGTCGCGCGCCAGGTTGGCGTCGTGGGCCCGGTAGACCTCACCCATGCCCCCGGCGCCCAGCGTCGCGAGGATCTGGTACGAGCCCACACGGGTGCCTGCCTGCAGGGTCATTGAAGGAGCCCCGGAAGATTGTATGTCCGGGAAAAGGGCGGTGCTACGATACGGCCGCGTTACGGCATCCCGGATCTCAGGTGCGAGAGGAGAGGCGCCATGGATAACGGTATGCAGGTCGTCCTGACCGCTCCGTTGACGGAGATGATCGACCACGCTGGCTACTTCATTCAGATGGGGATGGCATCAATGCCGATCTGGATGGAGGGAGTCATCGATCGGAAATATCCCGAGTGGCGTAATGTGAAGCGGTTCGAGAACGGCGCTGCGATGAAGGCGCCGGCGGGGCTGCGCGTGCTCGAGCGCGTCCTGGTCGAGCAGTTCGGCCGCGATCGCGTCGTCGTCTGCTACCCGCAAGACCTGAGCCGCTTCATCGGACCCGCGACGCGCGTGGTGGCCGTGTCGACGCACAACCCGCTGGGGACGACATTCGCGGCCGGCGTCTACACGTCAATCTTCGGCAGCTCCAGGGAGCCGATCAACGCGCACTACTCACAGCAGCTGTTCGAGAGTCTTCGGCAGAGTCCGTACCGAAAGTCGTTCAAGGTGATCGTGGGCGGTTCCGGCGGGTGGCAGATCACACACACCCGATCCGAGGAACGTCTCGGAATCGACTGCGTCGTCGAGGGTAGGAGCGAAGCACCAGAGACGATCGCACTATTCCAGCGCGCGCTGGACGGCGGCGACCTCCCGATGAAGGTGGCGGTGACGCATCCGACCGACGTCGCCAGTCTCCGTGTGCCGGACCTGCCAACGTCGTTTGGTGTCATCGAGCTGACGACGGGCTGTGGACGACGATGCCACTTCTGCATGCCCGATCTCAATCCGCAGCTCGACGTGCCCAAGCACGTGATCATGAGCGCCGTCCACACGAATGTCGCTCATGGGAACTCTCAGGTTTCGCTCGCCAGCGAGGACATGTTCATCTGGGGTCAAGTGAGGACGAGCACGCCCTTCTTCTTCCCCAATCGCGAGGCGCTCGTCGATCTGTATTCCGACGTTGTCAACACTCCGGGCGTCACCGATCACGTGCTCCTTCACTGCACGATGGCACCCTCCGTCGTGGATCCGATCCTCATTCAGCAGTTGTCGGACGTTCTCCTGCCCAAGAGCCCTCTGCACCTGAAGCGCCTCAGTTCACGCCGCGATGGAAAGGCGCTCGTCCCGCTGATCGGACTCGAGACCGGGTCGGTGCGGCTGGCCAAGCAGATGATGTCGGGGAAGGGTGTGCCGTTCAAGATCGACGATTGGCCGAGCGTGGTGATTCGGGGGCTGGAGATCCTCAATCGCAACAACTGGTTCCCCATGCTCACCGTGATGGTGGGCAATCCCGGTGAAACCGACGAGGATGTGAAAGCGACGCTCGATCTCGTGTACGAGATGGAGCGCCGAGGCCTGTTCGGGTTCCTGGTGCCTTCGGTGTTTACGCCGCTGGACGGCACGCGCATGGCCGACGAACGTGGTGTCACCGAGACCCGCCGGCTGACGCCGCTGCAGTGGCAGCTGATCATGCGGTGCTGGAAGTTGAATATCCGCTACGGGCTGTACAGCTGGTGGGGGCCGATGTCGTTCCGGCTCGGCGCGCTGTTCCTTTGGCTCACGAAATTGAGGAAGAGCAACGGCGCGAGCTTCAGCTGGCCGCTGTTGATGTTCTCCGGCGTCATACCCGAGTGGATCATGTACGCCACGAAGCGCTTGTACAAAGGCCGTCCGTTGCAGATCAAATCGCGAGCGGAGCTCCTCGCGTCGATCAATCGGAATTACTGGAAGTTCCTGCGGGAGGACACCGGCGACACGCCACGACCTTCTCCGGACACGCCAGCCTCGAGCGGCACTGACTCCACCGGGGAGGTACACATCCCACTGCTCGTCGTGCGGTGATCGTCAGGTGACCCACCGCAACACAACTGAGCCGTAGGCTGACGATAGAATCCCGGCGCACGGTCTTAGATGCGCTCGTGGTCGTGGGTGAACGCTTCGGGAAGGACCTTGATCGCGACGTCGCGCTCGAGGTGCTGATCGCGGGCGGTGTAAACCTCGCCCATTCCACCCGCACCAAGCAGATCAAGAATCCTGTACGGGCCGATGATTCGTCCGGCGAGCGACTGAGCCCGTTCGACGCGCACAGGCGACTCCGGTGAGCGCTGACAGTGTATCGCTAGCGCGGCGTCGCCTTGGAACGGCAAAGCCTGTTGAGCCCCCCTCGCCGGGGCCGACATCGATGATCGTCGTCCTCAACTGGACCGCCAGCATCGCGAAGCGATAGGACGATTCGTGATTAGTGAGGTTCTCCTGGAGTATAAAGGCGTCTCGAACCGGCCCTTGTTTCTGCGGAGGACTCCATGTCTCACGTCATCCGTTGCACGGGCTCACTCGGTCTCTGCATCGTTCTTCTCTTCAGCGTCGCGACCCTGTCTTCCGCACAGCTGGTCGGCGGAGCGATTCAAGGTACGGTGAAGGACCCTCAGGGCGCAGTCTTGCCCGGTGCGTCCGTCGTCGTTCGTAATGCCGGCACCGGCGCCACTCGGGAGCTGACGACCGATCCAAACGGGCATTACCAGGTGCTTGCGCTGTCGCCCGGGGAATATGAAGTCAGCGTCTCGCTCACAGGGTTCCGCGCCCTCGCTCATCGCGGGATCCGGTTGACCGTCGGCCAGACAGCCGTCATCGACAGCGTGCTCGAGATTGGAACGGTGTCGGAACAGATTGAGGTGCGCGCCGACGCCTCCTTTGTGAACCTGGCAACCGGCGCCGTCAGTGGTCTCGTCGGTGAGCGGGAGATTCGCGATCTCCCATTGAACGGGCGCTCGTTCCAGCAGCTCGCTCTGCTGCAGCCCGGTGTGCAGGCTGCACTCGCCGCCGGCAACGACGTCGTAGGTGGCCGCACGCCGAAGATCTCAATCAACGGCACGCGGCCCGAGATGAACAGCTTCCTGCTCGACGGCACGGACATCAACAACGTCTACAACAAGACGCCCGGTTCAGCCGCCGGTGTTCTCCTCGGCGTCGAGGCTGTGCTCGAGTTTCAGGTGCTGACCAACGCCTACTCAGCCGAGTTCGGCCGATCGGCTGGCGGCGTCTTCAACGCGGTGACACGCTCGGGCGCCAATCGGTACAGCGGTTCCCTCTTCGAGTTTCATCGCAATTCGGCGCTCGACGCGCGGAACTTCTTCGATCCACCGTCATTGCCAAAGCCAGACTTTACACGCCATCAATTCGGCGCTGTTCTCGGCGGGCCGGTGCAGCGCGACCGGACGTTCTTTTTCGTGGCGTACGAAGGCCTGGTCGAGCGTCTCGGCGTCACCGGTGTCACCGCAGTTCCCGATGATGATGCTCGGCGAGGAATCATCGCAGGACGCCAGATCACACTGCATCCGGCGATTCCGCGATATCTGGACGTGCTATTCCCTCGCGCCAATGGCCGCTCGCTCGGCAACGGCGGCGCGGAGTACCTCTTTTCACAGACGCAGCCGACCGACGAGCATTTTTACCAGCTTCGCGTCGACCATCGGCCCTCGGCGGCCAACACCATATTCGTGCGCGCCACACACGATCGGGCCGACGTGACGCGGGTTCCGCCGAACAAGCCACCGATCGCCACCGTCGACGAGGCGACGCAAAATACGTATGTCACTGGCGAATACCAGCACTCGTTCTCGCATAACACGCTCAACCAGCTGCGGCTCGGGCTGAATCGATCGGTGTCGCTCGCCGACAACCGCCGCACGATTGACATCCCGCCCGATCTGGCGTGGCTGCCGGGCGAGAAGTTCGGCTATCTGACGATCCAGGGGCTCGTCACGGAAATGGCCGGCGACTTCAGGCTGCCGCGCAACGATCGCTTGAACAACTGGCAGGCTAGCGACATGGTGATCTCGACACACGGCCGCCATCTGTTCCGGCTCGGCGCGCAGCTGCAATACCTGCAGTTCAATCAAGACACCACCAGCCAGGCCGGCGGCATCGTGACGTTCAACAACCTCGAACTATTCCTGACGGGCCGCCCCTCGAACGTCGATTTCGCAGTGCCGGGGAAGATCGATCCGATCAGGCGATACCGTCAGTGGGTATTCGCAGGGTTCCTACAGGACGACCTGCGTGCAACCGACCGGCTGTCACTGAATTTGGGACTGCGCTACGAAGCCGTGACAGTGCCGACAGAAGTCGACGGCAAGATCTCGAATCTTCGAAGCGTCACAGACACAGCGCTCACGATTGGCGATCCGTGGCACGAGAACCCCTCGCTCAAGAATTTCGCGCCGCGAGTTGGGCTCGCGTGGGACCCATGGGGCACAGGCAAGACATCGGTCCGCACGGGCTTCGGCGTCTTTCACGATCAGATCCTGCCGAAGTACTACTTCTTCTCGGGCAGCCTCAATCCACCGTTTACCACGCGAACGTCGATCGTTAATCCACCGTTCCCGAATGTGATTGCGAACTTCGATTCGAACGCCTACATCGCCGCGCAGCTGCAGACGGTCAACTACGACTTGCAGACGCCCTACATCATGCAGTTCAACGCGAGCGTGCAGCGCGCACTGACCGACACCCTGGACGTGACCGCGGGGTACGTCGGCTCGCGCGGCCGCAACCTGATTCGGCTGGGCGACGCCAACCTGGCACCCGAAATCATCGTCAATGGCGTCAAGACCTATCAGCCGCAACTCGGGCGGCGGAATCCCAATTTCACGGGCATCTGGCAGCGCATGACGGATGGAAAATCGTTTTACGACTCGCTGCAGCTGTCGCTCAATCGCCGCTACTCGGACGGCTGGCGCGCGCAAGTGTCGTACACACTGTCTGAGTCAGTTGACGATGCGAGCGGCATCAACTCGCAGGACTTCAGCAACAACGTGCAGTACGTGTCCGATTGGTACGATCTCGAACACGATCGTGGCCTGTCGGCGTTTCACGCGCGGCACAACGTGACGGCCAACGCGAGTTGGGAGCTTCCGATTCCCGCAAATCGCCGCGGTGTCACGGGCGCGCTGCTTGGCGGCTGGCAGCTCAATGGCATTGCCACGGTGAGATCAGGCCATCCGTTTACCGTCGAACTCGGATTCAACAGGTCGGGCAACTTGAACACAACCGGATTCTCGCGGCACGAGCGACCCAATCTCAAGGCCGGCTGCTCACCCAACCCGGTGCTTGGCGGACCCGACCGCTATTGGGATGTGAACTGCTTCGAGCTGCCGACGGTGAACACGCGAGGCAATCTCGGTCGCAACACCTTGATCGGTCCGGGGCTGGTGTCCATCGACGCGTCGCTGGTGAAGGCGTTCGTCCTCGGCGGCACACGGACGCTGCAGGCGAAGATTGAGGCGTTCAACATCCTCAATCGGCCGAACTTCGCTATTCCCTCGGGCCGCATCGCCTTTACCGGCATCGCGGCTGAGGGCTCGCCCATCATTGCGCCGACGTGGGGCCGGGTCACGTCGACCGTAACAACGTCGCGGCAAATCCAGGTTGGCGCCAAGCTCACATTCTAGAAGGTGATCACAAATCTAGTTCCCCGGCAGCCTGAACGCAATCAACTCGCCGCTATACCCCGCGCCGCTGACCGCGACGACGATGTGCTGCTTGCCGTTGTGCATGTACGACATCGGTGAGCCGCTTTGCGGCGCGGGCATGTAGACGGCGCCGACTTCCTTTCCCGACGCCTTGTCGTAAGCGCGCAGCATCGCGCCGCGCGCGCCGGTCGGTGTCGGTCCGAATCCCGGCTCTCCCACGACGAGCAGCGTCTTCGTCACCAGCTGACCGACCGTGCCCGTACGTCCGGTTCGCGGGATCGTCAGCCCTTTCAGCGCGGGATTGTTGCGCACGGCGTCGGGCGTGTCCCCATGCGCCACCTGCCAGATGATCTCGCCACGCTTCATGTCGATCGCGGTGAGCCGTCCATACGGCGGCTTCATCAGCGGAAGCCCGCGAACAGTTGGCGCCGCAGGCGCACCACCCTCACCGCCGCCGGCATTCGCCCCCGAGCCGCCGCTCGTTCTCGCGCCGGTCTCTGCGTTGCCTTGGACGAATGGCAGATCGTTCTTCGTGGGATCGCGCGGCGGGACGAGGCCAAGCAGGCTGAGCACCTTACTCGACGACACGTACAGAATCTGCGTCTCGGGATCGACTGAGCCACCGGGCCAGTTCGTGCCACCGCCGGCCGTCGCGATCGCAAGCGTCGCCAGCGGCCCCGGCAGTTGGCTGACGACGGGAGGCGTGAAGACCGGACCGAGCTTGTAGCGCGAGGCGATCTTTTCGCCCTCGGCGCGCAGTTCCGGCGTGAAGTCGATCAGATCGTCGAGCACGAACCCCTGGCGCTCGTAGGCGGCAGGCTTCGTCGGGATCGGCTGCGTTGGCGAATACCACTCGCCAGGAACCGTCCCCTTCTCCACCGGCCGCTCAACGATCGGCCACAGCGGTTCGCCGGTCTCGCGATTGAACACGTAGAGAAATGCCTGCTTGGTCGGCTGCGCCACCGCCTTGATCGTCCGGCCATCGATCGTCACGTCGAGGAGAATCGGCGCACACGGGATGTCCATGTCCCAGATGCCGTGGTGCACGAGCTGGTAGTGCCACTTGCGCTTGCCGGTCTGCAGATCGACAGCGACCAGGCTCTCACCAAACAGACCATTGCCCGGGCGCGTGCCGCCGAAGTAGTCACCGGTCGGCATCTCGACCGGCAGGTAGACGAGCCCGAGCTGCTCGTCGACGCTGATCTGCCCCCACACGCCGGCATTTCCGGTGTAAACCCACGAATCTTTCTCCCACGTCTCGTTGCCGAACTCGCCGGGCTCGGGAATCGTGTGGAAGATCCACAGGCGTTTGCCGGTGCGCACGTCGAAGCCGCGCACGTAGCCCTTGACGTTGGTCTTACTGGTGGGCACGCCACCCGATCGATGCGCTGCCCCGACGATGACGACATTGCGTGCGACGACGGGTGTGGCGTGCAGGCCGATCTCGCTCGACAGTGGATCGATCGTCTGATCGTTGTTCTGCTTCAGATCGACCATGCCGTTGGTACCGAACCCGGGAACTCGGATGCCGGTCCTGGCATCGAGCGCGACGAGCTGATAGCCGGGGGTCACGTAGAGAATTCGCGCCTCCTTGCCGTCGCTCCAGTACGCCAGGCCGCGGCCGGACAGCTGTCGTGGCGCGGCCGCACCGCGTGGGCCTTCCTGCTCGCTGTGCATCCACAGCTGCTCGCCGGTACCCGCGTCGAGCGCGACGATGGCGCGGCGCGTCCCTGCAGTGGTGTAGACGACACCGTTGACCATGAGGGGCGTCCCCTCGAACTGGAACTCGGGTCGGGGTCCGAGGCTGTCGGTCTTGAAGCGCCAGGCGACCTCGAGCGAGTTGAAGTTGGCGGCCGTCACCTGGTCGAGCGGCGCGTACTTGGTGTTTCCGAGGTCGCCGCCGTAGGTGCGCCACTCGCCGTTGACGGTGCCGCGCTGCGCCGACAGCGAGACGCTCAGGCCAATCAGGCCGACGATCGTGATCCACGCCGCAAGACGACGCTCCATGGCTTTCTCCTACAGATGCAAACTGTCTAGATCGTCTAGACAAACCGGGCGACTCTCATGTCTAATATGTCTAGACATGGAGGGGCACCCATGACCGACGCCACCATGCTGGCGCAGGCGAAAGCCGCCGGCGCCACACTGGTCGAAGCGGAGCGCCAGGTGCTGTTGTCGCGCGCAGACTACCATACGGCGATCCGGCGGCTGCACCTCGCCGGCGGGTCGGTGCGCGAGATCGCCGAAGCGCTGTCGATGAGCCATCAGCGAGTCCAGCAGATCGTCAGCGCGGCGGGGGGCAGCTGGTGGCAGCTATGGCGCAGCCGACGGGTCAAGCGAGATGCCGTCTGCACCTGGTGCGAGCGGCCGCCGAGCGAAGTCGCCAAGCTCATTGCCGGCCCCAACGTGTTCATCTGCGATACCTGCGTCGCCGCCGCCGAACGGCAGCTCAACGGCCGATCGCGGAGCGCGCCACGTAGTGCCAGCCGGACGTGCGCGTTCTGCTCGCGTCGCGCGAACAACGCGCGCACGCTGGCGTACGGCACCAACAGCGTCTGCAGCGACTGC
>Ga0207428_10002300_pt1 | contig 19141 bp, 17 predicted proteins | sample RhiMethybrSRZTD1_FD_187600 | JGI IMG/M metagenome (GOLD analysis project Ga0207428, IMG submission 187600) | Populus rhizosphere microbial communities from Tennessee, USA - Rhizosphere MetaG P. TD hybrid SRZTD1 (SPAdes) (version 3) | ecosystem: Host-associated > Plants > Roots > Rhizosphere >...
TCGCGCGACGTGAACGACATCTCGTACGCGCTCGTCAGCGTCAGCGCGCGCGTCGGACACGCCTCCACGCACAGGCCGCACATGATGCAACGGAGGTAGTTGATCTGGTAGTCCTTCGCGAACCGTTCGCCGGGGCTCACCGGGTGCTCCGGGTCGTTGTCCTCGCCCTCGACCCAGATCGCGTCGGCGGGGCACGCGAACGCGCACAACTCGCAGCCGATGCACTTCTCCAGGCCGTTGTCGTGCCGGTTCAGCAGGTGCCGGCCGATGTGACTACGCGGGGGCGGCGGCTCGATCTCCTTGGGGTATTCCTCGGTGACGTCTCGACGGAAGATCTGGCGGAAGACCGTCGCCATCCCTCGGGCGATCGCCCCCGTCGGCGAACCGACCCCGGGCACGGATCTCTCCCCTCCCTTGGCCGCTCCCTTGGCCGCTCCCTTGGCCGCTCCCGTGGCCGACCCCGAGGCCGATGCCGTGGCCCTGTCCTCGTCGCTCACGATGTCGAGGCCTCCTCGGTTCGCCTCGCAACCAGAGGCCAGATCAGCATGATCGCGATGACCACCCCCGCACCGATCGCGAACGCCGTGACGACCGTGTCCCGTCCGAACTCCTCGGGCAGCACCACGATCGCGCCGGTGACCATCACCCACACCAGACCGATCGGGATCAGGACCTTCCAGCCGAACGCCATCAGTCGGTCGTACCGGAACCGCGGGAGCGTCGCGCGGACCCAGATGTAGACGTAGACGATCAACAGGACCTTGACGAGGAACCACAGGAGCGGCCAGAGCCACGGCACGACGTCGGGAGCCGGCCCGCGCCACCCGCCCAGCCACAGCGTCGTGGCGACCGCAGCCACGGTGACCGTGTTCAGGTACTCGCCGAGGTAGAACATCGCGAACTTGATCCCCGAGTACTCGGTGTGGTAGCCGGCGACGAGCTCGGATTCGGCCTCGGGGAGGTCGAAGGGCGGGCGGTTGGTCTCGGCGAGCCCGCAGACGAGGTAGATCACGAACGCGGGGAACTGCGGGATCACGTTCCAGATCCGGTCCTGGCTCGCGACGATCCCGGACATCCGCAGCGTGTCCGAGTACATGACGACCGCGACGATCGCCAGCGCCATGCCGATCTCGTAGCTGATCATCTGGGCCGAGCTCCGAACGCCCCCGATCAGCGGGTAGTTCGAACCGCTCGACCAGCCCGCCAGAACGATCGCGTAGACCATCAGCGAGCTCATCGCGAGGATCCACAGGATGCCGATCGACAGATCGGCGATCTGGAAGGGGACCTCGCGCCCGAACAGCACCACCTGCGTCCCGAAGGGGATCACCGCGAACGCGAGGAACGCTGGCAGCAACGCGATCACCGGCGCGAGCAGGTAGACCGGCCGGTCCGCGAGCGTCGGCGTGATCCCCTCCTTGAAGAAGAGCTTGATCCCGTCGGCGAGCGTGATCAGGACGCCGCGCGGACCCGCACGCATCGGCCCGACGCGGGTCTGCATGTCGGCGATCACCTTGCGCTCCATCCAGATCAGGAGCAGCACCAGGATCAGGAGCGCGAAGAACACGATCACGACCCGCGCCAGGAGGAGCAGCCAGTCGAGCCAGTCCATCAGGCGGCCCCCTCGGCGACCGCGGGCTCGGCGACCGCGGGCTCGATCCGAACGGCCGTCGTGAACGATCCGCTCAGCAGCTCGTTCGCGGCGAGCCCGGGCTGGTTGAACGGCACGAACGCCGCGCCCTGCGCGATGTGCTCGGTGACTCGCACGTCGAGCACCGCCTCCCCCGCGTCGGTCGTCACGGTCGCGCGGCCGCCGTCCACGAGCCCGCGCTTGTCGGCGTCCTCGGGGTGGAGCTCGACGAACGGGTCCTGCCCGAGGGCGGCCTTCAGCTCGTCCGCCCCCTCGGACAGACGCCCCTCGTCCACGAGCAGCGGGTACGCGAGCAGGGTGAGCTCGCCCAGCCGCTGGGGGCGTCCGGTCCCGGTCCACGCGGTCGAGCGCGAGGTCACGGGGCGCGGCTCGAGCAGGGGAGCGGCCTCCGCCCGGAGCGCCTCGAGGTCCCCGAACCCGAGGGGGCGCCCCATCGCCTCGGCCAGCCCCTCGAAGATCTCCCAGTCCGCGCGCGACACGCCCGTGGGGCCACGCACGGCGTGGATCGGCTGCGCCCGACCCTCCCAGTCGGTGGCGTGGCCCTCCCGCTCGATCCACGCGGCGGCGGGGAGGAAGGCGTCGGCGAACGGCTCGAGCGAGCCGAGCTCGAGCGACTGCACCACGACGTGGCGGGTGTTCGAGAGCGCCCGGCGGGCCAGATCGGCGTCCGGAATGTCCCGGAGCGGATCGATGCCGATCAGGAACAGGACGTCGATCTCGCGGTTCGCGCACGCCTCGAGGATCTGCCGGGTCGAACGCCCGGGTTCCGCGGGAAGGCTCCCCCACGATCCCTCGATCTCCGCGCGCTCGGCCTGATCGCTCACGCGGCGGCCGCCCGGCAGGAGCGAGGGGTGGACGCCGGCGCGGAGGGCCCCGCGGTCGCCGGAGCGGCGCGGGACCAGCGCCATGTGGGCCCCGTACCTCTGGGCGACCCTCAGCGCGACGTCGGCGGCCAGCGGATGCTCCGTGAGGCGTTCGCCCACCAGCACGACGGCCTCGCCGGCCGCCTCGCGCAGGGCCCCACTCACCCGGCCCTCGAACGCGTCCCCGGGAGCCTCGCCGTCGTGGATCCGCTCCAGCACGTACGTCTGGTGCTCGGGCAGGCAGAGCGTGTGTTCGGCGACGTCCCACAGGCGCGTCCGGCGCGGGTGGATGACGAACACGGCGGCGCCCCTGCGGGCGGCCTTGCGGATCCGCAGGTTCAGGATCGGCACCTCCTGCTCGGCGTCCAGCCCCGCGACAAGGATCACCTTCGCGCGCTCCAGATCGCGGTACGTCGTGTCGAGCGGGGACGCCGCGGCCAGCTGCTCCGCGCGGCCGCCATGGAACGTCCGACGGTGGTCCAGGTCGTTGGTCCCGAACGCCACGCGCGCGAGCTTGGCCAGCGCGTACGCGTCCTCGTCCGGGAGGCGGCCACCCGACAGGAACGCGGCGCGGCCCTCGCGGGACCACTCGGCGATGTCGGCGAAGACCTCGCCGAACGAGGCCGGTTCGAGCCCGCGGTCGCGGATCAGCGGCGTCGTGACGCGCCCCGGCAGGTCGGCGTGCCGGAACGCGAACCGCCCCTTGTCGCAGGTCCAGGCGTCGTTCACGTCGGCGTTGTCGCGAGCGAGGACGCGCACGACCGAACCTCGGCGCAGGTCCACACGGATGTTGCACCCGGCACTGCAGTGCTGGCAGACGGAGTCCGCGGTCGTGAGGTCGAAGGGGCGGGCGACGAAGCGATAGGGCTCGGCGGTGAGCGCCCCGACGGGACAGATCTGCACCGTGTTGCCCGAGAACGGCGACCGGAAGTCCTCGCCCGCGGCGATCGAGACGCGTTCGCCCGCACCACGAGCGAACAGCTCGATGAACCGGTCGCCGCTGATCTCGTCGCAGAAGCGCGTGCACCGCGCGCACAGAACGCAGCGCTCGCGGTCCAGCTTGACGAGCGGCGAGAGCGCGATCGGCTTCTCGTACGTGCGCTTGGGCTCCGCATACCGACTCTCGCCGGGGCCGAACGACATCGCCTGATCCTGCAGGGGGCATTCGCCTCCGCGGTCGCAGATCGGGCAGTCGAGCGGGTGGTTCAGCAGCAGGAACTCCAGGTTCGCGACCTGGGCCCGGTGGGCCTCGTCCGACGTGTTCTGGGTGCGCACCACCATGCCCGGCGCGACCTCGGTCGTGCACGAGGTAAACAGCTTGCGCTGCCCCTCGATCTCCACGTAGCACTGGCGGCACGCGCCGATCGGATCCAGGAACGGGTGGTCGCAGAACCGGGGGATCTCGATCCCGAGGTTCTCGGCTGCCCGGATGATCAGCGTCCCCTTCGGGACGATGACCTCCGACCCGTCCACCGTGAGCGTCACGGGCTCGGCCTGCGTCCGCGGGCCGCTCACGTGAGCGCCCCGGTCAGGCCGGCGTCATTCGCGATCGCATCGCCCGAGCCCGTCGCGGTCTCGCCGCCCGGCCCGACGCCGGTGAACGGACAGCGGCGTTCCGCGATGTGGGCCTCGTACTCGTCGCGGAAGTACCTCAGGCTCGACTCGATCGGGCTCACCGCGCCGTCCGCGAGCGCGCAGAAGGCCTTGTACAGGATGTTCTCCCCGAGCTCGTCCAGGAGGGGGAGATCCTCGGAGCGTCCGTACCCCTGCTCGATGCGGCCGAGCACCCGGCTCACCCACCACGTGCCCTCGCGGCATGGCGTGCACTTGCCGCACGACTCGTGGGCGTAGAACTGCACGAGGCGGCGAGCCGCCTCGACGATGCAGTCGGTCTCGTCCATCACGATGATCGCGCCGGTCCCCAGGAGCGAGCCGGCGGCGGTGATCGACTCGAAGTCCAGCCCGATGTCGAGATGCTGCTCGGTCAGCATCGGGGTCGAGGAACCGCCGGGCGTCCACGCCTTGAGCCGCCGCCCGCCGAGCACGCCGCCGGCGTGGTCCTCGAGCAGGGTCCGCAGCGGCGTCCCGAGCGGCAGCTCGTAGTTGCCGGGCCGCTCCACCTTGCCCGACACGCTGAAGATCTTCGTGCCGGGCGACTTCTCCGTGCCGATCTTCGCGAACCACTCGGGGCCCCGCGTGAGGATCGACGGGACGGTCGCAAGCGTCTCGACGTTGTTGATCAGGGTGGGCGACGCGTACAGGCCTTCGACGGCGGGGAAGGGCGGGCGCAGCCGCGGCTGGCCCCGGTACCCCTCGAGCGAGGACAACAGCGCGGTCTCCTCGCCGCAGATGTACGCGCCGGCGCCCCGATGCAGCACGACCTCCAGAGCGAACCCCGAGCCGAGCACCGATGGGCCGAAGACCTCCTTCGCGTACGCCTCACGGATCGCCGCGTCGAGGATCTCGCCGGGCCACAGGAACTCGCCGCGGCAGTACACGAAGGCGAGATGGCTCCGGACGGCGTACGCCGCGATCGCCATCCCCTCGAGGAACCGGTGTGGCTCGCGCTCGATGATCTCGCGGTTGTTGAACGTGCCGGGCTCGGACTCGTCGAAGTTCGCGACCACGTACGTCGGCTTGCCCGTGTCCTGCGGCACGAACGACCACTTGACGCCGGTCGGGAACCCGGCGCCCCCCCGGCCGCGCAGCCCGGACGTCTTGACCAGGTCGATCACCTCGTCCGGGGTCATCGCGAGTGCGGCGCGGAGGCCCTCGTACCCGCCGGCCGCGAGGTAGCCGTCGATCCCGACCACGTTGGGGTCGTCCCAGTTCGCCGTGACGATCCTGGTCGTCGGGGTCTCGTTCACGTGGCCTCCTCGGCCCCGGCCCTCGGGGGGCTTCCGTTCGCGCTCACGCGCTCGTTCCTTGAGCCCCCCGAACCCCCGGCCAGGATCCGGGACGCCTCGCGGAAGTCCTTGGGCGCGCGCCCGCGTGACGGGGTCGGTACCTCGCCGGCGCGGAGCGCCTCGACGAGCTCGACGACCCGCTCGGGCGTGACGCGGTCGTGGTTGGCGAAATCGACCTGGACCACGGGGGCTGCGTCGCACGCCCCGAGGCACTCCTCCTCGTGGACCGTGAACTCGCCGTCGGGAGACGTGTCCTCGCCCTGCTCGACCCCCGCCGCGTCGTGGGCGGCCTCGAACACCTCGTTCGCGCCCCGCAGCGCGCAGGACAGGTTCGTGCACACCGACACCACGTGCGTCCCGGTCGGGCGCAGCCGGAGCATCGTGTAGAAGGACGCCACCGCCTCGACCTCCGCGGTCGTGATCCCGAGGAGCACGCCCACCTCTCGGAGCCCGTCCCGCGTGAGCCGTCCCTCCACCGACTGCATCAGGTACAGGAGCGGGAGCACGGCCGAACGCTCGCGGCCGGCGGGATACCTCCCGATGATCGCCTCCGCGGTCTCGCGCCCGCCGTCCGAGAGCACCGCCATCAGCGGTCGACCCCGCCCAGCACCGGGTCGATGCTCGCGATCACCGCGATCACGTCGGCGACCAACCCGCCCTGGACCATCTGCGGCGTCGCCTGGAGGTTGACGAACGAGGGGTCGCGCATCTTGACGCGGTACGGACGGTTGCCGCCGTCGGACACGACGTAGAAGCCGAGCTCCCCCCGGGGGGACTCCACCGGGACGTACACCTCGCCGGAGGGGACGGAGACCCCTTCCGTCACCATCTTGAAGTGATGGATCAGGGCCTCCATCGACTCCTCCATGATGTGCGTGATGTAGCGGGGCGAGTTCCCGATGCCGTCGGGTCCGACCTCGAGCTGCGCCGGCCAGCGCACCTTCGGGTCCTCGACCATCACCGGGCCGGGTTCGCGCAGACGGTCAACGCACTGCTCGACGATCCGCAGGGACTGACGCATCTCCCCGATCCGGACGAGGTAGCGGGCGTAGCAGTCGGCCCCGTCGCTCGTGACGACGTCGAAGTCGTAGGTCTCGTAGCCGGAGTACGGCTCGTCGCGCCGCACGTCCCGAGCCGGGCCCGCGGCGCGCAGGGTCGGGCCCGTGACGCCGATCGCGAGCGCATCCTCGGCCGAGAGCCGGCCCACGCCGAGGTTACGCTGGAGCCAGATCGGGTTCCGAGTGAGCAGCGACTCGTACTCGTCGATCCGGCCCGGCATGGTCTGGAGGAAGTCTCCGATCTGGCCGAGGCCGTCGTCCGGCAGATCCATCACGACGCCCCCGATCCGCACGTACGCGTGGTTCATCCGCAGACCGGTGGCGGCCTCGAAGATGTCGAGGATCCGCTCGCGCTCGCGGAACCCGTAGAGCATCACGCTGACGGCGCCGAGCTCCAGCCCCGACGTGGCGAGCCAGACCAGGTGCGACGCGATGCGGTTCATCTCGCAGAACAGCACGCGCAACACCTGGGCGCGCACCGGCGCCTCGATCCCGAGCAGCTTCTCGACCGCGAGGCAGTACCCGACCTCGTTGAAGAACGGTGAGAGGTAGTCGGCGCGTGTCACGAAGGTCACGCCTTGCTGCCACGTCCGGTACTCGGTGTTCTTCTCGATCCCGGTGTGCAGGTACCCGACGATCGGGGTGCACGACAGCACGGTCTCGCCGTCGAGCTCGAGCAGGAGGCGCAGCACGCCGTGGGTCGAGGGGTGCTGCGGCCCCATGTTGATGAGCATCGTCTCCCGGCGGACCTCCCGGGTGGAGGCCGGCGACGGCTCGCGCACGGTGCTCGGCGATCGCTCCGCCGTCACGACGTCCTCCGGTCGACGGGCGGGATGAACGCGCCGTGGTACCTCGTGTTCACGCCGCCCAGCTCCTCGGTCTTGCGGAGCGGCCAACCCTCCCAGTCGTCGGGCAGCAAGATGCGTCGGAGATCGGGGTGGCCCTCGAACACCACCCCGAAGAAGTCGTAGGTCTCGCGCTCGTGCCAGTCGGCGGTCGGGAACAGCGCGGTCACAGACAGGATGCGCGGATCCTCCTCCGACAGACCGACCTTCACCCGCAGCCGGTGATGGAGCTCCGAGGACGAAAGCTCATACACCACCCAGAACCTGGGGTCGCCACCAGGCCGGTCGGTCGCCGTCACGCTCGAGAGGAAATCCAGCCGCAGCGCGGGGTCGTCGCGGAACGATCCGAGCGCGGCGAGGAGATCGTCTCGGCCCACCGAGACGCTCGCCTCGTCGCGCGAAACCACCACCTCCGGGTAGGACATCCGAACGCGGTCGGCGATCCCCGCTGCGTTCACGCTCGGCGGGCTCCCGGGTCGATCACGTGGCCGGCTCCTTGCGGACCTTCTCGTGCAACCGGAGGATCCCGTACATCAGCATCTCCGGCTTCGGCGGGCAGCCGGGGACGTAGATGTCGACCGGGACGATCGTGTCGACCCCCTGCACGACGGCGTAGTTCGTGAACATGCCGCCCGCCGAGGCGCACACGCCCATCGAGATCACCCACTTCGGCTCGGGCATCTGGTCGTAGACGGTCCGCAGGACCGGCGCCATCTTCTGGCTCACCCGTCCGGCGACGATCATGAGGTCGGCCTGCCGGGGCGACGCGCGGAACAGCTCCATCCCCCACCGCGAGAGGTCGTAGTCGCCGGCGCCCGTGGCCATCATCTCGATCGCGCAGCAGGCAAGCCCGAACGTGACCGGCCACATCGACTGCTTGCGCGCCCAGCCGACGGCCCTGTCCAGCGTGGTCAGCAGCAGCCCGCGCTTGAACTCCTCCTCGCCCTCCCCGGGGGTGCGGCCGGTCTGGAAGCCCTCGAGACGCTCAACCGGCACGGGCGAGCTCCTCCACCGGTTCGGGTTTGGGTTCGGGTTCGGGCTCTTCCGCGAGCGGCCGTTCGGCGTTCCCCCAGTCCAGGCCGCCTCGCTGCCACACGTAGACGTACGCGACGAACACCAGGCCGATGAAGATCGCCATCTCGACCAGACCGAACAGGCCGAGCCGCCGGAACCCCACCGCCCAGGGGAACAGGAAGATCGTCTCGACGTCGAAGATGATGAACAGCATCGCGACGGTGTAGAAGCTCACGCTGAACCGCTCACCCCTTGGCAGTCGCTCGGGCTCGATCCCGCATTCGTAGGGCGCGAGCTTCGCGGGCGTCGGGCGGTTCGGCCGGAGCATCGCCGACACACCCAGCGAGAGCACGGCGAACAGGAGCGCGAGCACGGCCAGGATCACGACCGGCAGGTACTCGGACAGTTCGCTCGCCAGAACCACCCTCTCCCCCTTACGACGCCTGCGCGATCCGTTCGAGCGCGTACATGATCTTGTCGCGGGTGTCGCCCGTGCGCCCGTCGGTGAGGTTGCCCATCAGCCGCAGCATGAAGCGCATCAGCCACTCCCGCGGCAGCGCGTACTCGGTGAGCGCTCGCATCACCGGCGGATGCCCGATGGCCCGGACGAACACGTTGCCGATCCGGTAGTAGCGCCCGTACCGCTCGCGGAGCTCGGTCGGGTACAGGTGCGCCACGGCGGGCCGGTCCTTCACCAGCGCCTCGTGGATCAGCTCCGCCGCGAGCTCGCCCGCCTCCATCGCATAGGCGATCCCCTCACCGTTGAACGGGTTGACCAACCCGGCGGCGTCCCCCACCACCAGCATTCCCGGCCTCGCTTGCGGCGCCCGAGAGAAGCCCATCGGGAGCGGCCCCGACAGCACCCGCCCCTCGGCCGAGCTCTCGTTGACGTTCCAGTCCGCGGGAAGCATGCGCCAGAACGCGTCGAACACGCGTTGCGCCGACAGGTCCCTGAAGTCGCGGAACGTGTTCAGCAGGCCCGCCCCCACGTTGACCGAGCCGTCGGCGAGCGGGAACAGCCAGCCGTATCCGGGCAGGATCGTGTCATCTCCCTCGCGAAGGTCCATCCAGACCTCGAGCCACGGGCCGGGGCGACGCTCGATGCGGTAGTACCTGCGTGCGGCGATCCCGAGCGGTTTCGACGGATCGCGGCGCACGCCGGCCTGCGACGCGAACCGCGAGGAGGCGCCGTCCGCCGCGACCACGAACCGCGCACGGACCGTCGTCTCGCGGTCGTCTTCGCCCCTGATCCGAGCCCCGGTCACCCAGCCGTCGTGTTGGGTCGGGGCGACGGCCTCGGTCCGCTCCATCAGGCGGGCGCCGGCCTTCTCGGCGTGGCGCGCCAGGAGCTCGTCGAACTCGGCCCGCGTCATCATCAGGCCGAAGTTCGGGAACGACTCGAGGTCCGGCCAGGGGAGCTCGAGCGTCACCCGCCGCGAGAAGATCCGCAGCCCCTCGTGCCGCTCGAACCTCGGGTCGTCGGTGTCGATGCCAAGCCGCCGCAGCTGCACGACCGCGCGGGGGGTGAGGCCGTCGCCGCAGACCTTCTCCCTGGGGAACGCGGCCTTCTCGACCATGAGCACGTCCAGGCCGTGGCGGGCGAGGTGGTAGGCCGCGGTGGAGCCTCCGGGTCCCGCGCCGACGATCAGGGCGTCGACGTCAAGCTGCTGGCTCGTCGAGCTCGGCACGAGGTCCCCCACCGGCTTGTGAAAACTTTCACAAATGATGCTAACCGACTTGTGAAGCTCCGCACAAACCCTATGCCCGGGTCTTCGGCGGCGGCAAGCGACCGCACGCTCAGCGGCCGCGCGCGTGGTCCCAGGCGCGGACGGCGTCGGGCATCACGCGAAGGAACCCGAGCCCGCGCACCTCCTCGGCGAACCGGCCGAACCCCTCGCCGGCGAGGAGGGGCCGGTACTTCTCGTGCCAGGCGGAGATCGGCTTGCGCATCGCCGCGCTCTCCGCCGACAGCGGTTCGGCCGAGCCGAGGATCTCGACACCCGCGACCTCGACCCACGCCCGGCCCAGGTCGATCGTGATCGCGACCCGGGGATCGCGGACGACGTTGGCCCACGTCCGGCCGTCCTGCCGGGTCGAGACGAAGATCGCGTCCTCCTGCCAGACGAACCACAACGGCACCACGTGGGGGGACCCGTCCGCGCTCGTGGTCGCGACGGCCGCCGAGGGCAGACTCGCGAACATCCGGCGCGCCGCCCCGAGCTCCGCGTGCGACACCCGCATCAGGTGATCCCCGGGGCGCGTACGAGCTCCGCGATCTCGATCAGCGCGTCGACCCCCTCGCGGCGGAGCGGCGCGTCACCGAGCGCCCGCTCGGCGCGCGACACGAGATCGTCGACCTGTTCGCCGGCGTCGCCCGCTACGTCGCCGTCGGCCAGGTCGTCCCGCAGCTGGAACGCCTCCCCCACCAGCCGCGCGAACACCCGCAGGGGGCCCTCGTCCTGGGGTCCGGCCCCCGCGAGCGCCGCGCCGATCATCACCGGACCCTCGGCCGTGTACGACCCGGTCTTCAGCGCACGGACCCGGGATCGATCGCCCACGCCCGACACATCCAGGAACTGGCCGGCCGCCATCTCGACGCGCATGCGATCGAAACGTCTCATCGCGGGTTCGATGCGATCGGGCCCGAACCCGCTCGTTCGGATCATCCGCTCCGACAGCACCAGCGCGAGATCGCCGACCAGGATCGCGGCCGAGGTCCCGAACCCGTCGGCGTCCGCACCGGTCGGCGCCTCGTCGGCGAACCGGACGTGGGTCGAGGGCACGCCGCGGCGTTCGTCGTCGCGGTCCATCAGGTCGTCGTGCACGAGCGCGCAGGTGTGCAGGAGCTCGAGCGCCCCGCAGACCCGAACGATCGGATCGTCCTGGAGGCCTCCCGACGCTCGGAACGCCCAGAAGCAGAGCGCCGGGCGGAGGCGCTTCCCGCCGGCGCCGAGCAGGCGGAGCAGCTCGTCGACCAGCGCGACCGCGGACGGATCCATCCCGGCGAGCTCCGCGCGGCGATCGCCGAGGAACCGGGCGAGCTCCCGGTCCACCGGCCCGCGCACGGCGTCGATCGCCGTCGGCGGCGCGGCGGGCGCGGTGCGGTGCTTCGTCGGCACCCAGGAAGTATGCCAACGCGCGGCGCCGGCACCTCGCCCGGCGGGCGGGTGCTGCTATCGTTCGGACGAGCCCGGCTCGAACGATGACGCGCTTCCAGAAGCTCACGATCGCCACCACCGCTTCGACGGTCCTGCTCATCGCGGCCGGGGGGCTCGTCCGAGCGACGGGTTCGGGGCTCGGGTGTCCGGGGTGGCCCACCTGCTTCGGTCGGTGGATCCCGCCGCTCGAGACTCACGCGATCATCGAGTACTCCCACCGACTCCTCGCGACGATCACGGTGATCCTGATCTGCCTGCAGGCCGTGGTCGCCTGGCGGCAGTACCGGCGCGTCCGTCAGATCCTGGTGCCGAGCCTGGCCGCGGTCGGGCTCGTCTTCGTGCAGGCGGCGCTCGGCGGTGTCGTGGTGCGGGGCGAGCTCGAGGCGACCCTCGTGACGCTGCACTTCGCGACCGCGATGACGCTGCTCGCGGTCCTGGTGAACATCACGGCGAACTCCTTCTGCTACGTGAAGCTGCCGCTCAAGGGGCCTTCGATCGCGGGCTCGGATCCGAGGTTCGCGCGGCTGACGCTGTGGACGGCCGCGGCCGCGTTCGCCCTTCTGATCGTCGGAGCCTCGGTCCGTGCCGAGGCCGCCGGCCTCGCGTACCGGGACTGGCCGCTGATGGACGGCCGGCTGGTTCCGACGCTCGGCGGCGTGGCGACCCTGATGTTCGTGCACCGCGTCCTCGCAGCGTTGGTCCTGCTGCTCGTGATCTGGGTCGCGATCCGAGCCCGGACGATGACCCACCGCTCGAAGGACCTCGTGATCCTGTCGTCGGTCACGTTGCTGCTGTACGTCGCGCAGATCCTCGTGGGTGCGGCCAACGTGTGGTCGAGCCTGTCGGCGGCGTCGGTGACCGCGCACGTCGTCCTGTCGGCGTTGATCTGGGGGGTCCTCGTCGCGATCGCCACGGTGAGCCGCCGCTTCGCGGGTCACGCGCGTGGGGCCGAGGAGGGCGACGCGCACTCGAACGGGAAGCGCTCGAACCTACGCGAGACGACAGCGGCGTACTTCAGGCTCACGAAGCCGCGCATCATCGTCCTCCTGCTGATCACGACCGTCCCGGCGATGGTGCTCGCCCAGAGGGGACTGCCGTCGCTCGGCCTGATCGCCGCGACGCTGGTGGGCGGCACGATCGCCGCCGGCTCGGCCAACGCGATCAACTGCTACCTCGACCGCGACATCGACGAGGTGATGCGCCGGACCCGCAAGCGGCCGCTCCCCGCCCACCTGGTCGAGCCGGACGGCGCGCTCGCGTTCGGGTTCGTGCTCGGCGCGATCTCCTTCTTCTTCCTGTCGATCGCGGTGAATGTGCTCGCGGCCAGCCTCGCGCTGTCGGCGATCGCCTTCTACGTGTTCGTCTACACGATGTGGCTCAAGCGCACGAGCGTGCAGAACATCGTGATCGGCGGGGCCGCCGGCGCGGTCCCGGCGCTGGTCGGCTGGGCGGCGGTCACCGGGACGGTCGGTCCGGCGGCGTGGGTGCTGTTCGCGATCGTCTTCGTCTGGACGCCGCCGCACTTCTGGGCCCTCGCGATGCGCTACAGCGGGGACTACCGCGCTGCGGGCATCCCGATGCTGCCGGTGGTCCGGGGGCCGCAGGAGACGCGCAGACAGATCCTGCTCTACTCGCTGGTGCTGTTCGGCACGTCCCTGATCCTCGTGCCGGTCGCCTCGATGGGCCTCGTCTACGCGGGGGCGGCCGTCCTGCTGGGCGGCTGGTTCGTCTGGCGCGCGCTCCGCCTCTGGCGCGGGACCTCGCCCGCCGAGTCGATGCGCTTGTTCCGCTTTTCGATCGTCTACCTCGCCCTGCTCTTCGCCGCCGTCGCGGCCGACGCCCTCATCGGCTAGCCCAACCCGAGGCCCGGATCTCCCGCATGCGCCGTCGCGCCGTGCGACCATCTCGTCACCAGCGGGAGGAGGTCCGGATGATCGGGTTCATGGTCGTGCTGTTCCTCGTCGTCGTCGTGGGATCGTTCCCGGCGACGTGGCTCCTGATGTTGTTCCTGGGCAACGTCGGGGTGAACGTGAGCTTCTGGGGAGCCCTGCCCGCCGGCATCCTGATGACGTTCTTCGTCGCCGGGACCGGCGGCCTGAGCCGATACAGGTCGGCCTCCTAGGCTCCGTTCCCTACAGGTACGCCTGCCTGCGGAGCCAGCGCATCGCGAACCCACCCCAGATCGGCGGCAGGTAGAACGTCAGCAGGCGGAAGACGAGGGCGATCGCCGCGGCGGTAGCGCTCGGGATCCCGATCGCCGTGAGGCACAAGGCGATCGCCGCCTCACTCACGCCGATGCCGCCGGGGATCGGCATCACCCCGGCGAACAGGCTGACGAGCGTGTTGGTGAGCAGGAGCTCGGCGAGCGTCGCGCTCTGCCCGAACGCACGCACGGTCAGCCCCAGCACGATCGCCAGCAGGAACTGGGCGACGAAGTTGCCGCCGAGCAGCCCGGCGAGCTTGATCGGCGAACGGATCACGGCCAGCGCCGGCCGCGCCTCGGCGATCCTCGTCGCGATCGGCCGGCGGATCCTCGGCACGGTGATCGCCACGATCACCGCGATCAGGACGAGGATCCCGACGAGCAGGAGGATCTTCCCGTTCGGGTCGATGTCGAGGCCGTCGAGCGAGAGGTCGAGGGTCACGAGCCCCGAGAACACGATCGTGATCAGCAAGATCACCTGGACGACGAACCCGAACACGCTGTCGATCAGCCCGATCGTGAGGGCCTGCGCGGCCGGCGCCCCCTGCCGCTGGAAGAACCGCACGTTCACGGCGACCCGGGCGGCCGAGCTCGGCACCGCGAGCGCGATGAACTGGATCGCGTACTCGAGCGCGATGACGGGACCCAGTCGCACGGGCAGCGTCGTCGCCCCGAGCGTCCCGAACGCCTGGGCCACCGGGACGATGGGAACCACGACCAGGCCCGCCCACAGCCAGGCGGTGTCGGCATGCTCGAGCTCCTGGACCACCTGGTCGATCCCGACGTTCGAGATCGCCGTGAAGACGAAGTAGGCGGCCAGCAGCAGGAGCGCGATCGTCAGCAGCGAACCGACCGTGACCCGGCGGAGCGGTTCGAGCTTCGGCGGCTCGGTCCCCGCCTCGGCCGCCGCCCGGTCCCGGATCGCGTCCAGGTCGTGCCCCGCGTCCTTGAGCGATCGTCGCGTGTAGCGGCTCAGGGCGGCGGGTTGGATGTACGGCAGGACGTCGGTCAGCCCGTCCGCCCCGATCCCGGCGAGGGCGGCCGCGGCCCAGCGATCGTCGGAGGTGAGTAGCGCCGTCGTCACGAGCAAGCGCGCACGGTCCGCGAGCATCGCCGGCGGCGGGGCGCTCGCCGCGGCGGCCTGGAAATCCCCGATCCGGGCCGAGCCGTCACCAGCGACGAACAGGCGCTGCGCGTCCAGCGCACCGTGGGCGATGCCGGCCTCCTGCATCACGGACACCGCACGCCACAGGTCGGCGAGCAGCGCGTCGGTCACCTCGTCCGGCGCCAGCTGTTGGATCGGTCGTCCCTCGGCCTCCAGGACGAGCACCCCGTCACGGGCGCCTACTACGCCCGCGGCGATCACGGGCAGCACCGGCACCCCCGACCGCTCGGCGAGCAGCGTGATGAACGCCTCGTGCTCCACCTGCTGTCGGCGACTGATGGTGAGCGCCGGCGCCTCATCCCGGTACCACAGGTAGGACCACGTCGACGTGAGCAGCTGACCGTCCCAGGCATCGCGCCCGTAGACCTTGACGACGAGCCGACGACCCGACGGCGTTTCGGCGCGCAGGAGCGCGACGCCCTTGGGTTGGAGCTCGGCCACCCGCAGATCGACGGCCGCCACCCCGAGCTCCTCGAGTGCCGCCCGGACCTGCTCCATCGAGGGCAGGCCGCCCGGGGATCCGAACGCGAGGTGCACCAACGCCGCCGACCCGAACCCGATCGCCAGACCCGAGACCACGCCGAGCGGAAGCGAGATGCCGAGCGCGACGACACCCAGCGAACCGAGCAGGATCACCCATCGGCCCAGGCGCCGGATGGGTCGTCCGAGGTGAGGCGCGGTGGTCGCGATGAGGGCGGCCGCGAATGCGACGCGAACGGCGGGATAGACCGGCGGCGGCCCGGTCGCCGTCAGCCCGTCCACCAGATCCGAGAACCCACCCGAGACCAGGGTCGCCACGCCCACGGTCAGGACCGCACCCACCAGCTGATCCCGCAGCAGGAACAGCCGATGCGACGCCACGACGGCCGCGACCAGCAGGACCAGCGGCCAGAGCACCAGCAGGTCGCTGGCGATCTCCCAGAACCACCCGAGGAGCCCCGGTAGGTCCTTGACGAGCTCGGTGAGGCGCGCGTCGGCCGCCGTTGGGTCGGGCGCGAAGAGCGACACCAACCCGAGGGTGACCGCGGCGAGGAAGAACAGGACCACGTCGGTGGGACGGCGCGCCCTCGACGCATCGGCGCTGGAGGAGAAGAAGCGGACGCTGAGGTCAGGCTTGTATCGGGTGATCCAGGTCCCGCGCCGCCGGGCGGCGTCCGGCGCCTCGGACGCTACGGACGCCTCGGGCGCTACCTGGTCGTCCATCGGGTTCACCGACCGCACCCTCCCGAACGCTCGAAGGCCGCCGGGTCCCGGTCGTCAGGGAGCGCCAGCGGCCCTCGGAGCTTCGACGAACGACGCAGCTAGACCTGCAGCATCGCCTGTTGCTTCAACCGCTCGTACTCCTCCGCGGTGATCTTGCCCTCGTCGCGGAGCTTGGCGAGCTTGGCGACCTCGTCGGCGGCGGAGTACCCGGTCGCCCGACGCTCCCGCTCGGATATCACGGCCATCATCTCTTTGTCCTGCTCGGTCATCTTCGGCCGCGCGATCAGGTAGATCAGGATCCCGAAGAACGGAAGGATGAAGATCAGCAGGAGCCAACCAGCCTTGGCCCATCCCGAGAGGTCGTTGCGTCGGAAGAGGTCGGCGAACACCCCGATGAAGATCCAGATCAACATGAACCAGAAGAAGAAGACGACCATCGCCCACAACACACTGCCGAACGTCCACTCGTACGCCAGCATCGAATCCCCCCTTGAAGCGCTTCTGCGCTGGCGGAGCGTACCCCAAGACGGGCGGGGTTGCATCCGCGGTGAACCGAAGGCGGGCAACGGCTAGAGTCCGTTCCCGATGCAGACCGAGGGACCCGGTGCACCGAAGATGCGCGAACCATCCGATCCTCCGGCCGCGCGCCTCGCGAACGCCGGATGGCATCGGCGCCCCTCGGGAGAACCGCCACCGCTGCCTCGCGACCCGGGTTGGCGGGCGTGGGCATGGGCGACGGTCACGCTCCTCATCGCCGGCATCGCGATCGGCTACGCGATCGTCCCCTCGGATGCGCAGTCGCCCTTGCTGCGATGGTTCCAGGATCTGCGAACCCCGACGCTCGTCGATGTGGCGAAGTTCCTCGACGGCCTGACGGACCCGCTGATCGTGTGGATCGTCCGCGTCGCGATCCTCGTCGTGGCGGCGCTCTACGGCCGGTGGCGCCACCTGATCGTGCTCCTCGCGCTCTACATCGTGGTCGACTTCCTCGACACGATCCTCGCCGTCCACCGGCCGGTGCCCGAGGGCGTGACGGTCTTGTCGAGCAACGCCACGACGACCTTCCCGTCGCTGCCGGTGGCCGCGCTCGCCGTGACGCTGTTCGGAGCGGCGATGGTGCTGGCCCCGACCGGCCGGCCCCGCAGGCTCGCACGGGGCGGCGCGTTCGCGATCACCGGGCTCGTCGTCGTAGCGCGTCTGCTCCTGGCCGCGGACTACCCGGTCGACGCGGTGTACTCCCTGCTGCTCGGGTGGATCACGGTCGGCTTCGCGTTCGCGTTGTTCGTCCCGGAGGACGTCTTCCCCGTCTCCTATGCCCGCGGAGGCAAGTCCGCGCACCTGGATCTCGGTGGGGCGCGGGGCGAGGCGATCGTCGCGGCCGTCCGCGATCAGCTCGGGTTCACCGTGACCGAGATCGAGCCGTTCGGGCTCGCCGGCTCGGGCGGCTCGAGCCCCCTCCGGATGCGCGTGGCCGAGATCGACGGGTACCTGTTCGGCAAGATCTACTCGACCAGCCACCTGCGCGCCGATCGCTGGTACAAGGTCGGACGCTCGATCCTGTACGGGCAACTCGAGGACGAGGTGCCCCTCGGATCGGTGCGGCGGCTCGCGCTGTACGAGGACTACGCGCTGCGTCTGCTCCGTGACGTGGGGATCGGCGTCGCGACCACGTACGGGATCGTGGAGCTCACCCCCGACCGCGAGTACATGCTCGTGACGGAGTTCTTCTCGAACGCGACGACGCTCGGTGACGCCGAGGTCGACGACGCGATCATCGACGAGGGGATGGAGCTCGTGCAGACGCTGTGGGCCTCGGGGCTCGCCCACCGCGACCTGAAGCCAGCGAACATGCTCGTCCGTGGTGGCCACCTGCAGCTGGTCGACGTGTCCGGTCTCCAGGTCCGCCCGACGCCGTGGCGGCAGGCCGTCGACCTGGCGAACATGATGCTGACGCTGGCGCTGCGGACCGACCCCGATCGCGTGTACGCGCGGGCGATCACCTCCTTCTCTCCCGACGACGTCGCCGAAGCCTTCGCCGCCGCCCGCGGGCTCGCGATCCCGACGCAGGTGAGCGAGAAGTTGAAGGAGGACGGCCGGCCGATCATCGAACGCTTCCGTGACCTCGCGCCGCATCGCCCACCCGTCTCCATCCAGGTGTGGAGCGTGCGACGGGTCGCGCTCACGGTAGGTGCGGTGGTCGGCTCCCTCGCGCTCGTCGCGATGGTGTGGGCGACGCTCGCGATCGGCCTGGACTGACGCGCACGGTGGGCGGGCGTGGGCGGCTCGTCCCGCGGACTCGCGTACACTGCACCGACCTTCGAACGGGAGAACATCATGTACCTGATCCTCGCACTCCTCGTGGTCGCGCTGGCCGCAGGCTGGATCGCGCAGGTGATCGTGGGCCGAAGCCACGGCCGGACCGACTGGACCGAGGCGCTGGTCGCCGGGTTCCTCGGCTCCTTCGTGGGTGGGCTGCTCGCGAGCCTGATCGCGGGCGACGGCCTGAGGTTCCGGCCGAGCGGCCTGATCGGGTCGATCCTCGGCGCGGTGATCGTCACCGCAGTGTGGGGACTGGTGCGCGGTCGGCGGACCGCGTAGCGCTCGGCCGAGGCGCGTGGTCCGGACCCGGCGGCTCGGCCGGTTCGCGCTCGGGGCCGGTCTGTTCCTCGTTAGCCTCGTCGAGGCGCGCCGCGGCGAGCTGCCCGGCTACGAGGAGCGGTTGTTCCGGCAGATCAACGGCGCGAGCGACCGGATCCGGGTCCCGGTCCGCGCGGTCATGCAGGCCGGCACGTTCGCGACCGTGCCCGCGGTCTCGGTCCTCGCCTTCCTCGCCGGCCGCAAGCGCCTGGCCGCGAGCCTCGCGGTGGGCGGCACGATCGCGTGGGTGGGCGCGAAGCTGGCCAAGCCCTTCGGCGGCCGGGCCAGGCCGCGAGGGGTCCTGCCCGACGTCACGGTACGTGAGGGCATCGAGGGCGACCTCGGCTGGGTCTCCGGCCACACCGCCGTCGCGACCACGCTCGCCCTCATCGCTGCCGAGGAGCTCCCTCGGGCCGCGCGACCCCTCCTCGCGGGGAT
>Ga0207428_10002301_pt1 | contig 19140 bp, 18 predicted proteins | sample RhiMethybrSRZTD1_FD_187600 | JGI IMG/M metagenome (GOLD analysis project Ga0207428, IMG submission 187600) | Populus rhizosphere microbial communities from Tennessee, USA - Rhizosphere MetaG P. TD hybrid SRZTD1 (SPAdes) (version 3) | ecosystem: Host-associated > Plants > Roots > Rhizosphere >...
CGTCTACGCGGGCGTAGCTGACCTGTCGGTCTACGTGAGCGCCGCCGCACGAGGGCGCGGTGTGGGGCGGACGCTCCTCACGGCGCTGATCCAGTCCTCCGAGCGCGCGGGGATCTGGACGCTCCAGGCGGGCATCTTCCCCGAGAACGCGCCGAGCTTGGCGCTCCATCGCGCGTGCGGGTTCCGCGACGTGGGGCGGCGCGAGCGGATCGGAAAGATGCACGGCGTGTGGCGGGACGTGCTCCTCCTCGAGCGGAGGAGCGGGAGCGCGGGAATCGACTGACCGGCGCGCCGCGCGTGGCGCGCCGCGCGGCGCTCGAGCTACTTCTTCCCGGTCAGGAGCTTGAAGACCTTCCGGAGCGGATCATAGTGCTCGTCGACGACGCGCTCCTTGAGCGGGATGATCGCGTTGTCGGTGATGTGGATGTCCTCGGGGCACACTTCCGTGCAGCACTTCGTGATGTTGCAATAGCCGATCCCGAGCTCGTCCTTCAAGACTCCCGTCCGGTCCGCGTCGTCCATCGGATGCATTTCGAGCCCCGCTACGCGCACGAAGAAGCGCGGCCCTCCGAATCCCGACTTCACACCGTGCTCTCGGATCACGTGGCAGACGTTCTGGCAGAGGAAGCACTCGATGCACTTGCGGAACTCCTGCACGCGATCGATGTCTTCCTGCATCCACCGCCAGGGAGCGTCCTTCTTCGGGGTGAAGGGCGCGATCTTCTTGTTCACCTCGTAATTCCAGGACACGTCGGTGACGAGATCCTTGATGATGGGAAAGGAGCGGATCGGCTTCACGACGACCGGCTGCTCGAGCGGGAGCGAGTCGAGCCGCGTCTTGCACATGAGGCTCGGCTTTCCGTTCACTTCGGCGCTGCAGGAGCCGCACTTGGCGGCCTTGCAGTTCCAGCGCACCGCGAGGTCGGGCGCGTCCTTCGCCTGGATGTGATGGATGGCGTCGAGGACGACCATCCCTTCCTCGACCTGGATCTTGTAGGGCTTAAGCGATCCGCCCTTGGCGTCGCCGCGGAAGACGTGGAACTCGGCTTCGGTCATCGCCATCTCCTCAGACCTTCACCGCTTCGAGCTCGGCATCGACGATCGCGCGTAGCTCCGCGGGCATCTCCGGAAGGGGCGACTGCCCCACCGCCATGGCCTCGCCGTCTTTCTTCACGACGGTGTTCTTGGTCCCGAACTCGGGTTCCGTCTTGGGGAAGTCGAGGCGCGCATGCCCGCCCCGGCTCTCCTTCCTCAGCTGCGCGCTGCGCGCGATCGCTTCGCTCACGGTGAGCATCGCCTTGAGATCGATCGCGAGGTGCCAGCCGGGATTGAACTCCCGAGAGCCCAGGACCCGGACGCGCTCGGCTTCCTGCTTGAGCCGCCCGATCTCGCGGATGGCCGCTGCGAGATCCTCCTCGACGCGGAAGATCCCGACGAGGGACTGCATCGAATCTTGAAGTCTGGCGTGGATGTCGTAGGGGGAAGGCCCGTCCGTCCGCTCGAACGGCACGAGCATCGCGCGCTCGGCCGATTCGATCTGCGCGGGGTCGATCGTCGCCTGCGCGGAGCGCGACTTCGCGTGTTCCGCGGCGCCCAGTCCCGCGCGGCGCCCGAAGACGAGGAGGTCGGAGAGGGAATTCCCGCCGAGCCGGTTGGCTCCGTGCATCCCGCCCGAGGTCTCGCCGGCCGCGTAGAGTCCGGGCACCGTCGACGCCCCGGTGTCCGGTTCCACCCGCACGCCGCCCATGATGTAGTGCGTCGTCGGGCCCACTTCCATCGGCCCCTTCGTGATGTCGACGTCGGCCAGCTCCATGAACTGGTGATACATGGACGGAAGCTTCTTCTTCACCCAATCCCCTGGCTTGTGGGAGATGTCGAGGAACGCGCCGCCGTGCGGCGACCCGCGCCCTTCCTTCACCTCGGTGTAGATCGCTCGGGCCACCATGTCGCGGGTCGAGAGCTCCATCCGTTTCGGGTCGTACTTCTCCATGAAGCGCTCGCCCTTCGAATTCCGCAGCATGCCGCCTTCGCCGCGCACCGCCTCCGTCACGAGGATCCCCATCACGCCCGGGGGCCACACCATGCCGGTGGGGTGGAACTGGACGAACTCCATGTCGATGAGCTCGGCGCCTGCCTCGTACGCGAGGGCATGTCCGTCGCCCGTGTACTCCCACGAGTTGGACGTGATCCGGAATGCCTTGCCCACGCCGCCGCAGGCGAGCACGACCGACTTCGCGCGGAACACGATGAAGCGTCCGTTCTCGCGCCGGTACGCGAACGCGCCGACCACGCGTCCCCCCTCGACGAGGAGGCGGCTGACCGTGACCTCCATGAAGACTTCGAAACCCTGATGGACGCCGTGGTCTTGCAGGGTGCGGATCATCTCGAGCCCCGTGCGATCGCCGACGTGCGCGAGGCGCGGCGCCGAGTGACCGCCGAAGTTCCGCTGGAGGATGCGGCCGTCCTGGGTGCGGTCGAAGACGGCGCCCCAGTGCTCGAGCTCACGGACGCGATCCGGAGCTTCCTGCGCGTGGAGCTGGGCCATGCGCCAGTGATTGAGCTGCTTCCCGCCGAGCATCGTGTCGCGGAAATGGACCTTCCAGGAGTCCTTGGGATCCACGTGCGCGAGCGCCGCGGCCACGCCCCCCTCGGCCATCACCGTGTGCGCCTTGCCGAGGAGCGACTTGCAGACCACGCCGGTGCGCGCGCCGGCGGCGGACGCCTCGATCGCGGCGCGAAGGCCGGCGCCGCCGGCGCCGATCACCAGCACATCGAAGTCGTGCGTCTCGAACCGGGCGGCGTTCACAGGAGCCTCACGTCATGGATGACGCCCATTGCGAGGAGCCGGACGACCACGTCGGCGATCGTCACCGCGAAGAGCGAGATCCAGGCAAAGAGCTGATGGTGCTCGTTCAGGTGCGTCACGCGCCCCCAGAGGCCGTGCCGGGTGCGGGCCGACGCGGTGCAGGAGAAACAGTCGAGCTTCCCGCCCGCCAGGTGCCGCCACGAATGGCACGAGGCCGTGTACAGGGTCAGCGTGCCGGTGCTCGCCAGGATGGCCAGCGAGCCGAGCCCGATGCCGAAGCCGGTCTCGAACTTGAAGGCCTCATACACGTCATACCAGAGGAAGATGAGCCAGAACGCCGCGAGGTAGAAGGCGTAGCGGTGCAGGTTCTGGAGGATGAACGGAAACTTCTGCTCGCCCGTGTACTTCCGGTGCGGTTCTCCCACCGCGCATGCGGGCGGATCCCAGAAGAAGGCGCGGTAGTACGCCTTCCGATAGTAGTAGCAGGTCGTCCGGAAGAAGGCCGGGGGAAGCAAGATCAGGAACGCCGGCGACAGGGGCCACCACTTGGGATGGACCTCGGGGGAGTAGACCGGCGAGAGGTAATTGTTGAAGCGGAAGTTCGCGTTCTGGAAAGCGGCCCAGGTGAGATAGAGACCCAGCACGCCGAGCCCGACGGCGACCGACACGGGGGGCAGCCACCAAGCATCCCGGCGGTCGGTGGATCGCGACTCGGTACTCGCGACGGCTTCGGCCACGCGGGCCATGTGCGCTCCTCCTTGCCGAAGGGGGACATCCATGCCAACGGCCGACGAGAATAGCACATAGAGCCCGCGCGCGCGAACCGCCGCGCTTCCAATGGAAGAGGGGAGGACGTTCTCACGCCCCCCCCTCGGTGTCAGGCCGGCGCTGCCGGACGCTCGGCCTAACGGTCTAACTCGTCTCCCTGATCGTCGTCGTAGTCGCGGTTGTAGTCCTCGTACCGGCGGTCCCCCGCCTGATCGTCGCGCCACTCGTCGACCTGGTTCTGATCCCACTGCTCCACCATGACCCTGTAGCCCTGAGGCGCGTGGCCGCAGTGCTCGACGTGGTACTGGTAGTCGTCGTAATCGCTGAAGCGCGCGTCACAGAAGTTGCAGCCGTACACGGGACCCGGGTCGGCGTAGGCCGCCGAGACGCCGAGTCCGCCGATCGTGAAGTTCGCAGCCACGAAGAACCGCACGGGACGGACGTACACGACGTGCGTCGGGTAGTAGTAGGCCGGCGGGCAGTAGTAGCGCCACCCATAGACCGGCTGGTAGTGCGAATGGAAGCGCACGGAGACATAGTCCCGGTAGACCGGAACGCTGCCGTACGACCGGTAGAAGCGGCGCCCCGTGAACTGGCGCGAGCCATCCCAGACCGGAGCGCTGTACGTGCGATAGTTGCGCGTGCCGCGATACGTCGGCGTCCCGCGGTAGCGCGTTACCGGGTCGGAGTAGCCGCGGGAGTACGAACGCGCCGGCGCCCGATCCTGATACGTGATCTGTCGGTCGGTGCGGATCTGCTGCCGCTGACCCGACCACTGCTGTCCGCCCCGAGACTCCTGACCGCGCTCGGCGCGATGCTTCTCGCGTCCGTGGCCCTTGCCGCCGCCCGCCCACCACTTGCCTCCCGGATCAGCAGAGGCTGTGAGGGGAGACCCCATGAGGAACGCGGCGCCCAGGAGGCCCGCGATCATCGCAAATCCCGTTGATTGAACCTTACGCATGGCCGCTCCTTTCCAGCGTCATGGGGATGATCCCCAGTGCCGGTTACGGGCTAACGCAACAGCCGTGCCGTCCCGATGCCAAGCGTTAACTATTGATATGGCATCGTGTTGATGACAGGGGGCGCCCCAGCCATGTGTGGCCCCCGAGCCTCACGGTCGTCGATCGATCACACCGGCTCAACTGCAGAGGGGTACCTGCCGATAGATCGACGAGCGCCGCAGGGGGCGGCGTCCTTCTATGAGAACGACGAAACGGAGGTCGGTCATGGCCGGTTACGGCGACTGGGAGTATTCCGAATATCAGGCGCTGATGACGCGGGGGCGCGACGCGGAGCGGATGTCGATGATCTGCTGGACGGCCGCCGGTCTCGTCTCGGCGATTCTGCTCTCCTGGGGTATCGAGGCGAAGAACGGGAGCCTCATGCTCCCCGTGATCTTCGCTGCTGCATTCGGCTACTACGCGACGATCCACAGCCGGCAGCAGACCCGCCTCATCGCGGGGTACATCAAGGAGTTCTACGAAACCAATTCGAACGGCCCGCAGTGGTTCACGCGTCTAGGCCATCTCGAGGTCGTGCCGGGCTTCAATCCGTCGGGCGACTGGGTGTCGACCGTGCTCGTGAATGCGACGGTGGCGCTCGCGATCGTCTTCTCGTGGCTCTACGCGCCTACGAGCGCGCGGGGCGACCTCATGGCGGGCATCGTGACGGGCTGCGGCGTGGCGTTCTCGTTCCACTCGATCTCGGAGACGTCGCGGCTTCGCCAGACGAATCCCGGCGCGTTCTGGCGCCAGGTTCATGGCGGTCCGGTGGAGGAGAAGCGTCCGCCCCGCATCGCGCGGAGCTAGGAAGGGAGTCAGCGAGGCCGCTGGGTCTGCTGCTCGAAAAGCTTTCGGGCCTCGTCCAACGATAGGAAGTGCGGGGGCGGCGCGGCGACGCGCCGCCCTCTGACATTGGCCCCGCCCAGGTAGTCCAAGACCAGCTGCTGCACGCCGTCGTCGGGGAGGACCTCGTGAAATAGGTTCTCGGCCACGATGTGGATTCCGTTTGGAAATCCCCAAGCGACTTCCTCCGCCTCGAAGGACGGCGTGGTCGCATCCAGGTCTCCGCTCAGGAAGAGCGCCGGGACAGGGCTGTAGATCCGGTTGCGATAGCGGGCGCCGAGATCGCGCGCCCCGACGGCGCCGCAGAGGACCGGATCCAGGTAGAGGTTGCGGATGTTCCCGAACGGCGAATCCGCGGCTTCCCGATCCACCTCCGACCGCCGCTCGGGATTGCCGCCTGAAGCGCAATTGGCGCTCACCGACATGACCGAAGCGCCTGTGGCCATCGTGTTGTAGAGCACTTGAAGCCGTCCGAGGAAGAACCGGAAGTCTCCGGCGGCCATCGCGTTGAGCATGGCCGGGACCGCGACCACGGTGCGCGCGTCGGTGAGATCCCCCTGCAGCACCGCCGCGAGCCCCGCGCCGGCGACCTTCATCGGTTGCTGCGAGCCGCCGGTGGCCGGCCCCGTGTTGAGCGAGACCGGCTTCTCGTTGAGCTTGTCGATGAGCGCTCGGGCCAGAACCTCCACGGTCGGATTGGCCGCGTAGTCAGGATCCTCAGCCACGAGGCCCGAGATCCGCCGGAGCTGGAGGTCGAGCACGCCGGGGAGCTTGAGCGCCTTGTCGGGACCGCGGACGCCCGCGAGCGCGGCGCGCTCGATGCGGGACGGATAGAGGCGGATCGTCTCGAGCGCGAGCTCGCATCCGTAGCTCGCGGCGACGAGTCTCAAGCGCTCCGCGCCGATCGCGCGGCGGATGTCCTCGACATCGTTGGCGCTCTCCCTCGTATCGTAGGACTCGATGGTGACGCCTTCCTGCCGGAACGCTGCGGCGCATGGTTCGATCTGCTTGAGGACCGCTTGCCGCATCGCGGTTTCCGACTCGAACATCGTGAGCTCCGGCGCCGACGGCGCGCAGGCCAGGGAAGGCTCGCAGAGCCCCGTGCCGCGCTGGTCGGGCACGATTACGTCGCCGAGGGCGCGGAGCTTCTCGAAGAGACGCGCGTACGAGGGGCTCCGCGCGACCGAGCTCCCCGGGATGCCCGGTCCACCGGCGAGATAGACGATGGGCGTGCCGGGATGGGGGGACGTGCTCTTCCAGCGGAGGAACGCGATATGGACGAGATGGGTCGTGTCCCGATCGCGCGATTCCGGAACGTAGAGGCGGCCCAGCTCGGCGTCGCGCGTCGTGCCGTCGGACATCTGGATCTTGTACGGCTCGAACGTGAGCCCGCCGGGGCGTTTGCCCGGCGCGGGCGCGGACTTCGAGTCCGGCGGGGCCGCCTTCTTCGTCGACGCGGCCGGCTTCTTGGCGGGCGCGGCGAAAGCTCCGCCGTGGAGCCCGAGGGCGGCGGCGAGAGCACACATCGCGATGACGATCGGAAGGCGCACAGCCGGAGCGTACATCAGAGGAGTCCCGTTCGCGAGAATTCAGGGAAGCCCCGGTGCCAGATGCCCCATATGAGGAAGAGGACGATCGAGGTGATCGCGGCGACGGCGTAGAAGGTCCGAACCGGTCGATCCGCCCTCATCCCGCCACGCGCGAGCGAGCCCATCGCGAACCCGACCGAGACGCCGAGCGCCAAAGGGACGGTCTGCCCCTCCACGCCGGTCGCGAAGTAGATGAAGCCGTAGGCGAGCGCGCCGAGGAGAAGGGGCCATGGCGCGCCTTCCTCCGCCGCTCCCGGCGACTTCGATTCGAGCGCCGTGAGCGCCACGGCGAATGCCGCGCGCGACGCGTCGACCATGTAGTGACCGAGGTGCTCGTCCCAGAAGTACGCGAGCCCCCAGGGGTCGCCGATCTTCGTATGGTCGAGCATGTCGTGGATCGAGTTGGCGGCCACGTGCACGCCGGAGCCGAGCGCGAACGTAACGCCGGCTACGAAGAGAAGGAGAGCAAGCCGCGGGGAGGCATGCCGCGTGTGAAGGTCGAGCGCGATCGATCCGTAGAGGGCGAGGAGCGCGAACGTCCCAAGAAGCTGGATCAGGTCCCCGGCCGTCACACCGCGAGGAGCAAGTGGGACTTTGACGTAGGCGCTCCCGAGGTCGACGAGCGCGCTCAGGATGCCGAGCCAAGCGAGCCGCGCCGTCAGTGATGCGGGCCGCACGGCGTCGCGCGTCAAGGGGCGATGATCTCCTGGGTCCAGCCCGACTCCGTGCGCCGGAATCGAATGCGATGGTGGAGGCGGTTCTCGCGTCCTTCCCAGAATTCGATCGTCTCCGGCAGCACGCGGAATCCCGACCAGAACGGAGGCCGCGGCACGTTCGTCGCGGGAAGCGACCGATCGAGCTCCGCGAAGCGACGCTCGATCCCGGCGCGCCCTTCGGGAAGGGGCTGGCTCTGGGGGGACGCCCACCCCATCACCTGATGACCGCGCGGCCGCGACGCCCAGTACGCGTCCGCCTCCTCGGGACGAACCGGCTCCGCGCGTCCCTCGACGCGCACCTGCTTCCGGAGCGGACCCCAGTAGAAGCAGAGCGCCGCTCCGTGCGGACGCGCTGCCAGGTCCCGCGCTTTCGGACTGTCGAGATTCGTGTAGAAGACGAACCCCTTCGCGTCGACATGCCGCACGAGGATGACGCGGGCCGCGGGCATGCCCGCGGCACTCACGGTGGCCAGGATCGCGGCGTCCGGCTCCGGAACGATCACCTGACGGGCGGCGCCGTGCCATTCCAGGAAGAGCGCGATCGGGTCGCTCATTACGGACATGCCCGCATCCTAGCCCAGCCGGTCTTTCGGGTATACTCCTTGGGCCGGCGCGGCGGGCCCATTCGCAACATGCTGGTTCGCCCGGGCCCGATCGCGTCCGGCGTGCCAGGGGTCTAGAGACCCAAAACGGACTCGTGAACTCTCTCCACTCACTCACTTCCGACCTTCGCGTCCGAGTTCGCCGGGACGGCTCCGTCCCGGCAGTGCCACGCTGCGTCGTCTACTGGATGCAGCGCGCTCAACGCGCGCGCGACAATCCGGCGCTCGACACAGCCGTCCTGGCGGCCAACGCCCTGGACCTTCCCCTCGTGGTCCACTTCGGCCTCCATCCGGGATACCCCCGCTCCAATCTGAGGCACTACGCCTTCCTCCTCGATGGCATCCTCGAGACCGCTCGCGCGATCGAGACTCGCGGCGCCGCGTTCGCGTTCCGCCCCTATCCCGACCACTCGCTCGTGCACTTTTGCGAGGAGGTGTCGCCCGCCCTCGTGGTCGGCGACGAGAATCCGCTCCGCGAGCCGGAGGGATGGCGGCGGAGCGCGGCCGAGCGCCTGCGGGTTCCGTTCTGGACGGTCGACGCGGACGTGATCGTGCCGACCGATCACTTCGATCGCGAGGAGTGGGCGGCCCGCACGCTGCGCCCGAAGATCGCGCGCCTGCTCCCGCGCTACCTCGCACGGTCGTCCAAGCCGCGCGTGAGGCGCCGGTGGACCCGCGCGTCGAAGCCACGGTCGGCCCCGATCGAACCGACGCGGCTCCTCGCCACGCTTCCGATCGATCGTTCGGCCGGGCCGGTTCCGGGTGCGCGCGGAGGGACCGCGGCCGGTCTTCGCGCGCTCCGGCGTTTCTTGAAGGGGCCGCTCCAGCGCTATCACCTCGACCGGAACACGCCTCCGATCGACGGCACGAGCCGGCTCTCCGCCTACCTCCACTTCGGGCACTTGGGGCCGCACACGGTGGCGCTCGCCGTCCGTCGCGCTCTGGCGCCAGGGGCCGCGAAGGAGGCCTACCTCGAGGAGCTGATCGTGCGGCGCGAGCTGGCGGTGAACTTCGTCTCGCGGAACGCGCAGTACGACGATGTGGCCTCCGCTCCCAACTGGGGAAGTCGCACGCTCGCACGCCATGCGCGGGATCCCCGAGAGCGGATCTATTCCTGGGACGCTCTCGAGGCGGGGGCGACCGAGGATCGGCTCTGGAACGCGGCGCAGCGCGAGATGGTGGCCACGGGACGGATGCACGGATACATGCGCATGTACTGGGCCAAGCGGCTCCTCGACTGGACGCCGTCGCCCGCCGCGGCGTATCGCGCGGCGGTGCTCCTGAACGATCGATGGGAGCTCGATGGGCGCGACCCGAACGGGTACGCCGGGATCGCGTGGGCCATCTGCGGCAAGCACGATCGTCCGTGGCCGCCGGAACGCCGGGTGCTCGGCTTCATCCGTCCCATGAGCGCCTCGGGCGCCGCGCGGAAATTCGACGTCGAGGCCTACATCGCCCGGGTGGAGCGCGCATGAGCCAGCTGCCCCTCTGGGATGGTGCCCTCGGACAGAGGCCGTCGCTTCGGCCCCTCTCCAAGTCCAAGATCGCAGCCGGCTACCAGTGCGCGAAGCGCCTCTATCTCGAGGCGCACCATCTCGCGCAGCGCGACCCGCTGGATCCGGGTCGGGAGGCCATTCTCGATGCGGGTCGCCGCGTGGGCGTGGTGGCGCGCCGCCGCTATCCAAACGGCGTGCGAGTGGAGGAGGATCCCCGCTATCACGACCGCGCCGTCGCCGAGACGCGCGCCGCACTCGAGGATCCCAGGGTCGACGCGATCTACGAGGCCGCGTTCACCTTCGCCGACATCCGGGTGCGCGTCGACATCCTCGCACGGACGAACGGCGCCTGGGATCTCGTCGAGGTGAAATCGAGCACGGGATTCAAGGAGGAGTACGCCGTCGACCTGGCCACGCAGGTCCACGTCGTCGAGGGCTCCGGCGTGCGCGTGGCGCGAGCGATGCTCCTCCACGTGAACTCCCGCTACCTCTGGCCGGGCGGTCCGTACGACGTGAACTCGCTCTTCTCGCTGATCGACCTCTCGCGCGAGGCGCGCGCGCAGGTGCCGCAACTCCTCGAGCGGGTCGCGCGGATGCGCGAGGTGCTCCGCGCGCTCGAGCAGCCTCTTGTCGCGATCGGGCCCCATTGCAGGAAGCCCTACCGCTGCCCCTACTACGGCCACTGCCACACCGGCATGTCGCCGCACCACATCAGCCGGCTCCCGCGACTCACGCCGAAGATCTATCAGGCGCTCGTTCACGCGGGCGTCGTCGACATCCGCGAGATCCCGGAGGAGTTCGAGGGCTTGAACGAGCTCCAGGTCCGCGTCCACCGGGCGGCGAAGTCGGGACGGCCGTTCACGCATCCCGATCTCCACGCGCAGCTCGGGGCGATCCGCTACCCCGTCCACTTCCTCGATTTCGAGACCTGCAATCCGGCGCTGCCGGTGATTCCGGGCACGCACCCCTTCCAGCAGGTCCCCTTTCAGTGGTCCGACCACGTGCTCGAAGCGAATGGCGACACGCGCCACTCGGAGTACCTGCACGCGGACCGAACCGATCCGCGGCCCCCTCTCGCGCGGGCGCTCGTCGAGGCGCTGGAGGCCGGAGGCTCGATCGTGGTCTACTCCGGCTTCGAGGGGCGGGTGATCCGCGGTCTCGCGGGGGAGATTCCGGAGCTCGCGCCGCGGCTCCTCCCGCTCACGGACCGGTTGGTCGATCTCCACCGGCTCATCCTGGACGGCTACTACCATCCCGAGTTCCACGGCTCGTTCTCGATCAAGAACGTGCTTCCCGTCCTCGTGGACGGGCTCGGGTACGACGAACTGGCGATCCGCGAGGGAAGCCAGGCCGCGCTCGCGTTCATCTCGATGACCGATCCCGATGTTCCTGCTTCGGATCGCGCCAAGCTCAGGGAAGGGCTGTCGGCCTACTGCAGCCGCGACACCGAAGCCATGCTGCGACTCTTCCAGGTGCTGACGAAGGAGCGTCCATGACGAAGTGGTGGGGATGGCGATGGTGCGCGGCTCTCGTTCTGGCGGCGGCGATGTCCCAGACGACGGCCGGGGCGGCGACCCGCCAGAAGAGCTGGTCCTGGACGTTCGAAGCCGACACGCTGGGAAAGGAGCCGGGCAACTCGGGGCTGGCCACGGGTACGTGGGAGGTCGCGAACCTCACGTCCGATTCGCTGGGAACGGGGTCGGGCGGCGGACGCATCCTCCGACAGCTCGAGGGAGACGACGGCGCCGACTACCACATGCTCCAGCTCAAGAAGCCGATCGTGACGGATCTCGTGGCCTCCGTCCGCTTCCGCGTGGTCTCGGGAGAGGTGGACCCTGGCGCGGGACTCCTCTTCCACCTGGACGACAAAGCCCGGAACGGCTACCTGATCCGGGTGAGCGGAGCGAAGGGACGCATCGTCGCGCACTACATCATCTATGGAAAGCGGCGCGACATCCGCTACGCCTCGATCGAGCCGCCCAAGCCGGGCGAGTGGCACACCCTCTCCGTCGCCAAGAAGAAGAGCGTGATCGTCGTGAGCTACGACGGCAAGGAGTGCCTGCGATTCCGGGATGAGCGCTTCAAGCGAGGGACGGTCGGCTTCTGGACCGAGGACGACGCGGTCGTCGACTTCGCGGATCTCAAAGTCGCGATGAACTGAGGCGGATTCGGGAGGGGGTCCTGCCTGAGTGGATGGGGCGCGCCGTCACGGTGGGGCCTGAGTCGGGTGCCGGTGAGAACCGCGAGCTCACACCCTCGCCGCCGTACGCGCCCCGCCATCCATGACGTGGGCGTCTTGCCGCCGGCCTTCCTTGGCCGGGATGGCGCACCCCCAACCGCAAAGGTTTAGATGCACCCTCACGGTCTAGGATACTCGGTCCGGATCCCTACGCAACTCTATTTTCGGCCGTGGGCTCCGGCCATGGCCCCGACTTCCGCCAGATAGGCCGCCGCAGCCTTCGCTCCCCCCAGGAAGTTCGCGATCGGGAAGTTCTCGTCCGGGGCGTGCAGGTTGTCCTCCGGCAGACCAAACCCCATCATCACGCATGAGGCCCCGGTCGCCTGCACGACCTGCGGCACGATGGGGATCGATCCTCCCATCGCCAGCATGATCGCCGGCTTTCCGAACGCCGACGTGAGCGCGCGAAGCCCGGCCTGCACGTAGGGGCTCTCCGGGTCCGACCAGAAGGGAAGCCCCGCTCCGAAGCGACGGATCTCGACCGTCCCCTTGTCCCCGACCAGCTCCCGGATCCGCCGCTCGATCGCCACGAAGATCTTCTCGGGGTTCTGCCGGTGCACGAGCCGCATGCTGATCTTCGCGCGCGCTTGGTTGCCGATCACCGTCTTGAAGCCCTCGCCGGTATAGCCGCCCTGGATCCCGTTCACCTGGAGCGTGGGCCGGAGGGTGCCCGACTCGAGCGGCGTATACCCCTCCTCGTACGCAAGGCGCTTCACGCCCTGCTCCTTCGCCTTCACATCGTCGTTCCAGGGGCGCTGGGCGATGGCGGCCCGGGTCGCGGCGGTGGGCGGATCGACATCGTCGTAGAAGCCGGGCACGAGGACGCGCCCCGTCTCGAAATCCTTCAGGTTCTGGAGCACCCACCGGAGCACGTCGATCGGCTCGTGCAGCATCCCGCCCCATTCGCCCGAGTGCTTGTCTCCGGACGCCCCCGTGATCGTGATCTCGAGCGCCTGGATGCCGCGCAATGAGAGCGTCACCGCCGGGTGGTCCCGGTCGGGGAAGTTCGAGTCGGAGACCACGAAGACGTCGCAGGCGAGCTTCTGCTTGTGCTTCGGCAGCTCGGCTGCCATGGCCTCGCCGTCGTGCTCCTCGTCCGCCTCGATGATGAACTTCACATTCACCGGGAGCTCGCCGCCACCCTTGAGGGCCGCCTCGACGCCCACGATCTGGGCGTAGTGCTGCCCCTTGTTGTCGTCCGCGCCGCGCGCCCAGATCCGCCCGTCCGCCATCCGGGGCTCGAACGGGGGGCTGGTCCAGAGGTTGAGGGGATCGACCGGCTGCACGTCGACGTGGCCGTAGATGAGCACCGTCGGGAGGTCGGGGGACACCATCCGCTCGGCGAAGAGCCCGGCGTGCGCGCGCGTCGGCCACACCTCGGTCTTGAAGCCGAGCGACTCGAGCTTCTTCTTGTCGTACTCGAGTGCGCGGGCGACGTCGGCGTCCCGGTCCTTGTGCGCGCTGATGCTCGGAATGCGGAGGAACTGGACCAGCTCGTCGATCAGCCGCGTCTGGTTCTGGTCGATGTAGGCGAAAGCCTTGTCGAGATTCATGAGCGCTCCCAAGGGTGGCGATCTGCAACGCACGTCGCGATTCGCGGCAACCATCCTAGCGCGCCCGGGGCGTGGCCACAATCCGCAGGAACCATGGGGAAAAAACCCCATTCACGCGGCTTCCATATCGCGCTCGCGCGCCTTCACGTAGCGACACACAGCGTCCAATCGCTTACACGCACGCCACATCACCGCGCGCCCGCGCGCCTCGGCACTTGGCGGCACGGCGCTTGCGAATGCCCTGTACGACTGCATCGAAAGCGGGTCCCCGCGGCGGGGGCGTTCGATGCAGTCGATCGTGAGCCGTCCGCATCGGGAGAGTCCGAATCCAGTGAAGTCGGACCGACAGCGGACAACAACGCAGCACACTGAGAGTGGAGGGTTTCACCATGCTTCAGTTCGCCAAGGGTTTCATTAAGGACGAGCGCGGCGAGGATCTCATCGAGTACGGCCTTCTGGCGGCGTTCGTGGCTGCCATCGCGGTGGCCGTGATTATCGCGGATCCGCTCGGCCTCATGGGCGCGGTCGAAGGCGCGTATCAGAGCGCGGTCGACGCCCTCAACGGCATGTAATTGACATCATCAACCACGGAGCGGCCATGAACTCCTGGATGACCGGCGGCGCGGTGGTCCTGTGTGGCATCGCAACGTGGTGGGACCTGCGGTATCGCAGGATCCCGAATCTCCTGACCCTCCCGGCTCTCGGACTCGCCCTGTGCTTGCACGGGGCGACCGAAGCCGGGCCGGGCCTTCTCCTCTCCGCGGGCGGAGCGCTCGCGGCCGGCGCGCTCCTTCTGCCCGGCTATGTGATGCGCTTCACCGGCGCCGGAGACGTGAAGCTCCTGATGGCGGTCGGCGCCTTTCTCTCCTTTCCGCAAGCGCTGATGGCCGGACTCCTCGCTCTCGTCCTGGGCGGGGTGCTCGGCCTTCTCACGGCACTCCGGCTTGGCCGGTTGGGCCACGTTCTCACCCGCTCCTTCGGACTCGCGCGATGGGTGGCTCATCGCGCCAAGGGTTCTCCACTCGCGCGTCCCATCCCGTCCGGCCTCCGGGTGCCGTTCGGCGTGGCGATCGCGCTCGCCACGATCTTAGTCGTTCTGGTGCCCGGACTTGGAGGTTCCCGATGAGCTCCCGAAGGGGGCGGCTGGTCCATCCCGGCTTGGCTCCGGAACGCCGTTCGGAATCCGGCGTGGCATTGATTGAGTTCGCTTTCGTCCTGCCGATATTGCTTGTGCTGGCGATGGGCATGCTGGACTTCGGACGCGCCTTTCACGAGAAGAGCCTGCTCGATCAGGCCGCTCGCGAGGGAGCTCGCGTGGCCGTCGTGACGAGCCCGGATGCAGACATCGTCGAGGATCACGTGAATGCCGTTCTCGCCTCGGGCGGGATCGTTCCGACATCCGTCACCGTGGACGGACCGGACGCGGCGCAAATGGTCACGGTGACTGTCAACGCAACCTTCACGTTCATCACGCCGGGCGTGTTCCTGTTCCTGCCCGGGTGGGACACCGGGGCCACGATTCCGATGACCGGCCAGACGGTGATGCGGTTCGAAGGCTGACCTACACGAAGGAGGGATAGGACTCATGGCCCGCTCCAAGTCGATTCTCGCACTCGCCGTGGGCCTGGGATTTCTCGCGGCTCTGGCCGGGTACGCCGGTCTGAAGGCCACGGCGGCCCAGGTCGCGCAGAACACGTCCAAGCACTTCGTGCCGGTCGTGGTCGCGGCTACGGATCTGACGTTTGGTACGAAGCTCGATCGCGCGCAGCTCCGCATCGCCAAGTATCCCAAGGAGAGCCTCCCGAGCGGCGCGTTCTCCGACATCGATTCCGTCGTCGGTCAGACGACCAAGATCTTCCTAGCCGGCAAGGAGCCGATCACCGCGACCAAGCTCTCCTCGCGCGGCGGCGGTCTCTCGATGCTGGTCCGGACCGGCTTCCGCGCCACGTCGCTCGAAGTGAACCAGGTCTCCGGCGTGAGCGGCTTCGTGCTCCCGGGCGACCGGGTCGACGTTCTGGCAACGGTGGACGGTCGCGGTGCCGATCAGGAAGCGGTGACCCGCACGATCCTCCAGAACGCGGAGGTCCTCGCGTCGGGCCAGAAGACCACCCAGCAGGACAACAAGCCGATCACGGTTCAGGCGGTGACGATCCTCGTCGATCCGATGGGCGCCGAGAAGCTCGCGCTCGCGCTCCACGAGGGCAAGCTCCACCTGGTGCTCCGCAATCCGGAGGACTCGGACACGACGAAGGTGTTCGCGCTCAACACGAACGAAATGTTGAACGGCCAGTCCGGCACCATGCCGCGCAGCACGGCCCACGCGAAGGGCGTCAAGAAGGCCCCGCAGCAGTCCGCGGCGGTGCCACAGCCGGTGCATCAGCCCGCGCTGCGTCCGAGCAAGCCGGTCGTGCGGATCATTCGCGAGGCCAAGGTCAACGAGCAGGCGGCCCCCAAGGATTCCATTCAGTAAGCCGTAGGTCGTTCACCCGAACGTGAGGAGCTGGAAGATGGTTCGCTCGCAAATGCAGCGATATGGATGGGCCGGGATGCCCGCGGCGCTCGTCGCCATCCTGGTACTCGGATTGGTGCCCCTCTTCGCGGCCGCCCCCAACGCGAACGCGGCCGGCTCCGCCTTCCCGGTAAACGTCTCCGTGGGACAGTCGGTGGTGCTCGAGATGCCGGCCGAGGTCACGACGGTCTCGATCGCGGACCCCAAGGTGGCCGACGCGGCCGTGGGCTCGCAGAAGACCGTGGTCGTGAACGGCAAGGAAGCGGGCGTCACCTCGCTCGTCGTCTGGGAAGAGGGCGGACACTACACGTTGTATCAGATCATCTGCACCAACCCGGGCAAGCGCCAGCAGGTGCTCCTCAAGGTCCGGATCGGTGAGATCAACACGACCAAGGCGAAGCAGCTCGGCATGGACTGGACGACCTACTTCCGCTCGGCCAAGCACCTGGACGGCGCGATTGCGGGCGGTCTGTTCACCGGCAAGATCGAGTCTCCGTCCGAGCCGCCGCTCCTCGGGCCGGCGGTGGATGGTTTCGCCAAGTACATCAAGACGAGCGGCGACTTCCAGTTCCTCACGATCTTCCACGCGCTCGAGGAGCAGGGCCTCGCACGCACGCTCGCGAGCCCGAACATCGTGGCTCTGAGCGGCGACAGCGCCTCGTTCATCGCGGGCGGCGAGTTCCCGGTTCCGATCACGCGGTCCAGCTCGGACAACTCGATCGCCTTCACGATCGAGTGGAAGCAATTCGGCATCCGTCTCCAGGCGCTGCCGACCGTGCTCGACTCGAACCGGGTCCAGCTCTACGTGGAGCCCGAAGTGAGCGCGCCCGACTACCAGCACGCCGTGCTCCTCTCCGGATCGCTCATCCCCGGCATCATCACCCGCCGCGTCTCGACGACGGTGGAGCTCAAGTCGGGCGAAGTCCTCGTCATCGGCGGCGTGAAGAGCACCGAGTCGCTCAAGCAGGTGTCGAAGTTCCCGATCCTGGGCGAGATTCCGATTCTGAATCTTCTGTTCAAGCACACCCATACGGATCTCGCGGAGCGGGATCTGGTCATGATCGTCTCTCCGGAAATCATCGGAACGACGGGCAAGATGTGGCCGTCCCCGATTCCGGGCGAGGAGAACTATGGCAAGCCGCAGGGAGGCACAGCGCAGCCCCCTCAGACCAGATAGGAGCCATTCGTGGATTTGGACCAGCAGGCGAAACGTGAGCGAGGGATCGCGGTTCTCTTCGTAGCGCTCTTCCTCCTCGTAGCCCTCTGGTTCGTCTCGATGGCGATCGACGTGGGGAAAGTGATGGCGGCTCGCACCGAGCTGCAGGCGGCCGCGGACGCGGCGGCCCTGGCCGGCGCGAGCGCCATCGACCCCGTCACAGGAGTGATCGACCAGCCGCTCGCGAAGGTGCGGGCAGCTGCCGCGGCGGCGGGGAACAAGGCGTACCAATCGGTGGAGACGCCGATCGTGATCAACCCCGAGGTGGACGTGGAATTTCCGCAGCCCGATCAGGTGAAGGTCACGGTGAAGCGGACCGAGGCGACCGGCAATCCGGTGGTGCTCCACTTCGCGCAGACGTTCGGCTTGCCCAGCATCGGGGTGCAGGCGGACGCGACCGCCGAGGCGCAGGAGCTCAACTCGATCTGCGAAGGGTTGGCCCCCTTCGCCCCGACGAACCCGCCTGGCGGGGTCGGATTCACGACCGACTGCGCCAGCACGTACACGCTCAAGGTCGGCGCGGGCAACTCGACCCAGGGGAACTTCCAGCTCCTGGACTACCCGGACTGCAACGAGGACGACTTCACCGGGGGCGGCGGTGCGGCCGTCCGCTACTACACCGAGAACGGATACCAGTGCTGCCTCGGTCTCGGCGCCGAGTTTGTACTGACCGCGCCGGGCAACAAGGTGGGCCCGCTCTCCCAGGGGATCCAGGCGCGCTGGGACGCGGACACGGACAAGACGAGCCACTGCTATGAGGACTATGCCGGGAACGGGAAGCGGATCTTTATCACACCGATCATCGAGACCTTCGACGTGAACGGCAAGAAGATCGTCCGCATCGTCAACTTTGCGGCCTTCTTCCTGCAGTACCCGCCGCAGGGGAGCATGTCACAGCAGGGTGTGAAGGGGCAGTTCATCCAGTACGTGGCGCCCGGCTCGGCGAGCGGACCTCCGGTAGACACCGGGATCTACGGGCTCCATCTCGTCGAATAGAGAGGAAGGGTTGATGAAGCGGTCCAGCGAAAACCATCGGGCGGACGAGCGCGGCGTCGCGATTCTCTACGTTGCGGTCTTCATGCTCGTCTCCCTCTGGTTCGTCTCGCTCGCGATCGACGTGGGCAAGGTGATGGCGGCCCGCACCGAGCTCCAGGCGGCGGCCGACGCCGCCGCGCTCGCGGCCGCCTCCGCGATCGATCCGGACACGGGCGAGATCGTGGCCGACAGCGCGCGGGTGCGCGCCGCGGTCACCGCGTTCCAGAACAAGGCGTACCAGGGGGTCGAGACCGCGATCTCCATCAATCCCGACGTGGACGTGGACTTCCCGGCGGCGAACCAGGTGCGCGTGACCGTGCATCGCGAGGGTGCGACAGGCAATCCGGTCCTCCTCCACTTCGCTCAGACACTCGGCTTGCCGTCGATCGGCGTGCGCGCCGACGCGACGGCGGAGGCGCAGGAGCTGAGCAAAGTGTGCGAGCACCTCGCTCCCTTCGCTCCGCAGCTTCCGCCGGGCGGGGACTTCTACGAGAACTGCGACAGCGTCTACGTGCTGAAGATGGGCTCGAACGGCGTGGCGAGCGCGCCCACGCCGACTCCGACGGTGGAGCTCGCCGGCTTCGGCATGTTCCAGGGCAGCCCTGTCCTCTTCGCGACCGCCGGCTCCGCGGGGCCCACGTGGCTCGCCGCGAAGGGCGGGAACGGCAAGGGGAATGGCGGCGGCGGTAGCGGTGGCAGCGGTGGCAACGGCGGCGGCAATGGCGGTGGTAACGGCGGTGGTAACGGCGGCGGCCAAGGCGGCGGCA
>Ga0207428_10002309_pt1 | contig 19095 bp, 23 predicted proteins | sample RhiMethybrSRZTD1_FD_187600 | JGI IMG/M metagenome (GOLD analysis project Ga0207428, IMG submission 187600) | Populus rhizosphere microbial communities from Tennessee, USA - Rhizosphere MetaG P. TD hybrid SRZTD1 (SPAdes) (version 3) | ecosystem: Host-associated > Plants > Roots > Rhizosphere >...
CGCCGGCCCACCGCCTACTGCCTACTGCGCCGTGCCCGCCAGCACCGGCCGCGTCAGCACGGGCTCACCAAATTTCGCCGGGTCGACCGGCAGGTTGAACTTCACGTCAGTGAAGTCGAACTCGTCGCGGCCATCCAGCCACGTGAACGTCCACTTGTGCGGGAACTTGATCCCGCCAACGTCGCGGTAATCGTCGTAGTCCACCTGTGTCGGCACTTTGCCGATTTTCGACGGGGTATAGCGGATCGTCCGAATGAGGAGGCCGGACGCTCGATCGAAGTAGAGACTGACGAACGCGCCCCTCGCGCCGTTCCCCTGGATGAGAAATGTCTCTTTGCCGTTGAGCTCTTCGATGGGGCCGGTCCGCAGCCCCGTCAGCGTGTGGGCGATTTGTGCGGGGAACGACAACTGCGCATCAATCCTTGCGCCGTCCAGTTCGCCGGCAGTCAATGGGTACTTGGGGACAACGGCCAGCGGAATCGCGAACCATCCGGCGCGTCCGTCGAACGTCCTGCTGCTTTCCCCGTCCGGAAGGTGGCTGAGCATGGCCCGCTTATCCGGTGCCTGAGCGAAGTACTCGAAGTTGCCGCCGCCGCCAAAGTTGCCGAACGCCATCACCTTGCCTGTTCCGGTGATACTCGTAATCGCCGCGGCCTTTTCCGCGCCTCCAATGGCCTGTAGGTACTTGTCGAGCACCTGCGTCGGCGACGGGACGCCTTCGGCTTTCAAAACGACGTCGTCGAGCTCGGTGTTGGCCTCGCCGTAGAACTGATCGAGTCGCGGCGTCTGCAACGGCGTCACGCGCAGGCGATGGCAGGTCCAGCAGGTCACATCCTGACGTCCTGAAAAGTTGTCGCGGTTGATGGCCTGTACCATGAACACCATCTGCCGCGCCGTGACCTTTCTCGGGTTCTCGTCCGATTCCCACACCACTTTGTCGGTCCCGGCACCGGGATGACAGTCACTGCAGCAGAGGCCCAGCGACGCAGACATGATCCCCATCGTGCCCATGAACTCGTCGACCGTGAGCCCTTTCAACGCTTGGACGTTCTTGAAGACGTCTTCGACCATGACAGGCCCGCCCTGCCCTGCGGCACGCGCAGTTTCCCGCGCGGCCGCTTGCGGCGACTGTGCGGCTGACGACGGCGTAGTCCGGAACCCCTGATACGTCAGGAGAGCGATGCTGGTCAGGATGATGGCGAAGCTGCTGATGACCACCGGTCGATTCCTGGGTGCGCGATCGGGTCTCCGATCGAGGAACGGCAGCAGAAATAACAACGCCACGACGAGACCCGGAATAACCATCGTCGCGACCGGCTCCCATCGCCCCGGAAAGTGCTTGAGGAGCTCGAAAAGGCTCATGAAGTACCACTCGGGCCGCGGAATATACGTCGCGTCCGTGGGATCGGCGACCGCGTCGAGCGGTGCGTTGAACGCGACCGCGAACGTGAGGAGCAATGCGAAGACGGCCGCGACCGCGATCGTGTCCTTGATCGCGTGGAACGGATAGAAAGGCGTCGCCGGTCCGGGCACGGGTGTGATCGGACCTGAGATGCCGTGCCGGCGCATCAAGTAGATATGCGCGATGGTGAACGCGATCAGGCACGCGGGCAGCAGGAACACGTGCGCCGCATACCACCGCATCAACGTCAACGCGCCGAGATCGGTTCCCCCCTTCAGAAGGCTGCTGACGAACTCGCCCCCAAACGGGACGCTTCGCGCGATATTGAGCGTCACGGTCGTCGCCCAGTACGCCTTCTGATCCCAGGGCAATAGATAGCCTGTCAGTGCGAACGCCAGAATGATCAGCAGGAGCAGCACGCCGACCATCCAGTTCAGCTCGCGCGGTTTCTTGTACGAGCCGAACGCCACGACACGCAGCATGTGGACGAGGGCGGCGACGACGATGAAACTGGCGCCGAAGAAATGGAGTCCGCGCAGCACGCGTCCGAACGTGACGCGTTCCATGATGAAACGGACGCTGTCGTAGGCGTGATCGGGTGAAGGCGAGTAGAACACCGCGAGCAGCACGCCCGTCAGCAGCTGCACGGTCAACAGGAACAGCACGACGCTGCCCGTGACGAACCACCAGCCGACGCCTTGCGGCAGCGGCTCGTCAAGCAGGTGTTTCAGCAGAGATCGGAAGCCTGTTCTGGAATCCAGCCAGTCGCGCATGGTCCGACCCTTCTCCTACGCTTGGACGAGGACGCGATTGCCGTCCACGCGCGTGACCACTTTCGCGAGCGGCGCGGGTGGAGGACCTTCTTTGACAGCCCCGGTGCGGTCATACACACCGCCGTGACAGGGGCACTTGAATACCTGGCCGTCCGCATCCCATGCGACAAGACAGCCCAGATGCGTGCACGTCGCGTTGAACGCCGCGACGTCCGACTCCCCTGTCTTCACGAGAAAGATGGTGCGGCGATCGATGACCTCCCTGAAGCCGTCCAATCGCCTCATGGTCAGCGTCACGGGAGTTGGTTCGTGCTCGGGTAGATCGAGCAGCGTGGTGGCGGAAACCCACTCATCCTGCCGGCGGACAGTGGACGAAAGTACGGCGCCGCCGCCCAGAATGGCGAGGACGCCGCCGATGACGGTCATGATGCCGCTCGTGATCGAACTGAGAAAACGGCGACGCGTCGGGTCGTCAGTAGATATTTGTGATGGCACTCTTGTCTCGAGCGCCGAAGGGATATCATATCGGCACTCATGCGGTCAAAGACCGTGGTGGGAGTGGAGGAAAGTCGCGATGCTTCGACGTGCCTTGCTCGTTGCGCTCCTCGCAGTGGCGGCAATCCCGATGGCGGCGCAGGGTCCCGCCGGATGGAAGGTGCGACCCGATGAGACGAGCGCCATGCTTGGCGCGATGCCGACCGAGAAGGGATTTCAGCTCACCGGCGGGCCGGGGATCTTCTTCAACCCCGCCAACACCGTGAAGCCGATCTATCGCGTTCGCGCAACGTTCACGCAGCTCAAGGCGCCCGCAAAGAAGACGTACTACGGGCTGTTCTTCGGCGGCAACCAGATGGACGCAGCGCCGGAATACGTCTACTTCGGCATCGCGCAGGACGGCAGCTTCCTCATTCGCCATCGCGCGGGTACGCAGGTCGATGAAATGGACACGTCGCTTCATTACGCGATCCGGAAGCCTGATGCGAGCGGCAAGGTCGTGAACACGCTCGAAGTGCAGGTCGCGCCGACGGCCGTTTCGTATCTCGTCAACGGCGCCGTTGTGGATGCCACGCCAACGCGCTCCGCCATCGCAGGAAATTCATTTACCGTAACGGAGAAGATCGGTGGCGTCGTCGGCGTGCGCCTCGACGATGCGATTGACGTGCAGGTTGACGGATTCTTCTTCGAATCGCCGTTTCAGTTGAACGACCGCGGTCAATAGGGTCAGTAGGTACGTGGGGCGGGTCCCCGACCGAGGATAGTATCCCGCGAGGTCGGACCCGCTATTCCCCATCGGCGATAATCAGGTCGCCCATCCCGTGTCGTCTCCGAGCACAGCCACACCGGCAATGCGTCAGTACCTCGACGCGAAGCGACAGCACCGCGACGCGATCGTGTTCTTCCGCATGGGCGACTTCTACGAGATGTTCTATGAAGACGCACTCGTGGCGGCGCGCGCCCTCGACCTCACGCTGACCTCACGCTCGAAAGATTCCGGCGGCAACGGCATCCCCATGTGCGGCGTGCCGTTTCACGCGGTCGATGGGTATCTCGCCAGGCTGGTGAAGAAGGGGTTTCGAGTCGCCATCTGCGAGCAGGTCGAGGACCCAAAGAAGGCGAAGGGACTCGTCCGCCGCGAAGTCGTACGCGTCGTCTCTCCCGGGACCCTGACAGATGCGAATTATCTGGACGCTCGCGAACCCGCCTACCTGCTCTCGATCGTAGAGGCGGACCGGAAGGTTCGCCTCTACGGCGTGGCGCTGCTCGACCTCTCAACCGGCGAGTTCACCGCCGCGGAATACGAAGGTAGCGACGGCCTGCAGGCGCTCGCGGACGAAATCGCGACGCTGCGGCCGAGGGAGATTGTCGTGGCGGCGGAATCAGGCGTAGTGGCGCAATTTCCAGAGATCGCGCGACTTCAGCTTCCGGTCACCACCGCCGAGGCGTGGAACTTCGAACCAGAGGCGGCACGCCGCGCCCTGCTCGACCAGTTGAAAACGCACGGTCTCGACGGTTTCGGTCTCGATGGCCGCGTCGCCGCGATCCAGGCTGCCGGCGGGCTCGTCGCCTACCTCCGCGAAACGCAGAAGGCCGACCTGGCCCACGTGCGCGCGGTGACCTACAAGACGACCGCCGAGTGTCTGCTCATCGATCCGATCACGCTCAAGCACCTCGAGGTGCTCACCGGCAGCGAAGGCAGCCTGCAGGGATCGCTGCTGAACGAGATTGACCGCACCGTGACATCGATGGGCGGCCGCATGCTCCGCTCCTGGCTGCTTCGTCCCCTGATTTCGCTCGAGCGGATCGGCGACCGGCTTGACGCCGTCGAGGAACTGGCCTTCCGCGCGACCGATCGCGGGCGTTTCCGCGAAGTGCTGAAGACCGTCCACGACGTCGAACGCCTGGTCGGCCGAGTGGCGCTTGGAACGGCTGGACCGCGAGATCTCGTCGCGCTGCGGATGTCGCTGGCGGCCATCCCTCGGCTGCGCCTGATGCTCGACGAGGTGCAGGCCCCGCTGCTCCGCAGCCTGCTGGCGGAACTCGACGATCTGGCCGACGTCCGCGATGTGATCGAGCGCACGCTCGTCGACGAGCCAGGCGCCCTCGCGCGCGATGGCGGCTTCACGCGTGATGGGGTGGACCGCGATCTCGACGAGCTGAAGGCAATCAGCCGCTCCGGGCGACAGGTGATCGCGGAGATGGAAGAGCGGGAACGCGCCCGCACCGGCATCGGCTCGCTCAAGGTCCGATTCAATCGGGTCTTCGGTTATTACATCGAAATTTCGAAATCGAACCTCCACGCGGTACCGCCGGACTATCAGCGCAAACAGACTATCGCCGGCGGCGAGCGCTTCACGACGCCGGCGCTCAAGGAGTACGAGGAGAAAGTTCTCGGCGCGGACGAGCGGATTCTCGAGCGCGAGCTCGAGATTTTTGAGTCACTGCGAAACGCGGTCGCCGGCGAGGCGCCCCGCATTCAGGACACCGCACGAGCGCTTGCCACCCTCGACGTGCTATCGGGTCTCGCGGAAACCGCCGCGATCTGTAATTTCACGAAGCCGCATGTGCACGATGGCGACGAGCTGGTCGCCACCGATGCACGCCACCCTGTCGTCGAGCGTTTCGCCAGCGAGCCGTTTGTGCCCAACGACATCGACCTGAATGCGAACGCGAGACAGCTCGTGATCCTCACCGGGCCGAATATGGGCGGGAAGTCAACGTATCTCAGGCAGACCGCGCTCCTGCCGTTGCTGGCGCAGATCGGGTCCTTTGTCCCGGTCAAAGATGCCAAGGTCCCAATCGTCGATCGCATCTTTGCGCGCGTCGGTGCCTCCGACAACATCGCCCGCGGTCAGTCCACGTTTATGGTCGAGATGCAGGAGACCGCTGCCATCCTGCTCGCTGCGACATCGCGCAGTCTTGTCGTCCTCGACGAAATCGGCCGTGGCACGGCGACCTTCGACGGGCTGAGCATCGCGTGGGCTGTCGCGGAGTACCTCGTAACAAATCCCAAAGCGCGGCCAAAGACGCTCTTCGCCACGCACTATCACGAGCTGACCGACCTTGCGGACTCGCTGCCCGGAGTCGTGAACGCCCACGTCGCCGTGCGCGAATGGAAGGACGACATTATTTTTCTCCGGAAGATCGTGTCCGGTCGCTCGGACCGCAGCTATGGCATCCAGGTGGCGCGACTGGCCGGCCTGCCATCGGGCGTAATCGCTCGCGCACGGCACATCCTCAGTGGGCTCGAGCGCGATGAGCTGTCGCGGGGTGGGCGGCCGACGCTCTCGGGCTCCCCGGAAGATTCGCTATCTCCACAGCTCGCGCTGTTCGCCGAAGGATCCACCGTCGATGGTGAAATTGCGAAGCGCCTTCGCGAAATCGACATCGATGAGACGACGCCGCGGCAGGCTCTCGAGCTGCTTGCGGGACTGAAGAAACTGGCGGACGATACGTAATTCAATAGCGCAAGATTCAAAATGCCGGCTTCAATCCACCTCGTGTTTGCACTTTGCATTTTGAATCTTGCATTCGGGGGCTGCGCTCAACCTGAAGCCGCTGCCCCCGCCGGCGCCATCGTCATCGGCGTCCGCACCGGCCCCAATAACCTTGATCCCAGGCTGGAAAACGACGAAGCATCCGCGCGTGTCGCGCAGTTGATGTTCAACACGTTGTTCGACATCGGCGACGATCTCCGCCCACAGCCGATGCTCGCGGAACGGATAGAGAATATGGATCCGCTCACCTATCGCGTGGTGCTGCGCCGTGGCGTGAAGTTTCACGACGGCCATGAGCTCACAGCGAAAGATGTCGTCTTCACGTATTCGCAGATGATCGATCCGTCGTTCGTGTCACCCGCCAAAGGCGCGTACCGCGCGCTGAAGGCTGTCAGGGCGATCGGCCACTACGATGTCGAATTCGAGCTGAAGGAACCGTTCAGCGCGTTCCCGAATCAGCTCGCGGGCCCGCCCGCCATCGTGCCTGCCGGAGCCGGTCCTGACTTCGGCCAACATCCAATCGGTACCGGACCGTATAAGTTCGTCCGGTATGCGGTCGACGATCAGGTGGTACTCGCATCGTTCCCCGACTATTTCAACGGCCCACCGAAAAACAACGGCATCGTCATTCGAGTGCTGCCAGACGACACCATGCGGGGGCTGGAATTGAAGAAGGGGTCAATCGATGTGGTGGTGAACGATTTGCCACCAGACATCGTGCACCAGTTCGAGGGGAAGGATTTTTACATCGCGAAGTCGCCGGGCCTCGATTATTCCTACCTGGGCATCAACATGTTCGACCCGGTGCTCAAAGACAAGCGGGTGCGGCACGCCATCGGCTATGCCATCGACCGTCGCGCGATTGTCGACTATCTTCGCCGAGGCCTCGCGCGTCCCGCGACGGGATTGATTCCGTCGCAGGCCTGGGCATACGAACCCGACATCTTCCAGTTCACGTACGATCCACGCCGCGCACGCCAACTGCTCGACGAAGCCGGCTATGAGGATCCAGACGGCGCCGGCCCGCTCCCGCGCCTCCACCTTTCGCTGAAGATCTCAAACGCTGAGGAAACGAGACTGCAGTCAACGGTCATCCAGCAGCAACTTCGCGATGTGGGTATCGATCTAGACGTCCGCTCCTACGAGTTCGCGACGATGTATGCGGACGTGCTGAAGGGGAACTTCCAGATGTTCAGCCTGCAATGGGTTGGTGCGGCGATGGTGGACCCTGACATCCTGCGCCGTGTGTTCTACTCGACCGAGACGCCGCCGACCGGCTTCAATCGCGGACACTACAGCAACCCTGAGGTCGATCGGCTCCTCGATTTGGCCGGAGAGACGACGAGCGAACCGCAGCGGAAGAAGTATTACGGCGAGGTGCAGAAGATCATCGCCGAGGACGCGCCGTACATCAGCCTCTGGAACCGTACGAACGTCGCGGTCGCACAGCCGACGCTGCGCGACCTGCACTTGAATGCGGTTGGTAGCTTCGAATCGCTGAAAGACGTCATCAAGGGCGAGTAAGGCTAACCCTTGAGCGAGTCCAGCTCCTTCCGCGCTTCCGCGACGTACGGCGAATCCGGGTGATTGTCGACGATGTCGGTGAAGGTCTTCTTCGCATCGGCGGTGTTCCCCTTCGCCTGGTAGGCGCGGCCGAGCTGCATCAGAATCGCGTCCTCAGGCAGGTTCGCGTCCTTCTTCGCCGCCAGCTCCTTCCATGTGGCGATGGCTGCGTCGGTCTCGCCTGAGGCGAACTGCGCTTCTGCCTTCCCGAGCTGCGCCATCCTGCCGTACAGACTGTCGTTGCCGGCGCGCCGGACCACTTCATCGAACTGCGTAATCGCTTCTTTCTGCTGGCCGAGAGCCGCGAGCGACGCCGCGAGGTGGTAGCGGGCCTGAATGCCTGCCGCTGTGTCGGGATAGGCGTCGGCGGCCGCGCGCAGCTTTGGCACCGCGGTGTTCAGCTTCTGCGTCTCGGTCGAGAACGTTCCTTTCGCACCGATCCCTGCCGCTGCCGGCGCGTCGCCGGGCTTGGTCTCGGCATTCACGGGCACCACGGCGGTGTTGAGGACGACGGTCGCCTGCGCGAGCAGCTCGGTCCCTCTTGCCTGCTCGCGGGTGCGATACGCAAGGAGTCCCGCAACGGCGACGCCAACGACGATGATGGCGACCACTGCCCAGGTCAGCTGCCGGCCGTTTTCCTCGAGGAAGGTCCGCGCGGCGGCGACCATCTGGACGACGTCGTTCTGTTTGAGCTCTCGGCGATGCTTGGTCTTCATATGTCTCGGTCGGTTTGGTGTTGGTGGTGAGTGGTTGGTGGAGGTCGTCAACCACCAACCAGAACAAGGTGATTCTATCAGTGGACCCAAACAGGCTGTAGTCGCAGGCGGATTACGACCGTCGGTCGTGCCGGGGATGCCGGCGGCGCTCAGCGGGCCCGCTCCGCCGCTCCGCCGTGTGATTGCTTCGTGGCACGGAGGCGTGCAATTTCGCGATGGTGCGAAGGCTCGCCAGCAACGCAGCGGGATCACCGTTGGCGACCGTTGCCCGTTCGTGGCCGATTGCGGACGCGACCGCCCGCTCCTCGTCGGAATCGGCGAGCACGACGACGTGCGCGGCGCCCATGTCGAACCAGAGCGGGGTCACCGCCCCAGCATGGGTCACGAGCACTTTGCCGATCGGCCACCCCTCGAGTTCCGCCACCGAACCTGCAGAGACCACCGGAATGCCCTCTCGCTCGAGACACTGCACGAGCGTCTGCCTTCGACCATCGTTGGCGTCCACGAAGACGACCGACAGCCGGGGCTTTTCGAACAAGTGCCCGCATCGAGTACATCGCCATTCGAGCACGAAGGCGCCATCACGGACGCGGGTCATTTGCAACGACGCACACTGCGGGCAACGGTGTTCCATTTCACCACCAGCTCGTTCCCTGATCCGCTGCAACGGCCGGGACGGAATGTCGGGTTCAGGCGGTGGTGGAACAAATTCGATGCCGTACTTGGTGCCGGAAAAATCACCTCCCGAAGCGGTCAGAACACCGTTCGGGTGTCGCCCGAGTGCAACAGCCCACCCGTTACCGAGTACGACTGAACGGGAAACGGCGGCAACGGGTGCGCGATCAGCGCGTCGCCGCGCCCGCGCGTCTGGGGAATACCTTCAGACCAGTCGCCAGCAGTTCATTCATTCTCTTCTCGAGCAACGCGCGCGCGTCACGCTGGCTGGGGAGATGCGTGTTCGAATCGATCAGATGAAACTCACCCCGCTCGTCGCGCCCCTCGATCACGATTGACCAATCCTCTGACTGCACCTCGCGGTCGGCTTCGAGACTCCGCGTGATGTATCCGATGAGCGCACGGGATCGTTCAACGAACCACTCGACTTCCTCCTGCATCCACGAAGGGGCGCGGTTGGGATGCAATTGATCAAAGGCACTCCGCGAGATGGACAAAATCGGCATGGTGATGGTCCTGGAACTGGGGTCTCCTGAATTCATACGACGCAACAGAATGTATTCGAGACATGTCTCTCATAACAGTGTGCAAACTCAGCAGGTCGATTCGGCGACGGTGACGGCACAAAACTGAAATCATCGTCATCGCCAGAGCTTGAATCAGAAGTCGAGATAAGCTCCGACGCGCGCGTCCCTGTGCGTCGACTTGTCACGACGCTGTGTCGAAAGCGCCGCGCGATCCTGAAATGCTCAGGGCCAGGATCGAATCAGCGAGGCCGCAACGCGAACTCTGCGCGAAAGGACGACGGTAAACCGTTCGCTGCGGCGGAACCCCTGTCGCTTTGAACAAACTATGTGACGGACAGGTGCAGGCCGCGTGCCCGCTCCAATTGATAGTCGACGTCGCCTGCCGAGAGCCCCATCTGCGTCAATCGAAGGCGAAAGCCCTCTTCGGCGAGCAGAGTCAGATCTCGAAGCTTTTCATCCCATGAGGTCGCGAAGAAGAAGCTCGAGGGAATCTCTGCTGGCTGGAGTACCAGAAACCGCTCGCCTTCAGGTGTGAACAAAGCGGCGACGAAAAAGTCGGTGCGCATGCGACCTCGCTCGCAGACGTAACGTGGGGACCGATTGTAACAATTCGTGCGGCGTAGAATCGCGAATGCACGGAAACGTGCGACACAGGAGAGGGGCGAACAGGCGATGACCACGCGGCGGGAACTCGCCCGGAGGATTTGGGACGCATCGCACCTGATCGGCTCATTCCAACTTCGATCCGGCGCTGAATCAAATGAGTACTTCGATAAGTACCGCTTCGAGTCCGATCCGGTCCTTCTCCACGACGTCTGCGCGGCTTTACTGCCGCTGATACCGGAAACAACCCAGGTGCTCGCTGGTCTGGAACTAGGCGGGATTCCGATCGCGACCGTGCTCGGTCAAGCGTCCGGTTTGCCCGTGACGTTCGTGCGAAAAACCGCTAAGGAATACGGGACGTGTCGCGTCGCAGAAGGGCACGAAGTCGCCGGCCGTCACGTGCTCATCGTGGAAGACGTGGTGACGTCAGGCGGGCAGGTAATCAAGTCGGCAGAAGATCTCCGCCGTCTTGGTGCGACCGTTCACACCGCGATCTGCGTCGTCGATCGCGAGGCAACCGGCCGGTCGCTGCTGCACGCGGCAGGGATCGAACTGGTCGCGCTATTTACTGCGACGGAATTGGCGGAAGCGCGTAATTTGTCGCAGGCATGATTACCTTCGCCTCGACTTCCTCCTGGGCCCATAGCTACCGTCCTGACTAAGCCCCATGACGAACCATGAGGCTCTCAGTGACTAATCGTACGAGTCACTCGTCTACACGATATCGTCGTATGACATGCCATTTATGCCACGGGTCGGTCGCTGTTGAGCGCATGGCAAACACGAATTGTCTGATGCTGCAGTGTGTACGGTGCTGGAACATGTGGTCTGTGCGAATTCCTCGCACCTGGAGGTACGTCCACCATCGTCACCCGATCGCCCGAACATACGTCGAACCAGCCGGGGCAAACGGACGGCACAACCGGGCGAACTAATCCAGCAGCCGGTCAGAGGATGCTGTGAGAAATGGTGAGCATCGGTCTGGCTATGGCAGGTTGGCTCGGAGCCCCCGAACAACCGTGGAGGTCAGGACCGACGCTCACCAAACGAAAGACGAACGAGCGCTCTCGTCGGTCACTGCGCAAGGAAATGTCGAGCAGCCGCACGCACTGGTGGTCACCGCGTCGGACGAGGCGTGGCGACGTAACTGCCGCCTATAGAAACAAATCGTCGAGCGGTTCCTCGCGCGACGACGGACCCGCGCGATACCGCGAGAAGTCAGTGACGCCAATTTCTAGTGAAATACTCCGAGGCGAATCTGCGCTGCCACACCAAATCGATTCGGCCCTGCCAGCGGAGACAATGTCACAGTCGTGCCTGCGGTCGGCGTGTAAATGGTCCGTTCCCTGAATTCGTCGATTGCGATGCCCAAGGACGGCCCCATGCCGATCGACAATACGGCCGGCCAAAGGCAGCCGAGGTCGTTGCAGATCGAGCCGATCAGAACCCCGCCAAGAAACCCGGCACCTGCTCCAATGAGCATTCCGTTCAGGGACGAATCGTGGGCCTTGATCCGCCGTACGGAGCCCTCGGTGAAGATCCTCTTTTCAATCCTGAAATTCCAGCGACGGCGCTCCACTTCGAGTTGGTCGCCAGTGAGGGATACCACTCTCCAAGAAATTGTCTTGCCGTCAGTCGGCTGAACATGGATCCGCTGTTGAGGCTTGATTGTGAGCTGCTGAAACGAGTGACTTGGCGCTTCCTGTCCGAAGGACACCTGCGCGACCATCAATAGGCTTGCAGTCAGCACCGTGAGGCGAATCATGGCAGGCATTGTATATGCCGCGCACGTCGCAGTTCTGATGACTTGTTGCTGAATCACGAGGGGAGGCCGCGTGATCAGCGATACCACACACTTCCAAGACGCTGCATCGAAGACTTCTCGGCTGAATTCTGAGGAGCATCACTTCGTCCAGAATGCTGCGGCGATGTACGCGACGACGACCGTCTCACTCTTGGAGGTAAATCAAAATTCGGTCTGTCTGTCACAGCGCTGAATGCGAAGTACGCCGACGTCCCCCCGGTTTGAGTAGCAGTTCCCTTTAGCGTCCGGCGGTGACTGTACTCGTTTCCATCATCAGCCGTTTGACATAAGCAGCGGGCGTCAGCCCGCCGGGGCCCTTCTTCGGTCGCTCCTCGTTGTACTCACGTCGCCACGTTTCGATAACAACCTGCGCGTGGCCCAGGCTGGTGAACCAATGCTCGTTGAGGCACTCATCACGGAAGCGAACATTGAATGATTCGACGTATGCGTTCTGATTGGGTTTGCCAGGTTCGATCAGCCGCAGGGTCACGCGGCGGTCGTCAGGCGATGGACGGGCGCGCCGCTCACTGAGGCCGCGTTCCACCATGCTCCGCACCAGCACGCGGCGCGCAGGTGCGGTCACCACTTTCGGCGAAGGGCCTCGCGCGTCACTTCATTCTCGAGCAGGGACTCCGCCAACAATTTCTTCAGCCGACTGTTTTCGGTCTCAAGCTCCTTCAAGCGTTTGGCGTCCGACACGCTCATGCCGCCGAATTTGCTCCGCCAGAGGTAGTAGCTGGCCTCGGAGAAGCCGTGCTTCCGACACAGATCCTTCACGGTCACTCCGGCCTCGGCCTCGCGTAGGAAGCCCACGATCTGGGCTTCCGTGAATCGCTTCTTCATCGTCCGATCCCTTTCGCTAGGGCCGGACTCTAAACCAAAACGTTACTCAAACCGGGGATGACGTCGCACCTGCACCGCTGCGATTTGGCGAAACGAGTTCGTCTCGAGCTCCGGGTTCTACACGGAGATGAACTGCTCGAGTCGCGACTTTCGCGATACGCCGAGGCGCCGCGGGTTCTCATCGCTGATCAAGGCGAATCCGCTGCAGCAAGGCTGGTTTGAGCTGCGAGACTGACCGTTGAGCCCGCCGCGCTCGGGCACACTCCATCAGCTAAGCAACCGCCTCGGGCCGTTCATCGGGAGCACCCAAAAGCGTCCATCGACGCCTGAAGTAAATGCAATTCGCAATCAAGACACCCAGGACGGGCACCGGTGGGGCTCCTTCATTCACCGCGTTTGCAAGTGGGGACATCGACAGGAGGGGTGCCATCAGAAACGTCAACGCTTCACTGGCAACGAGACAAACAACCCCGGCTCGTTTCCGTCGAAGGACCCCGACCGCTCCGCCGATCGCGAGACCGGTTATCAGCCACAAGTAGACAGGTCCGAACTCAGGCCCTTGAGCGATGATGCTCTTGAGAGCTGTCGGCACGGTCGCCGCGGAGAGCAGTATGGATTGAAGTGACAGCCAGGTGGCCCATCGATACGGCTGCGCACCCAGAGGCTTCGCTCGCAGGCCGAACCAGAGGGGCACGACAATTCCCCCAAGCAGCAACACGACGCCGATGGCGCCCCGCACGCCGAAGTTGTCCATACGCCTACAGCCTCCGAGGTACTTTGCCGCGGAAATCAAACGGCGCCGCAGCGCTGTCAACGACGAGCGCGGCGAGCAGGAACGCTAGGCCGACACTTGGACCGCCTGAGACCCATTGAGTCAATGGTCGGTCCCGTCGAGAAAAAAGAACTGAGCCGCCTTCAATCGAACTTGATCGCCACCGTGAAGTCCACAGCGTTGTGCTTCCAGCTTTTCACGAGGGTCTGTCCGGCACGCTGCAGGTCACCGGGCGACGCATACCAGAACCCGATAGCCGGTGTCAGCGAGAAGCGACGACCGAGGTAGATGTCGTAACCGACACCGGTCGTTAATCCCAAGCCCCCGTGCGTCTCGTCGATCCCAACCTCCGTGCTGCCGGCGAGGAAGGCTCCTCCGCCACCCGCCTTGATGAAGAGATTCGACGGACCCGGATAGAACCAGATGGCACCGCAGACACAGAACAACGTCCAATCGACACGATCGACCGAGCCCGCAGTGCCCTTCAGTTCGACGCCGACACGGGTGCGGCGATTGAGCGCCCAGCCCAGGCCAAATCCTGATACGCCTCCCCACTCCCGTCCGTCCAATGGACGAAGCGGCGAGTCGTCCGCCACTGTAATGCCATGTGTTGCGGCCCCAAGCGAAAATTCCCCCCAGACCCCTTGTCGTTGCTGCGCAGCGGCCGGCGACCAGAGGGCGAGCACCAGAGCGAGGAGCGAGCAAGCCCTCGAGGCCTTCGCCGCTGAACAGGTGCGTGCCGTCGCGTCCCGCTGGCTTCTCGAGGACGACATCGACTACGACCCGGACCAGTTTGCGATGGACCTCGTGCAATTACGGGCGGCTATGACGCCCTCTCGAGAGGAGATTGCACGGGTGATTGACGAGATGATCGCGTTCGCGGCGGAGGGGCCGAGCGATTGAGCGCAGCGATTTTGGCCGCGCTTCATCGGCTCAGGAAACGACAAACCCATCGAATACGCCTCGCCACCAGCCCGTAACCCTTTTATTGTCCCGTCGTTATTGTCTTAGCTGACTCACGCGGACGCGCGCGTCTAACCATTTGCCTCGCAGCCCAAACGATAAGGGCGACTGCAAGCAGGAAGGGAAAGGTCGTCCTCGTCCTAGACAGGCGGGTCAGGTCGCCGATCAGGCTTACCGCGACGGCGAGAGTCACGCTCCCTACGAGGTACCACTTTTCCGCCCGCGCGATGGGTGCGCCAATCTTCTTCGCGTAGCGCCATTCGCGTACCGCACCAATCACCCCGAACCAAAAAAGGACTGTGATGATCATCATCGCTTCTTCGCCGCCTGCCGCTTCTTCGCCTTGTCCCGCTCTGATTGCCGCATCCTAGCGAGCGTCTCCTTCGCTCTCGTCATCGCCTCGCCAAACTCAGCCAACCGACGTCGGAAGACTTTATTGGTGTGTCGAGAGATCGGCACGTCAGCGGCCCTTCTTCGCCGTCTTCCGCTTCCTCGCTACCGGAGCCAATGGCAATTCTGCCTTTCACAAACCCATGCGCTTTTCACGTGCGCTCGCCCAAATGAGCGCGACGACGGCCAAGATCGGCGGCGTTGCCGCAAGGGTCCCTCCAATGAAATCGTTCGGTCCCCACGCCAACGCATAGGAAAACCAGTAGAACGCGGCACAGGCATTCAGCACGATAACGGACCACCGGAACACCATCGCGCTCATCGCTTCTTCGCCGCCTTCATGACGAGATCCTAATGTGGCTTCGTCCCTGGCGCGCTCCCGGACCAGCGATGGCGCACGCGGGACAGCGCATCGTGATGGTGTTCGGCGTGTGGTGTTCGATAAGTGCGACAGGTTGCTTGCACGCGGGGCACACAAGGCCGGTGTTTTTCGGCGGGAGCGCGTCGGCCATGTGGTGTCAGGTCATGGATCTGGACGTGACCATTCAGTCAGCGGGGCGTTCGTCCTGAGCCGAGCTTCTTCAGCTCACTCGCCGTGACGTCGCTTAAACGGCGAGTGCCGCTTCCACATTGCCCCACTCCGAGTGTGTCCTGTTCCGAAGGTGACAGGCGCAAAATGTGGCGGTCTTCTTCTTTTGGCTTGTGAGCGAACACCAAGTACTTGGTACCAACATCAAATCGAAAGCCCTCAGCGGTGACGTCGTCGAAATTGCGAATGGTGAAACGCTTTGTCACCCGACCTTTCCACACACGATCCACATCGAACGTGACGACTGGATCGTACGCCGCGTTACTCTCGCGATTCGTAACCGTCCCGCTGAAGACTGCATCCGCATACCGCACTGCGAAGCGTTCCTCGAACCGCACACACTCGCCGAAAGCGGACTGTGGCAGCAGCGCACCACATAGCAACGGGGCCAGCAACGAAGGTCCGCACTTCATGAGCGAAGAGTAAGCCGATGGGCTGAAGCCGTCAACAGCGGGTCACGGAAGGACCGCAAATCACATGACGACAAACCTACCACTCGAGGAAGGCCACGAACTCCTATGTCCGCACTGCCGCCGATGGCATCCGGTGACGGCGCAGCACACGGAAGGCACGAACTACACGCAGGCGATCCTCTATTGGCGATGTACGAAGGGGATGTATTACGCGGGGCAACGGCGGTTCAACGAGCGGGCATCCAACGCGGAAGCCAATGAAGGCAGCGTGAATCTCGTTTGACGATTTGAGACCGAGAGCGCAGAATGTCGGCAGTTCAGACGGGACTGCCGAACGTTGGAAGCGCTCGAGCAGTCCCTAACCCCGTGACCGTTGTAGCGCGAGGCTTGCAAAATTCTACCTGCCAGCCTGCCCCACCGGCCTCGAAAGAGAGGCCGTCCATGATTGCCGCCATCTACGCACGTAAGTCGACCGATCAATCGGGTGTCGCCGACGAAGCGAAGAGCGTCAGACGCCAGATCGATCGCTCGCGCGACTACGCACAGCGCAAAGGCTGCACAGTCGACGAGTCACTAATCTTTGTCGACGACGGCATCAGCGGCGCCGAATTCGCGAACCGTCCTGGATTCGTGCGACTGATGAACGCCTTGAAACCGCGGCCGCCGTTTCAGGTGCTCATCATGTCCGAGGAGTCACGGCTCGGACGTGAGGCGATCGAGACGGCGTATGCGCTGAAGCAGCTGATCGCCGCCGGCGTGCGCGTGTTCTTCTACCTCGAGGACCGCGAGCGCACGCTCGACTCCCCCACTGACAAGGTCCTGTTGTCGCTGACCGCATTCGCCGACGAGCTCGAGCGGGAAAAGGCGCGGCAGCGTGTCACCGATTCGATGTCGCGTCACGCGCGCGCTGGGATGTGACCGGCGGTCGATGCTTCGGCTACGACAACGTCGAGGTCCTCGACAAGAATGGCGCGCGGTCGCACGTCGAGCAACGGATCAACGAAACCGAAGCCGCTGTCGTCCGGAACATTTTCGAACTCGCCGCAAAGGGACTCGGCCAGAACCGGATTGCCAAACAGCTCAACGCCGAAGGAGTCCCGGCTCCGCGGGCCCAGCAAGGCAGACCGAACGCCTGGATTCAGTCCTCAGTTCATGCAGTCCTTTTCAGAGAGCGTTACCGCGGCGAGCTCGTCTGGAACAAGACGAAGAAGCGCGACCGATGGGGCCAGGTTCGAGTGAAGGACCGACCGTCAACTGAATGGCTGCGCGTGCCGGCGCCGGCGCTCCGTATCGTCCCTGAGTCGCTCTGGCAGGCGGCGCACGCGAAGATTGCCGAGGCCCGCGCAGACACCTACGTCCGGCACAGCGCACCGCGCGCGTCGAAATACCTGCTCCGAGGGATGGCACGCTGTGCTTGGTGCAATGGCGGCATGCACGTTCGGACGCGGCGTCAGGGATCTCGATCGCGGTTAGCGCTCTACGCCTACACGTCGCACTACAACCGCGGCGAGGCGGTCTGCCGCAATCGCGTGCAGTTCCCCATGGAGATCATCGACCGGGCAGTGATTGGCGCCATCGACGACATCTTGACGCCAGCTATCGTGGACGAGATCATCGCCCGCGTTCGACACGAACTCGATCCAAGGAACCGCGGCGATGCGCGCGAGCGCCTCGAGCAACAGATCGCAAGTGTCGATCAACAGATCGAAAACCTGGCAGATGCCATCGCCATCGGCGGCGACATGCCCGCGCTCGTACAGCGCCTCACAGCAGCGCACCGGCGGCGCCAGGAGCTCGTATCAGCGATGGAGGCATCAGACGCCCACTCCCCTGCTCCGCGCGTCAACTGGCGGCTTGTCGAGCGCCGGGCTCGGCATCTGCTATCCGAGTGGCGGGCGCTGATGGCGAAGCACGCACAGGATGCGCGGCCAGTTCTCCGCGAGTTGCTCGACGGCCCGCTGAAATTCACACCGATCATCGAGGAGACTCGGCGCGATTACCACGTCGCCGGCGCCATTGACACTCGCGAGTTTTTCCTAGGAATTATTGAAGGTAACGAGTCTGGCGTCCCCGGACGGTTCCGGTCTGACGTTGGTGACCATGTGCGTGCGCGATTCTCCGGCGAATTTGATGTGAACCGCGCGGCGTAAAATTCACGAGGTCCGCCCTCCTTACAGAGAACGGCAACGCTCGCGGGTAACATTGCCCCGTGCTCCAAATCGCGATAATTGCGGTCCTGATCGGGCTGATGGCATGGCACATCCGACGCAATCCATCGGCTTATCCAACCCGTCGAGATCCATTTCACGCTGCAAGACGCGCGTGGAAGCTACTAGCAGTCGCAATTTGGGGATTTGGAATGCTTGCGATGACGACGTATACGTACCTTTGGTACGACTATCAGCAGAACAAGCCGAGGAGCGCGCAGCCTTCAACCGGAAGCATCTATCCCCAGTACATGCGTGGCGTCACCGTTTACCTAACGCGCGGGGAGAAATCGCGCCTCGACTTTTCCAGCAACGTTGGGTTTGGGTGCGTTGTTGGCCTATTCATCGTCTTCGGCGTCATGCAGCGACAGCAGCAACGTGTCGACGAGCAACGCTACTCGCGTCCAACGTGAATGTGACTCTGACGGGCGCGACGCGATCATGATGGCGGCATCCGTGACCGAGACGGCCGGCCGTATTCGCATCGAAGAAGGGCTCGCAGCGGTCGCATCGCTCGCCGCTCTGGCTCGGCTCGACTGGCAGACACTGCGGGCGAGCGCGCTCGACCGCCTGAAGGAATGGCCTGTGCGGATGGAGCGTCCCTCCAGGGGCGCGTGGCGTCCCTAAACGGAACGCGCCGCTGGCTACCACTCGCCGTGCCTCTCGTTCTCGGATGTCGTGTTCATGCGAGCGGCATGGCCTGAAGGAGCGTCCCCGGACGGATTTGAACCGTCGGCCTCGCGCTTAGGAGGCGCGCGCTCTATCCAACTGAGCTACGGGGACGAACGGTGGTGAAGTCGTCAGTTTACCAGTGCTTGCGGATCGTTCGTACCGCCGTCATTGCAAAGGAGCGCGACGAC
>Ga0207428_10002310_pt1 | contig 19091 bp, 21 predicted proteins | sample RhiMethybrSRZTD1_FD_187600 | JGI IMG/M metagenome (GOLD analysis project Ga0207428, IMG submission 187600) | Populus rhizosphere microbial communities from Tennessee, USA - Rhizosphere MetaG P. TD hybrid SRZTD1 (SPAdes) (version 3) | ecosystem: Host-associated > Plants > Roots > Rhizosphere >...
GCCCTCTGGACAGCGCGAGCTCGGAGCCCAGGTCGTCCCCGAGGTGCTGGCCGCACGTCCCGCACACGGGCGCGGCGCCCGCATCGAGCTTGGAGCCGTCCGGACGCTCGCAGCCTTCGGGCAGCGTCGGGTCCTCCACCTCGAGAAACCCCGCCGGAACCTTGATGGCCGGCCCCTGGCAGGGGCTCGCGCCGCCGACATGCCACAGGGTAACGAGATCCAGCGCCGGGTCGATCCGCTTGAGTCGCATATGAGATAAGAGGAAAACACACGCCCGGGCGCATTTCAAGAACCCAATGCCCGCCGATCGTTGGACAATGCGAAAAGGTTCGTCAAGACTCTGAATGGCCACGACTCCGGAATCGAACGATCGAAAGCGCGAACCCCAGGCGGGCGCGCCGGAGCAGTGCAATTTTCTGATCTGCACCCGCGCCGGCAAGTGCGCCCAGCCGTCGAACTGCCTCGCGGGCGTGATCCCGGTGAATCCGGAATACAAGCCGATCTACGGCGGCGGCGCGCACAAGCGCGAAGAGTGAACTTGTAGCTATTGTGGCTCCGGCACTCGTCGCGCGTCATCCGTAGACCGAGCGTAGCTCCAACCGTGGGCGAATGACGTCGCGGGCTATCCCATGAATGTCAGTTATTGGGTCTGCACCCTAGCGAGGCGTGGCCTCCGGTAGACCGCAGGTTCCTAGAGTTACGTAAGGGCCCCCCGGGCGGTGATCGGCCACAAGCCCTCTACGATCCCGCGGCGGGTGCAAACATACCAGTCATAGAGATTCACCGTCGGATCACAATGCCCCGGAACGAGGAAGAGCTTCTCGCCGAGCGCCGGGGGGCTGGGGCCTTCGATGAAGCCGTGCTCGTCGGAGGCTTTGGTGAACTTGAGGACTTCTTTTTGCCACACGGTCGGCATGCCGGAGTCGACGCTCGAGGCCTTGAGGCCGGCGTCGACGATGGCGGCATTGGGTGAAGGCCTGCTCATCACGGTGGCGAGGACGAAGAGAGCGTGCTCGAAGCGCGGGAGCGGCGCGGCCCATTCGTTGCGCGCGTAGTCGACGTCCATGAAGACGTAGGAGCCGGGCTGGATCTCGTCCCACGCCCCCGACTCGACCTCGAACATGAAGGTGCCGCTGCCGGCGCCGGTGACGATCGGGGTATCGATGCCGTTGCGCTTGAAGAGCGCTTTGGTGGCGTTGACCGCCTCGGCGGCGCGGGCGATGTGGGCGCGGCGCTCGGCCATCGTTCGCATGTGCTGGGCGCGGCCGTGGTAGGCCTGCAGGCCGCCGAAGCGCAGGCCGGGCGCTTTCGCGATCTCGCGCGCCAGCGCGAGCGCCGGCTCGCCGGGCGCGATGCCGCAGCGGCCCATGCCGACCTCGAGCTCGATGTAGACGTCCAGCCGGCCACCGCTCGCGGCGATCTGGCGCAGGTTGTCGAGGTTGTCGACGCAGACCCCGAGGCGGGCGCGCCGCGAAAGCGCGGCGAGGCGCGCGATCTTCGGCGCGCCGACGATCTCGTTGCTGACCAGGACGTCCTGCACGCCGCCTTCCACCAGCGCCTCGGCCTCGGAGACCTTCTGGCAGCAGACGCCGACCGCGCCCGCGGCGATCTGGCGCCTCGCGATCTCGGGCGACTTGTGGGTCTTGGCGTGCGCCCGCACCCTCGCCTTGCCCGCCACGGCCTGCTTGAGCGTCTCCAGGTTGCGCTCGAAGGCGTCAAGGTCGAGAACCAGCGCCGGGGTGTCGACCTCTTCGAGGCGCTGACCGATCGAGGCCGGCGGTCTCTGGCTCATGCCGCAGCAGTTCCTGTTCGCTGACGAAGCGCGAACCAGATGAGCGCCGCCGCCACGAGCGCGATCAGCGGCAGCGCCATGAGGTTGACGCGCTCCCAGCCGGCGCTAGTCACCGTCATCCCCGAGGTAAAGGAAGAGATCACCATCATGATGAAGATCGCCTGGTCGTTGGCGCCCTGCGCCTTGGCGCGCTCTTCGGGACGGTAGGTGTCGGTGAGGAGCGTAGTGCCTCCTATGTAGAGGAAGTTCCAGCCTACACCGAGAAGGACCATCGACCACCAGAAATTGGCCACCGCGAGCCCCGCCAGAGCCGCGCCGATGCAGCCCAGGTTGAGCGCCGCCCCGGTCAGCATGACCGGCACCACGCCGAAGCGCCGGATTAGCCTGCCGGTGAAGAACGACGGCGCGAACATCGCCACCACGTGCGACGAGATGACGAAGGCGGCGTCGCCGAACGGGTGGCCGCAGGCCTGCATCGCGATCGGGGTCGAGGTCATGAGGAAGTTCATGACGCCGTAGCTCACCGCGCCGGAAAGCACCGCGACGATGAATTTCGGCTGCGCCGCGATCACGGCGAGCGGCCGGCCGCTCGCGGCGCGCTCGGCGGCGCTTGGCGTCGGGATGCGCACGATGCGCAACAGCAGCACCGTCAGGAGCGCGAAGCCGATGAGCGCGAGGTAGGCGCCCACGAACTTGGGCTGGAAGAGGTTGATCGTGTAGCGGCTCGTCGCCGGGCCGACGATCCCGCCGACCAGGCCGCCGGCGAGCACGATCGAGATGGCGTTGGCGCGCAGGTCGGGCGTCGCGATGTCGGCCGCGACAAAGCGGTAATACTGGCCGAAGGCGTTGTACACGCCCCACACCAGCGTGCCCAGGCACAGAAGCCAGAAGCTGCTCGTAACGATCGCGGAAGCGCAGATCAGCGCGCCGGCGACGCCGAAGAAGGTGCCCAATGTCAGGCCGCGCTGGCGTCCCGCGCGCTTCATGTAGAACGACGCCGGCATGGTGGTGAGGGCGCCGCCGAGAACCCAGCAGGTCACCGGAAGCGTGGCGAGGCCGGCGTAGGGCGCGAGCGACAGGCCCGCCAGGCCATTGATCGCGATGAGGGTGGAATTGTTCGCGAACAGCAGTGCCTGGCACACGGCGAGCAGCCCGATATTGCGTCCAGTACTGTTCGTATATACAGTATCGCCCATGCCCCCTGATTCTACGAAACCGCGGCTCCACATGCGCGGCGCGCGGTCCCACCTGCAGGGCCGTTTCGAAAGCGTGGCGCGCGAGGCGTTCGACGACGGCTGGACGCCCGACGAGCGGCCCGAGACCGAGCTCAGGACCGAGGTCACGATCGAGCGCGCGCGCTCGATTGTTTCGCACAACGACTCGCCCGACGTGGGCTTCGACCGCTCGATCAATCCCTACCGCGGCTGCGAGCATGGCTGCATCTACTGCTACGCGCGGCCTAGCCATGCCTACCTCGAGCTCTCGCCGGGCCTCGACTTCGAGACCAAGCTCTTCGCCAAGACCAACGCGGCGGAGCTCCTGCGCGAGGCACTCGCGCGGCCGGGCTACAAGCCGCAGCCGATCGCGCTCGGTGCCAATACCGACTGCTACCAGCCGATCGAGCGAAAGTTCAAGATCACGCGCCAGATCCTCGAGGTGCTGGCCGAGTCCGAGCATCCGGTGACCATCGTCACCAAGTCTGCGCTGGTGGAGCGAGACCTCGACCTGCTCGGGCCGATGGCGGCGAAGAACCTGGTGAAGGTCTTCGTCTCCATCGGCACGCTCGATCGCGAGCTGGCGAGAAAGCTCGAGCCGCGCGCTGCGGCCCCACAACGCAGATTGGACGTATTGAGGGCATTGTCGCAAAGCGGAGTGCCCTGCGGCGTGATGGTCGCGGCGCTTATCCCGGCCCTGAACGACAAAACGCTCGAGCACGTCCTCGAAGCCGCGGCCAGCGCCGGCGCGGCCGAGGCCGCCTATGTCATCATGCGGCTCCCGAACGAGCTGAAGGACCTCTTCAAGGAGTGGCTCGCCGAGCACTATCCTCAGCGCGCCGAGCACGTCATGAGCGTCATTCGCGACATGCGCGGCGGCAAGGACAATGACCCGCGCTTCGGCACGCGCATGAGCGGCACCGGCAATTACGCCGAGCTCATGGAAAAGCGCTTCGACATCGCCTGCCGCAAGTTCGGGCTGAACGGCCACGGCGCGCCGCGCGCCCGGGCCGAGCTCGATTGCTCCCGCTTCCGCCCGCCGTCGCTCAATGGTCAAATGACGCTTTTGTAAAGAAATATTCTTCTGAACAAGCTGCGGACGGCATGGCTGGCCGTCGGATGGGCGATGGTCGCCGGCATCGTCTGGCTTTCGCTCACCCCCTCGCCGCCCAAGGTCGATTTCGAGCAAAGCGACAAGGTCGGCCACTTCCTCGCCTACGGCAGCCTGATGTTCTGGTTCGCGCAGCTCTACGTCGCCCGGACGACGAGGGTCGCGTACGCCGCCGGCTTCGCCGCGATGGGGGTGGCGCTGGAGTTCATTCAGGGCTGGACCGGCTATCGCGACTTCGAGGTCTACGACATGCTGGCGAACGGCACCGGCGTGGTCCTCGGCTGGGCGGCGGCTCTCATCCTCCCCAGAGTCTTACCAGGAGCGGGAACAGGAACGCGGTAAGGAGGCCGTTCAAGCCCATCGCCAGCCCGGCGAAGGCGCCCATCGTCTCCGAAACCTGGAACGCCCGCGCCGTGCCGATGCCGTGCGCGGCGACGCCGACCGCGAAGCCGCGCACCGCGTGGTCTTGGACGCCGAGCAGGTTCAGCGTGCCGCGCGCGAGCACCGCGCCCAGGATACCGGTGGCGACCACGAGCACCGCGGTGAGCGAGGGCAGCCCGCCGAGCTTCTCCGCGATGCCCATTGCGATCGGCGTGGTGACGGATTTGGGCGCAAGCGAGAGCAGCGATTCGCGGCTCGCGCCGAGCAGCCAGCCGATGCCGACCGCGGAGAGCGCCGCGACGAGCGATCCGGCGAGCAGCGCCCCGCCAAGCGGCACCAGATTTTTTCTCAGGGTTTGGATATTGGAATACAGGGGCACGGCGAGAGCGACGGTGGCGGGGCCGAGCAGGAAGTGCACGAACTGCGCCCCCTCGAAATAGGTCGCGTACGGAGTGTTCGTGATCCACAGCAGGAACACGAGCAATGCCACCGAGATGGCGACGGGATTAGCGAGCGGGTTGAGCTTCAGCTTCGTATAGATCCAGAACGCGAGCTGGTATGCGACGAGGGTGACGGTGAGGCCGAGGAGCGGCGTCGCCGAGAGGTAGACCCAGATCTCGGAGAACTTCATCGCCGCTGCAGGAGCCGCATAACGAGCGCCGTGACCACGATCGTGAGCACCGTGCTCGCGACGAGCGCTACGGCGAGCGCAAGCCATTCCTGGCCGAGCCGGCCGAAATGCAGCATCACGCCCACGCCCGCCGGGACGAAGAGCAGCGACAGGTGCGAAAGCAGCTGCTGCGCCGTTCCGCGCAAGGTCTCAGGAACACCTTTCCTTGCGATGAGCGTGATGAACAGGAGCAGCATCCCGACCACCGGCCCCGGCACCGGCAGCCCGGTGAGCTGCACGAACACTTCGCCGACCAGCTGATAGACGAGAAGGACGGTAATCGCGCCCAGCATCGGCGGCGATCATGCACAGGAAAAGGGGTCGGAGCAATTTTTCTGTAACACTTCCGAACGCTGCCTATGCACCACAACGAAAAATTGCTCTGACCCCTTTTCCTTGAATCCGCTCATTTGACCCAAGGTACCGAGCGGCTGCTCGCCGCCCCCATCGTGCCCACGCTCGCGCGCCTGTCGGCGCCGGGAGTGCTGCTCGTCGCGTTCCAGTCGCTGGTATCGATCGGCGACACCTACTTCGTCGGTCGTCTCGGTACGGCGCCCCTCGCCGGCCTCGCGCTGGTGTTTCCGCTCATCATGCTGCTGCAGATGACGTCCGCAGGCGCGATGGGCGGCGGCGTGTCTTCCGCCATCGCGCGCGCGGTCGGCTCGGGCAACCTGCCGGCGGCGCGGCGCCTCGTGGTGCACGCGCTCGTCATCGCCGTGGGCATGGGCGCGGCGTTCACCGTGCTGATCCTGCTGCTCGGCCCGGCGATCTACGCCCTCCTCGGCGGCAAGAACGAAACGCTCGCCAACGCCGTGCGCTACAGCAACGTGGTGTTCGCCGGCGCCATCACGGTGTGGATGGCCAACACGCTGTCGAGCGTGCTGCGCGGCACGGGCAACATGCTGGTGCCGGCGCTCACGCTGATCGCGGCCGCGGTGGTGCACGTGCCGCTCTCGGCCTTCCTGGTCAGCCGCATCGGTATCGGCGGCGCCGGCGTCGCCTACGTCACCACCTTCGGCATCGCGGCCGCCGCGATGGCGGTCGTGGTGTTCCGGCGCTCGAGCACGCTGCGCCCGGCGCGCGCGGACCTGCGGCTCGAATGGCGGCTCTTCCGCGAGATCCTGCGCGTCGGAGGAATTTCGGTGCTGTCTTCGGTCCAGACCGTGCTCACCGCGGTGATCCTCACCGGCTTCGTCGGGCGCTACGGCGCGGGCGCCCTCGCCGGCTACGGCGTCGGCCTGCGCCTGGAGCTCCTGCAGATACCGCTCGTGTTCGCGGTCGGCCAGGCGATGGTGGTGCTCGTCGGCATCAACATCGGGGCCGGGCGCCCCGCGGCCGCCAAGCGCATCGCCTGGGTCGGCACCGCCTTCGCGGCCTCGATCAGCCTGTCGATCGGGGTCGTGGCGACGCTGGCCCCGCTCGCCTGGGTCGGACTCTTCAGCGCCGATCCCGCGGTGCTCGAGAGCGGCTCGCTCTACCTGCGCACCGTGGCCCCGTTCTATGCGCTGCTCGCGGCGAACATCGCCCTCTACTTCGCTTCCCAAGGGGCCGGGAAGGTGCTGTGGCCGGTCCTCGCCGGCACCGCACGCCTGCTCATCGTCATCGCCGGCGGCGCGGCCGCCGCCACGCTCGGCGGCATCTTCTCGGTGATCGCCACCGCGATGGCGGTGTCCGGGCTGCTCACGATCTGGTTCGTTGCGCGCACGAAGTGGTCATAGCAAGATAGGCCATGACCGAATCGATCTCGGAAGCGCTCGCCCGACGCGCGCACCAGGCCAGGCTTTCACCGGCGATGGCCGACCTGACGCAAAAGCTGCTGATCGACGTCGCCGGGCTATGCGTCGCCGCGCGCCACGCCGATTACGTGCAGGCGGCGCTGAAAGGCTGGGAGACGGACGGGCGCTGCACGGCGATCGGCCACGCGCGCACTCTCGATGCGGGGGGCGCGGCGTTCGTCAACGGCACCGCCGCCCACGGCGAGGACTTCGACGATACCTTCGAAGGCGGACCGGTGCACTCCGGCGCCGCCGTCGTCCCGGCGGTGCTCGCGGTCGCCGAGCGGGAGAAGCTTTCCGGTTCGGACGCGGCTCGAGCGATCGGCGTTGGAGTGGAATTGATGTGCCGGGCGAGCCTGGTGGCGCCCAAGCTGATCCACAAGGCCGGCTTCCATCCGACCGCGGTGCTCGGCACGATGGCCGCGGCTGCTGCCGTCTCAACGCTCTTGAGGCTCTCGAAAGATCAATTCGTGAACGCTTTGGGAATCGCCGGCTCGATGGCCTCCGGAATCATCGAATACCTGGCCGAAGGCGCCTGGACCAAGCGGCTGCATCCGGGCTGGGCGGCGCAGTCCGGCATCCGCGCCGCCGAACTCGCGCGCGCGGGCTTCATCGGGCCGCGCACCGTGCTCGAGGGCACGCACGGCTTCTACCACGGCTTCGCGCGGACGACGCAGGGCGAGTGGACGAAGCTGACCGACGGCTTCGGCGAGCGCTGGATTGCTGAGTCGCTCGCTTTCAAGGTCTACGCCTGCGGAACCATGACTCATCCGTATATCGATTGCGCGCGCCGTCTTTCCGCGATCTTGGAGCTGGATGAAATCGACGCAATCGTCTGCGAAGTCGCGGAGGGCACGGTACATCGCCTGTGGGAGCCGCTCGCGGCGAAGCGCGAGCCGCCGAACGCCTACGCCGCCAAGTTCAGCCAGCCCTACTGCATCGCCGCGGGGTTCGTGCTCGGCCACGCCGGCCTCGACGCCTTCACCGAGGAGCGCGTGCGCGACCCGCGGCTGCGCGCGCTCGCCGCCAAGGTGCGCTACGAGATCGACCCCGGCAATCCCTATCCCGACGAATTCACCGGCCACGTGCGCGTGCAGATGAAGGACGGCACGGTGCACGAGGAGCGCCAGGCGCATTTCCGCGGCGGCGCCCACGAGCCGCTGTCGCGCGCAGACCTCGAGGAGAAATTCCGGCTGAACTGTGCGCACGGCGGCTGGCCCGAGGAGCGCGCCCGACGCTTTCTCGATCTTGCAAGAACCGGCTTCAGCGGCCCGGTCGATCTGTCCGAGTTTCGCTGAAAAACTCGATCAGCACGTCGAGCGTGTCGTCCGGCGCCTCCGCCATCAGCGAATGGCCGGAGAGCTCGACCATTTCGACCTTGGCATTCGACAGCTTCTGTATCAGGGTCGCCGCCGCGCGCGGCGGCGTCATGACGTCGCGCTTGCCCAGGATGAAGAGTACCGGGCACTTCACGCCGGCAAAGTCCGACACGTAGTCGTTGCACGCCTTGAGGTCGTTGTAGAGCACGCCGGGCGCGAGGCGCGCAAGCCGTGCGAGCGCATCGCCGTACATCCACATCCCGGGATTCGGGTTGCCGCCGAAGGGCACCTGCGGCGCATGGCCCCAGATCGTCTCCATATCGAAAGCCGCCTGCTCGTTCTTGCGGGCGGCCTCGAGGAACGCCTGCGAAACCTTCATCGGGTAGGCGACGCCGATACAGGCGATCCGCGCCACGCGTTCGGGCCTGCGGTTCGCCGCCTCGAGCGCGACCAGCGCGCCCATGGAATGGCCGACGATGCTCGCGCTTGCGATGCCCTGCGCATCGAGGACGCCGAAAACCCAGTCGGCCATCGCGGCGATGGTCGGAAGCGGCGGCCCCTCGGAGCGGCCGTGGCCGGGGAGATCGAGCGCGAGCACGTTGCGGCCGTGGTAGCCGAAGTAACGGCTCTGCAGGCCGAACAGCGAGTGGTCCAGCCCTGCTCCGTGCACGAACACGAGCGTAGGTTTCTGCGGATCGAACGCGTGCGAGGCCGTGTAGCAAAAAGCCCGTCTGCCGTCGGCGGCGAGCTCCATCAGGCCTTCGCCGCCGCCTGCTTTGCGGCCACGTTGAGGGCGCGGTCCAAATCCTCGATCAGGTCGGCGCTCGACTCGAGGCCGATCGACAGGCGCACGGTGCCTGCGGTGATGCCCGATTTCGCGAGATCGGCGTCGCTCATGCGGTAGTGGGTGGTCGTCGCCGGGTGGATCACCAGCGACTTCGCGTCGCCGACGTTGGCGAGATGCGAGAACACACGCAGCGACTCGATGAACCTGCGCCCCGCGGCCCGGCCACCCTTGATCTCGAACGAGAACACCGCGCCGGCGCCCTTCGGCAGCAGCCGCTTGGCGAGCGCGTGGTCCGGGTGCGACTCGAGCTCCGGATAGATCACTTTTTCGACCATCGAATTGCCGGAGAGGAATTCCACCACCGCCCGGGTATTCTCGATATGTCGCGGCATGCGCACGTGCAATGTCTCGATCCCCTGCAGGATCTGGAACGCGGTCATCGGCGCCATGCAGGCGCCGAAGTCGCGCAGCCCCTCGCGCCGCGCGCGCAGCAAGAACGCACGCGTGCCCGACTCCTCCTCGAAGTCCATGCCGTGAAAGCCCTCGTAGGGCGCGGTGAGCGTGGCGAACTTGCCCGACGCCTCCCAGTCGAACCGGCCCGAGTCGACCAGCACGCCGCCGATCGCCACCCCGTGCCCGCCGAGGAACTTGGTCGCCGAGTGGTAGAGCAAGTCGGCGCCGAGCCCGAAAGGGGTCATCAGATACGGAGTTGTGAAGGTCGCGTCGACGAGCAACGGCAGCTTTGCCGCGTGCGCGATCTGCGCGACCGAAGGGATGTCGAGCACATCGAGCCCGGGGTTGCCGAGGGTCTCGCCGAACAATAGGCGGGTATTGGGCCGAATCGCGTTCTTCCACCCGTCGAGATCCCTCGGATTGATGAACGTGGTCTCGATTCCGAAGCGCTTGAGCGTGTAGCCGAGCAGGTTGTGCGAGCCGCCATAGAGCGAGCCCGAAGCGACCACGTGATCGCCCGCGCCCATCAGCGTGGCCACGGCGAGGTGCAGCGCGGCCTGGCCGGAGGCGGTGGCGATGGCGCCCACGCCACCCTCGAGCGCCGCTACGCGCTCCTCGAGCACCGCGACCGTCGGATTCGAGATGCGCGAATAGACGTGGCCCGCCCGCTCCATGTTGAAGAGCGACGCGGCGTGCTCGGTGTCGCGAAAGACGTACGAGGTGGTCTGGTAGATCGGCACCGCGCGGCTGCCGGTCGCCGGGTCGGGCGACTGGCCGGCGTGCAGCGCCAGGGTGTCAAAGTCCGGGTACTTCGGCCCAGCCATAGGAAATCGGGGTCAGACCCCGATTTTCGTCAATGCAAATTCTTCCGCGAGGGTCGCGTGTAGGTCTCGAACGCGCGCTCGGGCTTCTTCTGCTGCGAGGCCTTTTCCTTCCAGTCGCGGTCGAAGAGCTCGTTCACCAGCGCGCTGACCTGCGAGACCGCCGCCTTGTCGAACTGGCGTCCCAGGATCGCGGCGACGTCTTCGACCATGCAGCGGCGCTGTGCCTCGTGGATCGCCTGCGCGGTCGGCCCGACGAACAGCAGCTTCGACTCCTGCTCGCCGTTCTCGAGGTAGGTGGTGACGTCGACCTCGACCGCCTCGTAGCAGTACGGGCCGAGGTTCTCGAGCGTGGCTTCGAGCGCGCCGTGGAAGCTGCGGCCGATCTCGCCGGTCCAGCAGAGATACAGCAGCAGGTCTTTCTCGTCGTAGCGGATGCCCGGCTCGTCGGGCTCCAGGCTCTTGACGTCGGGAAGGCCGTCGGCGTCGAGGTATTCGAGCAGCGGCGCGAAGGCCTGCTCGAGCTGGCGCTTGGAGACGCCTTCGAGAATCGGTATGTCCGCGTGGACGTGGACTTCGAGCCGCATGGCGAAAACCTCGGGAGGGGATGGCCGCATTCTACCTTTAAAATTTCACGGTCATGGAGTCCCGCGTCCTGCCTGCGTACGGAGGTGGCAGCCTGGTCAATCTCGTCGCGTCGCTGGTCGAGGCGCGCGGCGGACCGCGGCGGCACCCGCCGGCGGCGCTGCTCGACCCCCGGGAACTCGCGGCCGCGCGCAATGTGGTGCTCGTCATCGTCGACGGCCTGGGCGACAACTACCTGATGCGTCAGGGCAACGGCGGAGAGCTGGCGCGCCGGCGGCGGGGTGCGATGACCTCGGTGTTTCCCTCTACCACGGCGTCGGCGATTACCACCTCGTACACCGGCTGCACCCCGCTCGAGCACGGCATCACCGGCTGGTTCACGTACTTCGGCGAGGCGGGCTACGTCGCCGCGCCGCTGCCCTTCCGAACGCGCGGCGACATGCTGCCGCTGCGCGAAAAGGGCTTCAGTCCCGAGCGCGCGTTCAGGGCCAAGCCGATCTTCGAGGGGATGCAGGCGCGCGCGATCATCGTATCCTCCGCCGAGATCATCGCCTCCGACTACAACCTCTACCACTGCGCGGCCGCCGAGCGGCGCGCGTACGACGATCTGGAACGATTCGTGTCCGAGGTCGAGGCCGCGGTGAAGTCGGGCGCCGAGCGCAAGTTCGTGTATGCCTACTGGCCCGCTTACGACGCCACGTCGCACCGCTACGGCTCGGAGAGCCGCGAGGCCGCGCGCGAGTTCGAGCGCATCGACGCCGCGTTCGGAGAGCTGCTGGCGAGGCTTTCGGGCACGGACACGGCGGTGGTCGCGACCGCGGACCACGGCTTCATCGACGTGCCACCCGACGCCTCGCTCGAGCTTCCGCCGTCGCTCGCCGCGATGCTGCGTTTTCCGCTGTGCGGCGAGCGCCGCGTGGTCTACTGCCACGTGCACGACAGCCTTGGGTTCATGCAAAGGGCGCGCGACTGGCTGGGCGAGCGCGCCGACGTGAGGCCGAGCCGGGAGCTCGTGGACGAGGGCTGGTTCGGTCCCGGCGAGGCGCACCCGCGCTTCGCCGAGCGCGTCGGCGACGTCGCGCTGGTCATGAACGGCCGCTACACGGTCAAGGACTGGCTCGCCGGCGAGCCGCGCCACCTGCATATCGGCAACCACGGCGGCGCGACCGCCGGAGAAATGATGATTCCCTTAATCGTGGAGAGCACATGAAAGCGACCGTCAACGGGATCGAGACCTACTACGAAATCCATGGCAAGAGGGACGCCGCCACCTGGCTCGTGTTCAGCCATTCGCTCGCGTGCAGCGTACGCATGTGGGATGGCGAGATCGAGCGGCACAAGGCGAACCACTGCGTGCTCGCTTACGATACGCGCGGCCACGGCCAGAGCGCGGCGCCGAAAGGCCCGTACACGCTTGAAGGACTCGCCGACGACCTGCAGGCGCTTCTCAAGCACCTGAAGATCGAAAAACCGCATTACGTCGGCCTGTCGATGGGCGGCATGATCGGACAGACCGCGGCGCTCAAGTATCCCGGCATCTTCCGCAGCATGACGCTCGCCGACACGACCAGCCGCTATCCGGCGGAGGCCGCGCCGATGTGGGAAGAGCGCATCCGCACCGCCGAATCGAAGGGCATGGCGCCGCTGGTGCAGCCGACCCTGGAGCGCTGGCTCACCGAGCCGTTCCGCAAGAAGCACCCGGAGAAGGTGAAGCAGGTCGCCGCCCTGATCGAGAAAACCCCGGTGGCGGGCTACGCAGGCTGCTGCGCGGCGATCCCGAAGATCAATGTCACCTCGAGGCTGAAGGAGCTGAAGACGCCGACGCTGGTCATCTGCGGCGAGAACGACCCCGGCACGCCGCCGGCGATGGCGCGCGAGATCCAGCAGAACATTCCGGGCGCGAAGCTGGTGCTGATCCCGCAGGCGGCCCATCTCTCCAACATCGAGCAGCCCGAGGCGTTCAATCGCGCTCTTGCGGACTTCCTTTCATCCCCTGCCAGCGGGTGAGCTTGGCGGAGTGCACGCCGATGAGGTCGAGGATCCGGCCCACGGTGTGCGCGACCAGATCCTCGATCGATTTGGGCATGGCGTAGAACGCGGGCACCGGCGGCATCACGATCGCGCCCATCTCGGTCACCGCGGTCATGTTGCGCAGGTGCGCGAGGTTGAGCGGCGTCTCGCGCGGCACGAGCACCAGGCGGCGCCGCTCCTTCAGCACCACGTCCGCCGCCCGCGACACGAGGTCGTCGGCATGGGCATGCGCCACCGCGGCGAGCGTCTTCATCGAGCAGGGCGCGATCACCATGCCTTCGGTGAGGAACGAGCCGCTGGCGATGGCGGCGGCGATGTCCTTCGGGTTGTAGGCCACGGTGGCGAGCTTCTCGAGGTCCTTGCGCCGCATCTTGAGCTCGTGCCAGAGGTTCAGCGCGCCGGCGTCCGACAGCACAACGTGGCTCTCCCAGCCCTCCAGGCCGTTCAGCGTCCTCAGCAGCTCCACACCGTAGACGGCGCCCGTGGCTCCGGTGATGCCGATGATCAGGCGCCTTGTCATGGGGCGCTAGGTTACCCGCAAAATGAATTCGGGGTCAGAGCCCGAACTCGTTTGCGCGTACGCACAAACAAATTCGGGCTCTGACCCCGAATTCGACTGCTGGGGTACTACCCGCGCTTGTAGACGATCTTCTTGGTGCCGCCGTCGCAGGTGCCGACCACCTTGCCTTCGGCCTGCGCGTCGGTGTCGACCACGTCGAGGGTGAACTTGTCGACGCCGTTCTTCTTGATCTTGGCGTCGATCTCCGCCTTCAGCTCATCGCAGGGCTTTCTCATCGACTGCGCCGAGGCCGCACCCGCGAGGCCCAGCACCATCACTGCCACGATGACTCGGAACATGATGACTCCCTTCTTTTCTATGGTGTCCGTGAAGGACCCGTGGGCGCGACTCTACTCCACAAAAGAAAAAGCCGCCGTGAAGACGGCCACTGTGGAATTGTTCCGGTTTACGCGTGCGAGAGCAGCCAGTACAGCGCGATCGGGCCAAGCGAGAGGGTCGCGAGGAGCGCCGCGCGGCCGTAGCGGCGGAAGCTGCCGTTGGGCCTGAAATAGAGATTGCGGATGGCGTCGTCGCGGCCGCCGGTCCACATCCAGTCGGGGCCGGCCTTGTTGACGACATACGGGTTGAAGATGCCCAGCACGAACGAGACGAACGTCCCCACGATCACACCCAACGCCACGAGAATGCCTCCCCATAAGAGCAATGCTGGAGCACTGCTTGTCGCCGCGGATTATATTTGCGTATCGCGATTTCGTCGCTGTCCCAAAATCCCGACAGGAGCAACCGGACCCCATGCTAAAAACTACCATCGCCGGCAGCCTGCCCAAGCCCGAGTGGCTGGCCGAACCGAAGAAGCTCTGGCCCGCGTGGCGCGGCGCGGGCGCCGAGCTCGAGCGGGCGAAGCGCGACGCCACCCTGCTGTGGCTCAAGGAGCAGGAGGACGCCGGCATCGACATCGTCACCGACGGCGAGCAGTCGCGCCAGCATTTCGTCCATGGCTTCCTCGAGTTCGTCGACGGCATCGATTTCAGCCGCAAGGTGAAGATGGGCATCCGCAACAACCGCTACGACGCCATGGTGCCGGTGGTGACCTCGGAGCTGCGCCTGAAGGGGCGCGTGCACCAGACCGAGGCGCGGCTGCTGAAGAGCCACACGAGCAAGCGGCGCAAGATCACCCTGCCGGGGCCGATGACCATCGTCGACACCATCGCCGACGAGCATTACGGCGACAAGGTCAAGCTCGCGATGGCGTTCGCCGCGCTGCTCAACCAGGAAGCGCGCGCGCTCGAAAAGGACGGCGTCGACGTCATCCAGTTCGACGAGCCCGCCTTCAACGTCTACATGGACGACGTGAAGCGCTGGGGCATCGACGCGCTCCACCGCGCCATCCAGGGGTTGAAGTGCACGACCTGCGTGCACATTTGCTACGGCTACGGCATCCAGGCCAACGTCGACTGGAAGAAGACGCTCGGCGTGGAGTGGCGCCAGTACGAGGAGATCTTCCCCGCGCTCGCGAAGAGCAAGCTCGATCAGGTGTCCCTCGAGTGCATCCATTCGCACGTCCCGGTCGAGCTGCTGCGGCTGCTGAAGGGCAAAGACGTGCTGGTGGGCGTGATCGACGTCGCGAGCGATCAGATTGAAACCCCCGCTGAGGTCGCCGACACCATCCGCTCCGCGCTGAAATACGTCCCGGCGAAGCACTTCTACGCCTGCACCAACTGCGGCATGGCGCCGATGGACCGCGAAGTCGCGGTGGCGAAACTCAGGGCCCTCGCCGCCGGCGCCGCGCTCGCGCGCAAGAGCCTCGGCAAGCGCCCCAAGAAACAGGGACGGACCACGATTTCCGGACGCAAGCGCAAGCGCGGCCGGAAGGCATGATCTTTACCCCCACCCTTGCCACCCACGGCATGGTGGCGTCCCCTCATGCACTCGCTTCGGCCGCGGGCGCGGACGCGCTGCGCGCCGGCGGCTCGGCAGTCGACGCTGCCATCGCCGCGGCTGCCACGCTTGGCGTCGTCTATCCTCATATGTGCGGCATCGGTGGCGATGCCTTCTGGCTGATCTACGACGCCGCCGCGCGCAAGGCTTCGTATCTCGACGGCGGCGGCCGTGCTGCCGCGGCGGCGACGCTCGAGCGTTTTCGCGGCCAGCAGGAGATCCCTTTTCGCGGCCTCGTGCCGGCCACGCTCACGACGCCCGGCGCCGTGGCCAGCTTTTGCGAAGCGCACGCACGACACGGCAGGCTGCCGCTCGCGCGCTGCCTGCAAGATGCCATCCACTACGCGCGCGATGGCTTCCCGGTCACGGCACGGCTTTCGCGCTGGATCGGCGAGACCGCAGCCGAGCTGGATGCGGCATCCAGAGCACTGTTCCTGCCTCAGGGTCACGCGCCGCGTCCCGGCGCGCGGTTACGAAACCCAAACCTCGCGCGAACGCTGGAAGCGATCGGTGCGCAGGGCCACGCCGGGTTCTACGGGGGCGAAGTGGCGAAGCAGCTTGCGGCGCTGGGCGGATTCTTCCGTGAAAGCGACCTGGGCGCGCAACGCGCTCATTGGGGCGCGCCGATCCGCGGCAGCTATCGCGGCGTGACCATCTACGAGACGCCCCCGCCGACGCAAGGGTTCACGGTGCTCGAGATGCTCAACCTTCTCGAGCCGCTCGAGCTCGCGAAGCGAGAGTTTCTGGGTCCCGACCACATCCATCTCCTGGTGCAGGCCAAGCAGATCGCCTACCACGATCGCGACCGATGGCTTGCCGATCCCGGCTTCGCAGCGGTGCCCATCGAGCACCTCGTGTCGAAGGCTTATGCCGATTCCCGCCGCCCGCTGATCGACCCGGCGCGCGCACTGCCGTGGAACGAGGTCCCGTCCGAGGGAAGCCTCGCCGGCGACACGGTGTATGTCGCCGCGGTGGACGACAAGGGCAATGCGGCCTCTCTGATCTTCAGCCTGTACGGCATCTTCGGCGCCTGCGTGACCGCGGGCGAGGCGGGCGTAGTCATGCAGAACCGCAGCGCCTACTTTTCGCTCGACCCTGCGCATCCCAACCGCCTCGAGCCCGGCAAGGTCCCGCTGCATACGTTGATCGCCTCGCTCGCATTCAAGAACGAAGAGCTCTGGGCGGTGGTCGGCTGCATGGGGGCGGACGGCCAGCCGCAGATCCACGTACAGACCTACGTCGCGATGATCGACTTCGGCCAGAACATCCAGCAGGCGCTCGCCCTGCCGCGCTGGCTTTCCGGGCGCTTCGCGCTCGGCGAGGCGCGCGACACGCTGCACATCGAGGCGCGCTATCCACCCGCGACGATCGAGGAGCTCGCGCGCCGCGGACACCCGCTGGATCGCTGGGGCGACTGGAACGAGCTTGCCGGCCACGCCAACGGCATCACCATCGACGCCGAGAGCGGCGTGTTGGCCGGCGGCAGTGATCCGCGGAGCGACGGGGCCGCCGTGGGATACTAGCTTCATGCTTGAGCTGATTGCAGAACGCAAGATCGTCGAAGCCCTCGAGCGCGGCGAGCTCGCCGGGCTGCCGGGCGAGGGGCGCCCGCTCGAGCTGGACGACGATACCCTCGTCCCCGAGGACCTGCGCGCCGCCTACCGCATCCTCAAGAACGCCGGCTACGTGCCGCCCGAGGTCGAGGCCCTTACCGAGATCGCGCAGCTCGAGAATCTCATTCATCGCGAAGGCGCAGACGCGGCCGAGCGAGCAAGGGCGGGGCGCAAGCTCGCGCTCCTCAGGACGAAGATCGAGCACGCGTACTACGAGAAGGCGCTGGCGAAGCTCGGCCGCTAATCCGATTGGCGCCGGATTTTCTGACCCTTGAGGAACAAGGCGGACCAGCGCCGTTCCCACTCGGCCCACTCGTCGAGCACGATCACCGGATCCACCAGCGCATACTCGAACTTGTTGAGCGTGCTGTCGACCGCGCGGCTCGAGGGAACGCGGTCGCGCGCCTTGATGATCGCCTGTCCTTCCCTGGACAGGATGAAGTCGGCGAACAGCAGCGCCGCGTGCGGATGCGGCGCACGGCGCGAAAGGCCGACCGAGCTCGGTTGCCCGAAGGCGGGCTGGAGCGGCTTCCACCCGACCGGCGCGCCCCGCTTCTTCAGGCGCTCCACGCCCTGGACGTGGGCGTCCGGCACCATCAGGATCTCGCCGGACGAGACCAGCTCGGCGAGAAGCGTATGGCCGCTGCGGATCGCGGGCGCCGATGCCGCGAGCTTCTGGAAATAGTCGAGCCCCTTCTGCCTGCCCATCGCCTTCGCCACCGCGGCGAACCACGCCACGTCGGCGGCCTCGAGTCCGAGCTTGCCTCTCCATCTGGGGTGCAGCAGGTCCTCGTACGAATTCGGCACCTCCTCGGGCCGGACCAGCGTGGTGTTGTAGACGAGCACGTAAAGGCTGACGCGAGTGGGAACGTAGTGCCGGTGCAGCGGGACGAGCGCTGCCGGTATGTCCTCGAGCGAGGGGCTGTGGAAGGGGGCGAGCTGCTTTTCGCGGTACAGAATCTCCATCTGCGCGCCGTCGGTCTCCATGACGTCCACGTCGAAGCGGCTGCCGCGCGCCTCGGTGAGCGCACGCTGCACGACTTTCTCGCCGCTCGCGCGCCACAACGAGACCTTCACGCCGTATTTTCTTTCGAACGCCTGCGCGAGTGGCAGGGAATCGGGCGTCTGCATCGAGGTGTAGAGCGAAACCACGCCCTCCTGCTTCGCTGCGGCAACGAGCCTTTGCTCGCGGTCGGCCCCCTGATAGAGGTAGAGGCGGCCGATCTCCTCCGCCGGCGGCTGCGCGCAGACTGCCGCCGAGATCGCCGCCAAGCCAAGCAGGAATCTTCTCCGTTTCATTTTTCCGCTAGGAAGGCTTCGCCATTTCGGCCGGCCCGTACACCAGCGACACCCTGGCGTCGGCCGGAATCGGCGGCAGAGCGGCTTCCCACTTCGAGAACTCTTCCTTCATGAAAGCCAGGCGCGCCGGCTCCCGCTGCCGCATGTTCGCCCGCTCGCGCGGATCGCGCGCCAGGTCGTAGAGGAACTCGTTGCCCTCGATCGAGAGGTATTTCCAGTGCCCCGAGCGCATTGCCTTCTGCTCGCGGAACTTCATCCGCCAATAGAGGTTCCTCGGCCTTTCCTGCTCGAGCAGATCGATCCCGTCCATCGGATAGTCCGCGTGCGGCTCGACCCCGGCGGCGTTCAGGAAGGTCGCCGTCCAGTCCATGGTGATCGCGAGCCGGGCGGTGGTCCCGCCCTTCGGCACGCGCACGGGCCAGCGCGCGATGTAGGGAACGCGGATGCCGCCCTCCAGCAAATCCATCTTGCCGCCGACCAGCGGCCAGCTGTCGGAGAAGCGCTCGCCGCCGTTGTCGCTGGTGAACACGACGAAGGTATTCTCACGGGCGCCGATGTCGTCGATCGCGGCGAGCACTCGGCCGATGCCCTCGTCCATCTGGCGGATCATCGTCAAATAGGTCTGCACCGAGCCGCCGTCCAGGTGCGCGATGCTCGAGATCCGCGCCGACTCCTCGACGTCGTCGCGCGTCTCCCAGGGCCAGTGCGGCGCGGTGTAGTGCAGCGACAACAGGAACGGCTTGCCTTTCTGCCGTTGCACGAACGCGACCGACTCGTCCGAC